>VAPM010062615.1_pt1 | contig 16199 bp, 9 predicted proteins | sample 3395091 | NCBI WGS metagenome assembly VAPM01 (sample SAMN08290445, study PRJNA428436) | hydrothermal vent metagenome | isolation source: Deep-sea hydrothermal vent chimney 3 | place: Pacific Ocean: Juan De Fuca Ridge | reverse complement strand
TTCTGCTTTGGGGTTTTATTTATTAAGTCATGAAGAAAGTGAAAAACAAGCTTATTTAAGTTCTCTAAAAAAACTAAAACAGTTACTGGTCACGATTAAAGAACTTCCTGCAACAAAATCAAGTCGTCATATTCAAAAAAATATTGCTGAAATTGAAAAAAATATTAAAATTTACAGCTTGTATAAAGCTGAAATGCTAGTTTTAGCCGTTGATTTTAATAAAAATTTTAAGGGTATAGGACTGTCTGCGCAAAAAATGAATCCACTGGCTCGCGAAATTCAACAGAGTTTTTCCGAAATGTTATTATCAGAGGAAAATGAAGAGGTAACAACAGAACGAAGACCATTATTAATTGATATTATGAAAATTCGTTTGCATTGGTTAAGCATTATTAACGCCACTCGTTCTTACATGGCTTTTCGGGGACAGCCATCACTAGATAATTTAAAAATATTTCGTAGTGCTGTGCTTGATGATTTAAAAAAAATAGCATCTTATGGTGAGTTAATCACGTTTGAACAGGAAGAGGCATTAAATTCAGCGAAGACCAATATTAAGCGTTATTATATTTTGTTGGATAAAATGATAAGCATACACAGCAGCGCACAGTGGCGTTCCGATTCTTATATTATTCGAACTAAACTCGCGCCGCTGGTTTATAAAATAAAAACTCAAATTAATTTGTTGGTTAATAATGAAAAAATAAAATCGAATCAATTATCGGAAGATTTAGAGATTAAAGTTGATTCAATTACAACATTGGTTCTAACATTATTAATCCTTGGTTTGCTGTTGGGCGCGGGTAGTGCTGCTTTTATTACTTATTTAATTACTAAACCATTGGGGGACGCGGTATTAGCTTTAACCGATATCGCAGAAGGCGAAGGTGATTTAACCAGTCGTTTGAATGCTACTGGTCGAGATGAAATTGCAGATTTAGGACGGAGCTTTAATAGCTTTGTTAGTAAAATACAAACAACTATTGGAAATGTTGCTGCAGCAACCGAGCAATTGGCATCGGCTGCAGAAGAAATGGATGTTATAACCATTGATACTCGAGAGGGAGCGGGTCGCCAACAATCGGAAACTGATTTGGTTGCTACTGCAATGAATGAAATGACCGCTACTGTGCAAGAAGTGGCAAAAAATGCTTTAACTGCCGCAGATGCCGCTCAACAGGCAAATAATTATGCCGAAGAAGGACGTAATACCGTTACTCAAACAATGGACTCAATTGATGTTCTTGCACGTGAAGTGGAAAAGGCGGCGAGTGTTATCCACCGAGTGTCACAAGATAGTGAGAACATTGGCTCGGTGTTAGAGGTAATTAAAAGCATTGCAGAACAAACAAATTTATTAGCATTAAATGCGGCTATTGAAGCTGCGCGAGCTGGTGAGCAGGGGCGAGGTTTTGCGGTAGTAGCCGATGAAGTTAGAACACTTGCCAGTCGTACTCAGCAATCAACACAAGAAATTCAATTAATGGTTGAGAGTTTGCAATCTGGAACTAAAAATGCAGTCTCTGCGATGGAGTTAGGACAAAATAAGGCTAAGGAAACAGTAGAGCAGGCTTCAGAGGCGGGTTCGGCTTTGCATAATATTACTCAGTCAGTGGCTGATATTAATCAAATGAATAACCAAATTGCTGAAGCGGCCAAACAACAAGGTGAAGTGGCTGAAGAAATTAATCAAAACATTATTAATATTACGGATGTTGCCAATGAAACCGCTAATGGCGCCGATCAATTGTCCACTGCAAGCTCTGAGCTAGCGAATTTATCTAACGATCTTCAAACGTTAGTTGGGCGTTTTAAGTATTAGCGTGCAACAAGCAAAGGTAATCATTAACCACTTTAAATAGTATATTATTTATGACTACATTCACTGTAATAAATAGCCGCCTTAAAATACGGTCTAAAATTTGGCTTGGTTTTGCGTTAATGACTATTATTTTATGCGTTGTTGCATTAAGTGCGATTCGAAGTTTGATTAATACTCAAAATAGTATTACAGCTGTTGTTGAATTAAATCAACCAATGGCATTTCATTCGATGATTTTGCTAGAAAAAATTGAACGTTCCGGACAATCTCTCGGATTTTATTTGCTTAGTAAAGAAGCTGAATATAAAAAAGAATATCTTGATAATATAACTCAAGCAAAAAAAGAAATCGTTACCTTAAAAAACTTGCCCTTAGTTAAACAAAAATTAGTGTTACAAAAACGCATTCGAAGTATCGAAAAGGATATTATTAAATACGATGGTTATCATGACGAGTTGTTTAATTTAGCGACAGATATAAGTAAAAATATTCCTGCTATGATGTATGCTGCGCGTGAAATAAACCCTGTTAGCCAAGAGTTATTGCAGTTAGTATCACAAGCAATTCTATCAGAAGATGAAGAAGAGTCAACGAATGAGCGTAGAGCATTATTAAATGATTTTAATGACCTTCGCTATGCTTGGGCAAATGTGATGAGCGGAATACGAGCATTTTTAGCATTCCAAGGTGAAAACTCACTTGCTGAAATTAAATTGTACAGTGAAAGTGCCGATCGGTTAATTAAAAAAATCCAATCCAAAGGAGACATTCTTACTTTCGAGCAAGATGATTCTATCGTGCAATTTTCTGATTTGCTTAAAACCATGCCTAAAAAGCTTCAACACATTATTAAGTTGAGTAAAGGTGATAAGTGGCAACAAGACTCTTATCTTTTACGTAGCCAAGTTGGGCCGTTATTACATAAAATTGGGACTCAATTAAATTTATTAATTTCGGAACAAAAAACACAAACGGAATTAACCAGTAATGAACTCTTGGTTGAAGTGGCTGATACCATTTATATTGTGATTAGTATGTTATTGGTTGGGATTGTTATTGCGTTATTTGCTGGTTGGTTAATTAGTTATATGATTACGAAACCATTGAATAATACTGTAAAAGCGATGCACGATATAGCCGATGGCGAAGGTGATTTAACCAGTCGTTTATCGGCAAGAGGTACTGATGAAATTTCTGATTTAGCGAAAGGTTTTAATAATTTTGTTGCGAAAGTGCAAGAAACAATTTATGAAGTTTCAGGTTCAACCTCACAATTAGCTGCAGCAGCAGAAAAAATGTTATTAATAACGGATGAAACTCGTGCAGGTACGAGTAAACAGCAACATGAAACAGATCTGGTGGCAACGGCCATGACCGAAATGGCTGCGACGGTTCAAGAAGTATCTAAAAATGCCGAGGCAGCATCACTGGCAGCGCAGCAAGCGGATAAACAAGCAACGGAAGGAAATGATATTGTTTCTAAAACAATTACCGCTATTGATGTCTTAGCAAATGATGTTGATAAAGCCTCTCAGGTCATTAACACTGTGGAAAAAGACAGTGAGAGCATTGGTTCAGTTTTGTCTGTGATTCAGGGCATTGCAGAGCAAACTAATTTACTGGCATTAAATGCTGCAATTGAGGCAGCACGAGCAGGAGAACAAGGTCGGGGTTTTGCTGTTGTTGCTGATGAGGTTCGTACTTTGGCTAGTCGAACTCAAGAAGCTACTCGAGAAATTCAAGCAATGATCGAGAAACTGCAACTAGGCAGCCATGATGCGGTGTTGGTGATGGAATCGAGTTGTGAAAAAGCACGTTCAACGGTACAACAAGCAGTTGAAGCGGGTAACGCTTTAAAAATAATAACCACAGCTGTTGAAGAAATAAACCAGATGAATAAAGAAATTGCGCAAGCAGCGTTACAGCAGGGTGATGTTGCTGATGAGATAAATATAAATATTGTTAACATAACGGCAGTAGCCACCCAAACGGCGAGTGGTGCGGATCAATTAACGGCAGCCAGCAACGAGTTGGCTAGTCTATCAAGCAATTTACAAACCTTGGTGACTCGATTTAAAGTATAAAAAAGTAATTATTTGAACTATATAATCAGCAGTAGAAATGAAAAATTAGGATTGCTTAGCATTTTTCACTATTTTATTTGCTGATTTCCCGTCTAAGCAGTACTGTACCCGGTCTAAAAGTTACTGAATTTGCAAGCTATTTGGATATAGCGTTAAAATCATTTTTAATATAGAGTGTCAAGTTTATCGGCTGAACCATTATTTAATGGCAAATCTGAATTAGAAATTAACGGTTTGGAGCGAGTAGTTTTTCCAAACATAATTAAATATCAATTAAATCAAACAGTTAGAAGAAAATAAATTAAATATGGCTACCAGTTATAATGCTGACGCAATTGAAGTTTTAACCGGTTTAGATCCGGTTAAAAAGCGTCCAGGAATGTACACCCAGACCGAACGTCCAAATCATCTTGCCCAAGAAGTGTTAGATAATAGCGTTGATGAGGCTGTTGCGGGTTTTGCGACTGAAATTCAAGTTACCTTGTTTAAAGATGGCTCGATTGAAGTCGAAGATAATGGCCGAGGCATGCCTGTGGATAAACACCAAGGAGAAAAAATTCCGGGTGTTGAAGTCATCATGACTCGATTACACGCTGGCGGTAAATTTTCTAATAAAAACTACCAATTTTCCGGCGGTTTGCACGGGGTTGGGGTTTCTGTGGTGAATGCGCTATCGAAACAGGTAGATGTATATATTAAACGCGATGGCTATGAATATAGCATGTCTTTTGCGCACGGTGATCGAATAAAGCCGCTTAAAAAGCTTGGCGCGGTTGGTAAGCGAGAAACCGGGACTCGTCTTCGATTTTGGCCTGAAAAAAAATATTTTGATACCATAAAATTTTCAGTTTCTCGACTAACACACGTATTGCAAGCTAAAGCAGTATTATGTCCAGGATTGCTCGTTAAATTTTATGATGAAGCAAAGGATAAATCACAAGAATGGTATTATGAGGATGGTCTTAGAGATTATCTATTAAGCTCGATAGGTGATGTGTTGGTATTACCTGATGAGGGTTTTACTGGCTCAATGAGTGGTAATGAAGAAGCGGTAAGTTGGGCTTTAGTCTGGGTTTCGGAAGGTAGCGAAGGGGTTAGTGAAAGCTATGTGAATTTAATTCCTACTGCTCAAGGTGGTACGCATGTTAATGGTTTACGAACTGGTTTAACCGAAGCAATTAGAGATTTTTGTGATTTACGTAATTTATTACCTCGTGGTGTGAAGCTTGCACCAGAGGATGTTTGGGATAAAGTTAGTTATGTGTTGTCAGTAAAGTTATTTGAACCACAATTTTCTGGGCAAACTAAAGAACGTTTATCTTCTCGAGAGTGTGCAACATTTGTTTCGGGGGTATTAAAAGATGCTTTCAGTATTTGGTTAAACCAACATGTTGATTTTGGTGAGCAAATTGCTGAAATTGCTATTAATAGTGCCCAATCTCGAATGCGTGCAGGTAAAAAAGTTATTCGAAAGAAAGTCATGCAAGGACCAGCATTACCCGGCAAATTGTCAGATTGTTCATCTCAGGATGTAGAATTAGGTGAGTTATTTTTGGTTGAAGGGGATTCTGCTGGTGGTTCTACCAAGCAGGCACGAGATAGAGTTTTTCAAGCCGTGATGCCATTACGTGGTAAAATTTTAAATACCTGGGAAGTGGACTCTTCACAAGTTTTAGGCTCTCAAGAAGTACACGATATTTCTGTTGCTATTGGAGTTGATCCGGGTTCAGAAAAAATTAAAGGATTGCGTTACGGTAAAGTTATTATTTTAGCCGATGCGGATTCCGATGGTGCTCATATCGCAACATTATTATGTGCGTTATTTTTGCGTCATTTTCCAGCTTTAGTTGCTGCTGGTAACATTTATGTTGCTATGCCACCGTTATACCGAATTGATGTCGGTAAAGAAACTTATTATGCATTAGATAACTCTGAGCAGCAGGGTATTCTGGATCGAATTGCGGCTGAAAAGAAAAAAGGTAAAATTTTGATAACTCGGTTTAAAGGACTGGGTGAAATGAATCCTATGCAGTTACGAATTACCACGATGGATCCTGATACTCGACGTTTAGTACGTTTAACATCGGAGCCTGGTGATGGTAGCATTCAAATGATGGATTTATTGTTAGCAAAAAAACGTGCTCCAGATCGAAAAGCGTGGCTTGAAACAAAAGGTGATCTCGCTGATTTACCGTAATATTTTTTAATTCAATATCATCACTCCCCCCATAAACTTTATGTGGTGTTATTTTTAGTATTAATGATAACAGTTAATACTTGTTTAATAATTGGGGGGTAGTTTAACGTGTTAGGTATTAGAAAAGGTTTAGTTTTATTTTTGGTTGTCGTGTTTAGTTCAAATGTTTCATACGCATACATAGCTAAACAGCAAATAGCGGTTGAACAACAAAGTGGTTTTATGGCTGGTCAGGTTTGGAGTTATGAAACAAGAAGTCATGAAAAAAAATCGAAACTAACAGTATTAAAAGTAGATTATTTTGAAGATGCTGTGGTGGTGCATATTCGGTTAGAAGGGATAAAGTTGCTTGACCCAACTGAGCCACATGGTTTTCGTACCATTGTGCCGCATATGGCATTTTTGCAAACGGCATTGCAACAAAGTGTTATTGAATTAGTTAGTGATAATAAACGTCTACCTGAATTTTCGAAAGAATATCAAAATTGGCGGGAAGGTGATGGTGTTGGTACTGCTTGGGCATGGCATTTTAGTATATTAAGGGCATTATCCGGGTTAGAAGAAATATACAATAGTAAGCAACAGTCTTCATTTACAGATAGTAAGATAAATAGTAATAACTAAAGTTTAATTTAAAAAGAATAAGAGAAAATAAACAGCATGGCCACGAATACAGTTGACGATAATATAGAATTGATGCCAATTAAAGATTTTACTGAAAAATCTTATCTTGATTATTCTATGTATGTTATTTTAGATCGCGCTTTACCGCATTTGGGTGACGGCTTAAAACCGGTTCAACGTCGTATTATTTATGCAATGTCAGAATTAGGATTAAAAGCCGGCTCGAAATTTAAAAAATCAGCCCGAACCGTTGGTGATGTATTGGGTAAGTTTCATCCTCATGGTGATAGTGCATGTTATGAAGCGATGGTTTTAATGGCGCAGCCGTTTTCTTATCGTTATCCTCTTTTAGAAGGTCAAGGTAACTGGGGATCGCCAGACGAGCCAAAATCATTTGCTGCTATGCGTTATACCGAGTCGCGTTTATCACCCATTGCTGATTTATTATTATCGGAGTTAGGTCAAGGTACGGTTGATTGGATGCCAAACTTTGATGGTTCTTTAGATGAGCCGGTATTACTACCATCGAGAATACCTCATATTTTATTAAATGGCACGACGGGGATTGCTGTGGGTATGGCGACTGATATACCACCGCATAATTTAACAGAGATACTTAACGGTTGTTTATTACTTCTTAAAGAGCCGCAAACAACTTTAACGGATTTATTTAAAATTGTTAAAGGGCCTGATTATCCGACTGATGCTGAAATTATTACTCCTAATAAAGAAATTAAACAAATGTATAAAACTGGGCGCGGTTCAATTCGTATGCGTGCAATTTATGAAATGGAAAAGGGTAATATAATTGTAACGGCATTGCCGCACCAAGCATCACCATCTAAAGTTTTAGAGCAGATTGCAGCTCAGATGACGGCTAAAAAATTACCATTGGTAGTAGATTTACGAGACGAATCGGATCACGAGAATCCAACACGATTAGTTATAATGACAAAATCTAAAGATGTAAATGTCAAAGACCTTATGTCGCATTTATTTGTATCAACAGATTTAGAACGAACTTATCGCGTGAATATGAATGTGATTGGTTTAAATGGTAAACCCGGCGTTAGAAATTTATTAGAATTATTAAGTCAATGGTTAGTCTATCGTAAAGACACTGTACGTAAACGCCTGCAGTATCGTTTAGATAAAGTGGAAAAACGTTTACATATTTTAGCGGGTTTAATGAAGTGTTTCTTGAACATTGATGAAGTTATTCACATTATTCGAACTAAAGATAAACCTAAGCAAGAGTTAATGGCTCAGTTCAAGCTTAGTGATATTCAAGCAGATGCTATTTTAGATTTAAAATTACGTCATTTAGCTAAATTAGAAGAAATTATAATTCGCAAAGAACAAAAAGAGTTAAAAGCTGAACGTGATGAATTAACCAGTATCTTAGGTTCAAAAGTGCGATTGACAACACTGATTAAAAACGAGTTAACTGAAATTATCAAAACACATGGAGATACGCGCCGATCGCCAATTAAAGTTCGTGAAGCTGCTAGCATGATTGATGAGACAGAGTTAATTAGCTCTGAGCCGGTTACTGTTATTCTTTCCGTTAATGGTTTGGCTCGTAGTGCTAAAGGGCATGAATTGAATCCTGAAGAGGTTAACTTTAAATCGGGAGATATGTATTTAGATAGCACTAAATCGAAAACTAATCAGATGTCGATATTTATCGATTCGACAGGGCGTACCTATGGCATTCCAAACCATACTTTACCATCAGGGCGAGGGCTTGGTGAGCCGCTTACTGGTCGTTTAACGCCACCAGCTGGTGCTCAGTTTTGTGGCGTTATGAGTGGTGAACCTTCAAAACAATATCTATTATTAACGACTTTTGGTTATGGCTTTGTTGTAACACTTGAAGATTGTTTAACACGCAATAAAAAAGGCAAGGGAATTGTTAAAGTACCTGAAGGAGCAAAGCTCTTGCCTCCGGTTGCTGTTAGTGATTATGAAAATCAGTGGCTTGTTGTGGTATCAAATGATGGGCACATGTTAATTCATTCTTTAGATGAGTTACCCATTATGTCTAAAGGTAAAGGCCTAAGAACAATCAACATTCCAACAGCAAAGGCTAAATCCGGAGCTGAATCAGTCGTAGCGGCTACTGTGGTTACTGAGGAAGATAGCTTAGTGATTGATACAGGTTCACGTAAGACTGTTTTCACGCAAGATGATATGGCTCCATATGAAGGTGAAGTTGGTAAACGTGGCTTAAAACTACCTCGGGGTTTCCGAACTGTTGTTCGTTTGAAAGTTGATGTTGAAGAAGAGGATGAAGAAGAATAGAGTTTGTTTAGGATCGTTCTTATTTCATCATTCTCGCATATTGTTGCTGGGAATTACTTTTTAAGCACCATTATCTTTATTTGTTAATGCGCGTAGTTTACGAAGAACGCGTTCTGCTCTGCTGACATGAGATTTTAATTCATTATTGTCAGGATCAATTTTTAATAAACTTTTCCATTTATCTAATGCCAGCTTTATATTACCTTTGCTGTAGAGTATTCTGCCGGTTTCTATGCCGGTTTTTATTTTTTTGTTGATTGAATTATCTAATATGGATTTTAATTTAGTAAGTTCGTAATTATCTTTGTTTTCAACTAATAATTTACTCAATATTTTATTAGCGGTATGTAAATCATTTTTTGCAAATGCGGCTTTATATTTGTTTAATTTCTTAGTTAGAGAGTTGGATTCCGCTTTTAATCTCTTTTTATGATTCTTAAACGTTAATTTATTTATATTTCTTAGTTGTTGTTTTATTTTAATCGTAGATTCTTTTGAAGGTTCTAGCATTTGAGCTAATTGAATACATTTTTTTGCAGTATTGATTTGTTTTAATTTTAATTTTTTTGAAGAACAATTGATTAATGCGGTGACTGTTTCTACTGCGTTATTACGCAGATTGTCGTATGTATTTTGTTCAGTTGATGTTTCTTTAATTGCTAATGCAATTTTTTTCTGTATGGGTAAATCTTTAATTAAACGGTTAGCGTTATTAATTAGCAGTTTGTGTTTTAATTTATCGATGTATATTTGTCTTTTAATTAAATATGTTTTATATGAAAAATTTAAACTTTTATTTTCAGAAACTCTATTTAACGCAAAATTGTAAACTGTGTAGGCATCTTCCCATTTATTTTCTTTAATAAAAAAATATGCTTGTTTGATTGTTTTTGAAACGAATTTATTGGTTTTTTCAAAAATTTCTTTATTGCGTCGCATTAATTTCAAATATTGAGGATGGCTGGTTTTTACCTGTTTTAAGGTGTTTTTTGCCTTATCAAACTCTTGTTCGGCTATCCATTTTGTAATTAAACTATTCACATCATCGCGCTGTGCATTGATATAAGCACAACTTGAAATTAAGAGTTGAGAAATAAGCACAAAGGCTACGATGAAATTTTTAAGCATCATGCGACGATTTTATCGCGTAATAACTCTTCGATTTGGATATCCATTTTATCTCGGTAAGTGCGAGCTACGTCACTAACAATATAGGTTATGACTGGGTTGGAAATTCCACGTAATTTAATTTCTTGACATTTACTGGCAGAAATTCGCCAACTAAGATCTTCATTGTTAAACATGTTTTGACTAATAATAACTTGACCATTTTCAGCTGTATTTAACAGTCGTGACGCTAAATTAACAGATTCTCCTACAACGGTGTATTGCATTCGTTCTTGTGCCCCCATATTGCCTGCTAGCATGTCTCCAGAATTGACTCCGATTCGAAAGTAAACTGGAAATTGGCCATTTCTTATTCGGAGTGCATTTAATCGATCAACCAGTTTTTGAATCATAACTGCACATGCTATCGCATTAAAGCTATGGTCATGATCTTTTATTGGAACTCCAAAAACAACCATGGCGCAGTCTCCCATGTATTTGTCTATAGTACCATGATACAACTTACTCACTATTGAGATATAGGTAAAATATTCATTTAATAGTGCTGCAATTTCCTTCGCGGGTAACTTTTCAGACATACTGGTAAAGCCAACAATATCTGCAAATAAAACAGAAGCGGTAACATGTTCGCCGCCAAGGGTGACATGATCCAAGTTCTGCATTATTTGTTTGGCGACATTGGCTGATACAAACCGTGAAAAAATACTTTCCACTTGATTTTTTTCAAGTAGTCCATTTGCCATGGTGTTGAATGCACCGATTAAGTGACCTAACTCATCATTACGACTTTCTTTAATACGGTAATTGTAATCACCGTTATCGATTGCTTGGCTGGCTCTAATAAAGGTGTCGATTGGCTTGGATAAACGTTTGCCAATGTAATACGAAGCAATAATACCGAGCATAATCATTAAGATTGTTGCTGCAACAACTGCTCTAATGGTGTGATTTAGATATTTTGTTAGATAACGTTTGCTAAAATTCACGACTACATGGCCAGCTATTATTCCTTGGAAACGTATCGGGGCGATGTAGGAGGTTACTGGCTGAGAGCTATTATCTTTTGATTTTAGAAGCCAGTCGGCTGTGTAACTCGAGTTTTTAAGTTGATCGGATTTACCATAGAGAGAAATAATATCGTCGTATGGTAATATTCCGGTAGAGGCAAGTATTGTTCCGCTGTCGGAATAGATAACAACGCCTAAAATACTGTCAATAGCATTGAGATTTCGAACTAATACCATAAGCCCTAATTGATCATCAGATAAGACCAGCTCTTTCGATGATTCGGCTAGTTGTTCGATGATAGCTTTTCCAAAATCATTGATTTGATCATGAACAAGTTGTGACTGGTTAGATACAATCACTGAGCCTAATGAAACCATCCCTAATGAAATTAGTAGAGTGATGATGACAGACAGTTTGAAAGCTATTGGAATATGTTTTGGAGTTAGTTTAGACGTAATTTTGCTAAAGAAATCGTTAATTTTTGATAATACCGACAATAAGCTATTTTTAATTATGTTAGACATTAATATTGCTGTGGTTACGCTTTGAAGTTAGAAAATAGTCGCTAATTAACTAATTTATATATGAAATTTTATGCGATTGCTATTATAGTCTTATTAGTGTGAATAGTAATACCCATTTTTTATGACTCTAAATTTAATATTTAGTTCGTTTAATTTTGCTACTTTATTGAGTTTTTTAATGCGGATTATTGCTTTTAAGCTGTTGATTATTAATCAATTTTTTTATTATGAAATGTTAAATAGAATTCCAGCTAAATTAGTTCAATTTTATTCATAAATATCATAAATATAATAGTTTCTACTCGGTATTAGGCTAAGGTCACTGTATAATCAACATTATTTGTTAATTAAAACTTACTAGTCTATTTAATTGTGTTGTGAAATATATGATAAATATTATAAGGGCAGTCGTATTATTTTCACTGACTGTTTTTGCTGTCGTGTTGTTATTTTCACTCAATGTATTACTTCTCGTTAGTAGTAATTGGCTGAATATTAGTTTAAACGATTATGTTTACTTTATATCGATTTTAATCTTATTTGTTACCGTTGGTGCATTAACTTCCATTTTTCTCTCAAAATCCATTGTTAAGCTATTTTTAAATGTTCGGATAATGAATTCACCTGAAACGGCTAATGAATTACGGTTATTTTCAACGGTGAAACGTTTGAGTGATTCTGTTGGAATTAAAATGCCTCAAATTGTAATTTATAATGGTCATGATATTAATGCTTTTGCAACTGGATTTAGACGTGATCGCGCGTTATTGGCTGTAAGTCAACAATTATTGAATGTGATGACTCAAGATGAAATGGAGGGTGTTGTAGGGCATGAAATATCTCATATTGAAAATGGCGATATGTTGACTTTGGCCTTGATGCAAGGCGTTGTAAATTGTATTGTATATTTACCTGCAAATGGTGTTCGGTTTGGTATCAAAAAAATATTTTCGCAGCATCGGGCATATTATGTTGTGATTTATTATTTTATCGTCACATTAACCCAATTGAGCTTTGGTTGGATTGCGAGTTTATTAGTGATGTGGTTTAGTCGTCAGAGAGAGTTTCATGCAGATTTGTGCGGCGCTAAAATCGCTGGGCATGAAAGCATGTTACGAGCATTAGAGTGTTTACAAGCGTGTAAAAATAATACTGTATCTCAAAGTTTAATTTTAAATTACGATAACTTATTTCGTAATTCACTTTATCAATTATTTATAAGCCATCCATCACTATCTGCACGTATTACAGCGTTACGTAATTTGTCTTAATAAATCGTATGCCGGTTAAATCATTCCTAAAGTAATTTAGGGAAAAAATTGTGCTGTATTAAATTAAAATTTTAGAAATAAGGAATAACGAATGTCAATGATAAAGCCTTTTGCTGCTCTTAAACCTCAACAAAAATATGCGGCAGATGTAATTGCGCCACCCTACGATGTATTAAATACCGCTGAAGCTCGTGAACAGGCGAAAGATCGACCTCATAGCTTTTTGCATATATCAAAGCCTGAAATTGATTTACCTCAAGATACTAACCCCTATGATGCATTGGTATATCAAAAAGGCTTAGAAAACTTAAATAAGTTAATCGATGAGAAAGTTTTAATTCGAGACGATAAACCAAATTACTATTTGTATAAGCTTCGCATGGGTAATCAAGAACAAATTGGATTGGTTGGGGTAGCTTCTGTAGCGGATTATGATACAAACAAAATTCGCAAGCATGAGTTTACTCGCCCTGTAAAAGAAGATGATAGGGTGAATCAAATAGATGCGTTAAATGCTCAAACCGGGCCGGTATTTTTAACTTACCGCCATAATGCCGTTATTGATCAGATTACAGATAAGATTAGTCAGAATACACCTCTTTATGATTTAACCGCGAATGATGGTGTCCAACATTCTATTTGGATGATTGATAATGAGTCGGATATAACTCAAATCACTAATACGTTTGATTCAATGGATTGTTTGTATATTGCTGATGGTCATCATCGTTCTGCAGCAGCATCAAGAATAGCTAAAATGCGCGATAATGAAAGCTCACGTTATTTTTTATCGGTTATATTTCCCGATAATCAAATGAAAATATTGGATTATAACCGTGTTATTAATAATTTAAATGGTTTAGATGTAGCTGAAATATTAGCAAAAATTTCAAAGTCGTTTGATGTTGAACAAGTTAGGCAACAATTAAAACCCGATGCTGCGGGTGTTTTTGGTATGTATTTAGATAATCAGTGGTATCGTTTACAGATAAAAGCAAATTTAATTCCTACGGCAGATCCAGTGGCACGATTAGATGTGAGTTTATTACAAGATAATTTAATTGAACCTCTATTTGATATTTCTGATCCACGTGTTGATAATCGAATCGATTTTGTAGGTGGTATTCGAGGATTAGGTGAATTAGAAAAACGAGTGCAATCTGGCGAAATGAAAATTGCTTTTTCATTATTTCCAACGAGCCTTGATGATTTAATGTCAGTTGCCGATGCAAATAAGGTAATGCCACCAAAATCAACCTGGTTTGAACCAAAGTTAGCCGATGGATTGGTTTCTCATGTTTTAGATTATTAATCGCTGAATATAATATACCTGAGCTGCATAGAAGAACTAATTAACTTCAAATCGAGATTTGAACTACATAGTTTTTTATGCGCAGCTCAGAAGTTAAAACCCTTCTTCAAAATCATAGCTGAGACTGTTTTTAGGTTCTTGTAAGAAATAGCCTTGGATAAAATCAATACTGCATTGCCATAAAACTGCTAAGTTATTAGCATTTTCGACAAAGGATGCGATGGTTTGTTTATTATTGTTTGAACAAAATTCTGCAATTTTTTTCACTCGTTCCTGCATTTCAACATTGTTGGCTAAATTTTTGATTAAGTCACCGTGTATCTTGATGTAATCAAAATCGAGTTGTTTTAGCGCTTGAAAAGCATTGGGTTCTTTACCAAAATTTTCTATCGCGATTCGACAATTTAGTTGCTTTAATCCTGCTATGATAGTTTTTACGCGATTTAAATAATTTAACGCAGTGTCTTCACTAAACTCAAAGACTAAATCGTCAGTATTAATCCTTAAACTTTTAATGCGCTCACTCACCCATAATAAGAAATCATCATCAGCGATACTGCCAGGGGATATCTTAATAAAAAATCGAGTTTGTATATTGTTTTTAGCTTGTTCCGCTAATGTGACCATGGTGTTTCCTAAAATCCATCGATCAATGTACATTGTGAGACCTAAGCGTTCGGCCGTTGCTAGAAAATCACTGGGTAATATTATTTTTCCATCATCATCTTTCATTCGAATTAAAATTTCGTAATGTTGTCCGGCTTCTCCGTGAAGGCTAACAATTGGTTGAAATAGTAACCTGAAATTATTATTTCTGAGTGCATGTTTTATTTTTGCATTCCAGTGGTTGTCTTGTTCATTTTCTTCTAAATCTTCTATTGCGGGATTAAATAAATGAGCCTGATTACCACCATCTTTATGCGCAATTTTCATTCCACTTTCCGCACGTAATATGCATTCTTCAGCTGACGATGTTGTTTCATTGATGAGCGCAACACCGATGCTGCAGGTGGTGTTGACTGATTTACCGGCAACATCAGAATAATGTTCATGGACTATTTTACAAATACCATTTGTAATTTTATTGATTTTTTTAGAATCAATATGTTTTAGTAGTAATGAAAATATTGGACCATCAAATCGGGCTAGTTCGCCGAGATCGTGTAGTTTATTCTTAAAAATCCCACCGATATCGGCAAGTAACATATCACTACCGGATATACCGCTATCATCTTTAATTTTGTCATAGTCATCGAGAGTAAATAGTAATATCGCGCCCCGACCGTTTCCTTCTAGGGTTTGTGCAATAAACATATCAAGCTGCTCAATAAAATATTTTCGATTATATAATCCTGTTAATAGATCTTGCTGACTAAGCACATTTAGCTTGGTTTCTAGTTCAGAATTTAAGGTTTGATCTCGAATGATCAGTTGGGTGCATATTTCACCGTCCATACTCGTTGGAGTGAATTCTAACAATACTTTTGAACGTCGACCATTTTCTTTAATTGCATGAACTTCGAGTTTATTTTCTTTGACTTGGCCTTTGGCATATTTACGTAAGTAATCTTTGAATTTTGCGTGGTCTTCACTATCAACCATGTCTAAAATTGACATGCCTTCAACATCTTCCATACTTTCATGGCCAAATATATTGAGATAGGCTTGGTTGACATAAATATGCATGCCTTCATGAATATAGGCTATTGCATCACGTGAACTTTCAATGAGTGATTTAGTTCGTTTTTCAGCTTCATGCAATAGTTTTTCAAAGCGACGAGATGAGCGACGTTGTGATAAGTCATTGGCTTCGCGTTTAATAATGGCTTTAAATCGCTCATAATTATCAATGGCGACTATATCCCGAGCACCAACAGCAAGTAAATCTAATACCTCATTCTCTTTTTGGGCTGGTGTTATTACTA
>VAPM010154058.1_pt1 | contig 16211 bp, 15 predicted proteins | sample 3395091 | NCBI WGS metagenome assembly VAPM01 (sample SAMN08290445, study PRJNA428436) | hydrothermal vent metagenome | isolation source: Deep-sea hydrothermal vent chimney 3 | place: Pacific Ocean: Juan De Fuca Ridge | reverse complement strand
TTTGACTATTAAAGAATCAAAAATATCTTGGGATATTTTACAAAATGGCGAAAAACCCTTTACGAAAAAAGGTATATTGATAAATTCGGAACAATTCAATGGAATGACTTCGGATGAAGCAATGCCAAAAATTATTGAATGGTTGAGGAAAAAAGGCTTGGCGGAAAAAGAGGTTAATTATAAATTGAAAGACTGGGTATTTTCTCGACAAAGATATTGGGGTGAACCGATTCCAATTATTCATTGTGAAAAATGTGGAGTAGTTCCCGTACCAGAAAAAGATTTGCCAGTTGTTTTACCAGAAGTTGAAAGTTATGAACCAACTGGAACAGGGGAGTCGCCTTTGGCTAATATTAAAGATTGGGTGAATACTAAATGTCCAAAATGCGACGGTAAAGCTAAACGAGAAACTAACACTATGCCACAATGGGCGGGATCAAGCTGGTATTATTTACGATATATTGATCCGCATAATGACAAGGCTCTAGTAGATAAAGACAAAGAAAAATATTGGTCACCAGTTGATTTTTATGTGGGTGGAGCAGAGCATGCTACGAGGCATTTAATTTATGCGCGTTTTTGGCATAAATTTCTATTTGATATTGGTATGGTTAATTATGAAGAACCGTTTATTAAATTACAACATGTCGGCTTGATTATGGCTGAGGATGGACGAAAAATGAGTAAGCGTTGGGGAAATGTAATCAATCCAGATGATATTGTGGAAGAGTTCGGTGCTGATGCTATGCGAGTTTATGAAATGTTTATGGGTCCATTTGCTCAAAGTTGTGATTGGAGCACGAAAGGATTAATTGGTGCTAAAAGATTTCTTGAAAAAGTCTGGCGATTGTTTCAAGAAAAAGAATTGATTAGTTGTGAGGGCAAATGCGCTGAGATATCAAAAACAATTCCTCCTTTATTTCATAAAACAATTAAAAAAGTCGGCGAAGATATTGAAAGTATGAATTTTAATACAGCCATTTCACAAATGATGATTTTTGTAAACGAGTGTTCTTGCCATAAGCTTTTACCGAAATCGGCAATGGAAAATTTTTTAATATTGCTATCGCCGTTTGCTCCCCATATTGCAGAAGAAATTTGGACTAATTTAGGACACGAAAAATCTATTTTTTTAGAAAAATGGCCAGAATTTAATCCTAATATGATTAAAAATAAAATAATTGAAATGGTAATTCAAGTTAATGGAAAAGTACGGGATAAAATTCAAGTGTCAGCAGATATTTCCGAAACTGAAATTAAAAAGAAAGCTTTAGCTAGTGAGAAAATACAAAAGTATATTAGTAATCAAGAAATTAAAAAAGTTATTTTTGTCCCAGGAAAAATATTTAATTTAGTAGTAGAATAATTTTTATTAAAAATAAAAATTGTAAGTTAGTGGGTCTACAAGTATAATTATTTAATCACTTACAATTTATGCAAGTAGTTATATTAGCTGCTGGACGAGGAAAACGAATGAAAAACCTTACTCGTGCTACCGCTAAATCAATGCTAAAAATAAAGGGCAAGCCGATTCTAGCTCATAAAATTGATGCCTTGCCTAAAAGTATAAAAGAAATAATTTTTGTTGTTGGTTATCATAGTATGCATATAATTTCTTATTTTAAGAGATATTATCAAGGAAGAAGAATTATTTATGTTTTTCAAACTAATTTGAATGGTACTGGCGGAGCCTTGCATTTAACTAAAAGTATTTTGAAGAATAAATTTTTAGTAATGATGGGTGATGATTTATATTGTCGAAAGAATATTTCTCAGATGATTAAATTAGATTTAGCTATTTTGGGACATCAAGTAGAGGAGGTAAGCCAGTTTGGAATTATTAAAACTAATCGTCAGGGATATATGATTGATGTAATTGAAAAGCCAAAAAAATCTAAATGTAAACTTGCTAATACAGGAATGTATCTTTTAAATAAAAAGTTTTTTGATTATGAATTAGTGTCTATTAGTAAAGGTAATTTTGGTTTGCCTCAAACTTTAGCTAAAATGGCTAAAAAACATAAAATAAAAGTTGTAGAAGCTAACAATTGGTTGCCGATTGAAGAAGTAAAAGATTTAGAAAAAGCCAAAAAATATTTGACAAAATTTTTATAAAAGCTATTTCTTGTGCGAGAGGTTGTCTCTAGTAAAAAAAGAAAGGTTTTTGGATATTTAGCTTAAAGATAGCTTTAAAGAATATTTTTTAAAACTTAAGTTTATTCCTCGTAGGTTATATTTTTTTAAAAGAATTTTCAGGGTAGCCTTTTTTATAAAACAAAAAAGGCTACCAATCAAAGATTTGACTGGTAGCCTAACATTATATTTTGAGTGATAACATAAGCACAATCAATGTGCCAATGACCACCCTTCCCCAAAGAGGAAGATAATCTTCCTCTTCTCTCCAAACTTCCTTTAGTGGGCGAATTCTCTTATAGATTTTTTGATAACGAGGGAAATAACCCTCGCTATATTTACTGATGAGCATTGTTTCTCCTCCTCCTCCGTTGGATTTTAAAAAACTATAATAAACAAGTATAACTTAAATAACAATATTTGTCAATAGCCCTGAATTAAAAGTTAATTACTAATAGAAAGATCATAACTGAGAAATTTAATTAAAAGTGAAAATTAATGTTTATGTTTCTTGTGTCGACTGGTCTTGTTGAGGATAGGAGTGGAACCAGGATGAGGGTATTTGCTAGGAGAAGCGTAATTACTATTAAAAATGTCTTCTCGGATTAGCTTTTTATTTCTATCAAAAACTTCTTGTGTAAAAGTAGTCTTTAGGGAGCCGTCTGGCTTTTTTTCAATCACCGTAGGTCCAATTATTTTAACTTTTCTACCATCGTTAGTTCCATAAAAATCAAAAATTAATTCTGTTCTTTTAACTTTTACTTCTATTAAAATATAACCAGGTGTATTATTAATAAATTTTAAATCAGGACGAGGTATGTAAACAGTGGCGTCCATCCCTTGAGGATTGTAGTAACTAACTGGATAAGCATGATTTTTCCTAGCGGTTATTTCTAGGCCAGAATTTATGGCCGCCCTAAAAGCGGTTGTAGATAATTGGCAAATTCCTCCTCCAAAATCTGGTTCAGTTTTATTTTTTTTAATGACTAACTCAGGTAGATATCCGTGATCGGCATCTACTGCTCCTAAAGTTTTAATAAAAGAAAATTCTTCCTTCGGTTTTATTAAAACTCCATTAAATCTTTTATTAGCTACTTTAATATTATAGACTCTATTGTGAGGAGAGCCAATAAAATTTGAACGACCCTCTCCGATTAAACTGGTAATACCTAAATTATTGACTGAACTAGTAGCTATAACAGGAGGAATTTCCCTAAAAGGAAGAATGACTGGATTGGTATAGTTTAGTTTTTTAAGATAGTTGACAATAGTCGCAATACTATTATTTTCTTCTAACTGTAAACCAGAGGCACTTAAAGTGAAAACAATCACCTTGCCATTATCTATTTTTAATTTAGCATTTTCTGGATCTTTATTGGCTTTTCTGGCAATATCTTTAACCGAACTACCAATAGCTTGAGGATTAACAGTCAAGGCGAAGGTTCTTTTTAGATGATTAGATTTTTTATTTGAAAAAGTTAATTGGCAAATGAAAGACTTTTTATAGATACAATAATTAGTATTTTCAATTTCCGAAGTGTAGTGAGGAGTATAAGTTAATTGACTATTTTCTTTCAACCAATGACTAATCTCTAATTTAGGCAACGAGTAGGTATTTTTATTGACTGTTAAATTTATTTCTGATGGAAGTTGATTTAAAAAAAAGGTTTTAGAAAAATTTCCTAAAATAACATTTTGAGCTTGAGCAATAGAATTGCTAGCTAAAAATAAAGTTAGAATTATAAATAAATAAATAGTAAATTTCATAATTTAAGAATATATTAAAAAATGAAGGAAATCAAATTTAAATTTAGCTCTAAGAGCTATAATAAAACACAGAATAACTGTGTTTTATTAAAATTTTTTCAATAAATTGGAAATTATTAGCTAGCTAAAAACCTCTAACTTGAATTTTTTTCGTCTTAGTGTTATCAGCTTTCGGAAGTTTAATAGTTAAGATTCCATTTTTCATAGAAGCTTCTGTTTTATCAGTTAAAACATCAACAGGCAAAATTACTGATCTAGAAAAACCTCCCCAATAGCATTCCTGATAATAATAATTATCTTCGGATACTTCTTCCTCTTGCTTTCTTTCTCCACGAATCGTAATCATATCATTATTGATACTTACATCTAAATCTTCAGGCTTAACACCAGCGATAGTTGATTTGATAACAATATCACTATCAGTCTGATAAACATCAATAGTTAACTGTCCTTCTCCATCTTCTTGAGGTATTTGAGCAAAAGAATTATTTTCTTGTAAACTAGAATTATTAGAAGGACTAATCGTCATTTCCTCCTCCGTTTCTTCGTAGATGTTGCTAATTGGGTTCATTTTTTCAGTTCGAGAAAATTCTTCTTCTTCAATATTTTTGGAACCAGTTAATTTTTCAAAAAAGGATTTCTTTATTTTAGTCATAGCAATTTTTTTATTTTAGTTAGCTTAGTTAAATTATAATTTAATTATTGTGAGTTGGCAAGAAGAAAAAAAAATGATTTATCAAGGCTTTTTTAAAAAGAGATAACAAGATAATTGATAAAACGATAAAAATCAATAGATAATTGATTTGATAAAAAATAGCTAGATTAAAAAGGAGATGCAATAAAAAAATTGCAAGAAAAATTAAGAAATCAAAGATTAAAATTGGGTGTGATTTTGAGGAAAAATAATAACCTAAAATACCTAAGGTAACGGTGTGGATCAATAAAAGCCCCAGATATGGAATAATCAGGGTAAGGGCTAAAGTTAATTGGCTAAAACTATTAAAAATTATTTCTACTATTGAAAAACCTAGTCCCATTAGAAGTGTAGTTGAAAAAATATTTTTTGAAAATTGATTATGTCGAGAAATTTTTTTGACAACAATATATTTAGAAAATTCTTCAATAAAAACAATAATTAATAAAGAATAAGTTAAATGATTGATTAAATCAACAGAAATGAGAGAGGGGTCAATAATAGAAAAAATAAATTCTAAAATTAAAGCTCCCAAGGCTGTCATAATTCCTAAAAATAAAGCTTTTATTTTTTGCATAATCTTAATTTTTTAATCTAGCGTTAGCTTTGGTTTGGAGAGTTTTCCAATTAATTTGAGACTGCTCTTTTTGTTGATTAGTCATATTTTTCCAGCGAAAATAGGAAGCCACTCCAATCATAGTAGCATTATCTCCGCAATATTGGATAGGAGGAGCTATAAAATGAAGAGTGGAATTTTTTTCTTTTAAGACAGTAGCTAATTGTTTTTGAAGTTCTTGATTGGCTGCTACTCCACCGGCCAGTAAAACAGTTTGAGGGCGATATTTTTCAATGGCACGAAGAGTTTTAAAAATCAAAACATCAATAGTAGCTTGTTGAAATTCATTGCATAATTCATTAATATAATCTTTATTTTTAAGTAAAGTTTTATTTTTTTTTGTTTCATAAAGGACAGCGGTTTTCAACCCAGAAAAAGAAAAGTTCAAATTATCTGATCTAATCATCGGTCGAGGGAGAGGAACTTTTAAAAATTGATAATGAGCTGTTGGCTGTGATTTGAAGAGGCGAGCTTTTTCAGCAATTAATGGTCCTCCAGGATAGCCTAAGCTTAGAATTCTAGCTACTTTATCAAAAGCTTCACCAACAGCGTCATCTAATGTTTCTCCAATAATCTGATAATCTAAATGTTTTTTCATAAAAACCAATTGAGTATGCCCGCCAGAAACTACTAAACTAAGGAGAGGAAAGTTTATTTTTTGAGAATTTAAATTTAGATCTATAAAATTAGCATAAATATGACCTTCAAGATGATGAATACCAATAAGTGGTTTTTGCCACAAATAAGCTAATGTTTTAGCAACACTAGTTCCAATTAACAAAGCTGGTATTAATCCTGGTTGGTTAGTAACTGAAAGAAAATTAATTTCTTTTGGTTGAACTTTAGCTTCTTGAAGAGCTTGTTTAATAACGGGCAAGATATTTTTTAAGTGTTCTCTGGCTGCGAGATTGGGGACAACACCACCCCATTTAGCATGAATTTTAACTTGAGAAGAAACTATATTAGATAATATCGAAAAAGAACCATTCTCATATTTTAGAACGGCACAAGCAGTTTCATCACAAGATGTTTCAAGGCTAAATATAATCATTGAATTTGCAATTTCTTTTTTTAAATATAGCTCAATGTGGTATAATTTGCAAAAAATAATTTAATAGTTGATAACGAAGTTTTTTATATGAAAATATTTATTAGTTCTGTATTTTTAGATAATAAATTTAATTATCTATACTATTATAAAAATGCTATATATTACTATTAGCCATTGACTTTTTTGTAGTTTTGGTATAATCTGACGAGAAGTGTTTTTTAACAATTCAGAAAAATACATAAATTTAGTGAGGGAGGACAATGATATGAAAAACATTTTATGCTGGTCAATTTTCGGTATTGTTTTTTTGGTACTCTCAGTTAGCGCGATAGGAGGGGAAATTCCTAACGGTTTTTATTTATACAAAATAAAAAAAGGTGATCTCTTAGGCAATCTTGCCCTTCCAAGAAATTGGGATGAAATTATGAGGATTAATCGAGTTGATTCACGACATTTGAGGATTGGGGAAATGATTTTGCTTCCAGTTAATCCGAACCGTATTCCCTATTTTTGCCCAGTGCCGAAAAATATTAAAACAGCTAAAAAAATATCACAAACAATCTATATATTTTTAGATATCCAATATTTCGGAGCATACAAATATGGGAAACTGTTATTCTGGGGGCCTATTTCTTCTGGGAAGGGCGGTATTCACCAAACACCAACGGGGCTGTTTTATATCCGATGGAAAGCAAAAAAATATTTTTCTCATAGTCAAGAGTGTTATGGAGCTCCTATGCCATACGCACTAAATTTATCAAATACAGGCTATTTTTTGCATGAACAAGTTATGCCTGGAAAACCAGCTTCACATGGGTGCATAAGATTGTTACGAATAGATGCAAAAAAATTATTCTTTTGGTCCAAGATAAGTGACCTGGTGGCTATTGTAAAATGATTGACGGGAATTATCCTTTTAGGATAATTCCCACTTTTTTTTATTGCTTTTAATTGAAGAAAAGATTATATCGGCAAATTAAAAATTAATGTTGTGATTATTATTTGTCAAAATATTTAAATGGAATACTCACTTAAAATATAAAAGTATTACTTATAAGTAAGCCAATGTCAGGGGAACATAATAATTTAAGCAATAAAAAAGAACTTTCAGATAATGAGCTGATTATTCTTATCCTTGGAGGAGATTCTCGGGGATTTGGCGAGATTATTGAAGGTATCAAGGGAGATTATTCACATGTTTATATCGGTTTATAATGTCTTGTGAAGAAACTGAGGATTTACTTCAGGATGTGTTTATGGAAGCCTATAAAAACATTCACAGCTATGATATGCAAAAGAAATTCTCATCATGGATTTATAGGATTGCTCACAATGAAGCAGCTAATTGCATAAAAAGAAAATCACTTAAAAAATTTATACCTTGGGAAAACATCATCATTTCAAAAGATAAATTAAAAACGTCTAGCGCGGATGAGAAGATGGAAGATTCTTAGGAGAAAAGGGAAATTGGCGAGAAGATTGATGTAGCTATTAAAAAACTCTCCCTTAAATATAGGCAAGTTTTAATTTTGAAGTATTATGCAGATAAATCTTATGGTGAAATAAGTGAAATAATAAATCGTCTGATAAATACAGTAGGAACCTTAATTAGTAGGGCTAAGAAAAAAATATCAATTAAAATAGAAAAATTGAAGAAGTCATAAAGTCAACCATTTGTTAAGTGATTAAGATGAATGGTGATAATTTAAGTATGAGGAAGAGGGTGATAAAATTTTAATGATAAAGAGATTAAGATAAATGAAAAAATTTTTCGTATTAGTTGGATCAATTGTTGCAGTGGCTGTTGATTTTTTTAGGAGAGTGTGTTAGAATTTTTTTGAAGATTTAGAAAAGATGTCTTTCCTAGGCACCTTATTTGTTTTAAAAATAAATTCAAGTCTTGTTTATTTATGCCGCGTTCGTCTAGTCTGGTCCAGGACGCCAGGTTTTCATCCTGGAAATCAGGGGTTCGAATCCCCTACGCGGTACTAAAAGTTAAAAAATCCTCCTCCTGGGAGGTTTTTTGATTGCTTAAATTAGCTATTAGTTAAGGAAGCTAATGAATAATTTTCTTAAGAATATATATTCATTACATCAAAATTAGGTAAAAACTTTATAAAGCCTTTAGAATACCAAAAATTTCACAATATAGTTTTTGTAATTTATTTTTCTTTGTATTACAATTATAATCATGGAACAAACAGGGCATTATATTTTTGAATTTATGAAACATTACGGATATTTTGTAATGCTTCCACTTATGATTATTGAAGGTCCAGTAGCGACTATTATCGCTGCGACTTTAGCGGCACTTGGAGCTTTTAATGTATTCATCGTGCTTATTTTTTCGATTTTTGGCGATGTTGTGGGCGATGTAGCTTTATATAGTCTAGGATATAAATGGGGAATGGGCTTTGTGCGACGGGTTGGAAAATATATAGGCATAACAGAAAAGTTGGTTTTAAAGATGGAAAAATATTTTGAAAATCATGGAGGAAAAACTATTTTTGCTGTTAAATCAACAACTGGTCTTTGCTGGGCGGCTTTTAGTGCAGCGGGAATTGTGAAGATGAATTTTAGAAAATTTATAGCATATTCTATTTTAGGCGGGGTTGTTTGGAGTAGTTTTTTAGTAGCGATGGGATATTTTTATGGATACTTATGGAAAGAAATAAGTCAATATATAAATTGGATCGGGTGGGTAATCGGAGGTGTTACAGCAGCTTCTTATATGCTTATAATATTATTCAAGAAGAAAAAATTAAAAAACATCTTAATCAATAATGAAAAGTAGAAGTTACAAACTTGGAGCAGAGTCGAATAGTTTATTCTATAAATGTGAATAGAAATAATATTAGATAGGGTGTATTTTTTAGAGTGGAGAGCTTTTTTGCGTCTAATAATAAGGCAAGATTTTTCTTGCTCAAAAACTGAAAAAAGCATAGAATTGGGTTATGGTAAATAGAATAAAAAAACTAATAAATGGGACGAGAAACGCTATTTTTACTAATCCTTATGAACTATATAAAAAGGATAAAAAAATTCTTGATCAACCTTTTTATTTTAAGGGTGATAATCAAAAAGCTATTCTTTTAATTCATGGATGGACATCGGTTCCTTATGAACTTTATCGTTTGGGAATTTATTTAAAAGAGAATGGCTATGCAGTTTCAGCACCTCTATTGCCTGGACATGGAACAACACCAAAAAATTTAGAGAATATAAAGTGGTCAGAATGGTTAGTTGAAATAGAAAAAACCTATTTTGATTTAAAAAAGAGCTACTCAGAAGTTTATGTAATTGGAACTTCTATTGGTTCTAGTTTAGCTTTAATTTTAGCTCAAAAAAATTCAGATTTAAAAGGCTTAGTCCTTTTGGCTACTCCTTATGAATTTCATTGGGAAGGAATAATAAAGAAGATAATGAAGCTGTTTATTTTATTAGGCTTTCCCAGCTATGGTCGGAAATGTTATCTTTTTACCAGAAAAAGCATTAGTAAGGTCACTAGGAGAATTGCTTATCAATCTTATCCGATGAAAAGTTTAGTGGAAGTTTTTTCTTTAGTAGAAGAAAGTCGCAATGTTTTAGCAGACATAAAATGCCCAGTTTTAGTTATGCAATCTATACAAGATTATGTTATTAAAACTGATAGTCTTGAAAAAATATATAATTTAATTGGATCGTCACAAAAAGAAAAAAAATATATTCAAAAAGCTTATCATACTTTTATTTCTGATATTGAAAATGAAGACGTTTTTAGTGGCATTTTAAAATTTTTAACTAAAATAGAAAAGTAATTACTAATTATGCCTAAAGAAAATACTCATCTTAATTTTGCTTCAGATTTAGCGGAAAATAATTTTTCGGGAGAGATAAATAAAATTTTAAAAAAATATAAAAAAGAATTTTTATTAGGAAGTGTCTTCCCAGATATTTTTTTCTACGCTTCTAATTTAAAAATACAAGCTAAGGCAGATTTAATTCATGGTAAAGATGGTAATGAAACTAACCAATGGATTTTCTTTTTATTAGATTTAGCTAAAAAAAATTCAGATAAAAAAATATTAGCTTTTACCTTTGGAGCCTTGACCCATTTTTCTTTAGATATAAATTTTCATCCAATAATCTATTATTTAGCAGGAAATTATTATGACAAAAATAAAAAGAAAAAAGAACAGGCAATTTATCGACATGTTCAATTAGAGACTTTTTTGGATGCCAAAACTAACCAATTCTTTTTAGCTAAAAAGAATTTAATGAGTCAAAGTTTTCTGAGAGAAGAAAAGGATTTTTTAGCCCAATTAGGAATCTCCTACTTTCAATTAAAAGTAATTTATTCTAAAATGTTGTGGCTCAATAGAATTCTCTTTAAAAGTAACTTTTTTTATCAGCTGTTTTATTTTTTAGAAAAAATGGGCTTAGTCAAAAAGAGAAATATAGGTTTATTTTATAAGAATTTAAAAAGAGATAAAACTATTATTCCTCAAATAGTTAAGTATAAAGATTTAATTTCAGGAGAAGATAGAGTAACTAAGTTAACTGAAATTTTTACTCAAGCTCAAATTGAAGCTCAAGAGAAAATAAAAGTAGCTCAGCAATATTTTTTAAATAATCTTTCAAAAAGAGAAGCAAAAGAAATAATTATCGGTCAGAGTTTAGATACAGGTAAGCTTGGTAAATCGGTTCAAGAGATAAGATTTATCAAAGAAGGTTAAAGATTCTAAAATAAAATTTAAATTTAATTATTTTTAAAATGAATATTTGGAAAAAAATTGGTAGAAAATATTTTGTTGATGTAGAAGAAATTAAAAAAAGTTCTAAAGTTTTTAAGAAAATTAAAAAAGATGAACATTTATTTAAAGAACCGTTCTATTTCAAAGGTAATAATGGAAAAGCTATCCTGCTTGTACATGGATGGTCATCAGCACCATATTCTATTCGAAAATTGGGAGAATATTTAAATAAAAATGGCTATACAGTTTTTGGACCCACCTTAACTGGGCATGGAACTAAGCCAGATGATCTAAAAAATGTTAAAGGAGAAGAATGGATTAAGGATGTTAAGTTGGCATATACTAAATTAGCCAAAGAATACGAGAAAGTTTTTATTATTGGTGTCTCAATGGGTGGAAGTTTGGCACTTATCTTGGCGGAAAATAATCTTCAAATTTCAGGTTTAGTTTTATTAGCAACTCCTTACCGAATGAAATCAGAAAGGCGAATGAAAATAATTTTAATAATTATGAGCTGGTTTAAGGATTTTTATAAAAAATATTATCCTAAAGAAATTACAAAAATTGGAACTGCTATTACACCGTTTATTTCTTATCAGAGATATTCTGTAAAAAATATGCAAGAACTTTTAAAGATTGTACAACAAGCAAGAAAAAAAATTTCATTTATCCAACAGCCTTGTTTTATTTTACAAGCCGATAATGATCACTTAATTGGAAGGAAAAGTATGAAAAATATTTATCAAAAAATAAATTCTCAAAGTAAACAAATGAAATATGTTTATAACTCTTACCATTCTTTCATTTCTGATTTAAACAAAACAGAAATTTTTGTTGACATACTAAATTTTATTAATAGTCACTAAGTTATTTTATGCGTATTGGAATTTTTACTAATAATTATTTGCCTAATCCTTATGGAGTAACTAGCTCGATAGAAAGTTTTAGAGAGGAATTTGAAAAAATGGGACATCAAGTTTATATTTTTGCTCCCAAATGGAAAGGGTATCAAGATAAGAATTCCAATATTTTTCGTTATCCCTCGATTGATATTAAAATAAAAATTCGTTTTCCTTTGGCAATTCCCTATTCACGAAAAATGGATAAAATTTTGAAAAATTTAGATTTAGATATTATCCATGCTCAACATCCTAATTTATTAGGAACAGTTGCAAAAAAATGGGCACACAAAAAAAATATCCCTTTAGTGTTTACTTGGCATACATTATATGATAGGTATACTAACTATGTTCCATTCATTCCTAAAAAAATAGTGTCTGCTTGGATTATAAAAAAAGCTAGTCAATACGCTAATCAAGCAGATGGGATTGTTGCTCCAACAGATTCTATAGTCCCGATTTTGCGAAAATGGGGAGTAGAAAGTGAGATAAGAGCTATTCCGACTGGAGTAACGGAAAAATTTTTTCAAAATCCTCAATCCCAATTAGTAAAAGGAAAATTGGGGATTAAAGAAGATGAATTAGTTCTTTGTTTAGTCTCTAGATTGACGGAAGAAAAAAATATTGATTTCATTTTTCAAGCAATTATTCCGATTCTCAAAAAAAATAGTAAAATAAAATTTTTAATTGCGGGTAATGGTTATTTGCTTCCTAAATTAAAACAATATGGCGTGAAAGAAAAGCTTGAAAAACAAATTATTTTTTCTGGAGTGGTGGCAAAAAAAGATTTAAAAAATTATTATCAAGCAGGAGATATTTTTCTTTGTGCTTCTCAAACAGAAACTCAAGGGATGATAATCAGTGAGGCGATGTATATGGGATTGCCAATTGTGGCGGTAAAATCAACGGGGATAAATAGCCTAGTTTTAAATCAGGGGAATGGGTTGCTAGTTCAAGAAAATCAGGGAGAATTCCAACGAGCAGTTGAGAAATTGATTAAAGATAGCGAACTAAGAAGAAAATTTTCTCAGGTTTCTCGGCAGATTGCGATGGAACATTTTACTGGGCAAGAAAGTGCCTTAAAGATGTTCCAATTTTATAAAGAATTAATCCAGCATAAGAAGAAACTAAATAAGAATAAATGATTAGAAATTAAAAGTAAACTTTTTAGCTAATTATTCTAGATGAATATTTTCAGAAAATTTTTGAAGAGAATCTTTTAAAGCTAAATGTTTTTTCAAAAAAGGATCGTGTTTTAAAATAGCAGTAGCTTCTAGTTGAGCAAATTTAATCAGTTTAATATTAGTTAAATTTTCCATTGTGATATCAGGAATTCCTGATTGAATTGTGCCAAAGAATTGTCCGGGACCACGTAATTTGAGATCTTGCTCGGCGATTTTAAATCCGTCGTTGGTTTTTTCTAAAGCTTTTAGTCTTAAGGAATTAATTTTGGAAAAGAGAAAACAATAAGATTGACATATCCCTCTACCGACTCTTCCTCGGAACTGATGAAGTTGAGCTAATCCAAAGCGTTCAGCATTTTCTATAATCATAACAGTAGCGTTAGGAATATCAATACCAACTTCAATTACAGAAGTGGAAACTAGAATCTGAAGTTGATTATTTTTAAAATTTTGCATTATTTTTTCTTTTTCTTTGGGCTTAAGTTTTCCATGTAAAAGTCCTAGTGTGAATTCAGGAAAAACTTCAGTCGCTAGGCGTTGATGCTCCTCTATGACTGCTTTGACATTAGTTAAAGATTGGGACTCTTTAACTAATGGAAGAATAATAAAAGCTTGATGTCCTAAATTAATTTCTTGGCGAATAAAATTATAAACTGCTAAGCGTTTATTGGGTGAAATAATCTTTGTTTTGACGGGTTTTCTATTTTTTGGTAATTCATCCAAAACAGAAAGATTTAAACTACCAAAAAGAGCAATTGTTAAAGTTCGAGGAATGGGCGTGGCTGTCATTGTTAAAAGATGAGGAATAGTTTGAGGAGTTTTATTTTTTAGCTGTAAAGTTTTTTCTTGCAATTCAGCTCTTTGCGCTACTCCAAAACGATGCTGTTCATCAATAACAACAAAAGCTAAATTTTTGAATTGGACATCTTTTTGAATAAGGGCATGAGTTCCAACTATTAAATCTATTTTTCCTAATCCAATTTTTTTTAATAAATCATCTCTTTTTTGAATGGTTTTTTGAGAATTAAGAATTTTGTTGGAGCCTGTTAATAAAGCAATTTTAAAATTATAGTTTTTAAATGATTGACAGAAATTTTCGAAATGTTGATAAGCTAGAATTTCCGTGGGAGCCATAATAGCCACTTGATAACCAGCGGAAATTATCTGTAGAGAAGCGATAATAGCCAAGACAGTCTTTCCAGCTCCAACATCGCCGTTTAAAAGACGATTCATTGGTTGAGTTTTTTCTAAATCTTTAAGAATCTCAATATTAGCTTTCTTTTGAGCTGCAGTTAAAGTGAAGGGTAAATCCTTAATAAAAGTGTTTATTAAATCTAGAGGAGTTTTAAGAGGAAAGGACTTTTGATTTTTCCATTCTTTTTTTATTTGAAGTGCTCGTAATTGGACTAAAAGCATCTCTTCGAAAGCCAATCTTTTTTGAGCAATTTTTAATTTTTCTTCTGAACTAGGAAAATGAATTTGTAAAATAGCTCGTTTAAGATGGTAGAGTTTATATTTTTTGAGTAATTTTTTAGGTAAAGGATCGATTAGTTGTTCTACATAAGGGAGAAGAAGTTTTATTTGCCAGCGAATCCATTTAGAAGTTATTCCAGTGGTTTCTCGGTAAATTGGAACCAAACATCCAGTATTAGTTTTTTCTCGAGTAACTTTTTCAAAAGAGGGATTAGCCATAGTAAAAATTTTTCCATCTAAATCTAATTTTCCAGAAAGTCTAATGGCGGTATTAACTTTGAAAGATTCTAAAATAAAAGGTTGATTAAACCAAACAGCTTTTAAAGGTGTGTCATTTTCATCAACTAATCTAATTTCTGTAAGAGTCAGGCGTTTTTTAAAAATTCGGCGATTAGTAGTTTTGATAATTTTTCCTTCTATAGTAATATTTTGATTTAAATAGTCCGATGATAAGGAAACAATTTTTGAAAAGTCATCATAACGAGTTGGAAAATAGAATAAAAAATCGGCAACTGTTACTAATCCTAATTTTTTTAAAGCTTTTTGATATTTCGGTTGAATCCGAGTAATATTTTTTAGGGGAGAATAAATAGTAGTCATATAGATAGTATAATATATCTAGAGAAATGCACAAAATGTACGAATGTGCTAAAATTATTGTAAGGATTAAATTAAATTTAATAAAATTTAAACTATGACTGAAATGAAGAAGGCTGACATTAAAGTAGGATTTTTATGTAATAATAATTGCTTTTTTTGTGTCCAGGGACATAAAAAAATTTTTGGTAATAAAACAACTAGAGAAATTAAAGCTTCTATAAAGGAAGCTAGAAAAGATTGTGAAATAGTCGTTTTTACTGGAGGAGAGCCAACTATTAGAGAGGATATTTTAGAATTGGTGAGTTTTGCTAAAAATTTAAAATTTAAAATTATTCAAATTCAATCAAATGGTAGAATGTTTGCTTATAAAGATTTCTGCCAAAAAATAGTTAACGCTGGAGCTAACGAGTTCGCTTTAGCTTTACATGGACATAAAGCTGATTTACATAATTATTTGACCCAACAAAATAGTTTCCTTCAAGTGGTTAAAGGAATTAATAATCTTAAAAAAATGAATCAATCAGTGATAATGAATACTGTGATTGTAAAGTCTAATTACAGATATCTTCCAGAAATTACAAAACTTCTTATCGGACTTAATGTGGATCAGATTCAATTTGCTTTTGTCCATGCTCTTGGTGCAGCGAAAGATAATTTTGACAAAGTAATCCCTAGAATTAGCCTGGTTATTCCTTTCCTTGTAAAATCTTTAAAATTAGGTACTCGTTTTAATAAGAAAATAATGGTGGAGGCTATTCCCCCTTGTTTTTTAAAAGATTTTCAAGAACATATTTCTGAAAATAGTATGCCAGAAATGAAAATTTTTGATTTGGATAATATTGTAGATAATTTTAAAGAAGCTAGAATAGTAGAAGGAAAAATGAAAAATACAAAATGTAAAAAATGTACTTTATTTTCAGTGTGTGAAGGTCCATGGAAAGAATATCCAGAAAGATTTGGTTGGGACGAATTTAAGCCAGTAATAAAATAAAAATGAAAAAGGAGAAGTTAAAATTAAAAGACACTATTGCTAAAGAAAAACGTCATTGGGTGAGAATTAC
>VAPM010015337.1_pt1 | contig 16227 bp, 14 predicted proteins | sample 3395091 | NCBI WGS metagenome assembly VAPM01 (sample SAMN08290445, study PRJNA428436) | hydrothermal vent metagenome | isolation source: Deep-sea hydrothermal vent chimney 3 | place: Pacific Ocean: Juan De Fuca Ridge | reverse complement strand
GTGGCCGGCGACTCGCGACCTCCGGTCGGGCCCTACCTCCTCGTGGACACCACGTTGCATCATCGCGTAGGCCACACGGGTCTGCACGCCGCCGTCTCGATCCACAATCTGTTCGATCGCCGGGCCAAGGAGCCCAGTCCGGCGCCGGGCCTGATCCCCAACGATCTGCCGCTGCCGGGACGCAGTTTCTATGTCGAGGCGCGGTACGATTTCTGACGGCGCCCATGGCGGGAGGCCGGCGGTCGGGCGAGAGTGGCGGATATGGATGGGTCGCGGCATCGTGGAGGCAGCGCATTCGGGATCATCGGGGGTTCGATGTTTCCGATGATCCCGGCGATCTCATGGGGTCGGAAGGCCCTGCCGGCTCTGTGTCTCGCCCTGTTGTGCCTGCTGTGGCTGACCCGTGCCGCGGCGGCTGCGCCGGTCGTGATCGGCGTGCTCTACCCCGACATCCCGCCGCCGTATCGGGAGGTATTCACCCAGATCGTCGCGGGGGTGCGCGCCACGCCCGGGGTCGTGGTGCGGCGTTATCCCCTGAAGCAGGATGCGGACCCTGCGGCGTTGCGGCGCTGGGTGCGTGTCAACGACTGCCGTGCGGTGATCGCCCTGGGCCGGCGCGGCGTGGCGGCGGCGCGTGCCCTGGGCGATGCCGTCCCGGTGATCGCCGGCGCGGTGTTGATCACCGACCCGCCGGCGGATCCCGGGATGATCGGGATCAGCCTCGCGCCGGCTCCGGGACGGTTGTTCGCGCGTCTTCGGGACCTGGCGCCGGAAGTCCGGCGCGTCGCGGTGGTCTACAATCCGGCCCATAGCGCTTGGCTGATCGCGCGCGCGCGTGTTGCCGCCCGGGCGCAGGGTCTGCAGTTGACGGCCTTGGCGGCCCGGGATCTGCGCGCCGCCGTGCACCGGTACCGGCGCATCTTCGAGGAGTCGGAGCGGGGCCGGCTCGCGCTGTGGCTGCCTCAGGATCCGACTACGGTGAACGCGTGCTCGGTGCTGCCGCTGATTTTGCAGGAGGCCTGGAATCGCGACGTGGCGGTGTTCTCCAGCAACCCGGCGTACGTGGCGCGCGGCGTCCTGTTCGCCCTGTACCCGGACAATACGGCGATGGGCACGCGCCTCGGGCGCATGGCGCTGAAGGCGGTCCGGGGAGACAGGCTTTCGCCGCCGTGGCTGCGGCTGCTTCGCGACCTGTCGATCGCGGTCAATCTGCGCACCGCCGACCATCTGGGGCTGGCGTTCACGGGACGCCAGGTCCAGGGCTTCGACCTGGTGTTTCCGGTGAGTCGCTAGGAGGGGCGCGGATGGGTGTGTTGGCACGGTTGCTTCCCCCCGAGCAGGGTTTTCGTCGGCAGCTCTCGCTGGCGTTCTCGCTGGGGATCGTGTGCATGGCGGTGGCCTCCTCGCTCGCCACCTCCTGGTTCGCGAGCGGCAAGGTACAGCACACGCTCCTGGAACAGGGCCGGCAGGTCACCGAGAGTTTCGCGCGCCAGAGCGTGCTGGCCCTGCTCTATGGCAGCGGGGACAATGCGCGCGACGCCGCGGCGACCACTCTGGCCTTTCCCGGGGTACGCCGCGTGGCGGTCTACGGACTCGACGGCAAGCCGCTGCTCGACGTAGGCAAGGGGTCGGGGTGGGCCCCGCCCGCGCGCGGTCTGTGGCCGGCGCACGCGGCGTTGGTCCGCGAGACCGGCGGCGACTGGGGTTTCGCGGCACCGGTATTCGCCGGCGGCGGTCGCGCCGGGTCCTCGCCGTTCGAGTTGAACGCCCCCCGGCCGCAGCTCATCGGCCACGTCTACGTGTCTATGTCCAAGGCCAACCTGCACGCGGTGCAGCGCGGCATCTTTCTGGACAACATCGCAATCTCCACCGCTCTGGCGGTGTTGCTCCTAGTGGTGCTGCGCATCATCACGCGCCGGATCACCGACCCGATCCGGGATCTGTCGGACATTATGAAGGCCGCCGAACGCGGCGAGATGGGGGTGCGGGCGGACCGGCGCGGGCCGAAGGAAGTGGCCGACATGGCGCAGGTCTTCAACAACATGATGGCGGTGTTGGAGCGCAATCACGCCGATCTGCTCGCGCAGAAGGAGATGCTCCAGCATCAGATGGAGGCGCAGCGACTGATCAGCACGGTCTCGGCGCAACTGGTGACGGCCGGCGCCGGGGAGGTCAGCGAGGAAGTGCAGCGTGCGCTCGGTGCGGTCGGCGGGTTCTACGGGATGGAGCGCGGCTACGTCCTGCGCTTCGAGGGGGATGGGTGTGTGTTGCGGCGTACGCACGGGTGGTGCGCCGAGGGTGCGCCGCCGCTTGGGGAGGGGCTGCAGGGGTGCGACGCCGATCGTTGCGGCTGGCTGTTGCAGCGCATCCATGCCCACGAAGCGGTGATCGTGCGCGACCTTGCCGAGGTACCCGCCGAGGGCGACGTCTGGCCCGCGCTGCTCGAATCGCAGGGCGTGCGTTCGTGCGTGTTTCTCCCCATGGTGTACGGGGAGGCGGTCGCGGGAGTGTTGGGGTTCGATGCACGCGTCCCCGGCCACGAGTGGTCGGATGCGGATCTGGCGCTGCTCAAGGTAGTGGCGGAGATCTTCGTCAACGCCTTGGAGAGGGTGCGCGGCGAGCAGCGACTGCGCGAGGCCAAGGAGGCGGCGGAGAGTGCGAATCGCGCCAAGAGCGAGTTTCTGGCGAACATGAGCCACGAGATCCGCACGCCGATGAACGGTATCCTGGGCATGCTCTCGCTGCTCGCCGAAACGCCGTTGGGCACGGAGCAGCGCGAGTATGCAGAGGTCGCACGCAAGTCCGGAGACGTCCTGCTCGGTTTGCTCAACGACATCCTCGATTTCTCGAAGATCGAGGCCCACCGGATGCACCTGGAGAGCATCGACCTGGATCCGCGCGCCATCGTCGAGGAGACGGTGGAGTTGTTCGCCGAACGCGCCCATGCCAAGGGATTGGTGATAGCTTCGGTGGTCGCCGCCGAGGTCCCGGGGCGTCTGCGCGGCGATCCGATGCGCCTGCGCCAGGTGCTGGCGAATCTCATCGGCAACGCCGTGAAGTTCTCGCAACACGGGGGCGTGACGGTGCGCTGCGCGCGCGCCGGCGGGGACGCCGGCGAGGTCCGGCTGCGCCTCACAGTGGCCGACACCGGGATCGGTATCCCGGCCGACGTCCAGGCCGGCGTGTTCGATCCCTTCTCCCAGGCCGATACCTCCACGACCCGGCGCTACGGTGGTACCGGGCTCGGTCTGGCGATCTGCAAGGAACTCGTCACCCGTATGGGGGGCGAGATCGGGGTCGAGTCCGCTCCGGGTCAGGGCAGTACCTTCTGGTTCACCGTGGCGCTCGAGGCGGTGGCCGGCGAGGCGTCGTGGCTCGGGGCCGGGCTGGCGGGGCGGCGCGTACTGATCCTTGCGCCGGAAGGTCCGGACCGCGAGGGGCTGGTCGAGCACCTGCGCCTGCTGGGGATCGCCTACGAGTGCGTGGCCGACGGTCGGGATGCGCTCCGACACCTGCGCGAGCCGGGTGCCGACGGGCCCTGGGAGGCGGCGATTCTCGACGGTTCCGGTGCGGAGCGCGAGGAGGCCCTGGAACTGGCCGGCACGCTGTGCAACGATCCGGCGCTGGCCGCTTTCCCGCTGTTGCTGATGGTTCCGCTGGGACAGGGGGGCGGGAGCGCTGCGGATCGCGGTGCGGGTATCGATGCCTACCTGAGCAAGCCGCTACGCTTCGCCCAACTCGTTGAGCGTCTGAGCGCCGTGTTCGGCGGCGCGGTGCCCGCCGGGGAATCCGCCGGGTCCGCCCCGCGATCGCTGCCCGGCGCCGGCGCGTGTGTCCTGCTGGCGGAGGATAACCCGGTAAATCAGAAGGTTGCTTTGGGGATGCTCAAGCGATTGGGATGTTGGGTCGATACCGTGGCCGACGGGCGCGAGGTCCTTCGTGCGCTGGAGTCCGAGTCCTACGATCTCGTATTGATGGACTGCCAGATGCCGGAGATGGACGGCTTCGAGGCCGCCACGGAGATCCGCCGGCGTGAGGCGCAGGGGCGGCATACCCCGGTCGTCGCGATGACGGCCTATACGCTCAAGGGTGATCGCGACCGCTGTATTGCTGCGGGTATGGATGACTATCTCACAAAACCGGTAGGGCTGGATGCCCTGCGCGCCGTGCTCCGGCGGTGGCTTCCGGCCTCGCAGGATGAGTCCGTTGCGGCGGCTCCGGAGGAGGCTCGGGCGCCCGGAAGGGCGGAGCCGCCCACGCAGTTGCCCAGCATCGATCCCCGCGCCTTCGGCGAGTTGCGCGAGCTGCTCGGTGCCGAACTCTCCTCGGTCGCGGCGTTGTTCCTGAGCGATGCGACGACGCGGCTCAAGCGCTTGCGCGCCGCACTCGAGACGCACGACAGTAAGATCCTCTTCGAAGAGGGCCACAGTCTCAAGGGCAGCAGCGCCAATATCGGCGCCGCGCGCCTCGCCGCCCTGTGCGGGGAACTCCAGCGCATGGGTCGCGAGCAAGACCTCGCCGGGGCCCCGGAACTGGTCGCGCGGGTCGAATGGGAGTTGGCCGCCGTGCAGAAGGCGTTGCGCGGCGAACTGGAGCACCGTGAGACATGAGCGGGCACGCGCAGCCGAACGGCGAGCCGCTGATCCTGGTCGTGGACGACGATCCGGCCACGCGCCTCATCGTGCGCCGGGCCCTCGAGCGCGACGGCTATCGGGTCGAGGAGGCGGCCGACGGCGCGGCGGCCCTGGAGTGCTTCGAGCGCCTCGGTCCGGACCTGATTCTTATGGATGCGGTCATGCCCGGCATGGACGGCTTCACCGCCTGCGCCCGTCTGCAGCACCTGCCGGGCGGCGGTCTCACGCCGGTGCTGATCGTCACCGTTCTCGACGACGAGGCGTCGGTGGATCGGGCCTTCGAGAGCGGCGCCAGCGACTACATCCAGAAGCCGATCCGCTGGGCGGTGCTGCGCCGACGCGTGCGGCGCATGCTCACCGAGAGCCGTGCCGAGCGCCACGTCAATCACCTCGCCTATCATGATGCCCTGACGGACCTTCCCAACCGGCGCCTGTTCGCCGACCAACTGGAGCAGCGTACCGAACTGGCTCGGCGCAAGGGTCAGCCGCTCGCGCTGCTGTTTCTGGACCTCGATCGCTTCAAACTCATCAACGATTCGTTGGGCCATGATATGGGCGACCTGCTCATCCAGTCGGTGGCGCAGCGCCTGATGGACGCGGTGCGCAAGAGCGACATCGTGGGTCGGCTGGGCGGTGACGAGTTCACGGTAATCGTCGAGAGCGTCACCTCCGCGCAGGACTCGGCGGTGATCGCCCAGAAGTTGATCGACGCCCTGGCCGAGCCCTTCATGCTCGATACGCATGAGATCTTCGTCACGGTGAGCGTCGGCATCGCTCTGTATCCGTTCGACGGCGACCAGTCCGGGACGTTGATCAAGAACGCCGATGCCGCTATGTATCGGGCCAAGGAGCACGGACGCAACAACTATCAGTTCTACACGGCGGAGATGGGCGCCCGGGCCATGGAGCGGTTGGCTCTGGAGACCAACCTGCGCCGCGCCCTGGAGCGCGATGAGTTTCTGCTGCACTACCAGCCGCAGGTGCGGCTCGATTCCGGGGAGATGTTCGGGCTCGAGGCGCTGGTGCGTTGGAACCACCCGGATCGGGGCCTGGTGGCGCCGAGCGAGTTCATCCCGCTCGCCGAGGAGACCGGGCTTATCGTGCCGATCGGCGCGTGGGTACTGCGCAGCGCCTGCCGGCAGGCCCGGGCATGGCGCGACGCCGGCCGGGCCGGGTTGCGCGTCGCGGTCAACCTGTCCGGGCGCCAGTTGCGTCAGCAGAACCTCGTCGAGGTGGTGCGCAAGGTGCTCGACGAGACCGGGCTGTCCCCGGAGGGGCTCGAGCTGGAACTGACCGAGAGCAGCATCATGCACAAGGACGAGCTCACGAGCTCAACCTTGTGGGCGCTGCACGAGATGGGCATCCGTCTGTCGATCGACGATTTCGGCACCGGCTACTCCAACCTCGGTTACCTCAAGCGCTTCCCCATCGACAGCCTCAAGATCGACCGCTCCTTTGTGCGTGATATCACCACCGATCCGGACGACGCCGCCATCGCCACGGCCATCATCGCCATGGCCCACAACCTCAAGCTCGAGGTGGTCGCCGAGGGTGTGGAGACGAGCGAGCAGAAGGCCCTCCTCCGCGAACGCGGCTGCGACGCCATCCAGGGGTTCCTGGTCGGCGGCCCGGCCCCGGCGGAGGCCTATACCGATGCCCGGGGTGCGCTGTCCGAGCGTGCCATCGAGGCCCCCCCCACCAACCACGCCGGCTGAACGCAGCCTCGCGCCGCGTATATCGTCGCGCAGCGGCTTCGGTTGCCTCGACGTCGTCGGCGCGCGCACACGGCGCGACGCATGCATCCGACGCGCAAATCGGTTATTCTGGTCCGGATTTTTCCGCCCGCAGAGGGATCCGCCGCCGGCCTGTCGGTCGTCGGGAACTTCCTGAATGTCGGTTCCTTTTCACCCATCGGTCAGGGAAGGTTCATGTATCCCGGTTCCATGAAAATCGAGGGGTTCGACGATGCCCTTTGGCAGGCGCTCGAAGGCGAGGTGCGCCGCCAGGAGGAGCATATCGAGCTGATCGCCTCCGAGAACTACGCGAGTCCGCGGGTCCTGGAAGCGCAGGGCTCGGTGTTGACCAACAAATACGCCGAAGGCTATCCGGGGCGGCGTTACTACGGCGGCTGCGAGTTCGTCGACGTCGCCGAGCGGCTCGCCGTCGAGCGCGCCAGGGAACTGTTCGGCGCCGATTACGCGAACGTGCAACCACACTCCGGCTCACAGGCGAACGCCGCCGTCTACATGGCGCTGCTCGAGCCCGGCGATACCATCCTCGGCATGAGTCTGGCGCACGGCGGCCACCTTACCCACGGGGCCAAGGTCAATTTCTCGGGGCGCATCTACCATGCGGTGCAGTATGGCCTGGATGTCGCGACCGGGGAGATCGACTACGGGCAGGTGGAGCGGCTCGCCCGCGAGCACCGACCCAAGGTGATCGTCGCGGGCTACTCCGCCTATTCGCGGGTCGTGGACTGGCAACGGTTTCGCGATATCGCCGACGAGATCGGCGCCCGGCTGTTCGTGGACATGGCGCACCCGGCGGGGCTGATCGCGGCGGGGATCTACCCGAGTCCGGTGGCGATCGCCGATGTGACCACCACCACGACCCACAAGACGCTGCGCGGGCCGCGCGGCGGGTTGATCCTTGCGCGCGCCAACCCGGAGATCGAAAAGAAGCTCAACTCGCTGGTCTTTCCGGGTACCCAGGGCGGACCGCTCATGCACGTGATCGCCGCCAAGGCGGTGGCGTTCCTCGAGGCGCTGCGCCCGGAGTTCAGGGACTACCAACAGGCGGTGCTGGACAACGCCCGCGCCATGGCGGCGGTGATGATGGAGCGCGGCTACCAGGTCGTCTCCGGCGGCACCGACAACCACCTGTTCCTGGTCGATCTGATCGAAAAGGGCATCACGGGCAAGGCGGCCGACGCCGCGCTCGGTCGGGCGCATATCACCGTCAACAAGAACGCGGTGCCGAACGATCCTCAGTCGCCGTTCGTCACCAGCGGTATCCGCATCGGGACTCCGGCGGTGACCACGCGCGGCTTCACGCGCGAGGAGGCCGGTGATCTCGCGGGTTGGATCTGCGACATCCTCGACGATCTCGAAGACGAGGCGGTCGCCGCACGCGTGCGCGAACAGGCGTTGGAGATCTGCCGCCGGCGCCCCGTCTACGGACGGGGGTAGCGTTCCGCGCCGACGGGTCTCGCGCCCGTTGCGGATCGCGTGCAAAGGAGACTCCGGCCATGCGTTGCCCGAACTGCGGTTCCGACGATACGCGGGTCGTCGATTCGCGTCTCGCCAACGAGGGCTTCCAGGTGCGCCGGCGCCGGGAGTGCGGTGCCTGCGGCGACCGCTTCACCACCTATGAAAGTGCGGAGCTGGTGCTGCCGCGCATCGTAAAGCGCGACGGCAGCCGCGAGGCGTTCGCCGAGGACAAGCTGCGTAGCGGCATGCTGCGCGCGCTCGAGAAGCGTCCGGTGGACACCGAGCGGGTGGAGGCGGCGATCACCCATATCAAGCAGCGCCTGCGCGCGGGCGGCGAGCGCGAGGTTTCCTCCGGGCAGATCGGCGAGTGGGTTATGGCCGAATTGCGCGAACTCGACCAAGTCGCCTACGTGCGCTTCGCCTCGGTATATCGCAGCTTCGAGGACGTGAACGCGTTCCGCGAGGAGATCGAGCGCCTGGAGCGCGAGTCGCCCCCGGAGCGGCACAAGAACCAGTTGCCGCTGCTGCCCGGCGACGGCGAATAGCGCGCCGGGCCGGGGGGGACGGATGTTTTCCGCGGCCGAACACGCCTGGATGGCTCGCGCCCTGGAACTTGCGCGGCGCGGGCTCTACACCGCCGATCCCAATCCCCGCGTCGGCTGCGTGTTGGTGCGCGAGGGCCGTATCGTCGGTGAGGGTTGGCACCGGCGCGCCGGTGGGGCACATGCGGAGGTGCGCGCGCTGGAGGCGGCCGGGGAACGGGCCCGGGGCGCGAGCGCCTATGTCACGCTGGAGCCCTGTTGCCACCAGGGGCGCACCCCGCCGTGCACGGAAGTGCTGATCGGCGCCGGGGTCGCCGAGGTAGTGGCGGCGATGGCCGATCCCAACCCGCGGGTGGCGGGCGGCGGGCTCGAGCGCCTGCGCACGGCGGGGATCGCGGTGCGTGCGGGCCTGATGGAGGCGCAGGCGCGCGCGCTCAACCCCGGCTTCGTACGGCGCATGGAGACGGGCCGCCCGCTGGTGCGCTGCAAGTTGGCGATGAGCCTGGACGGGCGCACCGCGCTCGCCTCGGGCGTGAGCCGATGGATCACCGGCGAGGCCGCGCGCCGCGACGTGCAGTTTCTGCGCGCGCGCAGTTCGGCGATTTTGGTGGGGATCGGTACGGTGTTGGCCGACGACCCTTCGCTCACCGTGCGCCTGACGGCGAAAGACCTCGGACTCGATCCGGATTTGGCGGTGCGTGCGCCGTTGCGGGTCGTGGCCGATGCGCATCTGCATACGCCGCCGGCGGCCCATATGCTAGGATTGTCGGGCGTTACCTTGATCGCGGTGGTCGATACGCAGGATGCATCGCGCGCTGCGCTGGAGGCGCGTGGCGCCGAAGTGGTCGCGTGCGGCGGCGGCGGGGATCGTGTGGATCTGCGGCGGTTGCTGGCCGAACTGGCGCGTCGCGAGGTCAACGAACTGCTGGTGGAGGGCGGTGCCACGCTCGCCGGTGCGCTGCTCGAGGCGGGGCTGATCGACGAGCTGGTCGTCTATCTGGCGCCGCATCTGTTGGGCGACGGCGCGCGCGGGCTGTTTCACCTGCCCGGCGTCGCCACCATGGCGCAGCGCATCGGCATCGAGATCGTGGACGTGCGCGCGGTCGGGTGCGATTGGCGCATCGCGGCGCGGCCGGTCCCGCGCTGAGAATTCATCGGGAAATCGGCGCCGGAGATCGTTCCATGAACCCCGAGCGCGCAGGACAGACCTAGGGCATGTTCACCGGGATCATCGAGGCCGTCGGGACGGTGGCGGCGGTTGAGGGGCGCGGCGGCGACGCGTGGCTGCGCATCGTCGCCGGCGAACTGGACCTCACCGACGCGGCGGTCGGTGACAGTATTGCGGTCAGCGGCGTCTGCCTGACGGCGGTGGCCTTGACGGATGACGGGTTCCGGGCCGACGTCTCCGCCGAAACCCGCTCCCGGAGTTGTCTCGCGCACGTTGCGGTCGGCACGCCGGTGAACCTCGAGAAGGCGTTGCTGCCCACCACCCGTCTCGGCGGGCATCTGGTCAGCGGCCACGTCGACGGGGTCGGCGAGGTGCTGGAGCGGCGTCCCGACGCGCGTTCGGTGCGTTTGCGCCTGCGCGCCCCGGCGCCGCTCGCGCGCTATATCGCGGCCAAGGGATCGGTCTGCGTGGACGGGGTGAGCCTGACCGTCAACGAGGTGGCGGGGGCGGAGTTCAGCGTGAACGTCGTTCCGCACACGCTCCAGCACACCACGCTGGGGGCGTTCGCGCCCGGGCGCCGGGTGAACCTGGAGGTGGACCTGATCGCCCGTTACCTGGAGCGGCTGCTGGCGGGTGACGCGCCCGGCGCGCCCGACGATGCGGGTCTGACCCGCGAACTGCTGGTACGGCACGGCTTCATCGGTTCCTGAACCGCCGCACCGATTCGATCCACGCAACCGGACCCTCCTATGCCTTTGAATACCGTCCCGGAGATCATCGAGGACATCCGCCACGGCCGGATGGTCGTCATCATGGACGACGAGGAACGCGAGAACGAGGGCGATCTGCTGATGGCCGCCTCCCTGGCTACGCCCGAGGACATCAATTTCATGGCGCGCTACGGGCGCGGTCTGATCTGCCTGCCCATGCCGCGCGAGCGCTGTCGGCAACTGGGGCTGCCGCTCATGGTCTCGCGTACCGAATCGCTCTATCCCACTAATTTCACGGTATCCATCGAGGCCGCCAGCGGCGTCACCACCGGAATCTCGGCGGCGGACCGGGCGGCCACCGTGCGCGCCGCAGTGGCGCCGGATGCACGGCCGGAGGATCTGGTCTCGCCCGGTCATATCTTTCCGATCATGGCGCAGCCGGGCGGCGTGCTGACCCGGGCGGGTCATACCGAGGCCGGCTGCGACCTGGCACGGCTCGCGGGGCTCGAGCCGGCCGCGGTGATCGTCGAGATCCTCAACGAGGACGGCACCATGGCGCGGCGCCCGGAGCTGGAGGGGTTCGCCGCGCGGCATGGTCTCAAGATCGGCACGATCGCCGATCTGATCCGCTACCGGATCGCGCACGAGAAGACCGTGCAGCGTGTCGCCGAGTGCGACTTGGACACCGGCTTCGGGGCGTTCCGGGTCGTCAGCTATCAGGACCCGGTGGACGATCAGGTCCACTTCGCGATGGTCAGGGGCACGATCGATCCGGCGCGCCCGGTCCTGGTCCGCGTGCAGGTGCTCGATACGCTGACCGACGTGCTGGGAATGGTTCATGGGCGCGGCGGCTGGACACTGCATCGCGCGCTCGCCCGCGTGGCGCAGGAAGACGAGGGCGTAGTGGTGGTGCTGCGCCACGGGGAGGACCCGCGCGCCTTGATCCGGCGCCTGCGCGACTGCAGCCTCGAGTCCTCCGAGTCGTCCCAACCCCCGGCCGGCGGCGCCGAGGACCTGCGCACGCTGGGGCTGGGCGCGCAGATCCTGAGCGACCTCGGAGTCCGGCGTATGCGCGTGCTGAGCGCACCGAAGAAGGTCCATGCTCTCTCCGGCTTCGGCCTGGAAGTCGTCGAGTACGTGGAGTGAGGGCTACGGTTTGACCGCCCGCGTTACGCGGTAGGGCGGGTCTTGGCCCGCCGGCGACGCGGCGGCATCCGTTGAAGCGCGCACATCCCGCGTGTAGCATTGGCCGCGCCCCGCGGACCGGGCGCCTTGGGGGCGCCGGCGGCAGGCGATCCGGAGTCTCAACGCATGACCCGAACCACGAAGACCGTCAGCGGTGAACTCACGGTGCGCGACGCACGCTTCGCGCTGGTCGCCTCGCGATTCAACGCCTTTATCGTGGAGCGGCTCGTGGACGGGGCGGTGGATACCCTGGTGCGGCACGGTGCTTCGGAGAACGATCTGGAGATCGTGCAGGTGCCCGGGGCCTTCGAACTCCCGTTGGCGGTGAAGCAACTCGCCGCCGCGCGCCGCTTCGATGCCATCGTCGTGCTCGGTTGCGTGATCCGCGGCGCCACTCCGCACTTCGATTACGTCGCCGGCGAGTGCGTAAAGGGTATCGCGGCCGTCTCCCTGGAGCATCAGATCCCGGTCGGGTTCGGCGTGCTCACCGTTGACAGCATCGAGCAGGCCATCGAGCGTGCCGGGGCCAAGGCGGGCAACAAGGGGGTGGATGCGGCGTTGTCGGCCATCGAGATGGTCGATTTGCTGCGCCGGCTCGGTCGGTGACCGGATATGGCCGGACGCGGTACGGTGGGCGGGGGGGCTCATCAGGCCCGCAGTTGGGCGCGTCGACGCGCCGTCCAGGCGCTGTATCAGTGGGACCTGACCGGGCAGGATCTCACTGAGATCGAGGCCCAGTTCCACGGCGGGCAGGAGATGGATCGGGCCGACGTGGGGTACTTTCGGGAACTGCTCCACCAAGTGCCGGCGCGCCTCGATGAGCTGCGCGCGGCGCTCGCACCGTGTCTGGAGCGTTCGTTCGAGGCGCTGGACCCCGTGGAGCGGACGATCCTGTTGATCGGTGGTTACGAACTCGGCCACCGGCCTGAGATCCCCTATCGGGTGGTGATCAGCGAGGCGGTCTCGCTGGCGCGGATGTTCGGCGCCGAGGACGGATTCCGGTTCGTGAACGGAGTCCTGGACCGCTTGGCGCGGGCGCTGCGCGCCGTGGAGATCGCCGGCGGGCGTTAGCGTCCGGCGGGACTGCGCAGCGGAGCAATGCACGGGTGCCGAGTCGGCCCGCGATGCCCATGTCCCTCGGTGAATTCGAATTGATCGAGCGATTCTTCGCCCGCGCCGCCGGACGTCGCGCCGACGTGATTGTCGGCATCGGCGACGATGCGGCCGTGCTGCGGGTCCCGGAGGGCGCGGAACTGGTGGCGGCCACCGATACCCTGATCGCCGGCGTGCATTTCCCGGTGGATACCGCGCCCGATGCGATCGGTCACAAGGCCCTCGCGGTCAATCTCAGCGATCTCGCGGCCATGGGCGCGGAACCGGCTTGGGCGATGCTCGCGCTGACCCTGGCGGAGGCGGATGAGGTGTGGTTGGGGGAGTTCGCGCGCGGCTTCCTGGCCCTGGCCGGGCGTCATCGGATGGCCCTGGTCGGCGGCGACACCACGCGCGGACCGTTGAGCGTCACGGTGCAGGTGCTCGGCTGGGTACCGAGGGGGAGTGCGTTGCGCCGTGCCGGGGCGCGCCCCGGCGACCACCTCTACGTCACCGGGACGCTCGGCGACGCGGCCCTCGCACTGGAGGGCCTGCGGGGGGCGCGTCGGGTGCCGCGCGCCGCACTCGCCGCCCTGCGTCGGCGCCTGGACCGGCCTGAGCCGCGCATCGAGGCCGGGCTCGCCCTGCGTGGTGTGGCGAGCGCGGCGATCGATGTCTCCGACGGGCTGCTCGCGGACGCCGGCCATCTGGCACGCGCCGGCGGGGTCGGGATCACGGTGTGGCCGCAGGCGCTGCCCCGGTCGGCGGACTATCGCACCGCGAGCGGCGGGGAGGAGGACTGGGAGGCGGCCCTGAGCGGCGGGGACGACTACGAACTGTGTTTCTCGGTGCCGCCGGGGCGCGAGGAGGCCCTGCGCGCGCTCGGCTGCCCGGTCACCCGGATCGGGGTGGTGGAGGCGGGCTCAGGCGTGCATTGCCTGCGCCGGGACGGATCGCCGCTGCACCCGACGCAGGCGGGCTATACCCACTTTCCCGGATCGCAGACGTGAGGCTGCGCCGTTCGGGGGCGGCGCCCGCGATCCCTCGCGGGCTGTGGCGCCGGCCGGCGGCGTTCCTGGCGCTGGGCCTCGGCGCCGGGTTCTCGCCCTACGCGCCGGGTACGGCGGGTACCGCGGTCGGAGTGCCCGTCTATCTGGTGCTGGCCCCGCTCGCGTCGGGCCCGCGCGCGGCCGCGGTGGCGCTGTTGTTCGTGCTCGGTATAGGGCTGTGCGCGCGCGCCGAACGGATCCTCGGCGTCCACGACCATCCCGCCATCGTCTGGGACGAGATCGTCGGCTTCCTGGTCGCCATGCTGCCCGCCCCCGGCGGTTGGCTCTGGATCGGAGCCGGTTTCGTGCTGTTTCGCTTATTCGACATACTCAAGCCGTGGCCGATCCGCTGGCTCGACCGGAACGTGTCCGGGGGGCTGGGCATCATGCTCGATGATCTGGCGGCGGGAATCTGCGCGGGGGCGGTGTTGTGGGCCCTGACGCGGTTCGCGTTCGCCTGAGCGCCGCACCTGAACCGCGCGGACGGGTTCCATCGCCGGCGGGTCATCGTGTATGATGCACTTCTCTGCGGTATACGCCGCAGGGGCGGGTTCGGGCGGTGGGGGGCTGCCGTGCCTGCTGTGCCGCGCCGCCCACGGGGCCGAGTGCCGTATTCCGCCTTTGCCCGGGAGAACGCGACGTCTCATGGTCAATGCCGATAACGGTACGATCCTGGTCGCCATCGACGGCTCCACCAACTCGCTCATGGCCGCGGGGGTCGGTGCGCGTATGGCGCGCCTGTTGAACGCACACTTGGGGCTGATCTACGTCCTCGATGTGCCGGCGCTGAGTTTCTGGGCCGGGGTCGAGACGCGCATGAAGGAGGACATCCGCCGTCAGGCGGAGGCCACCCTGACCGAGATCTCCGGGAAGATCGGCCGGATCTGCGAGGTCGTGCCGGAGTTCTACATCGTCGAAGGCATGCCCGAGGAGGAAATCCTCAGGGTGGTCAAGGAAGACCCGCAGGTCCAGATGGTGGTGGCGGGGCGGCGCGGTGTGGCGAGCGAGAAGAAGTCGCAGTTGCGGCTGCGCCGCGTGAGCGGACATTTGGGCGCGAAACTCTCGGAACTGCTGCCGGTGCCGGTCCTGCTGGTCCCGCCGGACGTTCCGGAATCCCATATCTGTAGCGCCATGGCGGAGTTCCGGAGCGCTCCGCCGGGCGGTCGTGATAACCGATAAATCCGGATAGATTCGGCGCGGTCCGTGCGGTCGCGCCCCATTCGCGAGTCTGGGGAACGTATTCGCATGGAGATTTTCCTGCCCATCGCCCACATGGACGTGAACCTGTGGATGATTCTGCTGTTCGGCGGTGTGGTGGGGCTGTTGTCCGGGCTCGTCGGTGTCGGCGGCGGGTTCCTGATCACGCCCCTGCTGATCTTTATCGGGGTCCCTCCCATCGTCTCGGTGGCCACCGGCGCCGCACAAATCGTCGGCACCTCGGCGGCCGGCAGCTATGCGCACTGGCGGCTCGGCAACATCGACTTCGGGATGGCGATCTTTCTGCTGCTCGGGAGTTGGACCGGCGGAATCATCGGTGTGTACGTCGCGCGGACTCTGCACCAGGGCGGTGATTTCGGCAACATCGTAACCTTCCTGTACGTCGGGCTGCTGGGGGTCGTCGGCAGTTCGATGCTGATCGAGTCGCTTCGTGCCGTGCGCGGGTCCGCCGCGGTTGCGGCGGGCGCCAAAGACACCAAGGGTACCAAGGACGGCGGGGGACTCGGTCCGAGGTTCACTGCGTTTGCCGCGCGTCTGCCGATGCAGCACGAGTTCCCGATATCGGGTCTGCGCACCTCGCTGCTGGTGCCGATCACCCTGGGGGCGGCCGTGGGCGTGCTGACTTCGCTGATGGGGGTCGGCGGCGGGTTCATCATGGTCCCGGTGATGATCTATCTGCTGAAGATGCCCACCAAGGTGGTCGTGGGCACGTCGCTCTTCCAACTGCTGTTCACCACCGCCGTGGTGAGTGCAATGCAGGCGGGGGTCAACCACGCGGTGGACCCGTTCCTCGCACTCCTGCTGATCGTCGGCTCCGCGATCGGTACCCAATGGGGGACGCGCCTGAGCGTGCGCCTGCCGGCCGAGCGCCTGCGCCTGGTGCTGGCACTGGTCGTGGTGGTGGTGGCCCTGAAGATGTTGGCCGACGTCCTGGTCACGCCGCAGGACGTCTACGACCTTTCCGTGCTGCGCGGATGAGGATCGTCGCACTCACGATGCTGCTCCTGGCGGCGGCGTTCGGGCCCGCGCACGCCGCGGAACGGGGTATCGTCACGCAGGTCGCCACCGACCACGTCAATGTCACCACACGCTTCACCGGTCAGAAGATCCTGATCTTCGGGGCGCTTTCCCGCCGTGGTCAGATCCTCATCAAGGTCCGCTCGCCCGCCCAGCCGGTGGCCCTGTCGCGCAAGGCGAAATACGGCCCGTTCTGGCTCAACAGCGACAAGATGGTCATTCCCACGGCGCCCGGGCTGATCTATCTGCTGGCCTCGGCGCCGGTCGGAAAGCTGCTCGACGAGGCGCAGCGCAGGCGCTACGGGCTGACGTTGCACCACGCCGTGGCGCACCTGAGTGCGCCCCATGTGCCGGCCGGCATGAAGGACTGGCGCGCGGCCCTGATCCGGGCCAAACGGCGCGACGG
>VAPM010561280.1_pt1 | contig 16283 bp, 17 predicted proteins | sample 3395091 | NCBI WGS metagenome assembly VAPM01 (sample SAMN08290445, study PRJNA428436) | hydrothermal vent metagenome | isolation source: Deep-sea hydrothermal vent chimney 3 | place: Pacific Ocean: Juan De Fuca Ridge | reverse complement strand
GGGCTTTGGCATAATTTTGGTGAGGACACACCCCATGCCACCAAGCGCGACATCTGCCGGACGGCGTTTGATCTGGGGATCACACATTTTGATCTGGCAAATAATTATGGCCCGCCTGCGGGGGCGGCGGAAACCGCTTTTGGTGAGATTTTGCGCACCGATTTTGCCGGGTATCGCGATGAGCTGATAATTTCCAGCAAGGCCGGCTATGACATGTGGGCCGGACCATATGGCGAGTGGGGCAGCCGGAAATATCTGATTGCCTCCTGTGATGCGTCGCTGAAACGTATGGGGCTGGATTATGTGGACATTTTTTATTCGCACCGGTTTGACCCGGACACGCCACTTGAGGAAACCATGGGGGCGCTGGACAGTATCGTGCGCTCAGGGCGGGCGCTTTATGCGGGGATTTCGTCATATAATTCTGCGCGTACACGTGAGGCGGTGGCGATATTGAACGACCTGGGCACGCCCTGTCTGATCCACCAGCCCAGCTATAATATGCTGAACCGCTGGGTCGAACAGGACGGTTTAAAAGAAACACTGGGCGAATTGGGAGTCGGGTCAATCGCGTTTACGCCGTTAGCGCAGGGGATATTGACGGATAAATATCTGAAGGGCGTGCCTGAAGGCAGCCGGGCATCACAGGGTAAATCGCTGGACCCCTCCATTCTGAACGTAAGGGTTATTGAAAAAATTCAGGGGTTAAACGGTATTGCCGAGGCGCGGGGCCAGACATTGGCACAAATGGCAATTGCCTGGGTATTGCGCAACGGCGGGATCACAACGGCGCTGATCGGTGCATCCCGGGCGGAACAGGTGGTGGATTGCGCTGGGGCTGTGGCGAACCTTGAGTTTAGCAGTGAAGAACTGGCAGCAATTGATGAATTTGCGCTGGATGAAGCTTTGGTTAATCTATGGGCTGCCTCGTCACAGGAATAATCGGAGAGCACTTTTTCGCAGAAAAAGTGAGTTGATTTTTCTGCGAAAAATCAGGGGCGGAGCTTTACGGGCTCTCCGTGTGGGGTTTGCAAATAGGCGGTTTCCCAGGCCTGTTTGCGGTTTTTTAAGAGCTCCTGATCAATGGGGGTGTTATTATTTACCAGTTCTTCCAACGCATTGATTGCACAGTGATAATATGTCTCGGCGTTATCGGGTTTACCGTCGGTTTCAGCCGTTTTTAAAGCAACGCCAAGGGTTGAGGCCCATTGCGAGGCGCTAAAATGCCCGGCTTTGATCATGGTATCGGCAAGGGCAAGGGTCTGGGCGTGCCAGGCTTCGTTGAACACTTTGTCGCGGGGTTTCAGCGGGTTTTCAGGTTCAAACAAAATAGCTTTCCCAGAGTTCCAGCGTGACGCTGTCGTGCGGGTTGGCGTCGGGGCCCCAAAGTTCAATTGAGCGAAAAGAAACGGTGTAAAGATGTTGGGCTTCGTGGATGCCCTGCGCGCCTTTGTCGGCGAACAGGTGGGCACCGTGATGGGTGATGACGCTGCCTGTCGCCCCTCTGGCATAGGCGGGCAGGCGAGTGTGATTGGCCGCTATCAGGCGTTTTGTGGTGATGGTGTCACCGGTTTGAAAGGCAGGCGCAACATCTGTGTTGGCGGAGAAATTGGTGGCCATATCCCGTTGGGCGGCCATGACCTGTTGCAGGGTCAGGGCCTTTGCCGGCGCGCGCGGTTGCTCGGATTTACCGGATTGCACCTCGGCATCGGTGTAAATCCCGGCATTCAGGTAGAGCATGTAATAATTCGCGCACCATTTGTTGAAATAGGAAAAATTCAGGTAATCGTTGGGCACCATGTGTTCCAGACCGTGGCGAAACTGATCAATAATAGTGCCCGGTGGTAAAATACCGGCACGTGCAATGGCCCACATGCGGCGTTCCCAATCGTGGTGGAAACCTTTGTTGTCGCCTATTGGGATCGGGCCAAAGCCCTGTTTTCCGCCGAGATCGTGGATACCGTCCATTTGATATGCCTGTTTTTGTTAAATGTAGTAAGAAGGAAACGAGTGGTTTTTGTAAATGGCAGGCCTGAAATATTTTTTTACCAATAGAAGGAATTTCACGATGCAGTCACGTCGATCGTTCATCACAACAACCGCCGCGATGGGTGGCACGGTGTTTTTGCCGTTTGCAGCGCGGTCGGCGGCCCATGCCAGCGATATTTTCGCGACGCCCGCAGGGGACATCACGGTTCATCCGGTAAATCACGCGTCATTTGTCATGGAGACGCCATTGGGGGTTATTTATGTCGATCCGGTTGGCTCTGCCTCGCTATATGGTGAATTACCGGGTGCTGATCTGATCCTGATCACCCATGAGCATGGCGACCATTATCAGCCCGAAACCCTGAACGCTTTGCTGCAGGGCAGCACACAGATGATCGTAAATCCGGCGGTTTATGGCAAATTGGCGGCGGGGCTGAAGGCCAGATCGAACAAGATCGCCAATGGTGAGACCACAAATTTTGGGGCGCTGAAGGTTGATGCCATTGCCGCCTATAATTCCACGGCTTCCCGGCAAAAATATCATCCCAAGGGGCGGGATAACAGCTATGTGCTGAGTTTTGAAGGGTTCCGGGTGTATATTTCCGGGGATACTGAGGATGTGCCGGAGATGCGGGCGCTGAGCCAGATTGATCTGGCGTTTTTGTGTATGAACCTGCCTTTTACCATGGATGTAACGGCGGCGGCCTCGGCGGTGGCGGCGTTCAGGCCGCGCTTTGTTTACCCGTATCATTACCGGGGTCGTCAGGGCGGGACCCAGGATCCGGCGCAGTTTGCTGATCTTGTTGGAGCGGGTGCAGATGTCAGGTTGGCGGACTGGTATGGCTAGGGTCGGGTGCTGACAGTTTTCAAGTCCCGCTCGGTTCCGATCATTGAATTGCGGGTGACGATTTTGGCAAGTGCTTCGGCGTCCCAGCCGTCGGTATGTGGCGGGCGTTGCGGAATGACGATATAGCGTATCTCGGCGGTGCTGTCCCAGACGCGCAGGGCGATGTTGTCGTTGATCTTGACGCCAAATTCAGCCAGCACGTTACGGGGTTCACGCACTGCGCGGGCGCGGTATTCGCTGGATTTGTACCAGCTGGGCGACATGCCCAAAATTGAAAACGGGTAGCAGGAACACAGGGTGCAGACCACCATGTTATGGCTGTCAGCGGTATTTTCCACCGCGATCAGATGGCCTGTGGCGTTGCCTTCAAAGCCGAAATCCTTGATCGCCTCGGCAGCATTGTCCAGCAACCGGGATTTGAAATCAGCGTCAAGCCAACTGCGGGCCACAACCTGGGCGCCGCGCATGGGTCCGATATGTTCTGAATAGGCTTCAACCCATGCATCAATGGTTTCAGTGGCCACCAGACCGCGTTCAACCACCAGGCTTTCCAGTGCTTTTACCCGCAGTGCCGGATCTGAGGGCAGGTGGCTGTGCAGGTGGCGATGGATTTTCGCGGCGTTTTCGGAATTAAATTTAGTCATATTTGTCCCCGGTTACCGCGGCAGGGGACGATTTTCAAAACCCCATGTCAAGCGCGGCAATTAACAGTTCGTTTGACAATCCACCGGCTTCAGCCCCATGAAGTTGCAGGATTTTTGCAATGGGATGCCTTTGGATGGCGATGGCGCGACCATATCGAACAGTCGGTCTGTTGGGGGGGTCTTTTGATCCGCCCCATGCCGGGCATGTTCACGTTACCCGTGAAGCGTTGAAGCGGTTCAATCTGGATCAGGTCTGGTGGTTGGTCAGCCCCGGCAATCCGCTGAAATCTGACGGCCCGGCACCGATGGATAAGCGTCTGGCGGCGGCGCGCAGTATTATGCAGCACCCGCGGGTGAAAATCAGTGATTTTGAGGCCCGGGCTGGCACACGGGCCACGGCGGACACGCTGGCGGTGTTGCAGGCGAGAAACCCCAGGGTTCGGTTTGTCTGGCTGATGGGGGCGGATAATCTGGCACAACTGCACCGCTGGCAGAACTGGCACTGGATCATGGAAAACGTGCCTGTGGGGGTGCTGGCGCGACCGGGTGACCGGATATCGGCCCGGATGTCGCCGGCGGCCAATCGCTATGAAAAGTACCGGCTGCGGGGCCGGGAGGCGATGTTGCTGGCGCGCATGCAGGCCCCGGCCTGGTGTTTTATCAATCTGCCGATGGTTGATCTGTCCTCAACTGAAATTCGCAAGCGGAGCAATTGGCAAAACGGGGCTTGATTACAACCGGAGGAGGCGGTTTAAACACCGATTATGAAGGGTAAGGATTTTTCGCGTCGCGCTGTGTTGGGCGGGCTGTTGGCGGGTGTCGGGCAAACGGCGTTTGCCTCACCACCGGTGACATCATTGTTGCCGGTATTGCGCCCGGGCTCAGCGCCGGTTGTCATTGCACAGGCAGCGGCCATGATCAAAGCTGCGGGGCTGCGTGGTAAGATTTCTTATGTGGTTGCGGACGCGCGAACCGGTCAGGTACTGGAGGCCATCAACCCAATTCTTGGTCTGCCCCCGGCCAGTGTCGCCAAAACCATTACTGCACAATATGCTCTGTCGGCACTGGGGGCGGAGCATCGGTTTGTTACACGCCTTTTGGCGGTTGGCAGCATCACCGGGGGGCGTTTGAACGGTGATCTGGTTTTGCAGGGCGGGGGCGATCCGACGCTGGACACAACCGCCTTGGCCGAAATGGCACAGGCGTTGAAAAATACCGGCCTGCGCGAGATTACCGGGCGATTTCTGGTGCAAAGCGGTACCGTTCCACGTGTGGCGAGGATTGACGCCGGGCAGCCGGATCATCTGGCTTATAATCCGGCGGTGTCGGGGCTGAACCTGAATTTCAACCGAGTGCATTTTCAGTGGAAGAAGGTCAAGGACGACTATACCGTCATTATGGACGCACGCACCGTAGGATATCGCCCGGCTGTGGCGATGGCGAGCATGAAAGTCGTGGACCGAAAATCACCGATATATACCTATTCAAATGGCGGCCAGTATGAGCGTTGGACAGTGGCGCGCGCGGCCCTTGGTAAGGGGGGAAACCGGTGGTTACCGGTGCGCCAGCCTGAACTTTATGCTGGGGATGTGTTCCAGACCCTGGCCCGTTCACATGGGATCGTTCTGAAGCAACCTGTGTTGGATAAGGGCGTGGCAGACGGGTCTGCTCTGGTGCAGCGCCAAAGTTCGACTTTGGGGGTGATATTGCAGGAAATGCTGGACCATTCCACCAACCTGACAGCTGAGGTGACCGGGCTGGGCGCCAGTCTGGCACGGGGGCGTCCGGTGTCGGACCTACGCCAGTCGGCGCAGGAAATGTCCAGCTGGATGAACACGCAGATGGGGGCCCGCAGGGCACGATTTGTCGATCATTCCGGGTTGGGTGACAATAGCCGGATATCTGCGTCTGACATGGTCGCCGGATTGGTCAGTATGGGGGCTGACAGCCAGTTGGCGGGAATTTTGAAACAGGTCAATCCACGGGATGGCAAGGGCAACCTGTTGCTGGGAAGTGAGCGCGAATTGCGCGCTAAAACCGGGACGTTGAATTTTGTTAGTGGTTTGGCCGGGTTTATGAAAACCGGTCCTGAACAGGAGTTGGCATTTGCAATATTCTCAGCGGATTTACCGCGCCGCAATGCCCTTGCGCCCGCAGATCGGGAACGCCCGGCAGGCGCGCGCGGATGGGGGCGTCGGGCGCGGGCTTTGCAATGGGGCCTGCTTGACCGTTGGGCTAAAATCTATGGTTAATGTTGCGGGTGATTTTTCTGCGAAAAACCGGAGCAGAGGCCAAGTATAATTGAAGGCTGGAAGGGTATTGTCAGGCACCTGCGACTTGTCGGTCGTAATCGGCGGCATCAAACCAGCCGCGTGAGGATTTCACCATGAGGTCGTCATTCATATCCCATTCTTCCCATCCGCCGACATGGACGAAGTTTTTGGTTTCAGCGTGGTGGCCTTTCAAAGTCCAGACATAAATCGCGTGGTCCCCCGCGGTGCGAACTTCGTCGCACAATATTTCCAGATCAGGAAATTCGGCGTGAAATCCAGCGGCCATTTCGGCGATGGCGGCGCGGCCAATCAGGGCGTCACCACTGTTAATGGCGATCTGGCCGTCTTTGGCATAGAAGCTGGCAACGGCGTTTGGATCTTTTGAGCACCAAGCGGCCGTGTAATCGGCGGCAATTTTTTTGAGCGCGGCTGGGTCGATGGGCATTTGTTACGTCCTTGGCGATTGTTTCGGTTACAGCTGCATGTGGCGCGCCCGGGCACCGCGTTCAATTGCGGCGGCGTGCAGGCGGTCGATGGAAAGCTCATAGCGGATTTCCTCTAACAGACGCAGCTCGGCTTCCAGCAGCATGCCATCTGCGGCGGCAACATCGCAGGCCAGCGCATAGGCGGTTTCGTTCAGTTTTTCGGGCAGGTTTTCCCGGATAAGTCCGAATAATGCGTCCAGCCCGTCCTCGACTGCGAACAGATCAAACACGGTTTGTGAGACCACCTTGATCCGGTCCGTGTCATAGTCGGCAAAAACCGGCAGGTGATTGACCACCCGTTCAATTGCCACCAGTTCAGAGGTGCGTATGTTCTGATCAGAGGCAGAAATCGCCACCATAACCGCGATCAGGCTATCCTGTGGGGTGAGTGAGTGGGAAATGTCGGCCATAATGATATTCCTTTGGTGGTTCCTTGCGGCAGATTATTGACCTGTGGCGCCCACGGCAATAGGGAGTGGCCAGTTGCCGGCATTTTGCTGGTGTTAATTTGAGAAGTTCACCCAATGTCCGATTTGCGTCAAACAGCGATGAAGTCCAAGGCCTGGCCCTTTGTTGAGGCGCGCGCATTGCTGAAACGTTATGAAAACGGCGCCCCGGAAAAGGGCCATGTGCTGTTTGAAACCGGTTATGGGCCCAGTGGCTTGCCCCATATCGGCACATTTGGTGAAGTGGCGCGCACCACGATGATCCGGCGCGCCTTTCAGGTGATATCCGACATTCCGACGCGGCTGATTTGTTTTTCTGATGATATGGACGGGATGCGCAAGGTACCGGGCAATGTGCCCGACGCCCAAGCGCTGGGTGAACATTTGCAAAAGCCGCTATCGGCAGTGCCGGACCCGTTTGGGACCCATGCCAGTTTTGGTGAGCATAACAACGCCATGCTGCGCCGGTTTCTGGATACGTTTGGGTTTGAGTATGAATTTTATTCGGCCACTGAGTATTACAAAAGTGGGCGATTTGACAACGTGTTGCTGCGATGTGTTGAGAAATACGATGAGATAATGGAGGTGATGCTGGCGTCTTTGCGCGAGGAACGCCGGGCGACCTATTCGTGTTTCCTACCGATCAGCCAGAAAACCGGCCGGGTGCTTTATGTGCCGATGAAGTCGGTGGATGCGGCGGCCGGGACCATAACATATGAGGAAGACGGGCAGGAGGTGACCACGCGCGTCACCGGGGGCCGGGTGAAATTGCAGTGGAAGCCGGATTTTGGCGCGCGCTGGGCGGCGCTGGGGGTGGATTTTGAAATGTATGGCAAGGACCATTCCACCAACACCCATATCTATGACAAGATTTGCCGCATACTTGGTCAGCGGGCCCCGGCGCATTTTGTCTATGAGATGTTTCTGGATGAAAACGGTGAAAAGATATCAAAATCAAGCGGTAACGGTATTTCGATTGATCAGTGGCTGACCTATGCCAGCGCTGAAAGCCTGTCATATTTCATGTATCAAAAGCCGAAAACCGCCAAGCGGTTGCATTTTGATGTGATCCCGAAGGCGGTGGATGAATATCACCAGCAATTGCGGGCCTACGCCGATCAGGACGCGGCGGCGCGCCTGAACAACCCGGTGTTTCACATTCACGGGCATAATGTTCCGGCCTCTAATATGGTGGTGCCGTTTGCGATGTTGCTGAACCTGGCGGCGGTGTCAGCGGCCGAGGACAAATCACGCCTTTGGGGATTTATCGGGCGGTATGCGCCCAATGCCAGCCCTGAGACCCACCCTGATCTTGATGCAGCCGCTGGTTTTGCAGTGGCGTATTACAATGATTTTGTAAAACCGGGGCGGGTGTTCCGACTGCCGGATGATCAGGAACGCGCGGCGATGGCCGATATGCTTGAACGTCTGAAAACCTGGGATGGTGAGGCAGATGCGGAGGCCTTGCAGACCATGGTGTTCGCCGTTGGCAAAGCCCATGGGTTTGAGCCGCTGCGGGCTTGGTTCAAGGCGTTGTATGAGGTGTTTCTTGGGGCAACCCAGGGCCCTCGTTTTGGTGGTTTTATTGCGCTATACGGGGTGCAGGAAACCATTGAGTTGATTGAAAAAGCGCTGGCGGGCAAGCTGGCGGGGTAGGGGCGACATGTTTGGGCAGGTTGGTGTGACGGTACAGACCCGAAAAGCTAAATGAGCTATTACGCGCCCCTGAATACGCTGAAACCGATTGGTCAGGATATCTGGATCGTCGATGGGCCGCATATATCATTTTACGGAATGCCGTTCTCGACCAGAATGACGGTTATCCGATTGAAAAATGGTGATATTTTTCTGCATTCGCCAACAGAATTAACCGAAGATTTGCGCGCTGAAATAGCCGGGCTTGGGCCGGTGAAATATCTGATTTCCCCAAACTGGATACATTATGCTTATATCGCAGAATGGGCGGCGGCCTGTCCGCAGGCGCAATCCTGGGCCGCACCCGGTGTTGAAAAGCGCGCTTTGAAGCATAAATCTGATGTCGAGTTTGATCATGATCTGGCAAAGGCTGAGCCTGCGGTTTGGGCCGGGCAGATTGATCAGTTGCTGGTGGGCGGCAGCATTGTTCATCGGGAATATGTGTTCTTCCATCGCGCTTCAAAAACCTTGATCCTGACCGATCTGATTGAGAATTTTGAAGCCAAAGCCCTGCCATTCTGGTTTCGCCCCATTGCGAAACTTGTGGGCGTGCGGGACCCTGACGGAAAAATGCCGCTGGATATGTGGATGACATTTCGCAAAGGGCGGGACGCGCTGAGGGCCAGTGTTGAGCAAATGATCGACTGGAACCCTGCCTATATAGTTGTGGCGCATGGGCGTTGTTTTAGCCAGGATTGCCAGCAGGAATTGCGCCGTGCGTTCCGTTGGGCCAGACCGCAAAATTGACCCGCTGCGCTAGCGTGCTATCATTTTGACAGTTGCAAAGGGAAGGTAGCAGAATGCTGATCAGATATTTAGCGATTGTAATGTTGGCGGTTTGGGCGGGAACTGCGCCTGCACAAAACAATCCGCAGGCCGGCATCGAAGAAACGATAAACGGTCAGATTGAGGCGTTTAAAGTAGATGATTTTACCAGCGCCTTTGAATTTGCCAGCCCGGCGATCCAGCAGATATTTGGCAGTGCCGGTCGATTTGGTGAGATGGTTCAGCAAGGGTTTCCGATGGTTCAGGCCCCGGCGCAATTGCGGTTTTTTGAGCTGAAACAGCGGCCCGGACGCATGTTGCAAACCGTGATGATACAGGATCAGCAGGGTGTGTTTCATATGCTGGAGTATGAAATGATCATGGCGGGCGGCAGTTGGCAGATCAATGGTGTACGATTGCTGGCGCAGCCAGAGGTTGGGGCCTAGCTGCGCGCGCTGGCTTTAAGGCGTGTTAAACCCCGGCTGATACGCCTTGCTCCCTACCGGGCAAGTGACTGAATTTCAGATTAATTCAAACAATTAAGTAGCTGTTGGTGGTTCAGACCGCTTTTGTTGCCTGTTGTAACGCCGCCCGGACACATATTTGAAAGGGCGCAAGATGAACAAGGCAATTACGGATGGGTTGGTGTTTATGCCGCCCGCATTTGCAGGCGGGCTGGATGTCTGGTCAAGTGGCGACGGCACGGTTGGTTCACCGACATATGAGTTTGATCCAAATGCCTCGTTGATTGCGGCGGATCAGGATTTTGGCGGTTGTGTTGAAATACTGAAGGCCAATGCCACCCAGAGCCTGCGATATATGGGCCAAACGACGATTTTACCGGGGTGTTATTTGCGCATTACGGCGCGGGTAAAAGCCATCAGTGGCAACCTGCCGGATGTGCGGATTGCCGGTTGGGCCGGGGGCGCGGGCAATGTGAATGTGCCGGGGCTGGTTGAAGTGGGGCCAAGCATTTCGCTGACCACTTACGGTGACGTGGTTGAAGTAAGCGCCATTGTTGGCACCGGGGCGCGCGGTGGCGTCGATATGGTGTGGAACCAGAGCACGATTTATGGACATTTCGGGCTGGATATGACCGGGGCCAATGGTGGGCTGGTGCGGATTGATGACATTGTCATTGAGGACATCACCAGCGCGTTTTTACGCAACATGATGGACTGGGTGGATGTGCGTGACTACGGCGCGGTGGGCGATAGCGTGACTGATGACAGTGCGGCGTTTGAGGCGGCAGATACTGCCGCTGCGGGGCGCGAAGTGTTGGTGCCGGGGGGCGATTATTTTCTGGGGGAGCATGTGTCGATGCTGAACCCGGTGCGGTTTGAGGGAACGGTATCCATGCCGGTAGACAAGCGGCTGGTGCTGAGGGGCAATTACGATCTGCCGTCTTATATTGAGGCATTTGGCGATGAGGTTCTGGGGTTTCGCAAGGCATTTCAGGCATTGCTAAACTTTTCAGACCATGAAGGTCTGGATATGGGCGGCCGCCGGATTGAGGTGGACGCACCCATTGACATGCAGGCCGCAGAAGGCGCCAAAGCCACGTTTGAGGTGCGCCGCGTGCTGCGCAACGGGCAATTAAACGCGGTGGCTTCACCCAACTGGGATCCGGTGGTGGCAACATCACAGGCAACCTATTCAACCGCCAGCCCGAAGGTGCTGAGTGGTGTGGCCAATGTGGCCAATGTGCCGGTCGGATCGCTGGTGACCGGCAATGGCGTGGGCCGTGAGGTTTATGTAACCGACAGGAATGTCGGGGCAGGAACGCTGACAATCAGTCAGGCGCTTTACGGGGCGGCTGGCACCCAAACCTATACCTTTACCCGGTTCCAGTACATTCTGGATTTTTCCGGCTTTACCAAATTTTCCAAGTTCACCATTTCGGATGTGGAATTTCAGTGCGCCGGCAATGCCAGTGGCGTGTTGCTGGCCCCGGCCGGGCAGACTTTTCAATTGAAAGATTGCTTTATCACCAAGCCGCGGGATCGCGGGGTGACCAGCCATGGGCTGGGCTGTCAGGATCTGCAGTTGGACCGTTGCCAGTTTGCATCCAATGAGCAGCAGGTGGCGGCGACTGCCCGTACCAGCGTGGCATTTAATGTAAACGCCAATGACGTTAAAATTCGCGACAGCGGGTTTAAGCGGTTTGGCAACACGGGTGTCTTATTTGGCAGCGGCCATATGATTGTTGGCAACCATTGGTTCCAGGGCGATGATCTGGTGGATTCCCCGCGACTGGGGGGGATGATATTTACCAAACCGAATGTAAAATCGGTGATCACCGGCAACTATATCGACAATTGTTCAATAGAATGGACAAACGAGCATGATGAAGCACCTGATTTCGGGGTTGAATTTTCCTTTGGCGGGCTGACCATCACCGGTAATATTTTTGCCGCAAGCGATGTGGCCAGCTGGTTCAACTGGCTTGTGATCAAACCCTTTGGAACTGGCCACTACATTCAGGGTCTTAGCGTTACCGGCAACACGTTCAAGGCGATCAATGGCAATATTGACCGCATTGAAGCGGTGGACAATTCTATTGCCGGGCTGGATTTTGGCCGCAGTCGTAACGTGGTGTTTGAGGGCAATACCTTTAATGCCGTCACTCAGGCGACGATCAACCCGGTGACACTTGAGTTTATTCAGGGTTCAGATGACGTGAACTGGACATTTAACCCAAGTGGGTATCTGCCCTTTGGTGGTTGGAGTCGCAACGTGACTTCGGTGGTGACAGAGAACGCCATTACCAATGGGGCAGGGACGGATGTATTTGCCAACCCTTACGTGACCACCAACTATGGCGGGGCCAATAATCTGGTGCAGCTAACCTGGCCTGAGGCGTGCAAGGGGCGGGTGATCGTGACCACACGGATGGACAATCCGTTTTAGCAGAACAGGTTTTCGTGAATTGGACCGGGGCGTAAACGCCCCGGTTTTTTTATGCCAGATCGGTGGCAGTCAGGTTATAGGCTTTGCCAAAGCCACCGTTCAATGCAGCACTGGTTATGCTGAACCGGACAAACTGAAAATCGGTGAAATCTATGTAAAGCTGTGCCTTTGGGTGGGTTTTCAGGAAGCCCGCGCGCAGATCTGGTTTTGTGTCTGGTGGCAGAAATTTGGCCACGGCGTTTATCGTTAGTCGGGGAAAAGCCAATGGGTCGCCCTTTGCCGGAGGTTCACCCAGCAAAAGCGAACAGGCCGGATTGTTTTGCAGCGCCTTGGTGTGAAACGACAGGGTGGAGATTAACGTTAGTGGAATGTTGCTGTCATCCAGAGCAAAGGCAATTCGCGATACAACAGGTGCGCCGGTATCCGGGTGGATGACGCCGATTGCGGCGAACCGTGCCTTTGCTTGCAACCCAAGTGCCAGTGCCCGGGCTGCGTTATCGGTGGGTCTGATCGGGGATATTGCCATGGGTGCAGCCTAATGTGTCACAATATTTATTGAAACCAGATAGCCGCATATTGGCAGAAACTGAAACTTAGGTTTTTGAAATTGCAGGAAAATCACTTAACCTGTGATTCTTCAAACAGGGGCGGGGCAGAAATATGGGCAGTAAGCGGTTCTACGTAGTCGGGATTGCTGCGCTGCTGTTTCTTGTGCTTGGGTGGAGTTTGACAAGCATTGTACCGTCCATTGAAATTGCATGGGTGCTGTCACTTTTGCTGCTGACGGTTTTTCTTTTTGCCTTTGAAATCATACCGATAGATGTAGCCGCCCTGACGATCATGGTCATGCTGGGTCTGTCCGATATCATGGCGCCGTTGATGGGGCTTAACGAAGGGTTGGTGGATATCAACGGGCTGTTTGACGGGTTTTCGTCAAACGCGGTGATATCAATTATTGCGGTGATGATCATCGGGGCCGGGCTGGATAAGACCGGCATCATGAACATTGTTGCTCGCAAAATGATACAAGTGGGGGGCACCACCGAAAAGCGTATAATCCCGCTGATTTCCGGCACGGTGGGGGTGATATCCGGCTTTATGCAAAACGTTGGTGCGGCCGCCTTGTTTTTGCCGGTGGTGCAGCGAATATCAACGCGTTCGCGCATTCCGATGTCACGCTTGCTGATGCCCATGGGGTTTTGCGCCATATTGGGGGGCACAATCACCATGGTTGGCTCCAGTCCGCTGATCCTGTTGAATGATCTGATTATTAACGCGAATTTGGCGCTGCCGGAAAATCAGCAAATTGAAACCTACGGCCTATTTGCGGTGACGCCGATCGGCATTGCGCTTATCCTTTCCGGGATTTTGTATTTTGTTATTCTGGGGCCGTTTGTTTTGCCCAAGGGCAAAGACGTGTCCCATTCGGAACGCACTACGGGCGAGTATTTTAAAGACGCTTATCACATCGATTACATTTTTGCCGAGGTCTATGTGCCGTCAACTTCCGGGCTGATCGGGCAGGTGCTGGATAGTTTTGAAACTGAACACGGGGTGCGTACCATCGCCGTTACCTCGGGGCGCAAACTGCGCATGGGGTCGGGTGGTTTATCACCCTTGCTTGAAGTGCAGGCGGCCGACGTGCTGGCATTGGTGGGTGAACGCGAGGCAGTGTCGCGGTTCTGCATGCTGTTTGGGCTGGATTTGCGCCAGGATCTGGATGCGTTTTCCGAATTACTGGCCCCGACTAATTCAGGATTGGCAGAGGTGGTGATTTCACCCACGTCGCCGCTGGTCGGGGAAAGTGCGCGCACGTTTCGGTTGCGGGCACAACACGGGGTATCCACCCTGTCGATCATTCGCGGTGGCGAAGTGTTTCGCGAAGGCCATGACGTGCGCAGTGTTGAATTCGCGCCCGGTGATACGGTGCTGGTTTTTGCCGATTGGCCCAGCCTTGACCGGTTTCGCAACAACAACAACATAGTGGTGACCACTGAACACCCCCACGAAGAGGTGCGGGCAAATAAAGTGGCCCATGCGCTGATATTCTTTGCAATCGCCATGGCGCTGGTGCTGTTCACTGATCTGCGCCTGTCGGTGGCTTTGTTGGTGGGGGCGCTGGGGATCATTATCAGCGGGGTTCTGGAGCCGGATGAAGCCTATGCAGCGGTCAGTTGGAAAACGGTTTTTCTGCTTGCCAGCCTGATCCCGCTGGGCCGGGCTGTGGAAAGCAGTGGAACGGCAGCCTGGATTGCAGACCAGATATTGAATACCCTGGGGGATGTGGCCATCTGGCAATTGCAGCTGGTGATTGCCGTGTTGGCAACTGCGTTCACGCTGGTAATGTCAAATGTCGGGGCAACGGTGTTGCTGGTGCCTTTGGCCATATCCATTGCCATCCGGGCCGGGGCCGATCCGGCGGTGTTCGCCCTGACCGTGGCACTGGCCACATCCAATTCGTTCCTGCTGCCAACCCATCAGGTCAATGCGCTGATCATGGGCCCCGGGCACTATAAGGTCGCGGACTTTTTCCGCGCCGGGGGCATCATGACGGTGATTTTCCTGACCGTGCTGATGGTGATGATGCAGTTGTTTTATTAAGCCGCGGATTTACTGTGCTAGGGTGAAATAATCAGGAGGAACCCGATGCTGACCATTTCCAAAAACAATCTGCACCAGACTGTTATCACCACATTTGAGGTGACTCCGGCGACCTGTCAGGCGATGCTGGATGAACTGACCGATGCCTGTGACCAGTTCATCAGCAAGCAGCCGGGTTTTATCGGGGCGGCGATCCACGTGAATGACGCCCGGACCCGGGTGGCAAATTATTCGCAATGGCGCACGCGTGATGATTTTCAGGCCATGCTGCGCAGTGAACAGATGATAAAACGGTCCCAGCGTATAAATGACCTTTGCAAAGGGTTCTTGCCGGTGATGTATGACGTTGAAGCAGCATTTAATTAGGCTATAGTTTTAGCTTGGACCGAAATTGGCCCTTTTATAGATTGAGAGATTTACGATGAGAATTGGATTTGGGAAAAGTAGTAAGCGCGAAAATGAACAGCTTGAACAAATTAATATAGATCGTGAAAAGCTGGTAAAAGAGGTAACAACCGAGGAAAAATTGCAAGCGGCACGCTATATCGGTTATGCGGGGTTGGCATTGTTCGCCGGGTTTTTTATGACCATCGCCTATTCAGTTTTTGCCAATTCAAAAACCATAGCAGTCGACGCAACTGTAGTGAATGTATCCTCCAAGACGACGACCACTGGTTCAGGGTCCGATCGAAGGACTGACACAATCTACCAACATAGGTTTAAGTTTGTTGACGAAAATGGCCAGGAAAAGACCGGCGCCACTTTTGGTAACGGCTGGCCAAGCGCCTTTGATGTCGGAGAAGTTGTTTCCGTTGGCTATTACCCGGATGATCCAGAAAAGATACGAATTCGTTCATGGTGGGGGCTGTGGGAAATACAATTGTTACTTCTGGCAATGGGTGCTTTTCTGATTTGGTATAGAAGGTTTGCGATTGCAAAAGCACACGAAGAACAGTTCGAAAAAGCCCCGGACTAATCAGCCCGCCTAAGTAAATTATTTACCGGCTTACAACACTGAAGACACCTTTTTATTGCGAATTTGACCCACCTCAAGGTGGCATTGCTTTGCAAATGGCATAATCGTCCTTAATGAAATGGAGGATTTACCATGTACAAAAATATACTTGTTCCCATTGCGCTTGATCACCGGCCAACCACCGCTGCCGCACTAAAGGCAGCACATCATCTGTTGGATGAGGGTGGCAAAATCACAGCCGTTCACGCAATAGAACCCATCCCCAGTTATGCGGCCCAATCGATCCCGGTTGATATGGTGCGTGCCAGTCACGAACAGGCGCAGGCGGCGTTGCACAATGAGCTGGGCGATGATCGCAATATTGCCGCGGAACTGATCCAGGGATCGGCTGGTCGCGCGATTGTGGACTATGCAGATACCCATGGGGTTGATTGCATCGTTGTGGCGTCGCATCAGCCGGGCCTTCAGGACTACTTCCTGGGTTCAACCGCGGCGCGAGTGGTGCGACATGCCAAATGCGCGGTACATGTGGTACGCTGAGGTTGGTTGAATACTTTGGCGGACATGTTAGGGTTTTGGGAAAATAAATTTAAGGGACACTCAAAATGCGACTTTTATTCAGCTTAACTGCCGCCTGTCTGTTTGCGGTTTC
>VAPM010031941.1_pt1 | contig 16295 bp, 13 predicted proteins | sample 3395091 | NCBI WGS metagenome assembly VAPM01 (sample SAMN08290445, study PRJNA428436) | hydrothermal vent metagenome | isolation source: Deep-sea hydrothermal vent chimney 3 | place: Pacific Ocean: Juan De Fuca Ridge | reverse complement strand
ATGCCTGGGAAAGTAGCCACCATAGCCGTCGTTTCTGTTTGTCCGTAACCTTCGCGCAGTTCAACACCTGTAAGGTCTTTCGCCATTTTGCTGATTTCCGGGTTGACAGGCTCCCCGGCGCTGACCATTTTCTTCAATGAGAAATTGTATTTGGAGAAATCCCTGCTACCGAAAAGCTTCCATACGCTTAGTGGAGCACAAAGGCTCGTTATTTTGTGTTTCTCCATGGCATCCAGTACTTTATCCGGATCAAACTGATCGTACTTCAGGGTAAATGCCGTACAGCCGGCGTTCCATGGAGCGATAAAACTACTCCACAGAAACTTGGCCCACCCCGGTGAGCTAATATTGTAATGTACATCGTCGGGTTTCAGATCGAGCCAGTACATGGTGGTTAGGTGTCCCACGGGATAATGGTGAGGATGCATCACCAATTTTGGTTTTGAAGTAGTTCCGGAAGTAAAAAACAGAAATAAAATATCTGATGAATAAGTGGTAAAGCTTGATTCATAGGCTTTATCATAGTTTTCATATTCTCTATAATCAACCCAGCAGGGAATATTCTCTTTACTTTCGCAGAGACATTTATCTTCCGGTGGTTTCACACAAATAAGACCTTTAAGACGGTATAAAGCATCTCCAGCTTCATCCACGCGGCTATGGTATTTGTTATGTGCAATCACATATTTTACATCCCCGCGTACAATTCTATCGGATACATCAGCAGGTGACAACAGCGTGGATGCAGGAATGATGGCACCTCCGGCTTTCATGATTCCGAGAAACAGTTCATAAATTTCGACAGAAGTATCCATCATCAGCATCACCCGGTCACCTTTTTCCAAACCCAAGTCATTGAGAAAGTTAGCCACCTGGTTCGACCGTTTCATCATCTCATTGTACGTAACGGTTTCCTCTTTGCCATCCACATCAGCAAAAATTAGCGCCGGTTTTTGGTTGCCTTTGGCTATAACATCGAAATAATCCAACGCCCAGTTAAACTTGGTAATTCGCGGCCATTTAAAACCGGTAACAGCTTCTTCATAAGACTTGACGTTTAGGACGAACTTCCTCAGGTCGAAGAACTTTTTTGCATCATGGGTAATCTCTTTCATAGGTTAATAATTTTTATTATTAATATTCCTCCAAAAATAAAGCGGAAATATCATAAACCCAATTATTTACCTGGTTTTTTCCAAATCTCTGGCTGTTAGTTATTCACTAAATGACTATAATATGTTATTATACAGTACATTGACCGGTTGGAAAATTTTTTGAAAAAAAAGAGTGCTTAAGGCAGAAACAGGCAACTATCACCGTAGCTCAGGAAGCGGAAGTTATTTTTCAACGCAAAATCGTACACCTTTTTCCACTTACTTCCAATGAGTGCTGACACCAGTAACAACAATGTGCTTTTGGGCTGATGGAAATTGGTGATTAGTCCACGGGCAAGACGGAACTGATATCCCGGAACAATCATTAGTTGGGTTTCACCTCTTAGTACTGTTGTCTTTTCCTCTTCTAATTTTGAAATAAGAATTTCCAACGCTTTACTGATGGAAAAATCTTCCGGTATTTCCAGCTGATATGGATCCCATTGTGAGACATGGAAAAAAGGTGTTTTCTCTATCCGGATGCGTAAGGCCATCCAAAATAGACTTTCCAGTGACCGCATGGAAGTTGTGCCTACAGGAATGATAAATTTATCGCCGGCATGATACAGGTGTTTGAGTGTTTCGATGGGAACGCGGATTTGCTCTGTGTGCATCTCGTGTTCGCCAATAGTTTCGGCAGACACCGGTTTAAAAGTTCCGGCACCTACATGCAGAATAAGTTTATCCTTGTCGATGCCTTTTTCATCCAGTTTTTGTAGGATGGCTTCGGTAAAATGCAGCCCGGCCGTGGGTGCTGCTACCGACCCATTAAGGCGGGCATATATTGTTTGATAACGTGTTTTGTCAGAAACCTCAGCTTCACGGTGTAGGTATGGCGGCAGCGGCGTTAGCCCGGAAGATTCAAGAATATCGGCAAATGAGACGGCATCTGGTTCCCACGCAAATGAAATCAAAAAGGCATCGGAAAGTTTTTCTTTTATTTCGGCAAAAAGACGTACCTCACGGTTTTGTATCAGCAGGTTAGCTTCAAGGCGACCTTTTTTCCAGCGCCGGGCATTGCCCACGAGGCATTTCCAGACTACTGGCGGTTTTTGCTGAAAAGCCAACTGAAAATCGTTTACGGGCTCCACCGGCTCCAGACAAAATATTTCGATGTGTGCACCCGTAGGTTTTCTAAATAACAGCCGTGCCTGGATAACGCGTGTTTCGTTGAAAAGTAAAAGGGCGTTTTCAGGTAGCAGTTCGGGAATTTCAGAAAAGGCCTTCTCAGTTATTATATCCTTGTTCAAATACAATAGTTTTGACAGGTCGCGTTGTGCCAGAGGATATTTGGCAATGCGGTTGTCGGGCAATGGATAGTCGAAATCTTCAATTCTGATACCAGAGGGATCCATACTTTTATATTACGGCGGCAAAAATAAGAAACATCTCCCTACGTTTCTTTCGGATGTATGTTATTCTCGTATTTCGGGAAATACAATTTTTTATGTGGCGTTGGTACACGATGGGAAACAGGTGCCAATTGGGTCGCCGCCTCCTTTCAGCATGTTGCAACAACAGTGAAATCCGTGTAAATGTTACAAACCAGTGTATGGAATACAAATAAAAACAGATTCGTATTATTTTCTTTGTAGTTTTGGATAAAAATAATTGATATGGCATTCAAAAATCATATTCCCAACAGCATCACGCTTCTGAACCTGACTTCGGGTATTATTTCTATTTATTTTGGGGTAAAGGGGACACCGGCAGACCTGGCTATTGCCGGTATTTTCATATTTGTGGGAGCTGGTTTTGATTTTTTTGATGGGTTTGCAGCAAGACTGCTAAATGCCAAATCGGCCATCGGTTTACAGCTCGACTCGCTGTCCGACATGGTTACGTTTGGGATAGCACCAGGGTTTATTATGTATCAGCTGGTGCTTATCAGCCATGGAAATCCGGCAGTAAAAGGCATTGACTTCCTCCCGTTTCTGGCTATAATGATTCCATGGATGTCGGCGTTGCGACTGGCAAAATTCAATATTGATGAAACACAAACTACTTCGTTTAAAGGCTTACCCACCCCGGCTCTTGCAATATTAGTAGCATCGTTTCCCCTTATCCGTCAGGAGTTGTATGCTTTACAGGATTTCTGGTATATGGTATTTACCAACACTTACTTCCTACTTTTAGTGGCTGTTTTCGGCTCGTTATTACTGGTTTCCACCTTCCCTATGTTTTCGCTGAAATTCAAATCATTCGAATGGAAAGAAAACATTATAAAATACATTTTCCTTGCAGTGGCGTTGGTATTGCTTATCTGGTTTCAGGTAGTGGCTGTTCCGTTTATATTTTTACTATATCTGTTTTTGTCGTTAATAGTGTATTTAACTGACATTCAGGGCTGAAAAGTTTTTTACTACAAAGATGGTGTACTGTTGGTTTTTCCACTAGTAAATTTCGATAATTATCCCGATAGTACTTCATATATTTGAGTCGTCTATGGACTAATTATCTGAAACTATGAGCAAAGCTTATATCGAACTCAGGTTACTACGTTTCTTTTTTTAATCGCTTCTTCCGTAGTTCAAAGTTCCGGCCAAGGTATACTTTACGCACCTGCGGGTCGTTGGCAAGGTCTTCGGATGTGCCATATTTCAACACAGATCCTTCAAAAAGCAAATAAGAGCGATCGGTAATTGAGAGAGTTTCATGTACATTGTGGTCGGTAATCAGGATACCGATATTTTTTGTTTTTAATTTGGCTACAATATTTTGGATGTCCTCTACCGCAAGCGGGTCAACACCTGCAAAAGGTTCGTCCAGCAAAATAAATTTGGGATTGACTGACAATGAACGGGCAATCTCCACGCGGCGACGTTCGCCACCCGAAAGTTGAATGCCAAGGCTTTTACGGATACGTTGTAAACCAAATTCTTCCAACAGGGACTCAAGGCGCTCTTTCTGTTGCTTTTTGGTAAAGCTGGTGAATTCCAACACCGCTCTGATGTTGTTTTCCACACTTAATTGCCTGAAGATGGAGGCCTCCTGAGCCAGATAACCGATTCCAAGTTTTGCCCGTTTGTACATGGGCAGTTTGGTTATTTCCATGTCATCCAGAAAAACCTGCCCTTCGTAAGGTTTTATCAAACCGGTCATCATATAAAAGGTAGTGGTTTTTCCGGCACCATTTGGTCCCAGCAGTCCAATAATCTCTCCCTGATTTACCTCAATGGAAACCTTTTTTACAACCGTACGCTGGTGGTATCTTTTCACCAGTTCTTTTGTCCAAAGTTTCATAACACTACTCTTTAGTTTCCCTGTTTTTCATGCAGATACCCCCAATATTCCATAGCTCTTCGTGTGTGTGGAACGACAATGGTTCCTCCCACCAGGTTGGCAATACCAAAAACTTCCATAAGTTCTTGGGTTGTAACCCCTTTATCAAAGCACCCTTCCAGATGATAATATATACAGTCGTCACATTTCAACACCATAGAGGCCACCAGTCCTAACAGCTCCTTGGTTTTTTCGTCCAGAGCTCCGGAGCGGTATGCATTGGTGTCAACATTAAAAATCCGCTTAATAATTTTATTGTTGGGAGCGGCCAGAATTTTCTCATTCATGGCTTCCCGATATGCATTAAAGTTGTTGGGTTTTTCAGCTCTCATTACAAAATTCCCTCTTTAAGAATATCGTGCAAATGTACAACTCCTACATATTTCTCACCATCGAGAACAGGAAGTTGGGTAATGTTATTTTCTTTCATAATCCCAAGTGCATCCACGGCCAACTGGTCTTTCTGAATGGCTTTTGGATGAGAAGTCATAATATCCGAAGCTTTCAGCATCTTGAAGTCGGTATGTTTTTCCAGCATCCGGCGCAAATCACCATCGGTAATTACGCCCACGAGTTTCCGGCCTTGCAAAACGGCAGTCGCACCAAGCCGTTTGGAAGATATTTCAAGAATAATATTTTCCATAGTCTCACTGATGTTGACTTTTGGAATTTGATTGTGCACAAAAAGGTCGGCAACGCGCAGATATAATCGTTTGCCCAGCGACCCTCCGGGGTGGATTTTTGCAAAATCGCCTGTAGTGAATCCCCGCAATTCAAGTAAACTCACAGCCAGTGCATCGCCCATCACCAGTTGGGCAGTTGTACTGGAAGTTGGTACCAGATTGTTGGGGCAGGCCTCTTTTTCAACGGTAACGTTCAGTACTTTGTCTGCCTGCAAAGCCAGGTAGGAATCGATATTGCCCACAATGGCAATCAGGTGGTTTCCCCGCGATTTTATAAGAGGCACCAGAACTTTTATCTCCGGTGTTTCTCCACTCTTTGAAATGGCAATCACCACATCATCTTCTCTCACAATCCCAAGGTCGCCGTGAATGGCATCGGCAGCGTGCATAAAAATGGCCGGCGTACCCGTTGAGTTCAGTGTGGCAACAATTTTGGAGGCAATGTGTGCGCTTTTCCCAATGCCGGTGATAATCACCCTACCCTGTGTTTTGTAAATAATCTCTACCGCATCGATAAAATCCTGATTCACAAAATTTATTAAAGCCTCAGCTGCTTTACTTTCTGTAGTAATGGTTTCAAGAGCCGTTTGGCGAATTTTTTCAGATATTTTCAATTTTTTTAAAATATTTTTAACGCTAATGTAAAATATTATTATTATATTTGTGATGGTTCAACGAAATAGACTTATCAGAATTAATCATTTATTCAAATACTGATTAATCGTTCAAAAGTACGATATAAATTTGTATTACCGAATTGTATGGAAAGTATAAATAATGATACATATGGCCTGAGGCCTTTATTGAAAAGCTTTTTTGGCTTTTCAAAATTTAAAGGAAATCAGGAGGTTATTATCAAAAACCTCATGGCAGGAAACGATAGTTTTGTCGTTATGCCTACCGGTGGGGGAAAATCTTTGTGTTATCAGCTGCCTGCTATCATCAAGCCGGGTACTGCCATTGTTGTCTCTCCGTTAATTGCATTGATGAAAAACCAGGTGGACATGATTCGCAATTTTGGTTCGGAAATAGCAATAGCGCATGTAATGAACTCCTCCCTCTCCAAAACCGAGATGAATCAGGTGCGCTCGGATTTGCTTGCCGGGAAGACAAAATTGCTTTACATGGCTCCCGAATCGCTTACCAAAGAAGATAATATTCTGTTTCTCAAACAGATACAGATATCATTCTATGCTATTGATGAAGCCCATTGTATTTCAGAATGGGGACATGATTTCAGACCCGAATACCGTAAGCTAAAGCCTATTATTCAGGCTATTGGCCACAAGGTCCCGATTATTGCTCTTACGGCTACCGCCACACTGAAAGTTCAGGAGGATATATTAAAAACACTGGATATTGTTGATGCCAGAGTGTTTAAGTCTTCTTTTGACAGACCTAATCTTTATTATGAACTTCGCCCCAAGACAAAAAATGTCACTAAAGACATTATCAAATACATCAAAACGCAGTCTGGTAAATCAGGGATTGTCTATTGCCTAAGTCGCAAGAAGGTGCTGGAAATTGCAGAGACACTTGTCGTAAATGGTATTAAAGCAGTGCCTTATCATGCCGGGCTGGACGCCGCCACACGGCGAAATAATCAGGATAAGTTTCTGATGGAAAAGGTGGATGTGATTGTGGCCACCATCGCTTTCGGTATGGGTATTGACAAACCCGATATCCGTTTTGTGATACACCATGATATTCCCAAGAGCATCGAAGGCTATTATCAGGAAACGGGTCGTGCAGGCCGCGACGGCCGCGAAGGAAACTGTATCACTTTCTACAGCTACGACGATATTCAGAAGCTGGAAAAATTTATGAAAGATAAGCCGGTGGCCGAGCAGGAGATTGCAAAGGAACTACTTTTCGAAACTGTGGCTTATGCCGAATCTTCCGTTTGCCGGCACAAATTGTTGCTTCATTATTTCGGAGAAATTTATACCAAAGAAAATTGTGCCTCCTGTGATAATTGCTTGCATCCGAAAGAAAAATTTGAGGGGATGGAGGATGTGAAGACTGTTCTGCAAACAGTTGAGTTTTTGAAACAACAGTATAAGGTAAATATGATTGCCGATATAATTGCAGGAAAGAAAACGGGTGATGTTAAAGCCATTAAACTTGATAAAACCCCGGTTTTTGGTAATGGCAAAGCGAAAGACAGCCGCTATTGGGTGATGGCTATCAGGCAGGCTTTGATACAGCGATTGCTGGAAAAAGAAATTGAAAACTATGGTATTTTAAAATTGACAAAAGCGGGTGAAGAATTTATTAAAAAACCATACAGTATTATGATTGCAAAAGACCATGATTACGAAGGTGGCAGTGATGATGGCATACTTGTTCAGGGAAAAGGCCAGAGAATGAGTGGCTCGGACCCCATACTTTTCTCCATGCTGAAAGAGCTGCGTAAGGAGCTTTCTCGTGAAGAAAACTTACCTCCTTTTGTCATCTTTCAAGATCCATCCTTGGAAGATATGGCCATACAATATCCCATAAGCCTGGAAGAGATGCAGCAAATTGTTGGTGTGGGCGTAGGCAAATCCCAAAAATACGGGCAACCGTTTTGCGATCTGATTAAGGAGTATGTTGAAGAGAATGACATTATGCGGCCAAATGATATTGTCATTAAGTCGGTGGTCAATAAATCGGGATTGAAGGTTTACATTATTAAGAGTATTGACCGGAAACTTCCGCTGAATGATATCGCCCATGCAAAAAATCTCTCACTGGATGAAATGTTGACAGAAATTGAAAGGATTGTATCTTCCGGAACGCGCCTCAACATTAATTATTATATTGAGGAGCGCGTGGATGAATATCATCAGGAAGACATATATGATTACTTTTTGGAAGCCGAAACCGATTCGGTACAAGATGCCCTCAACGAACTTGGAGAAGCTGAATATAACGAAGAAGAGATAAGGCTGGTCCGTATCAAATTCTTATCGGAAGTGGGAAACTAAATCATGCAGAAGTCGTTTATATTACTTGTGTTGCTTGCGCTTCTATTTTCTGGATGTTACAAAGTGAATAAGGTAGAAGTAAAAAAACCCGCCAATCTTATCTCGAAAGATAAAATGGTTGATATACTGACGGATATGGAGATTATTGAGGGTGCTGCTGTTGTTCGCAGAGAACGTTTCCCTGAATACGAGGGTATTAAAAAAAATTATTACCAGGCTTTATTTAACCGTTATCATGTTACCAAAAGCCAAATAAGGGCCAGCATGGACTATTATAATAATCAGGGCACTGAGATGGCCAATATTTATGATAAGGTGATGTCGAAACTGACCGAGAAACAAACTATCTTAAATGAAAAACAAAGAATAGAAGAAGGGAAGAAAGCTCTCAAAAAAAATACCGGCGACAATTTCCCTTTTCTATTTCGTGAAAACAGCTTCGGAAATCTTTGTTTCAACCCCGCTATCTAAAGTTGTAGTCAAAATTAGGTTTATTGGCGTTGCCAGTCTCTGGAATTTGGTGATGAGGTAAAACAGATGTCTGGGGAAAAGGCTGTCATTTTGGGAAAAATACTACCACAGTAGGTAAAAGAACAAACGGAAGAAGCGGCTTTTTGCTATCTATAAATTAGTCGGTTTAAACAGTAGAAAGTTCTTTAATAGTATTAAAAAGAGCTCCGGCAAGACGACTGGCCCCTATACGGAAAAAATTATTGTTCAGCCATTTGTCACCAAGAACAGACCGGACAAGAAGGTAATAGCCCAAAGCGTCTTCGGGAGTTGAAATGCCACCGGCAGGTTTAATACCGATCATTTTTCCGGTTGATTCAAAGTGTTCTTTTATTGTATCAAGCATAATCAGAAAGGCTTCGTGGGTAGCCGCCGGCTGAATTTTACCGGTGGATGTTTTTAGAAAGTCAGCCCCTCCCTCCAGTGCCAGTTCACATGCCTGCCGGATAAGTACGGGAGTTTTCAACTGACCTGTTTCCAGAATCACTTTCAAATGGTGTTTGCCGCAAAGTGCTTTGTGTGCTTTCACCTCATTTAGTATATATGTGGTATCGCCTTCGATTAGCCGCCCACGGCTGATGACCATGTCGATTTCATCGGCACCATTTTCAAGGGCATACGCTACTTCCATCAAGCGCACTTTCAGTGGCGACTGTCCGCTGGGAAAGGCCCCTGCCACACAAGCAGTTTTTACCCCCGTATTTTTCAGCGCTTGTGAAACTGTACCGGCAAATACAGGATAAACGCAAACCGCTGCTGTTTTGGGAGTACCCAAATCAGGATTTTCAAAATCAACGGCCTGCTGGCAGAGGTTCTTCACCTTCTCGTGTGTATCATCGCCACTTAAAGTAGTCAGGTCAATTATGCCCAGGATAGTTTTATAGATGGCCAGCTTTTCGTGTGGTTGAAACAATTGAGTTATGATTCCTCCCGCTCTTTTATTGAGCTCCGGAAGGGTATGGAAATAATCGCTAAAAGTCATTTTCGTCTTTTTCAAATTTCTACAAAAATAAGAAATAAGACGGATGCATTGCCGGCAACTTTCTGTGATTATTCTCTGTAAATTCCGGAGAGGTATCTTGTTTCCGAAATCGGAATTTCTCCGATATTGTACATGGCTTAAGGAGAGATTTATCATAAATGCTGATGTCTTATAATATTTATGTAAGTCATAAACACCATAATAATAAGTGTTTAATAACTCGTTAGGAATTGTTGTTAAAAACTGGCACAGCAGTTGTTCAGTACAGTCTATGAATAAAACAGAACCGGCAGAAAAGAAATCTAAAATCAAGGTGCATTCTTATTATAAGTGCCCGCGCTGTGGTTATGTAACGATAATAAAAGAGTCTTTTTGTCCGGTTTGTATAAAGGATGGGGTGAAGATAAAAGTTAAATGATAATGGAAACAGCAGTACAAATTAACAAAATATTTTCGCTGGAAGATCTGGCTCGTCAGGGGCTGGAACAGCGAGATGTAAAAGAACTTTCCGCTAAGATTTTTATTAAAGACGATAAAGTTTATTTCTTTGACCAAACAGACAACAAACAATACCGTCTCTATTCTGTCATTCACAAGCGATCCTTTTTCCTTTAATCGGGTAGTAATACCCACAAAAGCCCGCCCGAAAAAAACCTTGTTTCGTTCCTGTTACGAGGTTTTTTTATTAAAGTTGTTTAAAGTATAATGAAGTAAACCTGTATTAACCAATTGTAAATCAGGAAATAAATTCAATAATTCCCTCGCCTGAGGCGAGAGCGCAGAGCTAGGCTAATTATAAAGGAGATTTATTTTCTGATTTACAATACTTTCGGTTCATTAGCAGGCGTTTAACGTTAAACAACCTTATTGACTATTTTTTAAAATAGGGAATTCTTCTTGAGGCTTTTCTCATGAGGACATTTACCATGCTTTCACCGGTACTTCCTAAAGAACCTGCAACGGCTTTGTGGTAATTCACAAGAACATCTCCATCCTTTCCATTGTAGATAAATAGATTTATTACAGCTTTGTTGGTAATACCGTAAAAGCCGGTTAACACTCCTAGCGCTATGGAGACTCCCGTAGATATGGGTTTGTTTGTTTTGATGGTTCCCATTACAACGGCATCCACACCGAGAAAGTTTGCCAGTTCTTTTGGTGTATAGTCCGTAATGTTCTTAATAGTTATTCCTTTTTTCCCAAGTATTGCATTGGTCGTCATAGGGTCCTGAACCTTAACCCTCAAATGTCCCCTTTTTTTCCGAGCCAAAAACCAGGAAAACATTGCCGACTGGATTCCTTTTCCCTGATCATATTCCATGTTTTTCAGTTGTTTTGGCGTGGTGTTTCGCAATTGATTTGGACGAAGTTTTAAAGTAACCTGAAAAGGTAACACAGCAATTACTTTATGGGTTTTTGTTTTTTGGCTAAAGGCAGGATTTACGTATAAACGCGTCTGGGTATATGCTGTTACTGAAAATAAAACTACTACAAGGGCTAATAATAACTTTTTCATGTTTTTTATTTATTGGTTAGAAATTGTGATATCGGCCTCTAAGATATAATTTTTTTTATGACCTGACACCTTACATAAGGTAAAAGATTTTGTTTCAGATTGAGGCAGCGTCTGATGAAAAACGTAGTTAACGGATGTAAATGAGAATATTAAAGAAGGTTTTAACGAATGGATAGAGCAAAAAGCAGGTCTTGCAATGGCCTCAACTTATTCCATATTAGCGGCTAAGGTTTTTAGATGTAGGTGGAAATGAGAACGTTATTTCTTACGTACTACTTCCACTTCTTCAAAGCCCTCAATATAGTCGCCGACTTTAATATCGTTAAAGTTTTCAATATTCAGTCCACATTCGTAACCTGTGCTTACTTCTTTCACGTCATCTTTAAACCGTTTTAGTGAGCCGAGGTTTCCGGTATAGACCACAATTCCATCACGAATCAGTCGAACCCGTGTATTTCGGTTTATTTTACCATCCAGCACATAACATCCGGCAATGGTTCCTACTTTCGTGATTTTGAAGGTTTCGCGAATCTCCAGATTACAGGTAACTTTTTCTTCCATTTTGGGAGCAAGCATACCTTCTATGGCTGCTTCAAGTTCTTCGGTAGCCTTGTAAATAACGGAATAGAGACGGATATCGATCTGATCTTTTTCGGCTAGTTTGCGTGCCTGTGGCATAGGGCGTACCTGGAAACCAATGATGATGGCATCGGAAGCAGAAGCGAGCAGAATATCCGATTCGGTAATGGCACCCACGGCTTTGTGGATGATGTTTACTTTGGTTTCTGGAGTAGAGAGTTTCAGCAGGGCATCACTCAGGGCTTCAACAGAACCATCCACATCTCCTTTTACAATAATATTCAGCTCTTTAAAGTCTCCGATAGCAATACGACGGCCAATCTCATCCAACGTGATGTGTTTCTGTGAGCGCATGCTTTGTTCACGTATCAGCTGATGGCGTTTGCTGGCAATGGCTTTGGCTTCTTTTTCATCGGTCATTACGTTGAAGGTATCGCCCGCTTGTGGCGCAGCATTTAGTCCCAGTAACAATACGGGAGTGGAAGGTCCTGCAGAAGTTACATTCTCACCTCTTTCGTTGAACATAGCTTTTACATGGCCGAAAACAGGACCGGCAATCAGGATATCACCTTTTTTAATGGTTCCATCCTGTACCAAAATGGTGGAGACGTAACCGCGGCCTTTGTCAAGGGAAGCTTCAATGACCGTACCTTTTCCGGATTTGTCGGGATTAGCTTTCAGCTCCAACATTTCCGCTTCGAGCAATACTTTTTCGAGTAACTCGGAAACCCCTTGGCCGGTAACAGCCGAAATTTCCTGCGATTGGTATTTGCCGCCCCAGTCTTCCACCAGGATATTCATGGCAGACAGTTCTTCTTTGATTTTTTCCGCGTTGGCTGTGGGTTTATCAATTTTATTTAGCGCAAAAACGATGGGTACATCGGCTGCCTGTGCATGGTTGATAGCCTCTTTTGTTTGTGGCATTACGCTGTCGTCGCAGGCAATGACGATGATGGCTACATCGGTAACTTTTGCTCCACGCGCCCGCATGGCCGTAAAGGCTTCGTGTCCGGGGGTATCGAGAAACGTTATATTCTTGTTGGTTGATGTGGTTACTTCATAAGCGCCAATATGCTGGGTGATGCCTCCTGCCTCACCAGCTACCACGTTGGCTTTACGGATGTAGTCGAGTAGTTTGGTTTTCCCGTGGTCAACGTGTCCCATAACGGTTACAATAGGAGCTCTGTTCGCCAGCTTGGCCGGGTCGTCTTGCTCTTCTTTCACATCAAGCGATTCATGATCCTCCACATCTACATAATTAACTTTGTAGCCGTATTCATTGGCGAGCAACGAAATAGTTTCTGCATCAAGACGCTGGTTTATTGATACGAATAGTCCTACCTGCATACAGGTTTTAATGATCTCATTAACATTGAGATCCATCATGTTAGCAAGTTCATTGGCTGTCAGAAACTCCGTAACTTTAAGAACAAACTGGTCGCGTTCCTGCTGCTTCATCTCCTCTTCGTGGGCATGTGAGATGCTGTCACGTTTTTGTCTTCTGTATTTTGAAGCTTTCGACTTGCCGGTAGGCGCCAGGCGTGCCAGCGTTTCTTTAATCTGTTTTTGAATTTCTTCTTCCGTAGGTTCGTGTTTTACCACTCTTTTATGGCCGGGTTTCTGCCGGTGATCATGTTTACCTTTTGCCAGCCCTCCTTTTGGTATTTCACTTTTCTTACGGGTATCTATTCTACGTCTTTTCTTTTTGCTGTGTCCATCGCCTGAAGAAGAAGCAACCGGTTTTTTCTTTCTTTTTTCGGGAAGAACAATTTTATCGAGGATCTTTGGCCCGGTAAGTTTTTCAACCTTAGTGGCAATAAAATTGTCATCTACTGGTTTCTGCTCTTTTGCTTTTGGCTCTGTTTTTTCAGCAGGCTTTGGCTCTGCTTTTTCTACAGGTTTTGCTTTCTCCACAACGTCTTTGGCTGTGGCTTTCTGAGGTCTTCCTGCTTTTTTCTTTTCCGCTTCTTTTCTGCGTTCTGCTTTGGTTTTCTTTGCCGGTCTTGTTTTTTGGTTCAGGCTGTCAAGGTCAATTTTCCCCATGATTTTGGGCCCTGTAGATTCTGGTTCGGCGGTTTTTTCTTCTTTCACCGGTTCTGGTTTTGGTGTTACCTCCACTTTTGCCTCTTTGGGTACGGACGTTTCTTTTTCGATAATTTCCGGTATTTCCTTGGTGGTAGTTTTTGTTTCTTCTTCGATCGGCTCCTTCTGGGTAGGTTGTGTTAGCGTGGGAGCTTCTTCTTCAACTGCTGCTGCTTTTTCTTCTTTTTTATCAGGCTGTTCTGTTTCAGGTTCAGGTTTTGGTGTAACTTCTTCTTCCGCTATTTTGGCAGGAGCAGGCGTTTCATAGTCCGTATTTACATTGGTAATAAAAAGGTCATCTGTTTCTGGAAAATCTTCCTGAGAAACTTCTTCTTTATTCTTCAATGTGTCCTCAATACTGATACTTTCATTACCGGAACCGAATTCAAGACCCTTTTTGTGGGCGCTTTCTTTTACGGCTTTTTCGTCCTGAAACTCATTTACGAGTAGGCCATACATCTCAGGAGGCAGCTTGGTATTGGGCGAGCTTTCTATTTTAAAACCTTTTTTCTCAAGGAATTGAATAATAGTATTCTTACTGATATTGAACTCCCTGGCAGCTTTACTTAATCGTATTGTTCTATTTGCTTCAGCCATATGGTTTTTCTTTTGTCTTTTTTTAATCCTGAAATATCTTTTTTCGCTATTACCTAAAAATTTAATAACGTGAACTACTCAAACTCGGCTTTAAGAATACGAATAACTTCCCGAATGGTTTCTTCTTCCAGATCTGTACGGTTTACCAATTCATGGGCATCCAGTTCAAGTACGCTTTTTGCCGTGTCGCAGCCAATATTTTTCAATTCGTCGATAATCCACTGGTCAATTTCATCTGAGAAATCTTGCAGTTTCACATCTTCCGTGTCCGTATCCGTATCGCGGTAAACGTCAATTTCATATCCCGTAAGCTGCCCGGCAAGCCGGATATTGAAACCTCCCTTGCCAATGGCAAGCGAAACCTGATCGGGCTTCATGTAAACATCAGCGCGGTGATTTTCTTCATCCAAATGTATGGAAGATATTTTTGCCGGAGAAAGTGAACGTTGAACAAAAAGGCTTTCATTGGTGGTGTAGTTGATAACATCAATGTTTTCGTTACGTAATTCGCGGACAATACCATGAATACGTGAACCTTTCATTCCCACACAAGCGCCAACCGGATCAATACGGTCATCATATGATTCTACAGCGACTTTGGCTCTTTCGCCGGGAACGCGAACGATTTTTTTTATGGTAATCAGCCCATCATAAATTTCTGGAACCTCTGACTCGAACAGCCTTTCCAGAAATACCGGTGAAGTCCTGGAAAGGATAATTACCGGATTGCTGTTGCGCATGTCTACTTTGGAAACCACCGCCCGGATGTTGTCGCCCTTTTTGAAATAATCGGATGGAATTTGTTCTGATTTGGGTAAAATCAGCTCAATATTTTCGTCATCCAGCAGAAGGATCTCTTTTTTCCAAACCTGATATACTTCTGCGGTAAGCACTTCGCCAACTTTTTCTTTGTATTTTTTGTAGATGTTGTCTTTTTCATAATCCAAAACGCGGGCAACGAGGGCCTGCCGTACGTTGAGTATTTCTCTGCGGCCGAAATCGGCAAGAAAAATCTGTTCGGAAACTTCTTCGCCTACTTCAAAATCAGGTTCAATTTTGATGGCATCCGAAAACGCGATTTGTGTGTTGACATTTTCTACTTCTCCATCTTCCACAATTTCACGGTTGTGCCATATCTCCAAATCACCACGGTCGATGTTCACAATAACATCGAAATTACTCTCTTCACCGTATTTTTTTTCGAGCATGCTGTGAAACACATCTTCGATGATGCGCATCATGGTTTCTCTGTCGATGTTTTTGAATTCTTTAAATTCCGAGAAATTTTCAACCAAGTTTATGTTATCCATCTCTTTCTGTTTTTGTCAATTAAAATTCTATAACTGCTTTGGCCTGCTTAATCTCATTCATGGAGATTTGCACGCTTTCACCGGTTATCCTTTTAACGGTTTTTTTGTATTTCTTTTCAGTTTCTTCTTGTAAAATAATATATTCATCGTTTGCTTCCTGCAAAATACCTTTTTTCTCGCTGCCGTTTTCCAGCTTCAGCTGTATACGTTTTCCGATATATTTTTTGTACTGGCGCAACATGGAAAAAGGATACTCCAGTCCCGAAGAAAGGACTTTTAGCTCGAAGTCTTCCTCATCTCGGTCGAGCTGATGCTCAACATACCGGCTCAGGGCGATGCAGTCGCTGATGCTGACACCCGAATCGCCATCAATAATAATATTTATGGCATTGTCTGTGCTCACCTTTACATGAACCACGAAACGGTTGGTGTCTTCAAGCTGTTCTTCAGCCCACTTTTTTATTTGTTTTTCACTAATCATTTTCAATAAAAGAGGGGACATCCGTCCCCTCCAAATCATTCTCGTTTAGCCTTTTGTTGTCCGACCAGGACTCGAACCTGAACCGGCAGAACCAAAATCTGCAGTGCTGCCATTACACCATCGGACAATCGGGGTGCAAATGTACAATTT
>VAPM010368960.1_pt1 | contig 16302 bp, 18 predicted proteins | sample 3395091 | NCBI WGS metagenome assembly VAPM01 (sample SAMN08290445, study PRJNA428436) | hydrothermal vent metagenome | isolation source: Deep-sea hydrothermal vent chimney 3 | place: Pacific Ocean: Juan De Fuca Ridge | reverse complement strand
GTCGTTTACGTAGTATTCGCGGTGTACCGAATACCCGACCGCCTCCAGGAGATTGCCCACACACGCGCCGTACGCGGCAAGGCGCCCATGGCCGACGTGCAACGGACCGGTCGGATTGGCCGAAATGAACTCGAGCAGGATTTTCGGCCGCTCTTTGCTCTTCTGTCGCCCGTAAGTATCGCGCTGACTTAGAATGGTTTTCAGTTGCGCGTGAAACGCGGTCGCGCTCATGTGGAAGTTAATGAACCCGGGTCCGGCGACTTCAACTTTATCAACCTGCTCGTCGTCACCCAGAGCATCGACGACGCTGTTCGCAATTTCGCGCGGGTTCTTGCCGGCAAGCTTGGCCAGTCGCATTGCGACATTGCAGGCGAAGTCGCCGTGACTGGCGTCGCGCGTGCGTTCAATCGTAGTCTCCACGACTAGGCCAGCCGCCGCTTCTTTGAGGTCCGGCAGTTTGGCAAGCGCGTCGTCTACTAGTTTTGCAACAGTGTGCTTCATCGGGCGTTCTGGTCTGATTCCGGCAAGCGGGCAATTCTACCGGGATAACGCTGGCTGTATAGACCCGTGTATGCGCATCTTAGTAATGCCCAGTTCCTGCCAGGAGTCTAAGCGGCAGAAACAACCGTCGCGCGAAAGTGCCACAGCAAGGCCAGTTTTTCGTTTTGCGGCTTACCGTTGCTGCCCATCATTGCACACCACTCCAGCAATCAACACGTACTTATCGTCTCATCAACGTGTTATCAGCAGTAGTTTTGCGACAGAATAGACCCAAATTGGGACGCTCACAGTTTTTCGCAAGAATACGAATTTCACCACTAATACGCTGTCATTGGCGGCAAACTGACGTCACCGACAGTCTCATATATCTCCTACTATGAAGTTCAACTCACGATGAGGTTTTAATGTTTGTAAGAGTTCTAAGACGACGAATGCGTCTTTCCCAGGAGCAACTTGCAGAATCTTCCGGTCTCAGCCTTCGTACAGTTCAACGGGTAGAGGGCGGTCATCGAGTGAGCTATTCCTCGTTGCGAGCCCTCGCCGACGTATTTGACATTGATGTAGACAAACTTGAACTGGAGCTATACGCGATGGATAAAGCGGGTACAGATTATAGAGAGCTGCCATTATGGGTACGGCTCATTTTGGGTCGCGGGTGGTACTCGTCGAGCCGACGCGAGCTCCTTTTCACGGAAATTATCTTAGTTCTAGTAGGCTCCGTTTCTGGTGTGCTATCGGCAGTGAATCTATTCTGGCCGCTGATTTACGATCCAAAAGGTAGTGCTTTGTACACGAGCCTGATCATGTTCCTGTTTGCCTGCTTGGTTTCGGCGTGCATTCGAGTTGGCGATAAGTATGCTGTTTGGCCATTGCTCGGGCAATCGCAACCTCGTAAGTTCTTCGGGTTTGTCGAAAAGAATTAGAATGTCTGCATTTTGCGTTGCAGGCCCATCTTGCTTGGGCTAGAAAAGCTCGACCGGATCGACATCGATGGACCAGCGAACCTTGCGTGCTGCTGTGTCGTTCTCGAGTATCGGGCGAAGATTTCTCAACACGCGGTGCAGCGTGGATCGTTCGCTGCTTTGTAACAGCAGTTGTGCCCGGTAACGACCCGCCTTGCGCGCCATTGGTGCGTCTACGGGGCCGAGAATTCGCAAAGATCCGCTGGCCTCGCTATTGAGGTGATGTCTCGCCACATCGAGAAGGCGGTGTGCGTCAGCTTTCTTGTGGGCCGCTGATCGTAGCAATGCCAGACGTGTGAACGGCGGCCAGCGCGTGATCTCTCTTTCCGCGAGCGCTTCGTCCGATATCTGCCGGTAACCGCCTTCGAGCAGGGTTTTCCAAAAGCCGTTTTCCGGGAACGCGGTCTGAATCAGAACTTCGCCCTCCTGCCGCTCGCGTCCGGCGCGCCCCGAAACCTGAATAATCGACTGTGCCATGCGCTCGCTGCTGCGAAAATCGGTGCCGAACAAACCCTGATCTGCATTGACGATGCCGACCAGGGTCAGGCCTGGAAAGTGATGCCCCTTCGACAACATCTGGGTACCGACGAGAATATTTGCGTGACCCAGCGTGGCGCTTTGCAGCGCGTCGTGCATTGCGCCCTTCAGTTGTGTGCTGTCGCTGTCGATTCTACTGATCACCGCATCCGGGAACCGGGTTGTCAGCGATTCCTCCAGACGTTGCGTGCCCTCGCCCAGCGGCATGACCGTCTCACCGCATTCGTCGCATTGCTCTGTGAGCGGGCGGCATGCACCGCAATGGTGACAACGCAGTTGCTGTTCGCGCGCATGCACGGTCATGCGTGAGTCACAACGCTCGCAAGCGGCGACGTACCCGCACTGCCGGCAAATCAATGTCGGGGCGAAGCCGCGACGGTTCAGAAATACCAATACCTGATTGCCATCATCCAGATGTCTTCGCATGGCCTCGGCAAGCGGTTCGCTGATGCCGTCGCTGGCGGGTGAGCGCATCGTATCGATGAGTCCGAGTTTGGGCGGTTTTGCCTCGCCAGCCCGCTCCGGTAGAACGATATGTTGATACGAACCGTTGCGGCAGTGCTGCAGTATCTCGAGCGATGGCGTTGCACTGCCGAGGATGACCGGAATATCCAGATGCTTTGCTTTGGCGATGGCCAGATCGCGAGCGGAGTACCGCAGTCCTTCCTGTTGTTTGAACGAGTGATCGTGTTCCTCATCGACAATGATCAGACCGGGATTTTTCAGCGGTGTAAAAATGGCGGAGCGTGTGCCGACGATAAGCCGGGCCGCGCCGGAACGGGCGGCACGCCAGGCCGCCAGGCGCGCGGTATCGCTCAGGCCGGAATGCAGCAGGGCCGGCTTGAGGCCCAGTCTTTCGCTTAGCCTCGACACCAGCTGCGGCGTGAGGCCGATTTCGGGAACAAGAAACAACGCTTGCCTGCCGTCATCGAGAGCATCCTGTACCCGTTGCAGGTAGACCTCGGTCTTGCCGCTGCCGGTGACGCCATCGAGCAAGAACGCGCCATATCGGTCGCTGCGTCGTAACGCAGACAGCGCGCGGTCCTGATCGCCGTTAAGTGTCGGACCTGTCTGTGGTTCTTGGCTAAGTTTTTCGTCGAAATCCTCGGCGCGCCTTGCAGATATTGAGATCAGCCCCTTCTTCAGCAGGGCGCTGGCTGCTCTGCGCCATGTCGGCAGGGTTTTGGTCAACAGGTCCGGGTCCAGGCTGTGAGCCTGGGTATTCTTGAGCGCGACCAGCAACTCTGCCTGCCTGCGTGCGCGTTTCGACAGCGCCTCAAGGTCGAACGCCGCGCCAGTCTCGGTGATCGTGATTCGCTCGACACTCGGATGCAGCGACTTACCCTGGCGCAGCAGCGAAGGCAGTGCGGCAGCGACGACTTCGCCGATGGGGTGGTGGTAGTACTCGCTGGTGAAGCGGATTAGCCACAGGTCTTCAGGAGACAGCAGGGGTGTTTCGTCCAGAACCTCCTCGCAGCGTCGAATCCTGGCTTCGGGTAGCGCGGATTTGCTGGTTAACGCCATAACTACGCCGATTTGCTGGCGCCGACCGAATGGCACGAGCACCCGAGCGCCAATCGCCGGCGATGGGCCAGAGGTAGGCGCGAGGTAGTCGAACTCCCTTGATAACGGGACGTTCACGGCAATTTTTAGAATGGGGGTATCGCTCACAACTCTTTACATAATCTGCTGGTTTTCGGTCCGTTGTTTGTCAACTTCGGCGCAACTTCGGCGTTATTCTGAGGAGACAACTTAGATTACCGACTGGTGGAGTCAAGGAATATGACCGCAGGCACTGCATATTTTACGGTATCGTGCACCGTACCGTCGACAGGAGCACGAACACTGCAAAAGGAACGGCAACTTGACCAGTTTCTGGCTGAGGTTGAGCGGCGAGCACTGCGAATCGCCGAAATCGGTGTGCGCGACCGGGACGAAGCGCTGGATTTGGTGCAAGACGCGATGATCAAGCTGGTGAAGAACTACAGTTCTCGTGACGAGGGCGAATGGGCGCCGCTTTTTTATCGGATACTGCAAAACGGGGTGCGTGACTGGCATCGGCGGCAGGCGGTTCGAAACCGGGTCATGGTGTGGTTTAAGAAAACCAGGACTGACGACGATGACTATGACGTTATTGCGGCGGCGCCGGACCCCGCGGGCCGTTCGCCGGACGAGGAGTTGCAAAACTCCGAAGCGATGCAGGACATGGAGTCCGCCGTGCATGATTTGCCGAGACGGCAGCGAGAGGCATTCATGCTCAGAACGTTCGAATGTCTTGATGTCGCTGCAACCGCCGTCGCGATGGGCTGCAGTGAAGGCAGCGTCAAGACACACTACTTCCGCGCGGTGCATACGCTTCGGGACAGGTTGGGAGAGCACTGGCAATGAATCAGAAAGACGATCAATTTGAGCGGCAGCTGGCAGAGCGCGCAAAGCAGGCGTTCGATGAGTCTGTCGAGGGCCTTGATGCTGCAACGCTGTCGAGGCTGAATCGCAGCCGGCAGGCGGCGTTAGCCTCAGCGGCTCGCCCGAACACACAATGGTTGCGATGGATGCCCGCGACCGGAGTTGCGGCTGCCGTGTTGCTGGCTGTGGTTACGATACGCGGGCCGGCGGATCTGGACGTCATTTCGGCGCCGGCATCCGATCTCGAAATACTGTTGAGTGAGGAAAGTATAGAGATGTTCGAGGATCTCGAGTTTTACAGTTGGCTCACCACGCAGGACCTGGATGGCGAAGGCGATTTTGGCTAAATACGGACTACAGACGATCGTTTGCGGGTTCGCGCTGTGCGTGACAGCAAACGCGATGGCTGAAGAGGATGAGGTCCCGGACGGTGAGTTTCTTGAATACCTGGGATTGTGGGAAGAGTCGGATGAAGAATGGTTGCTGCTGACCGATGAGGTGGTTGCCGATAATGAAGAGCGGAGCGATCCCGTACCGAAAGGTGAAGAATCCACGGAGACAGAAGATGAAAGCTAGACACATCGTTGCAATTGCCTGTTTGCTACTGGTCAGCTCAGTGTCAACAGCGGATGACAGCATTAGCTGGGACAGACTGGACGCCTCGCAGCGAGAAGTCCTTGCACAGTTCTCCCAGGATTGGGACAAGATGCCGGCGCCGCGCCGCGAACGTCTGCTAAGAGGTGCTGATCACTGGGCTGACATGACGCCCGAGCAGCGCAACAACGCGAAGAATCGTTTCGTGGACTGGCGCCGCTTGTCGAATGAACGCAAAGACCGTATTCGTGAACGCTACCAAACCTACCGCAGCTTATCGCCCGCTGAACAACGACGTATCCGCGAAAATTTTCATCGATTCAAGCGCATGAACCGGGATCATAGGAACAGGATGCGAGATCGATATCGTAAGATGACGCCAGAACAACGTCAGCGTGCGCGTGATCGGATGCGCGATCGGCCAAGGCCCAGCAGACCCCACGACTAGCCGCTCATCGGCCAGGGCACTGTTTATTTTGTGCCGGTAGACCAGCTCCGTTAAACTGCCGCAGTCCAAACGGAGGGATCTGTATGAAGATCGGTGTACCGAGAGAAATTCACGCGGGTGAACGGCGAGTCGCAACGACGCCGGACGTCGCCACTGAACTCATGAAGCTGGGATTCAGCGTTACGGTTGAGCGGGGCGCCGGCGAGGCGGCCAGCTACTCAGACAAGGCCTATCAGGATGCCGGTTGCGAGCTTGCGAGCGCAAGCGACGTTTGGTCAGAATCCGACATCGTTCTGAAGGTCCGGGCGCCGGAAGGCGACGAGGCCGGAAAACTGGGCGCCGAGCAGACGCTGATCTGCTTCATCTGGCCGGGGCAAAACCCCGACCTGTTGCAGCAACTCACGAACAGTGGCGCGACAGTGATGGCGATGGACAGCGTGCCGCGCATTTCGCGGGCACAAAAAATGGATGCCCTGAGTTCGATGGCAAACATCGCCGGCTATCGGGCAGTGATCGAGGCGGCGCAGCATTTCGGCCGATTCTTTACCGGCCAGATTACGGCTGCGGGTAAGGTACCACCGGCGAAAATCATGGTTATTGGCGCCGGAGTGGCCGGCCTTGCCGCCATCGGCGCGGCCAAGAGCATGGGTGCCATCGTTCGTGCATTCGATACCCGCCCGGAGGTTAAAGAGCAGGTCGAAAGCATGGATGCCGAATTCCTGATGCTTGAGTTCGAGGACGACGAAGACGGTGCGGGTGAAGGTGGCTACGCAAAAACGATGAGTGAAGAGTTCATCAAGGCCGAAATGGCGCTGTTTGCGGAGCAGGCCAAAGAGGTGGACATCATCATCACGACCGCGTTGATCCCCGGGAAGCCTGCGCCGGAACTGATTACGGCCGACATGGTGCGCTCGATGACCGATGGCAGTGTCATTGTCGATCTTGCTGCTGAGCAGGGAGGTAACTGCGAGCTGACAGAAGCCGACAAGATCGTGAAAACGAACGGTGTGTCGATTATCGGTTACACGGATTTGCCAAGCCGGCTGGCGACGCAATCAAGTCAGCTGTATGCCACTAATCTGCGCCATTTGCTGACCGACCTGACGCCGGAAAAAGACGGCAATATTAACGTCGACATGGAGGACGAGGTCATTCGCGGTGCGACGGTTTGCGCCGGCGGCGAAACGACCTGGCCGCCACCGGCGCCGAAGCTTTCTGCGGCGCCGCCGAAGCAGGAAGCTGCGGCAATTCCGATGCCGGAAGAAAAGAAAGCATCAGTTGCAGGTCCCATCGTCGGCATGATTATAGGTGGACTGCTGTTGCTGGGGCTCGGTGCCGTTGCGCCGGCGTCATTCATGGCGCACTTCACGGTGTTTGTACTGGCGTGTTTTATCGGTTACATGGTGATCTGGAACGTGTCTCCGGCACTGCACACACCGTTAATGAGTGTAACGAATGCGATATCGAGCATCATCGTTATTGGCGCACTGCTGCAAATCAGTTCGACAAACACGGTTATCCTGTGGGTAGCGGCTGCTACCATTTTCGTAACGAGCATCAACATCGCGGGCGGCTTTGCCGTGACGCGACGCATGCTTGAAATGTTCCGTAAGTGAGGTCCTGATGATGAGCGAAGGCATCGTAACTGTGTCGTACATCATTGCGACGATACTTTTTATTCTGGCACTCGGCGGTCTCTCGAACCAGGAGACAGCGCGGCGCGGTAACTGGTTCGGCATCATCGGTATGATGATCGCCCTGTTGGCGACCATTCTTGGGGTCGTCGAACGCCACTACGAGATATTGCTGGTGGCCTTGCTGCTCGGCGGCAGCATCGGCCTGCTGCTGGCGCGCCGCGTGCAAATGACGCAGATGCCGGAGCTGGTCGCGATCCTGCACAGTCTGGTCGGGATTGCTGCGGTCGCCGTGGGATTCGCGAGCTTCCTGGATCCGGATAAACATTTTGTCGGCGTTGAGCTGACCATTCACGACATCGAAACCTATCTTGGTGTGCTGATCGGCGCGGTCACGTTTTCGGGTTCGATTATCGCATTCGGTAAACTGTCGGGACGCATTGGCGGCAAGCCGCTGACCCTGCCGGGTCGCCATTGGTTTAATCTCGGCTTGCTGATTGGTGCAATCTGGTTCGGGTACGAGTTCGTCGTGCAATCCGCTGCTGGCGGCGGTTTGGATCCGCTGCTCATCATGACGGGTATCGCGCTGCTGTTCGGCATGCACATGGTGCTGGCAATTGGCGGCGCGGACATGCCGGTGGTTGTATCGATGCTGAACAGTTACTCCGGTTGGGCGGCGTCAGCGACAGGTTTCATGTTGGGCAATGATTTGCTGATCGTTACCGGCGCATTGGTCGGTTCCAGTGGTGCGATTCTGAGTTACATCATGTGTCGCGCGATGAACCGAAAATTCTTCGCGGTCATCGCTGGAGGGTTTGGTACTGGCGGCGGCGTGAGTGCCAGCAGCGACGGCGAAGAACAGGGCGAAGTTGCTCCCATCGATGCACAGGAAACCGCCGCGCTGCTTGCGGATGCCAAGGAGGTGATGATCATCCCCGGCTACGGCATGGCAGTCGCTCAGGCGCAGCACACGGTGTACGAAATTACCAAAGTGCTGCGAGCAAAGAAGGTCAATGTGCGTTTCGGCATACATCCGGTTGCCGGTCGCATGCCCGGCCACATGAACGTTCTGCTCGCCGAGGCGAAAGTGCCTTACGACATCGTGTTTGAGATGGACGAGATCAACGAGGACTTTCCCGACGTCGACGTTTCGGTCGTTATTGGTGCCAACGACATTGTTAATCCGTCAGCATTGACGGACCCGAACAGCCCGATCGCCGGTATGCCGGTACTCGAATGCTGGAAAGGCAAGACCTCCATCGTTCTCAAGCGCAGCATGGCGACCGGTTATGCTGGTGTGCAAAATCCGCTGTTTTTCAAGGAAAACACGCGGATGTTGTTTGGCGACGCAAAAGAAACCCTGGATGAGGTGTTGAAGGCGCTCTAGCTCGGACTATTCATAAATTGCCGCGATGATTGGGCAGAGACTTGTTCGCACATAGAGTTTTCGGACCGAGTGGAATACCCGAGCGTATTCCCGAGAGAGGAAAACTCTGTGTGCGAACAAGGATTAAGCAAGGGCGCGTGCATATTTATGAATAGTCCGGGCTAGACTTTGTCATAATCGGAGCACATCTCAGGGGGACGGACATGCTCGCAGGACTCGCATCCGATATTTCGCAACAGGTCTTAAGAACCGACGTTGCCGGAATGCCGCTCGAGTGGATCGACTACCGCGACGCGGTACGCCTGTACCACTCCGAGCAGGTTGCGTACGATTGTGGCACGCTGCTTTACACAGTCTTTGGTGGTTACAGTTCCTTTGACGGCAATCGCAGCCGCATCGACGTGAACTCCATCATCGCGACGCACGGCAGCAGTCAGAGTTTATCCCGCAATCGCGACCGTTACGTGCCGCCCTTAAACAACCGGACGCTGTTCAAGCGCGATGCCAACCTGTGCCTGTACTGCGGTAATCGCTACATGACCCGGGACCTGACGCGCGATCACATTACGCCGGTATCGCAAGGCGGGCGGGATCGGTGGAACAATGTGGCAACGGCGTGCCGGCGCTGCAATAACTGCAAGGGTGGACGGACGCCGGAACAGGCGTCGATGGAATTGATCGCCGTGCCGTTTACACCCAACTACGCCGAGTACATTTATCTCAAGGGACGGCGAGTACTTGCAGATCAGATGCAGTACCTGCTGGCGCACATCCCGCGTTCCAGCCCCTTGCACGCGCGACTCAGTGATCACCTCTCCAATGGAGACGAGATTGTTGAGGTGCACTTTCACGATTGATGCAATATCTGATTGATGCCAGCGTGTACGTTTTTCGGGCGTACTACTCAATGCCCGACGACATGGTTGATGACAAGGGCAATCCGGTTAACGCGCTCTACGGGTTTTGTCGTTTCATCGGCGACTTTATGGAAAACGTCACACCGGAATACGTCGCGGTGTTGTTCGACGAAAGCATGACCGAGTCGTTTCGCACCGAAATCTACCCCGAGTACAAAGCCAACCGAGACCCGGCGCCGCCGGAATTAAAGCGGCAGTTCGGACAGTGCCGGCGTTACGTGCGTGCGCTTGGTTTGATGGAGCACAGCAGTCCCGCGTACGAAGCGGATGATTTGATTGGAACATTAGTGCATCACGGGCGCAGAAATGGGCGGCCGTCGACTATTGTCACGCGCGACAAAGACCTGACGCAGTTACTGAGTAAAGACGACGTGTTCTGGGACTTCGCCGGTAAGGGCAAGCTTCGTTACGAACAGATTCCGGATTCGTTCGGCGTTTGGCCCGAGCAAATCGCGGACTTTCTGGCGCTGGCCGGAGATGCGGTGGACAACATCAAGGGCGTGCCGGGGGTCGGGAAAAAAACCGCGACCGGCTTGCTGCAGCACTTCGATAACCTGGACGACATCTACGCCAATCTCGACAAGGTGCACGAAGTTAATGTGCGTGGTGCAAAAACGCTGGGCGCGAAGCTCGCGACGCACAAGGACGACGCCTACCTAGCGCGCCGTTTGACGGGCATCGCCTGTGATGCGCCGATGGAGAATATTGACAGACTGATGCAGCCGGCGGCGCCCAGGCTCGGAGAGATTAACGCATTGTTCGATGAAGCAGGAATTGGCACGGCGCTGCGGCGCCAGGCGGAGCGAGTTTCTGACATTTATCGCCATTAGTCCAGACTAGTCAGGGGTTGAAGCGATGAGCAAAGGTTGGGCACTTATCACCGGAGCTTCTGCCGGACTCGGCGCGGAATTCGCACGCCAATTGGCAAACAACGGTAGAGACCTGATTCTCGTTGCGCGTCGCGTGGAGCCGATGGAAAAACTGGCGCGCTCGCTGTCAGATGACTACGGTGTGGCTGTAGAAGTCATTCAAGAGGATTTATCCGAGACGGTGGCGACGTCGAGACTGTTCGCCGCGGTGAACGAGCGCGGGCTTCAGGTTGACTACCTGATCAATAACGCGGGTTCGGTTGGCCCCGACCTCCTGCAGGGTCGCGACTGGCCTGCGCAGCAGAAATACATCGAGCTGATGATGACCTCAGTCGCAGGAATGTGTCATCACTTTATTCCGCCGATGCTGGAGCGCGGCTTCGGTCGCGTGCTGAACGTTGCATCGGTCGCCGGTCAGGTATCACTCGCCGGTGATACCAGCTACGGCCCCACCAAGGCGTATTTGATCGCGTTGTCGAAAGGGCTTGCCGCGACGGTTCGTGGTCAGGGCGTTCATGTGCTCGCCTTGTGTCCGGGTTTTACGCACACCGAGTTTCATGCCTCTGACGAGCTTGCGAAAATGAAGCGCAGCTCGCCATCATTTATCTGGTATGACGCGGATGTTGTGGTCCGGGAAGGGTTGGTGGCGCTGGAGAAGGGCAAGGCGGTTTACAATTCCGGGCGATTGTATCGTTATTTGGTGCCGGTGTTGCGCAGTGTGTTTGGCCAGTGGTTAATGGGCAAGATGGGGGTTAAGCGGGATTACTGATACACGCGGTCAGCGGATGTATTAGTGCTGCGAAAGGACCTGCGACCGGAGGTTTTTCGATCTTCTCTTCGATATCGTGCTTCTTCGCGGCCAAGCCCTTCTGTCGCATTTGTTCAAGATGGGTCGACCTCACAGTAGTTACGCTTGGCTCAATAACTGGAGCTGCACTCATGAGATTGGAATACACGATCCTTTACATCGAAAACGTGCTCGAAACGCTGTCCTTTTATCAGCAGACCGACCATATGAACGCCAGCCCGCAGGCGTACGGAATAGCTGGATCCACTCAACTGAGACACAAAACATCGAACGCGGTTGTTGTTATGGCGCGTTCGTTTCGACTAGATACTCGGAGAGTGTTGGTCAGCTCTCGCTGACGATCTCGTAGTGAACAACCGACGGTTCGAACTCGAGCAAGAAACCGTCGTCCTCGGGGTAATATTTTGCTTTCTCCGCGTCATCGCCGGCGAACGCTTTGATGGCGTCAATGTTTTCCCACGACGTCATCGTTATAAAATGCGTGGAGTTGTCGTCACGTCTTTCGAGTATTTTCACGTCCATGTTCCCGTCCACGGACTGGTAATCTGGAATGGCGCGCTCGATAAGAAACTGTCGATACGCGTCTGCGTCATTGTGCCTCACTCGTCCGTGCCACATCCGAATAATCATTTACAATTTCTCACTGGTCATCTCCATCGCAAATCTACATAGGGGAAAACTCAGGACAGCCATCGATTTGTAACAACAAAAGAGAAACTATCGACGAGGATCAATCGTCTTCCACAAACATCCCTGGAAACCTCTCCCAAAGGACTCGACCATCATAAGCGAACCATCGGTGCTTGAGTCGACCGGGCAGACCAACAACACCGATATCTCCAGTGATGAACGCGTGTGTTTGACTCATTTGTTGACGAAGTCACCGATTATCGATAAATTTCGTTCGGCGAGTTCTACGATGTGTCTACCTTTGTGGTAGTTGCGGCCAGGTTAGAAGGGACTGCTGATGATTAGCCGGATATTCCCCCAGACAATTGACAACAAGTTGAGCGGGCACTGGCTCGGATACTTGCTGCTCATACCCGTGTTGCTGTTGAAGCTCATGATCGCGATCGGATCGATGGTGATGCCGGCTGAAGCCAATAGCACTGATGGCATAGAGATGTCTGGTTATCCCGTCACAGCACTTCAAGAGGCGATTGCTTCTACGGCTTTGCTCGGTCTTCTCCACCTGTCTATCGGTCTTATCTGCGTGCTGGCATTGATACGTTATCGTGCGATGATTCCGTTGATCTATGTTTGGCTATTGTTTGAGTTTGCGGGTCGACGTTTATTGCTTGATATTTACCCCATTGAGCGCGCCGGAGATACTTCATCGGCTTCGATAATAAACTTGGTGCTGCTTGCCCTTATGGTCGTTGGCTTCGGATTTTCGGTCTGGCCTCGGAAGCAAAAGACAGCCTAAACTTACTTGCGCCAAGTCCTTTCGTAAGAAGGGGGCAAGAGTCAGGTAATGGATATTCTACGACATCTTTAAAATTGCCGTTTCTAACTTCTTTGGAGCATTCAGCCCCAATTCGTCAGTTTCTTGCAGGACGTCAGGCCGCTACTTTTTCGACGACGAATCCGCTGGAGATCGCATTTCGACCGAGCCGTTAAAAGTCGCGCCTTCTTCGAGCGCAACTTTCGGTGCAACGATGTTGCCTTCGACCTTACCGGATTCCCGCACGGTAACGCCGACGGACGCGTGCAGGTTTCCTTTTACGTAGCCCTCGATGAAGATCTTGGTCGCGTTTACGTCGGCAATAATCTTGCCGTTGGGCTTAAGGGTGAGACAGCATTTACCCTGATTGATCTTGCCTTCGACGGTACCTTCAATCAGCAGGTCTTCGCCAGCCGAGAGCTCGCCCTTGAAGTGCAATGATTCGCCGATCACGGAGACCGCCGGATGTCCAATGCTGCTGCCCTGGTCCTGACGAACGGACTCTGGTACATCCTTGAAAGGAATGACCTGCGAATCCGTAAATTTCTCGTCGCCCGCCCAATCCGGGCCCTTCATGATTTCTGTATCACTCACAATAAAACTCCCTTAGAGGTTTAAGCGGCACTTGCCGATCGTTTTTTGTCCCGCTTTGACTTATTGTCCGACGCGTCCGGCCTATCGGTATCTACGGCTTTGCTCTTCGAGCGATTGTTGTTCGTTTCGGCGATGTTTTCAGGCGAGTTTGCCACCGGCCGCTCCTTGCCAGTCATGTCGATGCTGCCGTTAAACGCCGATCCTTCATGTAGCGTTACGGTTGGACTGAAAATATTGCCCTTGACGTCTGCACCCTCTTTTACAACAATTGCTTTACTGCCGCTAAGATCGCCGTTTACTTTTCCCTCGATACAAATGTATTCAGCTTTGACATTCGCCTTGATTCTACCTTCCTTACCGATCGTAAGGTTGGACGTGTGGTTGATCGAACCCTCAACTTGTCCCTGAATGAGCAGGTCTTCATTGGCGGTCAGTTCACCTTTGAATTTCAAGGTTGGTCCAAGTACGGACGACGCGGGCATAGTGGGCTTGTCATACGGGTTACTCATTTTCCTACTCCTTGGATAGTGAGGCCGCGACAGATTGGTCGCGCAGGGCTGACGTAATAGTGGAACCAGGTCACTAGAAATGCAGTGACGCTGGTCACAGATATCCGCCACCACTCAACTGTCGCAAAGTGGCAACAGAATTTCGGGACAAAATTTCGGGACACCCAGCAAATGAGGGAAGAGTTTCAGGACATCCATGAAGTCTGAGTCCGCAGCGGACAAGGACGGCCGTCGATTTGGGTGCATTTCTTGACGTTTCACACAGAAACGAAATCGATGGGTGTCCCCATCTTGCCCCACTCTAGTCCCCGTTTTGATGGGTGTCCTTATTCTAGCTTGGGAAATCTCGCACATCGCCGGACTCGTCAACCTCGTACTTTTCGCCGAGAAAATCTTCTTCGAAGGCGTAGAGTGTTGTTCCCTCTGGCGCCTGAATCGCTACGAAGGCGCCCTCAAAGCCTGGGAACTTTTCGAATTTCATCGCGTTCTGTTCCAGCAGGCCCATCAAGCCGTGCCGATCCGGACACTTGAAGCACAAAGACGGTGCGGTGACGGCGATGCTTTCTGACAAACCCAGCGGTGCGCCGTCAGCCTCGAAACGCATGTGCGTCGTAGGTTCCTCACGCATCTCTAACAGCGCCGGGGCAATCGGGGCCCAGAACTGTGCGGACCGCACCGCATCGCGCACCGGCAGTGTGAGTTCAAACCAACTGCCGCACATGGAGTTGTTCTCTGCGTCCTCACTGTGATTATACGTACGAGCCTCGATCATCGTGACCATGTGGCCGTCGCGATCGGGGAAACCGAGTTCGTTGAAAACGTCTTCGTCCAGATGCATGAAGCTGAACTCAAAACCGTGGTCCGCCATGGACCGTGCGTGCTTGGCGATATCCTGCTGCACAAACGTTATCGCCGGGGCGGCGAACATCCGATCGTGCAGCCCGATACTTATCTCGCCGTCGCTGACAACCGCGTAGTTGTGCGGCCACACATCGTTAATCTCGAGCTCCACGAAACCCAGAGTTTTGTAGAAATTTAACGACTCGAGGATGTCCGGTGCGTGCACTGAAAATTCGTGGAAGTGTCCAATGCCACTCATGACAACTCACCGACTGCTTTGGCTGGTTTGTGTAACACGTTGGGCGATGCGTCGTTGGACCAGCCAGCAATATGCTCTGTCACCAACGTGACCAGAAACCGCACATGATCCTCGCGCGCATTCAGCGCCGGAATGTAACGCAGAGACTCCCCGCCCGCAGTCTTGAAAAGAGCGGCGTTCTGCATTGCAATCTCCTCCAGTGTCTCGAGGCAGTCGGTCGAAAATCCCGGGCAGACGACATCGAGTCGCGACAAGCCACTTTCACCCAATGATCTGACTGTTTCATCCGTGTAAGGTGCGAGCCACTCCTCGCGCCCGACGCGGGACTGAAACGATATCAGCCACTCGTCGTCGTTGAGCCCCAGCTCATCGGCCAATAGTCGAGCGGTTCGTTGACACTGGTCGTGGTACGGATCGCCATTCATTATTGAACTCGCCGGGATGCCGTGAAAAGACATCAATAACTTTTCGCCACGTTCGTTCGCTGCCCAGCGTTCCAGGATGCTGGAGGCCAGCGCCTTGATGTACGCTTGTGCGTCGTGATAATCATTGACGAATCGAGATTCAGGTATCCAGCGCAGCGCACCCATCTTACGGGCAACGGCATCGAACACCGCGGCGGTGGTAGTGCTGGAGTACTGCGGGTACAACGGCACGGTGAGCACACGGCGAGCACCCGCGGCCAGTAACTTGTCGATGGCACTGTCGATCGATGGTTTGCCGTAGGTCATGGCCAGTTCGACTCGCACTGGAGCGTCGGTGTGTGATGCCAGGCGGTCTCGCAACTTATTCGTGATTGCCAGGGAATGAATCAGCAACGGTGATCCTTGTTCGGTCCAGATTTTTCGGTAGGCAGCGGCGGAGCGCGGTGGGCGAGCCTGCAAGATAACGAGATTTAAAATCAGCCACCACAACAGGCGCGGATATTCCACGACGCGTGGGTCGAAGAGAAACTCTTTGAGGAATCGCCGCACCGCCGTCGCGGTCGGCGCGTCGGGCGTGCCGAGATTAACGACAAGTATTCCCGTCGACTCGGCTAGATCGTGCTGGGATGGCGGCGTTGATTGGTGGGTAGGCATAATCTCGGGGCCATATCTAACGCGTCCAACATTACGGCAAAGGAACGTCTCGCGCCAGTAAATTTGACCTATAATCGCTTGTCTTAATTGACTTTTGTCAAAGCGACGAACCCATGAAAGCGCTCTCCGAAAAAGAAAAACTCACGTCTCAACGCTGGACCTTGCTGCGCGATCTGGGCGTCTTGCAAGTGAAGCTAATCGTCGACGGCTTGCGAGATTTGGTTCTCGTCCCGGCCTCACTTATCGCCGGAGTTATCAGCCTGGTGTCGGGCAACGACGGTAAGCCGGGATTGCAGTTCTACCAGCTGCTGGGCTGGGGAAAACGAACGGAAGTCTGGATAAATCTGTTCGGTGCCGCAAAGAACTCACCGGAAAAACTGCGGCAGCCAAACGCATTCGCTGATCAGGGTATTGACGATATTGTCCGGCGTTTCGAATCGTTTGTTGTAGACGAGTACCGGCGCGGCGGAGTGACCGCGCAGGCGAAACACGGGCTCGACAAGATGCTGGACGC
>VAPM010186845.1_pt1 | contig 16347 bp, 14 predicted proteins | sample 3395091 | NCBI WGS metagenome assembly VAPM01 (sample SAMN08290445, study PRJNA428436) | hydrothermal vent metagenome | isolation source: Deep-sea hydrothermal vent chimney 3 | place: Pacific Ocean: Juan De Fuca Ridge | reverse complement strand
GGTGACCACGGCATAGGCTCCCCGACAACGCTTATGCAAGGCCGCCACCGCTTTAAAGGCATCTTCGGCACACAGCTGCAACTGGCTGGCTATGCCCAGCTCATGCGCCAGCACATTGAGCAGGATTTCAGAGTCGGAGTCGGTATTGATATGACGGCGATCCTGCACAAACAGTTCATGTTTGAGTTCTTCTGCATTGGTCAGGTTGCCGTTATGCGCAAGGGCAATACCAAAAGGTGAATTCACATAAAAAGGCTGGGCTTCGGCAGAGGTAAAACAACCGGCAGTGGGATAACGCACATGGCCGATACCGATATTGCCCTTCAGTCGCAGCATATGACGGGTATGAAAAACATCGCGCACCAGACCATTGTCTTTACGCATATACATACGATCCTGATCGCAGGTAATAATACCGGCGGCATCCTGTCCCCGATGCTGAAGCATAGTCAGGCCATCATACAGAGCCTGGTTGACCGGAGTTTTAGCGACAATACCGATGATCCCGCACATGATCGTTTCCTCAAATAAAAATCAAAGACTGCTAAAAATGAAAGTTGCCGGCCACACTGTGCGGCAAAAAATCCCGCATTAGCAGCGCAATTGCCTGGAAGCGAAATAGCAGGGCCGAATCCTGCCACATAGCTTGTTTGGGAAGCTCGGTTAAACCGGACAACAACACCAGTACCGATACCAGCAAAACACCGCGCAGGAAGCCAAAGACAACCCCCAGCAGACGATCCGTTCCACTCAAACCGGTACGCTGTACCAGTCTCGTGGCAAAGAAATTTATCATGGTGGAAACAATAAGCGATATCACAAACAGGGCGACAAAGGCAATAATAAGACGAAAAGACGAATTTTCAATGCTGGAGGCCAGCATTTCTGACAAACCACCGGAAAAGGTTAATGATACCCAGAAGGACAACACCCAGCCTGCCAGGGAAAGTGCTTCTTTAACAAACCCTCGCATGAGGCTGATAAAGGAGGAGATTAATAATACTCCAAGAATTGCATAGTCAATACCAATCATTTATATCTCTTGTTTCAAAACAGCGGCCCAACGCTAGCGTTATTATTTACGGATGCCTTATTACCAGCAGACCTTTCATTTTCTGCTGTCTGAGGAGACTCTCGCGCACCTGTTCGGCTCCAGCACGACTGACATAAGGTCCCAGCCTGACCCGGTAGATTAATCTCGCATTGCGGCTTCGTATGCCTTCGACAAAAGCCCTGTATTTCTGTTTACGCAATTTATCACGTAATTTAAAGGCGTTGCTTCTCTGCTTAAAACTGCCGACCTGTACCGCCCAGGCCTGAGTGGCTGATGTTACTGAGACTTTTCTTTTCTGCAACGCTACGGGCAAAGAAGCAAACGCTTCAGACTTGCCCGTTTTCAGTTTGTTGCTGCTTTCCTGACTGGCTGCTGGCGTCTTCTGAGCCGGGCTTAGCGGCGCAGAACGTTCATCGACTGGAATACGAATTTCACTTTGCCCCACGGCAGGCCGCTCTGAACTCGCAACTGAATCATCTGAAGCAAATTCAATCTGGCGAATATTTTTAACTTCAGCCGGTTTGGCCGGAATACTGCTGCCATTAACAATAAACCCCTGCTCCCGTTCACCATTTAGAATCATAGGGATAAAAATCACGCCCAGCGCCACCAGCACGATAGCCCCCACCAGCCGCTGTTTGAATCGAGATTGTTGTTCCACCTGATTTTTCAGTCCCCGGCCACGACAATCGACCTTAGCGCAAAGAGCTATTATATTCGCTGCCCATGTGCCTGCGCTACCACCATTGCTTCGGAAACGGTATAAAAAGAACCAAACACCACAATACGATCCCCTGCTTTTAGCGATCGTTCAATTGCTGTCCAGGCATCGGCAACCGAAGCATGCAGCGCAACCGGTGAGCACCCCAGGGAGCGAATAATATCCTTCATCTTTTCAGGTTTTTCACTCCGCGGACTATTTAACGAAACCACATGCCAGTCCGTTATCTGCGAATAAATATGTTTCAGCGCCGCCGCGCTGTCCTTGTCTGCCAACATCCCCAACAAAGCAACGCTGCGACCCGTTTGTTCTGCCTGCGCCAGCATCTGCGCCAGTTGCCACACGCTGTCTGGATTGTGCGCCACATCGTAGATCCAGCTTACCGGAGCAGACGACGGCTCAGATCGAGCCTGATCTGGCACTAACTGAAAGCGTCCCGGCAATCGTGCCTCCAGCAGGCCGCGGCGAACCGCTTCGCGTGCTACGGGCAGGCGCGACTGCAATAGTGTCAATGCCATGAGCACACCGGCTGCGTTACGGTACTGATGACTTCCGCGCAGCCCGGGATGCGGCAAATCCAGCCTCTGCCCCTGCTTCTCATGCCAGCACCAGCCCTGGGGATCGATCTTAAAATCAAAATCATGGCCCAATCGGTAAAGCGGGCAATCCAGTTTGTGGGCGTGTGCGCGCACGGAGCGCGGCAAGTCGGGATCACTGCAAACCGCCGGACGGCCCGGACGCATAATGCCGGCCTTTTCGTAGCCAATGGCTTCACGATCCTCGCCCAGCCAGGCGGTATGATCCAGGCTGATAGCGGTCAGCAAGGCAATATCGGCATCGATGATATTTACCGCATCCAGCCGCCCCCCCAAACCGACTTCCAGTAACACTACATCGGCTTGCAGATGCATGAAAATATCCAGCGCCGCGAGGGTGCCAAATTCGAAATAAGTCAGGGATATATCGGCACGCGCCGCATCAATGCGCGCAAAAGCAGCCATAATATCCGTATCTGCAACCTCCACACCATTGATACGGATACGTTCGTTATAACGCAGCAAATGCGGTGAACTGTAGGCACAGGTACGATAACCATCAGCCAGATAAATCGACTCCAGCATACGCAGGCTGGAACCCTTGCCGTTGGTACCTGCAAGGGTGATCACCGGGCAGGAAAAAGAGCTGGCATGTAAACGCTGAAAGACCGCCGCTATACGCGTCAGCCCCAGTTCGATTTCTTCCGGGTGCAGCGTTTCCTGCCAGCGAAGCCAGTCATGCAGATTGTCAAATCGGGCGGACATCAGAGAAGGAAAACAGTATCGTCTAGTCTGTTCGGGTTGCCGCGCATCAATACCCGCTCCCGATCAGAACACGGCCTTCAGGCCGCTGACTGATGCATCAGTATGGAAAGCAGGCTGGCGATCCTGTCGCGCATCTCGCGGCGATCGACAATCATATCGATAGCGCCATGCTCCAGCAGAAACTCGCTACGCTGAAAACCTTCTGGCAGGGTTTCACGCACAGTCTGTTCAATCACTCGTGGACCCGCAAAACCAATCAGGGCATTGGGTTCAGCAATATTAATGTCACCCAACATCGCCAGGCTGGCGGAGACACCCCCCATAGTGGGATCGGTCATAACAGAAATAAACGGGATCCCGCGCTTGTTCAGGCGCGCAATTACGGCGCTGGTCTTGGCCATTTGCATCAGGGAAAACAGCGCTTCCTGCATGCGCGCGCCGCCGCTGGAGGAAAAACAAAGCAAGGGGATATTCTGTTCGAGACAGACATTGGCGGCACGCACAAAACGTTCACCCACCACCGATCCCATCGAACCACCCATAAACTTAAATTCAAAGGCCATCGCCACCAGCGGCACCTCTTTGACCTTACCTTTGATGGCCACCAGGGCATCACTTTCACCGGTGTTTTTCTGTGCCTGTGTAATTCGATCTTTATACTTCTTGAGATCCCGAAACTTGAGTGCATCAACCGGTTTGAGGTTGGCACCGATTTCTTCGCGATCACCTTCATCCAGAAACTTGTCCAGGCGGAAACGGGCGCCAATGCGCATGTGGTGCTCACATTTGGGACAAACATTATAATTGCGTTCCATTTCGGCACGATACAGCACCGCACTGCAGGCATTGCATTTTGTCCACAGCCCTTCGGGCACGTTCTTTTTAGCCCCCCCTTCGGTACGAATTCGGGAGGGTAATAATTTGCTAAACCAGTTCATTTGAGAAACCTTATTGCAGAAGCATCAAGCTAACACCCATCCATAATAATGGATAATTAACGCGGAGAACGCAAAGGCGCGGAGACGCAGAGATTGTATAATTTTACTATGACCACGACCGATAACACCTTAGCATCTATCCATCGCCGTGCGCATTTCGCTCAGCAAGCCGGCAACCGCGCTATTGATGTTATCAACAGAATCCGCATTTTCTTCTATCTTGCGCACCAGCGCGCTGCCAACCACTACGGCGTCTGCCACGCCGGCAATACTGGCGGCCGACTCGGCATCTTTGATGCCAAAACCCACGGCAACCGGCAATGCCGTCTGCGCTCGAATTTTAGCCATCTGTTGCTTGACACCAGAAATATCCAGATGACCCGCACCCGTGACCCCTTTCAGAGAAACATAATAAATGAAACCACGGCCAGATTCAGTAATCATCTTGATACGCGCGTCATCGGTAGTCGGCGCCACCAGGAAAATCATATCCAGCTCATGCGCATACAAGGCAGATAATAAATCATCTGCTTCCTCGGGCGGCATGTCCACCAGCAGCACCGCATCAACACCCGCAGCCTGAGCCTCGCGCGCGAAATCAGTATAACCTTTGACTTCCACCGGATTCAGATAGCCCATCAGCACCACCGGTGTATCCGCATCGATCTGGCGAAATGTTCGTACCATTTCCAGCACATCGTCCAGCGAGACTTTATGTTCCAGCGCCCGCTCCATGGCCCGCTGAATCACCGGCCCTTCGGCCATGGGATCAGAAAACGGCACCCCCAGCTCAAGGATATTAGCCCCGGCCGCCACCATGGCATGCATCAGTGAAACCGTCACCCCCGGCTCAGGATCGCCAGCCGTCACATAGGGAATAAGGGCCTTTTTCCCGGCCTTGCGTAATTCTTCAAAACAGGCTGCCAGACGACTCATAGGGTGATCCCCTCATACTCAGCTACCGTATGTATATCCTTGTCGCCACGGCCGGATAAATTAACAATAATAATTTGCTCAGTCGTCATCGTCGGTGCCAGTTTCGTCGCATAGGCCAGTGCATGACTGGATTCCAGTGCCGGAATAATACCTTCGATGCGGGTCAGATCATGAAAGCCCTGCAGGGCTTCCGTGTCATTGATAGCCACATAGTTTGCCCGACCGCTGTCTTTCAACCAGGCGTGCTCAGGCCCCACCCCGGGATAATCCAGCCCGGCAGAAATGGAATGAGTATGAATGATCTGGCCATGCGCATCTTCCATCAAATAGGTACGATTGCCGTGCAGTACGCCAGGCTGCCCCGCACACAACGGCGCAGCATGGTGACCGCTCTCCAGCCCATCTCCGGCGGCCTCGACGCCGTAGATAGCCACGTCCTGGTCATCAAGAAAGGGATAAAACAGGCCAATGGCATTGGAGCCACCACCGACACAGGCCACCAGCGCATCCGGTAGCCGGCCTTCCTGTTGCATAATCTGGGCGCGAGCTTCACGTCCGATAATGGTCTGAAAGTCGCGCACCATAGCCGGATAGGGATGAGGCCCGGCGACCGTGCCAATAATGTAAAACGTATCATCGATATTGGTCACCCAGTCGCGCATGGCTTCATTCAGCGCATCTTTCAGGGTGCGGGAACCGGATTCCACCGGCACCACCGTAGCACCCAATAATTTCATGCGGAACACATTCATGGCCTGACGCTGGATATCCTCCGCCCCCATATACACCACACATTCAAGCCCCAGACGGGCAGCAACCGTAGCGCTGGCCACGCCATGCTGGCCGGCCCCGGTTTCAGCAATGATGCGCGTCTTACCCATGCGTTTGGCCAGTAGCGCCTGGCCCACCGTGTTGTTAATCTTGTGCGCACCGGTATGATTCAAATCTTCCCGTTTCAGGTAAATACGTGCACCAGCCAGTTGCTTACTCCAGCGTTCAGCAAAATACAGCGGACTGGGTCGGCCAACGTATTGTTGCAGTTCATAATCCAGCTCGGCGAGAAAATCGGCGTCCTGCAGGTATTTTTCATAGGCTTCACGCAATTCCGCCAATGGCCCCATCAGGGTTTCCGCTACAAACATGCCGCCATAAACACCAAAATGCCCCTTTCCATCCGGCATCCGGTATACGTCTGAGTTATTGTCCATTGCTTGCAAAACTGCTTACCTCGTTGATAAATGCTGCCATTTTCTGCTGATCTTTGAGTCCCTTTGCCGCTTCCACGCCACCACTGACATCAACCGCATAAGGGCGCACCGTCTGTATCGCCGTGCGTACATTCACCGGATTCAGGCCGCCGGCCAGAATCAGCGCTTGATCCAGTGCGGGAATACGTTTCCAGTCAAATGTCTCGCCGGTTCCACCCGGCAGGCCCGGCTGATAACTGTCCAGCAAAATACCGGCGGCGGTTTGATACTGATGGGCCTGCGCTTCAATGTCTATGCCATCTCGCATGCGCAAAGCCTTGATATAAGGCCGACCATAGCGGCCACAGTCTGATTCAGATTCATCGCCGTGGAACTGCAATAAATCCAGCGGCACCTGACTAAGCAGAGAGCGAACAGTAAGCTCCGTCTCATTGACGAACAGTCCTACCGTGGTCACGAAAGGCGGCAAGGCGGCAATGATGATCTGTGCCTGCTCGGCTGTCAATGCACGCGGACTCGGTGGATAGAATACCAGCCCCAGCGCATCCACGCCCAGACGCACGGCGGCCAAGGCATCCTCAATCCGGGTGATGCCACATATTTTGACTCGTATGCGCAATGAAAGTCGCCCGCTACAAAAGCCGGGAGCTTAACAGTTCGTAGCACAAAGTAAAAGTCAGAGAAAATAGATCAGAGGGGATTTTGTTTGTTTTACAGTCACTTAAATAGAAAAACCCGCCTTAAGGCGGGTCTTCTAAAGGTACTATTTGAATAACTTTCGCTTCAGGCTGCTTTCTTTCTTTTGGCCATGCCCAGCAGACCTAACAGGCCGGAACCGAACAGCCAGACCGCAGCCGGCACGGGCACAGTCTGTACCTCACCAACTTTGGCTGACAGACTATTCGCAGTAAAATCATTGCCCAACCCAATGACACCCGAAGTAACGGTAAAAGCACCTTCAATTCGACCACCGGAAATATTGGCTATTGCCATACTACCGCCGGTATAAGTTAAATCGGCATCAAAAGTAGCAAAACCAGGACTCACTAGACTTAGATCAACCAGCGCAAGGTTTGAAAAACTGGCCGTTAACAGAGAGCTATCGCCAATGCTCAGCGTGCCAGAACCAGAGGCATCCGAAGTAAGATAAAAATTCTGATCGGCAAAGTCATACAATACACTGCCATCACTATTGATAACGGTAATGGCAGTCGCATCCATCGTTAAACCGGTTGCCGTACTGGCCACACCGGTATCCGCATTCATTTGCTGAATATCCAGCGCAGGATATACAATGTTCGCATTTGCAGCAGCCGTGAATAGCAGACTGGCCGCCACGGGAATGCCTGTTTTAATTATTTTATTCCACATTTTCATACCCAACTCCCCATCTGCACATTAAATTAAAATTAAATTATTATCTTACTTTGTTTAGCTGACGCATCTTGCCTAATATTTCTGTCCTGATTTCTTCCGGCTGCTAATCACCAGCACACCCAATCCCAGCATAAACAGGACCAGTACGCCCGGCTCCGGAACGGAAACTGCAACAGGAGCGGAAAGCCGACCATCGACATTGCCTGAAAAACCTTGATCAAACATTGTAGAAGCAAAATTTGTTGTCAAATTTAACTGCAAAGCAAAAAGCTTCGCACCCACCGCAAATTCATTGATAAGGGAACCGCCGGTTGGATTAAACAGGGCACCCAGAGCGCCTGTACTCGTACCGTTTGCACCCCCCATAACTAATCCACTCAGCTCGCCTTCCAGCAAAAGGATCGAGTTTCCATCGACAATCTGAAGAAGCGGCGCGCTGCTACCGGGAAGCCCGGTGAATTTCGCCATCGTAATAGAAGAGTTAACATATTTGGAGGCCGGATCATATAGACCGGAAAACTGAAACGAACTACCTAAAAGCTGCGGTGCCGGACTGATATCCTGTGACGCTGTCAGGGTACCCCCAACATTAAACAACTTGGTTTCAGAATTATAATTCATACCGCCATCAAATGTGAGCAGGGGATAAGCGGCAACATTGAATGCAAGCAAAAGCATCCCAAGAGCAGCAAGTGCGCTTTTAAAACGGTTCGTGGTAGACATCTTGGGTTTTCTCCCTGTTTGTATTGATTCCAGAAATATTATAGTAAGCCAACCCAAAACACACTATAGCCAATTAGTCGTAGGTAAAATCACGATAATCTCTGTACTTGATATACATAGACCAGTGCAAGTTTCACTCCACCTTTATATTTTATATATAAAACAGTCACTTAACCAATCAATAATAATTCTGTATTTTTATTGTGTAAATGCTACCGACAACGAAACAATATGGCTTTAGCCTTATATGTATTTCCAAGCTATTGATTTTATTGGTGTTAAATAATTAAGCCGGGGCTAATTTATACGTCAATTGTGTAAACTTTTCCGACATCTTATGTCAAACATTCCGACACTGAGAAAGATTATCTGCCAATCCAAAATTTAGCTTGTATTCAACATTTTCCGGACAAAAAAAACCCACCAACAAGGTGGGTTCAAAGAGATAGTTACGATATGTCAAAAAGAATACTGTCACACCGGTATTAGAAAAAAATTGACCTGGATCAAAATCGGGCCGACAACCTTATCCGTAACACGGGAATAATACCGCAGCAGGTAGATTAAACTCGGCATCATAATCAACTCTGACCAGGTACAGTCCGGCAGCAGCGGCCGTCATTCCACCTTTCTTTCTGTCCTGAAATTCCAGCACTTCTTTTGTCCATTCGATCGGTTTGTCTCCGGCTCCTATGCTCATCAATACTCCGGCAATATTTCGCACCATATGATGCAGAAAGGCATTTGCACATACATCCAGATAAATAAATTCGCCGCTGCGGGAAACATTCAGACTATAGACATGCCGCACCGGGGATCTGGCCTGACAGGCCTGTGCGCGATAGGAAGTAAAATCATGTTTACCGACGAGATACTTTGCCGCTGCAGCCATGCGTGTTGCATCCAGCGGTCGATGCTGCCATACGACCTTGCCCATCAGCCAGGCCGGGCGAATCGGGCGGTTCAGAATGATATATCGATAACATCGCCGCCGCGCCATGAAACGCGCGTGAAAGCTGTCGCTAACCGGTTTGACCCAGGTTAGACAAATACTCTCGGCCAGGTGTGTATTCGTACCTCGCACCCAGGAATATTCGCTGCGTAAAGCGGTCGTATCAAAATGAATAATCTGGTTAGCCGCATGTACGCCGGTATCAGTGCGCCCTGCACAAATTACCCGAACAGGATGATCGGCAACTTTCGACAGAGCCTTTTCAACTTGCTCCTGGACAGTTTTAACGCCTTCCTGAATTTGCCAGCCACGATAGGGACGGCCATCATATTCAATAGCGGCTGCAATTCTCATTAATTCGATCTCTGGGGTTCCGCTTTCCCCCGTCCGCTTGCGCGGGGTAATTTATAAACTGACAAACATCGGTACAATCAGAACCAGTGGATTTTACCGGCCAATAAAAACAAAAGATATAATCCCGGCGGGAATGCCCATTGCCATAATAACGGTGGCGCCAAACAATCAAAAGTGTATTCCCTGCCGACATCTTTCTCCGCACAGCCAAGCACGTACTGGTAATAATACTGGAGCGAGCGGCTTATCCTCTGATATAGATTTTTCCCTGTCCTCGTCCGCCTGTCATTTTCATCTTTAACTCGCGCGGGCATTCTGGCCAGCTGGCCTGCCGCTTCCATGCCCATAGTCAATCTCAACACCATTCTCTCCCGCTCCAGCCCCGCATAAACAAAGGGTGCCGCCAACCAGTAAATAGCGGCAATCAGTTGATTCTGATTCAGACTGGCAAGCAGGTAGCTAACGGCAAGCACAATCAACACCAGAGAAGAAATTCTACCCAGGCCTGCAACAATACCGGAAGGAATAGATGCAAAAAGATAAGCCGAGTTATTTAACTGAGAGGTGTCTGGCGTCATCCAGAAATAAAGAACCAGAATGGAAAGAAAAAACCAGCGCAAACGTAACAGCATGGTCAATGCTCGCGACAGGAACTTTACCGGCGAATAAAGATAAACCCCAAATAACAGGCTCAGGCCTAAAAGCAACTGTCCCGCATTAGCGCGGGACAGGCAGGCCACAAAGACCAGAAAACAAATTATCCGGATAACCGGATGCACAACACTCATGCGATTTGTTGAATTAACTGCTGCGCTTCCTGCTTCTGTTCATCATTACCTTCATCCAGCACTTCATCAAGAATGCTGCGCGCACCTTCCGGATCACCCATATCGATATAAGCGCGTGCCAGATCAAGCTTGGTACCGACTTCATCGCCACCGGCAGCAAGATCCAGAATAGCGGCATCCGAAGCTTCTTCAACATCCAGCGACAAATCAGCCGCCGTATCATCGCTGTCACTATCGATGGAATCAGGAATCAGGCTCTCACCCAGGTCAACCGCCAGAGTATCATCATTCAGTTCATCCCCGACAACATCCGCCTCTGTCGGACTTGCTACATCATCCAGACTCAGGTCAAGGGCGGTATCCTCGTCCTCAGCAACGACGTCGGTCTCATCCAGATTAATAACCATCGTATCATCGGTTTCTTCACTGACCGTCAGATCCTCTGTATCGGTATCAAGCGAAGTTCCCTCACTGGCAACCAGATCCTCAGTGTCAAGTGAGATCTCATCCGCACCCAGTGAAAACTCAAGATCCGAACCCGCCGGGCTATCAGACTGAACAGCCGCATCCGGTTCCGGTTCATCAAGCTCAAAACTCAAATCCAGGCCAGTGTTGTCTTCTGCCTGTATATCGATACTTGTTTCGTCATCGGTATCAACTTCAAAATTCAGCCCGTCAACGTCCATTGTCAATTCAGATTGTTCCTCATCCGTATCCAGGCCCGTATCAAGATTGAAATCAAGACCCGTCTCTGCTTCTTCCGGCATCTCCATTTCAGTGGTTGGCGGCTCTGAAGATTCGGTATCACTATCGTCAGCAGAACTGCTGTCCGGCTCAAGGTTAAAATCCAGCCCCGAGTCTTCAGCCGTTGTGAGTTCATCCTGCCCAAAATCTGTTTCTTCTGTTTCCGCTGCAGACGAATCATCCAGATCCAGATTGAAATCCAGTTCGCTGGTTTCGTCTTTTACCGGTTCCAGCTCTTCGGCCTGGAAGACACCTGTTTCCAGACCGATATCCATAACCTGACTATCGGATAAATTACCCCCGACATCGTTGTCAGCTTGTTCATCATGTGCCACAGGTGCGACGACGTCCCCGGTAAACAATGGATTGTCGGGTGCCAGTTCCTTGCCCATAGAAAGTACTTTTTCCCACATAGGATCGGTATTGGCATTTTCACCCAGGCTGGCATAAAAATCCTCGGCTACCGATTCAAATGCAGTTTGATTTTTGGTCGCATTGTAGAGTTCCAGCAATTTGAGTTTCAATTCCTTACGCGAAGGATCATTTTCCATTGCTTCCGTCAGACGTTCCTCTGCGGCTTCATAACGACCATAGGCCATAAAGACATCGGCTTCGGTGAGTGGATCCACTTCACTATCTTCGGCCTGAATAGCACCGGCACCACTCACAGCAAAATCACTGAGGAATGAGGATTCCTCTTCTTTGGCTTCGGCCTGATCGGCATTTACCGAACTCGACTCACCGGTGAGAATGCTTTCCTGGAAACCGTCCTGAGCCTGTTTGCGGCGGCGCATGACAATAACCATCAGGATAATGAGTACCAACAGTACCGGCAGCCCGACAAAGAGCAACAGCGAGTTGGAACCCAACATACCGGTGAGAGTGGCGGCAATCGTAGCGAAGACACCGTTAACCGTATTCATGAAACCCGCTTCCTGCGCAGGCGCCGGTAGCGGAACAGCTGGAACTGGCGGCTGAGTCGCTTCAGTCTCAGCAGGAGGAACCACTTCAACCACGGTTTCCTCCTCTACTACGGCTGCCGATTCCTGCTCGGGCGCCGACTCTGTTTCTGCTCCTTCGTTATCGGTTTTATCCACCTCTGGCTTTTCTGTTGCGACAGGCGCTTCTTCTTCTATAGCAGTTTCTGCAGTCGCTTCCTTCTCGACCACACGATCTTCCTGAATTTTGCTTTCATCCGCTTTTTTGACCATCTGCTGCACCGCAGCCAGTTCCGTATCCTGGACAGAAATAGCCCGTTGCATGTCAGCCAGTTCACCTTCCAGCTGTTTAATCTGGCTGTTCAGCGCCGCGTCCGTTCCGCCCATAGCCTCCGCATCTGAACGTAGCTGATTCAACTCTTCTTTAAGGGTCGCGACTTCGCCATTCAACGCAGTTTTATCCGCCAGTCCTTCGCCTGCAGTCAGTTCTTTTCCACCTGGAGCGGCAACAGTCAATTCACCGCCGCTATCAACTTCACCCTTGTCCGCCGGAGTTTCAAGATCACCGGCAACAATGGCCTGCGGCGCATTTGCGGCCACGGCCAGATCCTGGCGGTAACGGTCCCATTCTTCAGCCTGAATACGATAGGCTGCGCGTGCTTCTCTGTCACTCATAGCCTGCAGCAGGGCAGGGTCGTCAATCCGCAGGACATGACCGATTTTCAGGCGATTGACGTTGCCCCCGTTAAACGCACCAGGGTTGTTTTTGAGCAAGGCCATCATGATCTGGTAAATGCTGACCGACTCGTCACCCGCCTGCAGTTTCTTCGCCACCGTCCAGAGATTGTCGCCCTTGCGCGTAATACCGTAATCCAGTTTACCCTGTGCCATCGCTTCGGATTCAGGTGCCTGCGCAGCCTGTTCCTCATGATATTTCGTCAACGGAATGCGCGGAAACAACTCGCCGTCATCGCTGAAAGCACTGGCTTCTGCCGTTGCCGCAAGCCCGGCTGTGGCCAGGGGTTCTGTCTCGATCTCTGGCTCTGGCAATATTTCTGCATTTGCCTGAATGGATTCCGGTTTAGCGACTGCTTCTTCAGTTGCGTCAGACAAGCCCGTCTCTTCTGCCACCGGCTCCTGTGGCGCAACCACCTCTTCCTTTGCCGGCAACTCTTCACTTACGACAGGTTCCGGCGAGGCTTCAGATTCAGCAAGCGGCACCGGTTCAGGCTCCACAACTGGCGCCGGAGCAGGTATCGGTTCTGGTTCTCGGGCAATCTGTGCAGGCTGGGTTACTTCGGGAGTAGCTATGACGGCAGGTTGTTTCACCACCCGCCCGGGAGGATCCAGCAATACCGTATATTCGCGCAGAATTCGACCGTTATACCAGTTGAGTTCAAGCAGGAAATTAAGAAAAGGCTCACGCACCGGCTGGCTGCTACTCAGATGTATATAGAAAGTATCATCTGCCCGGCTTTTAATTTCCATTTTAAAGCTGTTCAGGAAGGCAGGACGATCAACGCCGGCTCGCAAAAATGCTTCACGAGAAGCCAGTTTTACGGTCAGCCCGCTGACATCATCCACACTTGCCGAAAGCAGATCAATATCAGCATCCAATGGTTCATTGAGCGCAGAATTGAGTTTAATATTGCCAAACCCCATAGCACCGGCAACCAGGGGCATTACTATCAAGATGCATGCTGTTAAAAATCTGGGCAGCTTACGCAGCATATTAAAACCTCTCCTGTCCGTCACGCTTATGACGTAATCCTGAGCCAAATTCCCCCGATTTCTCTGTACTGATAGTAAAGTCAGGGAAGCAATAGGGCGAATACAGCAATTTCTATTTATTTTTCAAAAACTTACTTGTCTTAGCTTTGAATGGCCTTTATAAGTCTTCAGTAACTATAGCTTATAAATAGCCTTTTACCAAAATTTCCGCAACTTGAATAGCCTTAAAGATGAGAACCCGGCTGAATACCTCTAGCTGGATATCCGTCCCGTTGCTGCGATAACCACCGCTTGTCAGAAAAATATTAAAAATCTATTTTATTTGGCCGTCAACAGAATCCGCAACATGCGCCGCAGGGGTTCAGCGGCACCCCAGAGCAGTTGATCGCCCACGGTAAAGGCCGAAAGAAAGTCATTCCCCATAGTCAATTTGCGCAAACGACCGACAGGCACAGTCAGGGTGCCGGTAATTGCCGCCGGGGTCAGCTCTTTCATGCTCCGCTCACGTTCATTGGGAACGACCTTCACCCAGTCGTTGGCCTCTGCCAGCATGCTTTCGATTTCATCCAGGGGGGCATCTTTTTTCAGTTTAATGGTCAGCGCCTGAGAATGGGAACGCATAGCACCGATGCGCACGCAAAGACCGTCGATTGGAATGGCATGCTGGTTGCCCAGAATCTTGTTGGTTTCCACCTCGGCCTTCCATTCTTCCCGACTCTGGCCTGATTCAAGCTGGCTGTCGAGCCAGGGGATCAGGCTGCCCGCCAGCGGCACGCCCCAGTTATCCACCGGGTAATCGTCGCTACGCATCTGTGCGGTAACCTGTTTGTCGATTTCCAGAATGGCCGAGGCCGGATCATCGAGCAGATTGCTAACCGAGTCCCGCAGGGAACCCATCTGCAATAACAACTCGCGCATATTCCGCGCCCCGGCGCCGGACGCCGCCTGATAGGTCATCGGCGTAATCCACTCGATTAAATCATTCTGGAATAATCCGCCCAGGGCCATTAACATCAGACTCACAGTGCAATTGCCGCCGACAAAGGTATTCACGCCTTTGCTCAAGCCATCGTTGATAACATCCAGATTGACCGGATCCAGAACGATAATGCTATCGTCCTGCATGCGCAGAGTGGAAGCCGCATCGATCCAGTAGCCCTTCCAGCCTGCGGCACGCAGTTTGGGATAAACCTCTTCGGTGTAGCCCCCGCCCTGACAGGAGAGGATCACGGCCATAACTTTCAGTTCATCAATATCTTTTGCGTCTTTCAGCGCAGGCACATCCTTGCCCACCTCGGGACCCGGCTGACCGGTCTGCGAGGTAGTAAAAAAAATCGGTTCAATCAGATCAAAGTCTTTTTCCTCACGCATGCGCTGCATCAACACCGATCCCACCATGCCGCGCCAACCTATCAGTCCTACTCTTTTCATCTTTCAATCCTCAACTAAACAATCGTATAAAACGCAGAGAACGTCACTGACGGAGCGCGGCAACCACCGCATCGCCCATGTCGGCGGTGCCGACTTTCTCCATGCCTTCACTGAATATATCCTGAGTGCGCAGCCCCTGATCCAGCACGCTGTTAACTGCCTGTTCGATACAATCCGCCAGCGCGGCCTGATCCAGGCTATAACGCAGCATCATAGCTACCGACAAAATCGTGGCTAAAGGATTCGCCACGCCCTGCCCGGCAATGTCGGGTGCCGAACCGTGAATCGGTTCGTACATACCCTTGCTATTTGTATCCAATGAGGCCGAAGGCAACATGCCGATAGAGCCGGTGAGCATGGCGGCACAATCCGAAAGAATGTCCCCAAACATATTGGTGGTTACCATCACATCAAACTGCTTCGGCGCCCGCACCAGTTGCATGGCGGCATTGTCCACATACATATGGCTCAGCTCAATCTCTTTATAACCCTCGCCGACACGGTTGACCACCTCACGCCACAACTCGGTACACTCCAGTACATTGGCTTTATCCACCGAGCAAAGACGACTGTCGCGTTTGGCGGCGATATCAAACGCCACTTTGGCTATGCGCTCAACTTCCGATTCACGATAGACCAGGGTGTTGTAACCTTCCTTTTCGCCATTATCGAGCCTGCGCACACCTCGGGGCTGGCCAAAGTAAATTCCCCCCGTCAGCTCGCGTACGATCATGATGTTCAATCCGGACACCACCTCAGGCTTCAGAGTTGAAGCATCAGCCAGTTGCGGATAAAGAATCGCAGGGCGCAGATTGGCAAACAGATCCAGCTCGGCGCGCAAGCCTAACAGACCCTTCTCCGGGCGCACAGCAATATCCAGCGACTCCCATTTATAACCGCCCACGGCACCCAATAAAAGCGAATCGGCCTGTTTCGCCAGTTTCAGCGTACTCGCCGGCAAGGGTGAGCCACTGTCGTCATAGGCCGCGCCACCCACCAGAGCCTCTTCCAGTTCTATCTTCAGACCGAAGTCTTTTTGCAAACAGTCGAGCACCTTCACCGCCTCAGCGACGATTTCCTGACCAATCCCGTCGCCGGGGAGGATCAAAATTTTCTTTGTCATATTATTACCTTTTTTTCAACGCAAAGGC
>VAPM010567132.1_pt1 | contig 16349 bp, 24 predicted proteins | sample 3395091 | NCBI WGS metagenome assembly VAPM01 (sample SAMN08290445, study PRJNA428436) | hydrothermal vent metagenome | isolation source: Deep-sea hydrothermal vent chimney 3 | place: Pacific Ocean: Juan De Fuca Ridge | reverse complement strand
TCATGCGCCACTCCCGACCCAGCGACGATGCGCGTACATCGCAGATACAACGCCGAGCGCGCCACCTGTCCCCATCCACGGAAGCGCATGCCAGCCAATCGACACCACAAACAGGACGACGGCAATTTCAGTGGTTGCGATCAGGTAGCTGGTGGCCATCGCCAGCTTGTAACGCCCGTGGATCACATTTTGCTGCTGAATTGCCCGCATAAACACCAGACAGAATGTCGCTATCATCACACCCATCACACTACTCCCGGCGCGCTGTAATACGCATGAACCGCCGCTATCGCTTCTTCGCAGCCGTAAACAAATCGAACCATGTAGCCCCTGTCCTTCATTCTTTTACCCCAGTCTTTCTGTTCTTTTGATATTGTTGACCTGTGCGGCTTGGCCGCTTTCATTTCCATCCACAGCCCGTGATACTGCCCTTTCGGAACCGGCAGAAAAATATCGTGCACCCCTTTTTTTGCGCCCTGCCTGACCAGCCTCGCCCATTGCATGGCGCGCCGGCGACTATCGCCCTGCAGGTGCGCTCCATTCGGGATCGCGAACATATCTTCAATCCCGGGATACGTGTGCAAGTTATATTCGCGCCACTGAAAGAACGCCTCCTGCTCCATTTCCTCAATCCTGCGTCTTTTTGGTTTTTGTTTTTCCACGGGCACCGATCGCAGCATTAACCGTTCCCCCCAAACAAACTCATCTGCCGGACATGATTTTGTGGCGCGGCATGCACGAACCGTAGAATCTGGCGCGTCTTTCTCACCATTTTCAGCTTCGCTTCCATGAGATCCGATACCAGCCCAACACTGACACGGCGAGTTATTCCGCCATCGATGTATGCAACATCAACATCAAGCATGGGTGGCAATCTCTTTGGCGGCGCGCCACGGGCATTTTTACCCAGGAGCACTTCACGCCCGCGGTTATAGCAGCTCACGCAAATACATCCGTACACAAACCGGGTGGAAGGCCTATGGCAGCGTGTACAGATGCGATCAATGTGCCCAGGCCTGCGATCCATTTTTTCATCAGATTTCCCCGCGTGCTGGGCGCCCAGGCTGCAGCCGTAACAGGCCGCAATCGGGCTATACGGCTCATAACGCTCTGATCGCGCCCGCTGCCACATGGACGCGCACGATCCCCTGGATAAACGCAGATTCCCCGTATGATTTGGGCATAAAAACATTTCAACATTATTCGATACATCAACTAAATTACCCACCTGTCAGTACCTCGCTAATATCTTCACCTAAAACGCCACGCTTAACTTCGCCGTCATACACGCCGACGAATTTTGCATTTTTTATGAGTCTTTTGAATTCGCCACCCCAGCTCATGGCATGAATTAAGTCGCCACCATCAACGAAGACGGCGCGGGTGCCTCGCAATGAGGTTTTAATCCCTATTCGCAAGCCATCCACAAACTGATCAAACAACTCGCTTTTGATTTTTTCCCGCGTGGAAATAATTTCGTAGCGTTTCATGCTGTCTCCTTAACCGTGCGCTCATCGGTTAGCAGTTTATCCAGAACCTGATCAACCGTTCCCGCTATCCGGGTAACACCCAAACCAGCATTGTTATCACCACCGTGCTTGAGTACCAGGGCGGCTTTTTTCGCGTCCCCAATCAGCACGGGTAGCGCCGGTGTCAGCCCTCGCTTCAATTCATCAGCCTCAACCCTGCCGATCATCCGGCTTGTGTGCGCAGGTGTCTGCCGTCGCATCGCGTAGGCTCGGTATCTTTGCTGAAACTCTTTCGCCTTGAACGGCATTTCTTTATCAGACACATTACCCAACTCTATCCAGCCGCCCATATCCGCGATGACCGCGTGAATAATCGGATCATCAAAACTGACAGATACGTAGGTACCAACCTGCCTGATTGTTTTCTCAACTTTTGTCCACGCCACCATTGATTTATCGCCAGCGCCACCCTCAAGCAGACGCAGAATATCCGCAGGCTTGGGCGCAAACTGACCCCGATCTGGATCCTGCGCATGAACACTGAACGCACGGCTGACTGCATCAATGTCGTAACGTTTCAAGGCATCCCAATGCACACCCAACACAAATTCACTGATGTCCTTGCCGTAGTAGCTCAGCACGTCGGTTAAAAGTCTTGCAAATGCAGGCCGGTCGTTATCATGCATTGCCGCTATCTCCCGAAGCCCACCGCTGGCCAATTTCCCTATTTTGATCTTCGAGTGCTTTTTGTTTGTTGGTGGTGACTGGAAGTGCCCACGGTAGTTTGAACGGTTTATCAGGGCCAAAAAATGTCGAGGCCATCAATACCCACTCGGTTTCCGTTTTCCTTGTTGCGCCACAGAATGCTGCGTACCTGATGGCTCCGGCATGCATTTCATCTTGTGTGTGGCCTTCTTTGATTCGAGCAGACCAGGCTGACCATGCTCGTTTCTTCGGGTTGTTTCCTGCACGGGATGGGTAGCTTGTCCATGCGGCTTCAAATTCTTGTGAGTAGTCTGTTTTTTTCTTTGGGCTTGTATCTGTGTTGCGTGACGAAGCGTGACCGGGCGGGACAGACTGTGACTCTTCCTTATTTTCCTTTTCCTTTTCCTTTTCCTTTTCCTTTTCCTTTTCCTTTGTGGCATTTCCGCCAGCAATTACCGGGTTTCCGTCGGAATAAACTACGTTTTTATTGGAATCTACTGAAATCAACAAGAAATCGTGGTTAGCGTGAACCACTTTCTTTTTCCTCGCGGCCTCAAAAAAGCGCACCTGTATTGCTTTTGAGGTCAAAATTCCGTGTTCGTCATGCTTCTCGCTGTTAAATATATTCCGCCGTAAACATGCGTTTATGCAGTCGGAAACCTCGTTAATATCGGAATCTATTTTGCGCTTTATCAGCAGGTGAAGATCATCATTGTTCACAATAAAGTACCCTTCATTTGAGTAGATCATCTGCCAGGTAGCCACCAGAACGGCTAATCCTGCTGCCCCTTTCTCTATCAAATACATTTCGGTCTTGTCGTCAAATCGACAATCAAGGGGGAAATAGTCGATACCTTGTTTCGTCGGCCTAGCCATCCTGAGAAAGTGGCTCCTTCCCCTTCACGCTCGCCAGCACATCATCTGGGCTCACATCCAGCCCAACCATTCCGCGCATATACCCAGATACCAGGCGCGCCAGTTCGGCGCTGCACGGATGCTGACGCTGACCCTGCAGCAGCAGGGTCAGGTAGCCCCTAGAGCATCTAACTCCACGCTCCTGGCAGATAACCAGCACTTCTTCGCGCACCTGTGTTTTCGCCGTTGGCGTTAAATTTTTGTAAGCTTCGCTTAAAATCATTGCTGTTTTTCTTGTCCAGTATTAATATCGGTAGCTTTTAACTACCAGCATAGGAAAAACCATGCCCATAGCCGAAAAGGAATATAGACTCGCCACTAAACGGCTGAAAGCCATGATCGTGGACAGTGAGTATAGTTTGCGTGGTCTCTGCGAAAAAACTCAAAAGCTTGGCCCTCACGAACGGATTTACCATTCAAACATGAGTGAAATATTTCGCCATACCGGCAAATACAATCTATCCCTGCAGCAGTTCATTATGATTCTGAAACTGCTGGGCACGACGCCCGAGGCCTTCTTTGCAGGCTCAAGAGAGGCCAGCACGATAGCTGATGCCTTTGAGAAACTGGACGCGAAGGGTAAACGGGCTATCGCCAAATCAATGGCCACGAAACTGGCTAACGTGGACGGCACCAAAACCATTACCCAGCGGCTTTTGCGGTTGTCCAGGGACTGAACGGCCAGCCGAGGTCGTCTGGCGTTTCGCGTTCCATAATTTTTTTGCTGGGGGTAAATTGAACTGCGCCATCAACTGCTTTGAAAGTGCCGAATCCGTGCAGGCTGACGGTATTGCCTCGACTCAGGTGCTCGCTGATGTGCTCCAGCATCACCTGACAGGCTGAATTGGTCACCGGTCTCGGTTGTTGGCAGGCCAGCGCCGTGTAATCAATTATTTCGGTTAGATTGACTCTTTTTGTCATAGCGGTTCTTCCGTCTATTTTGTTTTGCTCAGCGCTTTGCGCGCCAATATTTCGATCGCCTGATATTCGTCGGTGGGAACGACGGTGTATTCGTCATCAAACACGATTCTGGCGCCCACCTCATCCAACGCATCCGCCATTTGATCCAGCTTGATGCCAGTTTCACTCTTTAATTTCCGCGACACCTCAGATGAGCTGATACCCCATATTTGAGCCAGTTTGGCTTGTCCTTGGCGCAAAAGCGCGTTGCTTAACACCAGTTCAGTTTCCGACGGCATGCTGGTCCTCGTAGTATTTGTAGTATTTGTAGCTCTCATATAACCACTCCCGTCCGTTTCCCTTTAATTCCCGAAATCCGATCAATTTGTCCCGTGCATTCCCGCGCCGTAATTGCTTTAATTAAAACCACGAAAACATACATAATTAAGCAACTTTATTGAGGTGCGGAGGGACGCATCCTAACAACATGAATATTGTCACCTTATTACCGGTTAGCTCTTGTATTTTTTTTGAGTGCATAGTTCGCCCTGAAAATTCGGAATCAGGCATCCTGTTCAACTTTTGCCATTTCCGGATTGCCTGGTATGAACAACCGAGGCCGTTTGCTAATTGCTGCAGGCCGATAAGCCGTACTGCTGTCTCAAGAGAATCTTTAGTTTCCATAGCGCTCATAGTAGAACTTCCGGTTCTTTGTGTCAAGAACTGATAGTAGTTGAATATACGGGGATAATAGAACGAATGGTTGATCACGAAAACAAAGAAAAACTCGAATTCTCTGCGCGCCTAAAAATGCTGATGGAGAACGAAAAAAAATCTGGTCGTGAAATAAAAACCCAGGGGGATCTGGGGAAATTATTTAACGTCTCTCAAAAAGCTGCTGGGAAGTGGGCGGAAGGGAAATCGATACCTAGATACGAACGAATTATTAACATGGCTAAATATTTCAAGTGCAATCCGGCGTGGCTCGCATATGGAACACCACCAATGAGGAGTCTAGAGGAAAAAGATCAAGTTAATTTACACAACGCCGATAAAATAGAGTCCAAATTAAGACGGGTTTGGTTAATTTCATGGGTGCAAGCTGGCGACTGGGGTAGGTATCAAGATGTTCACCAGCCCACAGATGGAGAAAACCCTGTGTTGACAACCAAACGAGTTAGTGATCGCGCATACGCGTTAAGAGTGAAAGGTAAATCGATGGAAAATCCGAACGGAATTCCTACCTACCCAGAGGGATCAATTATAATTGTTGACCCTGCCATACAAGCGAAAAATGGTTCAAGGGTTATTGTCAAACTAGATGGCTCTGAGGAAACTACATTCAAACAATTGACAATAGATGGAAATAAAAAATATTTAGAGCCACTAAACCCACGTTATCCAATAATCGAGGTCGATGAGGACGCTACAATTTGCGGCGTGGTAGTGCAAACTATTATTGATGAATAACAACCGATCCCTCGTTAGACGTACATTATTTGCACCGATGCTCATCGGCCTTATCTTGATTACATTAAGATCTCTAGATCGATACCCGGTAGTATTATTTTAACCAGCGGCAATAGGCTGCTGTACTCTTTAATCAACCCCCCCCCGAGACATCCTCCTAGAGCTTCCTGCTCAGCATGCATCTCAATGGTTGCGCGCAGCAACCTCCCCTGACGCGCGCAATTCAAAAATAGTACTTTTAGTTCTTGACGCTATAGAACCGATAGTTCTATACTGATCGCAAATAGAAGCTAATCAACTCTAACCATGCCATGGGAGACAACACCGATGAGAAACGTGATCCCGTTTAGCGAATCACAGCCCACCACCAAACGGGCAACCAATCGAGCCAGATCATGGAGTCACTTCTGTCCTGCTGTACGAGGAATGATGGTGACAATGAGGCAGGGTACTTGTTCTGGCTGTGACGCAAAATCCAAGCCCGAACCCCCTGCGGCAGCATAACTCCAAACAAACCAAACAGGAGAAGGAAAATGGGAATAGAAGAAACGGTTTCAACCGCGCCGTTCTGGCTCCTTTTAGGAGGGTTTATTGCCGGCATCTTCGGATTTTTGCTGTTAGCGGCTTTTGTGCGGAGCGGAGACATCAGGCAGTGTAATGAAAACAACCGGCTGATGACCGAAAACCAAAAGCTGCATAAACAACTTGAGTATGCGCGACTTAAGCTCACTCAAACGCAAAACGAACTGCAAGATCTTCATGAGTCGTTTGATTCGCTATTTAGCGCCGAGAATGCGGCATGAGCGCGGCAATGGCAGCTCGGTACGCAGCACCTGAACCGGCACCGCAAAAACCGGAGCTCGAACCGAACTATCTACTGGATGATTCGTTTGCGGCGGCCATTGAGATAAACAATTTAATCCAGCAGCACCAGGATGATCCTTGCGCTCTCGGCCTGGCGGTGCTGGCATTACGCAATAAACATAAAAACACGAGGAGTTTATTATGACCTCATTGGTGCAAACCACATCGACTAGCATCCAGACCATGGGTAATGGCCCGAGCGTATTGGGTGAACGCGAAGTACGCATACCGGTGGGCGGAAAGATCCGCGCCGGCATCAAGCGGCTGACCAAGAAAGCAGCCCAGAATCAGCAGGCCTCTGAGATCTACAATAAGGGTATAGCCGCTGGCGCAAGCTATGGCGCAATCGAAAAGCGCATCGCCGAGCAGTGCAACATCGAATACCCGTTGACCCCTCAGAACGTGCCCTATTTCAGCGCCAAGCGCGCCGACTTCTCTATGCGCGAGATTGCCGATCGCATCATGGAGTTATACGGCGAAGATCAGGGTGAGGGCCGGCATCTTTACCGTATCCCGGTAATCTTCGCGGCCGACACATGGCTGACTAATATGCCCCATGGCCTGAAATGCTATACCCGCTCCCAGCTTCAATACTGGAGTGAATACGGGCAGGATGGCGCTCGCTACTGCAAGATGCGCGCACCGGTTGAAGTGGATCCACAAAACAAACGCGCCCGCCGCACCTTTGGTGGGCGCCCCATTGTTCTGCGCCCCGACAATGGCGGCGCATGCAATCCAAACAATTGCCCCGAATACCAAGCCGGTAAATGCAAAGTATCCGGCGGTCTAATTTTCTATATCCCGAGCATTCCCGGTGCGTCCGCCATTGAAATGCCGACCACCAGCCTGTACGGCATGCAGCAGCTGCGCCAGCAAATGGAAATGGTCGCCTTCCTGCGTGGCGGCAAGGTTAGTGGAACCGTTGACGGTAAACCGATTTTCTGGCTCACCAAAAAACACGAAGAAGTCAGCCGGATTGGCGATGACGGCAGGCCGATGAAGGTTAAGCAGTGGCTGCCGCACCTTGAGGCCGACCTGCCTATGGAGAAGGTATTCCAGCAGGCCGAGCAACAGGTTGTACTCAGTGCCGGTAATCAGGCGGCTGCCGCATTGGGTGGGCCTTCGCAGGACACGATCAGCGCCACGCCAGATCGGGCAACAGAAGATGACGGCTCATTGGAATTTGTTGCGCAGGAAGCCATTTTTACTGCCGTTGAATCCATGCAACTGAATCAGAAAATATTCGCTGCTTACGCAGGCGACCGCTGGGGCGAGAACTGGAGCGACGATCTGGACGTTCTGGCGGAGATACAGAACGAAATTAATGTTAACCAGGATGCACTAATCGAAGCTGTTAACAGCTTTGATGTGCCGTTTTGATTGCAGGGGGAAGTAAATTGAGAATTTTTCACTCGGGCGACCTACATTACTGCCCAAAACATCTTGATGAAGTTGATCGCTGCTTCACCTATGCAGTTGATCGGGCTATCGAGAAGGAATGCGAGATAGCGGTACTGGCCGGCGATACCTTTGATAGCCGCATGGACTTGCATCACCCGGCAGTGGCCGCTGTGCTGAAGCAGGTGCGCAGGTTGACCGATGTAATGCCGGTTTTGATCCTGCAAGGTACGTTTTCACATGACACATTGGGTTCACTGGAAGTCTTCAAGACCATTGGCGGCAAGTATCCTGTCTATGTAGCCGATCGTATTTGTCAGGTCGCATACAGCAAGTTTAACGGCTGGGTAGCGTCGGATGGTTGGACGTTCGACGGCCCCTCCAGCGTCCCTGAAATAGACGCACTGTTCTCGTGTCTGCCATCCGTAAACAAGGGCGCAGTCGCGGCCGTGGATGGTACCGAGAACGCCGGTGAAGCCGTTGGTGATCGTGTGTTCGCTCTACTCAAAGGCTGGGCTCCCTCCAATCTGGCCGCTCGAACGGCGGGCATTCCGACTGTTGTGGTTACCCATGGCACCGTATCCGAATCCGTGTCCGAACATGGTGTGGCCATGGCCGGAATGGATAACGAATACAGCACCGGCGCCCTGTTTGCTGCCGAGTCCTCGGCCTGTTTCGCCGCGCACATCCACAAAGCCCAACAGTGGGAACGTGATGGCCGCATGCTTGGGTATTGCGGTTCACCCGGCAGGCTCCATTACGGCGAACTTGACGACAAAGGCATTCTTGTCTGGGACGTGTCCGCTACCGGCGCCACCAATGACTTCATCAAGACGCCGGCCAAAACCCTGCTGCAGATTGAATTCGACGGCCCGCCGAATATGGATGAACTGCGCACCCTGGCCAAACAGGCGGAAGGTGCCTATGTGCGAATTCGGTATTCGGTGGACGAAGATCACAAGGCCAGCGTAGACCGCAATGCGATCACGGAACTGTTTGAATCAGCCGCCCACCTGAAACTGGAAGGCCGGATAAACCCAGTTGTCAGAAGTCGCGCTGAGGGCATGAATAAGGCTCAGACGCTGCATGAAAAGCTGGGTAAATGGGCTGAGGTCACGGAGACAGAAAGCGGCCCGCTAACTGAGCGGTTGGCCATGCTGGAGAATATGGAGCCGGACGAGATTGTGGCGGAGTTGCTGGAGCCAAAGACTGAAGAGGTCGCCGCATAATGAGAGGCTTTATCGCCCTATACCTTCTTCTCGGCCTGTTTTGGCTCCAGCTTTGGGTTGATACCTACCGGGAAACGGTGAACCCGACACCCAGTCAGGTGCTAATGTTTTGTGCGCTTATCGTGTTTGCGTGGCCGTGGATTCTTTATGAGGTATGGGTTAGGCCGTAGGCAGTGAATTAAATGAACCGCTCAACATAATTGGAGGAACCAATGAGTAATTTAAAAACAATCGTGCGTGGCGCGTATGACGTGCAAAAACTGCGCATCCAGATGGGTAACCGTATTGTCGGGAATTTTAAGGCCAAGCTGGGTCAGGAGTCCGGCGAGCGTGAGGACACCCTTGACGCTGAAGGCAAAATGATCCTGAATAATCTTCGTGTTCATTACAAAAAAATCACGGATGGCGTGGCCACGTTTCCCCGGCAGTCCAAGTTTAAGGGTGGCGAGGTTATCAGCACGTACACGGAACTGTGTCTGCTGGCTCAGTACGTTGATCTGGAGCAGCATGAAAGCCAGCACTTCCGGCGGCTGGGCACTATCCTGAAAGAGTATCCCGTTTATTCCCAGTTCCTGCTTGGCGTAAAGGGTGTTGGCCCGGCTATGGCCGGGATCATCATCAGTGAAATCGACATCACCAAGGCGCGCTACCCGTCGAGTCTATGGAAATATGCCGGACTGGACGTTGCCGACAATGGGCAAGGGCTGTCACGCAAGCAGGAACACCTTGTTGAACGTGATTACACCGACAAAGACGGCAACCCAGCAAAACGCCGGGGCATCACCTTCAATCCATTTTTAAAAACCAAACTGATCGGTGTGCTGGCCGGTAGTTTCATCAAGGCCGGGGATAACGAATATTCCCTCATTTACCGGAACTACAAGAACCGGCTGGAAAATCACGATGCGCATAAGGAAAAGACCAAAGGCCATCGCCACAACATGGCACTGCGGTATATTGTTAAGCGGTTCCTTGCCGACCTGCACCGTGAATGGCGGACAATCGAAGGCCTGCCAGTCTCACAGGAATATCATGAAGCGAAGCTGGGACACAAGCACGGAGCCTGAGCGGTCGAGTAACCCGAAGAGATGAAGCGAGCCAATTAGCAGAAGAAACCCATGGATTGATAGCGAGCCAGGTCACATTAGAAACCCAAGAAAAACAAGCGAGCCATTATGGAAAAGAAAACCAATTACAAGAAGCGAGCCAATAGTGATCAGAAACCCATTATAAATAAGCGAGCCATCATTCTGAAGTAAACCAGACAAAAATAGCGAGCCATTAAGCGGCAGAAAACAACATAAGAAGGAAAACCTAAAGTGAAAGAATTAAACGAAGTTGTCACCACGAAAATAGCCAGCATGATTAGTGATGGCTCCGTAGAAAAGCTGATCAACAAAGGCGTTGAACATGCCGTGGCCGAGGCTATCAAAGATGCTCTGCGCTCTTATGGTGAGTTCGGGAAGGCGTTGACCGAAAAAATAAAAGAGTCCATACAGACCGCCAGCCATAAAATTGAAATACCCGAATATAACAAATTCATTCAGCAGGTGGTTCAGGAGCAATTTATCAAGGTTTTAAACCAGAATGCGGTCGATCACCTCAGCAAACTCGTTGGTGAAATTATTGAGCCGATAGAGGGTAAAACAACAATATCGGTACTTCTCAATAAGGTAAAAGAGGCGTGGACGGAAATTGCCCGGGAAGAAGGGAAAGAAGAGATTGAGGTTTCAGTCGAAGACAATTCTGACAACACAGCACTGTACGTGACGTTCACCCACCCGCAGTACGAAGACGAAAGCGTACATGCAACGCTATATAATCATCACAGCAATGATGGAGATTTATGGCATATCGGCTATATCAGCGAAGGTAAGAATCGCATCACCGGCCGTTTCACGGAAAAAGCCGCAATCTGCACTCATTATGTTACTGATATTTTGTATAAGTACTGGGCGATGGGCACCAGGTTTGAAATGGATACCGAGATCGAAAACATTTACGTGTCCGAGTATTAAAACAAACCCAGCTAAACTTTATAAATGCACTGTTAGTTATTAACTACCGTTCCACATGGAACGCATAGGAAGAACCTTATGATCCCAAAGAAGCTACACCTCAAGCATTTTATCGGTATTAAAGCCGGTCTCGGCCGCGACGAAATCACCATTGATTTTGAACATCTGGCTGGCGACTCAAAACTGATCGCGCTGGTTGGCGTAAACGGTGCTGGGAAATCGACGATACTAGATAATTCGCATCCGTTTCGCGTAATGCCCTCCCGCGCCGGCGGCTATTCTCCAGGTTCATTCAGCTACTTCGATAACATCTACGGTACCGATGCCGCCAAAACCTTCGAGTGGGAACATAACGGCGTCCACTATCGCACCAGCCTGGTATTCAAGATGCCGGGCAAGACCAAGAAGCAGGAGGCCTACCTGCATCAGTTGAACGGTGATGACTGGGTGCCTGTCGTGGCTGCCGATGGCATGGTATCCGACGGCAAGACCACCACCTATGACAAGGTGCTGGAATCCATTGTCGGCACATCTGAAATGTTCTTTTCCAGCGCCTTCGCCAGTCAGGGTCGTCGGCCGCTATCTGCCTACGGCAACGGCGAGATAAAAGGGCTGCTGTCCGAGCTGCTGGGGCTGGATCACGTCCGCGAACTGGGCGAGAAGGCCAAGGCTGTTAGTAAACAACTAACAGTGCGTCTGGATGGCATGCGCGGCGACATCGAACGTGTGGCCAGCGCTGAACACGAACAAAGCACAAAGCAGCAGGAGCTGGCCGAACACAAAACGGCGCTCGACACCCATGCACGGGTGCGGCAACAGGCACGGCTGGATGTGAACGAGTCCACCCGCAAACTGGCTGACCTGCAGGCACTGAAAAACAACAATACCGAGACCGAGATCCGGCGCAACACCCTGCTCGACCGTCAACGCGCCATAACCTCGGCCCTGCAAAAACAATTGAGCGACATCGATCAGGATATAGCCAACGAAACGGCCAGACTGGAAGATGCCAGAAAATTCAATGCTGACGAACAGGAAACGGCGCATCAGAATATCGCCGATCTGCGCAATAACATTACCCGCCACCAGCAGATCCTGAGCCAGAAGGCCGCGATCGAGGCGGCCGTGAATAATGCGCCCGATCTCGTCACAAGATATGACGCCGCCAATCTTTTTCTGGCAACCAAGCAAGGCGAATTAGCCGCTTACCGCAAGATGGTCAACGATCGCAGCCCGTTAACGGAGCGCATGGCTGCCCTTGAGCGCGAAGGCACGGCGCTATCCGCACGGGTAGCCGATCTAGAAGCCCGTGGGGCACTGGTTGACGAAGTACCTTGCGCCAATACCGACATGCAGTGTGAGTGCCAGTTGCTAGCCAACGCCACGCAGGCGCGCGCCAGTATCCCGGGCGTCATTAAAGAGCGCGACACCAGGCGCACCGAGTACCGCACAACAAAATCGCAGAAGGAAGCAATCGACAAACAGATCCTTGAATTCGGCGACATTCAGGCGGAAGTCGCCCGGCTTGAATCTGATGTGCAAGCTATCCAGAGCCAGATAGCTGAGAACAACAAGCTGGCTGCGCTGGCCGATACGTTGAGCAACACGGAAGACGCGATCAAGTCTGCCGAGTCACAGATAGCCGCGATTGAATTGCGCACCCAGGCCGGTAAAGACGATCTGGCTAAAATTGAGCAGGCGGTACAATCCAGAGCAAGATCGCTCCATGAACGTAAAGTGTCAATAAAAGATGTGGCTGATACAGAGATAAAGGGTGTACGGCAAGAACTGACCGCCCTGCCCGATCCAACGGATACCAATGCGCTGGTAGAGTCCGAGAACGCCGTTGAGACTGCCGACCGCAGGTTGTCTGAAATCGAACGGGCGGTAGAAAACGCCAACACCCAGATCGCTCGACTGGAAGGTGAGCTAAGCGCCCTATCATGCTCACTGAGGGACGCTGCACAGGTCAAGGCGCTGGCCGCTACGGTTGAAAGTGAAATAACACACTGGTCCATGCTAGCCAAGGCTATGAGCAATGACGGCATTATCTCGCTGTCCATCGATGACGCAGGCCCTACTCTCGCTTCACTAACCAATGACCTGCTACTAGCCTGCTTCGGTCCCCGCTTCTCTATCCGGCTGGATACCCAGCGCCAGACCGCCAAGGGTGACATGAAAGAGGCTTTCGACATCACCGTATTCGATGCTGAGCGCGATGACGAGAAGAGCGTTAGCAGTATGTCCGGCGGCGAAAAGATCTGGATCAACGAGGCTATCACTCGCGCCATGGCGCTGTATCTGGCTCAGCAGTCTGGCCAGCATTATGACTGCTTGTTTTCCGATGAATCGGACGGCGCACTGGATCCAGAGCGCAAACAGCAATTTATGGATATGAAGCGCAAGGTGTTGGAGCTAGGCGGCTATCAGTCTGAAATCTTTATCTCGCATACCCCTGAACTTTGGGGGATGGCGGATACCGTGATTGATATGGAGGGCTTCCGTCAATGACACACGTAGCGACGTTCGAGGAATGGAAGGAATCCCAGTTAAAAACTATCCCGCACGATCAACAGATCCCCTGCGTTGATTGTGACGGAGAAGGTCATATTCACAAGGAATGCGATTGCTGTGGCCACGAGAAGGAAGAAGAATGCGGCACCTGCGACGAAGACGGAACCGTTCTTTTCGGCGACATGAGCGATAACGAAAAAGACAAATATCTCAGCCGGACTCGTTACCTGGCCAACATTGAAAAGGACATCACCGATCTGGCGGCGTGGACAGGTAAAGATCGGATTCCCATGTTATTGGGGCACGGCCTTACCGTTTACTCTTCGATTAAAGACAAAATCGAGAAGGTTGTAACCATTGACCACGCCCAATACATCAACATGCCGCGGGGACTCTCACATGGATGATAAAACAGTAACCGTCCCCTGTGGCGACTGCACAGTATGTTGCAAGCGTGACGCCGTTTTTCTTCACCCTGAACTGGGTGACAGGCTGGATCTGTATCAAACAGTGAAATCGAACGGGCGCATTTTGCTGGCACATAAAAAAAATGGTGACTGCCTTTATCTGGATCGCGCCAAAGGCTGCACCATATACGATGTTCGCCCCCTACTCTGCCGTGAGCTGGACTGCCGCCTGCTGTTGGATATGCCACGACACGAACGGAAAACGCTGGTGCGCAAAAAAATACTGAACAAGAAACTGGTTCAGGCGGCTCGCAAGTGCAAGAGAAGGAGCGGCAACGATGCCTAAAGTGATTACCGCGCAGCACATCGTAAACCTGCTGGCCGCACGCCATTCTGACGACGTATTTGTACCCGAGTGCAAAAACGGCCCCTCGATGTCAGGCGGCCACCGGCGGATGGATGCATGGGCGATGAAAAAATCATGGTCTAAGCCCCGCATGTTTGCCTATGAGATTAAAGTCAGTCGATCCGATTTTCTGAAAGATGATAAGTGGACAGATTATCTTGAATATTGCACTGACTTTTATTTTGTCTGCCCGTCAAAACTGATCGCGCCAGAAGAGCTACCCGATAATGTCGGGCTTATCTGGGTGAGCACAACGGGCACCAAACTGTTTACCAAACGAAAAGCCGTATTTCGCGATACCAGTATCCCAGACGAGATCTACCGTTACATTCTAATGAGCAGAGCCACCATTAGAAGTCCTAATTACTATCTGCAATCAGGGGATGCCAAGGCATTCTGGGGGCGCTGGCTAGTTGATAAGAAAATCGACCAGGACTTCGGATACCGCGTATCACGGACCATCAGTAAGCGATTCCGAGAAGAAGTAGAACAGGTGTCCACCGAAAACAAACGGCTTAAATCGGAAATTGAAAAACTTGAAAGCATAAAGCAACGCCTGAAAGAGCTGGGATTCAACACAATGCACACTGTCAACGAGTGGGCGGTTGATGAAAAACTGAAAGAACTGCAGCAAGGGTTTCCTAATGACTTCAAATTCAATATCAGGAACGCCATTAACAACCTAAGCAAGGTTCAGGAAATCATATCAAAACATGATGAGGACGCAGCCTGATGGGCGATACAAGCATCGAGTGGACCGACAAGACCTGGAATCCGGTTTCAGGCTGCACAAAGGTCAGCGCCGGCTGCAAGCATTGTTATGCCGAGCAACTTTGGCCACGGCTAAATGCGCCCGGACAACCCTATGAAGGCAGGCCGTTCGCCGATGTTAAATGCCACCCGGAGCGATTAAGACAGCCCGCGGGCTGGAGAAAACCCGCTAAGATTTTTGTAAATAGCATGTCTGATCTGTTTCATGAAGACGTGCCTGATGAATTCATCCTGCAGGTGTTCGATATTATCCGGGAATGCCATATCGCAGGGCATGGTCACATATTCCAGATCCTGACAAAGCGCCCTGAGCGTATGGCCGATTTTTGCAGCCGCATTCGCTACAACGGAATGGCAAACGACGGGAAAGGCAGGATATGGCTATGTGACGACCAGGCTGATCGGTTTGCTTATAGCCTGATGGGACTTCATGGTTGTACGGGGCTTGAAAATATCTGGTTAGGCGTATCTGTCGAAGATCAGCAAACGGCTGATGAGCGCATTCCGTGGTTACTTCAGATGCCCGCTACGGCGCGGTTCTTGAGCATTGAACCCATGCTTGGGGAAATAGATTTAACTGCTATTCAGAGGCCGGGCAATGGTTACATTGATGTCCTTTATCGAGGCACAGGAACCCCAAAGTATTATTCCGGACTTGCATTTCAGGAAAAGATTGACTGGGTGATAGTCGGCGGCGAGAGCGGTCCGCACGGCAGGCCAATACACCCAGACTGGGTGCGAAAAATCCAGGAACAGTGTGAGTTCGCGGAAGTTCCGTTCCTATTCAAGCAGTGGGGAAACCATAAACCTATCCGCAGTTATTACGGCGAAGGAGACGACGATCTGGAAATTGATCCCCACGAGCACCCGTTCAAAATCGTTAGCCCCAGCGGTTATAGCTGGAATGTTGACTTTGACGGTCAGCCCCCGTCTGGCTGCTGGATCATGCAGAAAACACACAAGAAGCGATCAGGGCGAACCCTGGACGGCAAAATTTACGATGAATACCCATCAACCGATCGTCAAGGATTTTGATATGCCAAGAAACATGAGCTTTGCAATGACAATACAACAGGTGGAAAACCAGACTAAAGATGTAACGCGCCGCTTTGGCTGGTTGTTTTTAAGGCCCGGTGATGTCGTACAGCCTGTTGAGAAGGCGATGGGGTTAAAGCCGGGGGAGAAGATTAAAAAAATAGGCGGGTTAATTCGCATTATTTCAGTTAGAACCGAACCGCTGAACGCTATCAGCCAGGATGATGTTATTCGCGAAGGCTTTCCCC
>VAPM010165062.1_pt1 | contig 16366 bp, 14 predicted proteins | sample 3395091 | NCBI WGS metagenome assembly VAPM01 (sample SAMN08290445, study PRJNA428436) | hydrothermal vent metagenome | isolation source: Deep-sea hydrothermal vent chimney 3 | place: Pacific Ocean: Juan De Fuca Ridge | reverse complement strand
TGGTTCCGTTAATAGCACTCTCGAATCGGAAGCCAGCCACCTGTGCGGCGAAGTACGGCCGGATATCGCTCAGCCCGAGTCCGGTAACGGTGAAGCGCAGCAGGTTCTGGCGGCTCCCACCGTCGCCGCGCAGGCCAAAGTCGAAGTACCCGAACCGGCTCATCTTGATCTTGGGCTCCACCCACCAGGGTGCAGGCAGGTCACTGATCCCAACACCCGCCGCGGACACGCCGGCTTTCAGGTTGAAGCCGAATTTCTGGATACCGAACTTGGTATCCGCAATGCTCGACAGTGGTGTCAGGGGCTTCACCCGGACGTCTACCGTGTTCGACGCGGTGCCGTCGGTGAGCGTCACCTCGAGGTAATTCTGGCCCTCCGGAAGCTGATTCGACTGATCCAGGTAATACGAGACCGTCGCCGCATTCGCGAGCGCCGGCAGCGCCGACAACGCGAGCAGCAGACACCCGCACCCTGTTCTTATCGTGGCTCTTATCATGGCCATCGGACTGTGACTCCTCTCGGTCCCCTCCCCCGGCGCGTGGCATCCCGCCTTTGCCGGGCGACCCCTGCACCCGCTCGGGTGCCCCCGCTCCGAGGCCCTACCCCGATCCCGCCATCTTCCGCGTAACCGGAGTCTCCGCGCCCCTTTTCCCCAACAGGCAGACCAGTTCACTGACGTTGTGGAACGTCCGCCGGTCACCGCTCTCGGCGTCCTCCACCCGACCCACGATCTGCTGCGGGTCGCGCGCATCGCGCCGGTAGATCCGAACGATGTACGTATCCATTGCACCCCTCTTCCCCGGGTGATGCGCCATTCCGATCCCGGGCTGTTGTAGGCCCAGCGTACGGGGCGGGGACTCACGGATGACTCACGGATCGCGCGAGCGGCCGATCCGCCGGAATCGGCGGTCGGCCGGGGCGCTCAGGCCGGGCTTGTGTCCTCCGGGAACGGCGGGATCGGGCGTCGAAGGGTGTAATCGGACAGGCGGGTGGAAGCCGAGAGGATAGCGGGGGCACGACCAGAACCGCAGCATCGTCTCAGGCGGCGTCGGCCGGGCGAGCCCGGCCCTACCGACCTCGTTTTCCGCAGGTCGATAAGGCGCGCAATGGGCCCTGCGAATTGCGCCGGGCCATACGGATTCCACAGCGCCATAGACAGCTTGGTGCGGGGGCTGCCGGCCGCCTTCGTGGATTCAGGGAGTGATGCGGATCTCGAGCAACCGCCGGACCAGCTCTTCGGTCTCGCGAGAGGGATGCACGCCGAGCACGAGGGACAAGGTGCGCCGGCAGCGGCGATAGTAGATCAGGGCCTCGGCCTTGCGCCCGAGCGCGGCGTGGCAGGCAATCAGGCGTTGATAGAACGTCTCCACCAGATCGTCGACATCCAGCCCCTTCTGGTAGCAGGCGATGGCCTGATGCCACTCGCGCATCTGTTCCCAACGCGCACCGACGGCGGTGAGCCGGCGGACGAATTTGCTGCGCAGACGTTCGCGCAGGCGGATGGTCCACGGCTCGTTCTCCTCCTGGCCGAGGAAGTCGCCGTGGTACAGCGCCAGGGCCCGGTCCATGAGGTGTCCGAGGCGCTCGCGCCGACGTGACGTGTCGTCTGCGTGGACCATGCGGTCGACCTTGGACAGAATGCGCTCGAAGGCCCAGGCGTCGACCCAGCAATACCGGTTGTCCAGCGAGATGTGGCCGCTCTCCACCACCAGGGCCTGGTCGACGCCGATCAGCCGCCGCAGACGGTAGAGGGCGGTCTCAAAGGCGTGGTGGGCGGCGTCGCCCTCGGCGTCGGGCCACAGGATCGCGCAGAGTTTCTCCACCGGTACGTCGCGCCCGCCGAGCGCCACCAGTACCTTGAGCAGGTCCAGGGGCCGGCGCTGCGGCTTGCGCCCGAAGCGCACCGGGACCTCGTCACGCACCACCGAGAAGCGGCCCAGCGTGTAGATGCGCAGCCGGTAGGGCCAGTCGTCCAGATCGGTGCTGCACGGAACCAGGCGGTGCTGATCGATGAGGCGGCACACGTAGGTATGCTCGACACCGGCCCGCAATGCGGTCTCGCACGCGAAGGTCAGCGAGCGTTCGCTCCACCACGGCAACCCCGTCGCACCATAGCGGCGCACCAGTTGCAAGGCCCGGCGCACCTGCGCGGTCGCGCGCCGCCGCTGCCCCGCCTCGAGGTTGTGCTGGGCGTCGAGCAGCAGGGTGAGGTGCTCCAGCAACCGGTTGCGCATGCGCCCGGCCTGCTCTGAGAGTTCGCGCAGGACCTCGCCCACCACGGGCTCGCCCCGCTCCACGGCGATGCGGCATAGGCCCAGGGTGGCGAAGGCGTCGATGAGCGGCGCGCCCAGTTGTCGCGCCAAAACCATCGCGATCCCGGCCTGCTCCGCGGCCTCCGCATAGTCCCGTTCGGTCAGTGCGCCCAGCGAGGCCAGCATGTGATAGTGACAGGCCTCCAGTGTGCCGCCCCCGCCCAGGGCGTGCAGCGCTTCGAGGTGCACGTGCAGGGCCTCCTCGTCGCGTCGGCACAGCGCTGCATATACGCCATGCGCGTGCAGTTGGAAGGACCACTCGGGCGCACTGCGCGCGTCCTCCAATCCCGCCGCGACCGCCGCCGCGCCGTACACCGCATCCCCCGAAGCCCAGCCGTAGAGCGCCTCGCTCGCGTGCAGGCAGGCCGCCTGCGGGCCGTGCGGCTCGGTGGTGACGAGGGCGTGACGAACCCATGCGAACAGCCCGGCCGCCGGGGCCAAGTCGCCGCTCCACGCGTAATAGGTCATGAGCCGGTTGGCGAGCACCGCCCCGGGCAGACCGACCCCGTCCCGCCCCGCCCGGTAGAGATCATCGGCGATCGCGCGCCCCAGCGCAGGCAGTCGCGGGTCGTCCGGCCGGCGCAGGTGCAGCGCCTGGAAAAGACCGGCGCGCACCGTCCGACGCAGCGGCGGCGGACATTCGTCGAGGTCCTCTGCGGTGTCCATCTGCGCCAGCCACGAATCGAGGTCGCGGTAGTCGCGCCCGGCGTAGAGCCGTGCCTCGACCGCTACGCTCCAGGCCCGGTACCAAGCGGCGTCGCGACGGCCTGCGCACAACCCAACCGCGGTCGGGTATCCGCGCCGCGGGGCGTCCCCCACGGCGGATCCGGCACCGTCATCGGTCTCCACAATCGTCAGAATCGACCGAAACATCTTCGATTACCCGAGTTCGTCGCACTCAAACCCACTCCGACTCCTGCGCCCTTCAATGGTGACTCCACGCCCCGTCAGTCGGCAGCGACGCGGTTCCCGTCCGGGTATCGCCTTTCCTTGGGATCTGGGGGGGGATCTGGAGCCGGCTGCCTAGTCCGCGGGCTTGTCGATAATGGCCCGACTGCCGGCTTGCTTCTTGCCTTTCATGAATTTCGCCTTGTAAAATTAATAGATTATTAGCAGATTTCGTGCCAATCCAAAAAAATAAACACCCGTCAGTTAGTTGGCGGAATGTAGCAGATCACTTCATATCACCGATCCTATTTTGTAAAAAATTCCGACGGCAAATCACACGAAATTTCCCGGTCAAAATTCAGCATATAAAAATTTCTCGTTTAAAACCAATGACATTTAAGCCAGTGTCGGGCCTTCCTCCCTTTGTGAGCTGTAAAATTTTCCGACACTTTCGCTATCAATCACATTTAAGGTTATGATTTTCCGATTGTTAAAATTGAAACCGGGAATCGTCGCCCCCGCGCCGGTCCGAGATGCCGGGCACTCTGACCCGGGAGAAGGAACGGGCGGCGGGTCCGACTAAAATCTCAAAATACATCCCGGCCACGTCAACGGAGTCATCCTATGCATGCCACCCTGCCGCTGCTCGAGACCCCGGACTTTCCTCCGCTCACCCGCGGACGCCTGGAGACCCTGCAGGTCAACATCGGCTACCGCTGCAACCAATCCTGTCTGCACTGCCACGTCAACGCGGGGCCGAACCGCACGGAGGAGATGGACCGGGAGAGCGTCGATGGCGTGCTGGCCTATCTCGATGCCTCCGACGTGTCCCGGCTCGACATCACCGGCGGGGCACCGGAACTGAATCCCCACTTCCGCCGGCTCGTGGAGCAGGCCCGCGCGCGCGGCCTGCACGTGCTCGACCGCTGCAACCTCACCGTGCTGGAGGAACCCGGGCAGGAGGACTTGGCCGCGTTCCTGGCGCACCACCGCGTCGAGGTCATCGCCTCGCTGCCCTGTTACCTGGAGGACAACGTCGACCGGCAACGCGGCAAGGGCGTGTACGCGAAGAGCATCCGCGCGTTGCAGCGGCTCAACCAGGAGGGCTACGGCCGGCCCGACGACGGCCTGACGCTCAACTTGGTCTACAACCCCCAGGGGATCGATCTCCCGCCGTCGCAGTGCACCCTGGAACACGACTACAAGCGCGTCCTGCTCGAACGCCACGGCGTGGTCTTCGACCGGCTCTATACCCTCGCCAACATGCCGATCCACCGCTTCGGCAGCACGCTGATCTCCAAGGGGCTGTTCCGGGAATACATGAAACGCCTGCACGGGGCCCACGAGGAACGTAATCTGGAAGGCGTGATGTGCCGCTCGCTGCTCAGCGTGGACTGGCGGGGCTGCGTCTACGACTGCGACTTCAACCAGATGCTGGGCCTGCCCCTGCGCGTGGCGGGCCGGGGCCGCGTGCACCTGCGCGACCTCGTCGGGCGCGACCTCGCGGGAAATCCCATCGTCGTGCGCGATCACTGCTTCGGCTGCACGGCGGGCCAGGGGTCCAGTTGCGGCGGGGCCCTGGGCTGACCGTACCATCCTGCGATTCGGAGGAAACAGTGTATGGACGTTGAGACCAGCGTGCGCGAGCGCTACTCGCAAGCGGCCCGGGAGAAGGAGGCGGCGCTGTGCTGCCCCGCGCCCGGCTACGATCCCGGGCAATTGGCGCTGCTTCCGGAAGAGATCGTGGAGAAGGACTACGGCTGCGGGAATCCCTCGCGCCACGTGCGCGCGGGCGACGTGGTCGTGGATCTGGGCAGCGGCGCGGGGAAGATCTGCTACCTCGCCGCACAGTCCGTGGGCGAGGCCGGACGCGTGATCGGTGTCGATATGAACGACGACATGCTTGCGCTCGCCCGCAAATACCAGCCGGAGATGGCGCGCAAACTCGGCGGCGATCGCCTGCGTTTCGTAAAGGCGCAGATCCAGGACTTGGCCCTGGACCTGGAGGCGGTGGATTCCTATCTCGCCGAGCACCCCGTGCGCAGCGCCGCCGAGCATGCGCGGCTGCTCGCCTGGCAAGAGGCACGGCGACGCACGGTGCCGGCGATCGCCGACGCCTCCGTGGACCTGGTGGTGTCCAACTGTGTCCTCAACCTGGTGCGTGAACGGGACAAGGGCCGACTGGTGCGCGAAATCCACCGTGTGCTCCGCCCCGGCGGGCGGGTGGCGATCTCCGACATCGTCAGCGACGAGCCGATCCCGGAAGAACTCAAACGGGACCCCGAATTGTGGAGCGGCTGTATCTCCGGGGCGTTCACGGAAGAAGGCTTCCTGCGTGCATTCGCCGAGGCGGGCTTCCTGGCCGTTCGCTACGACCAGTGGGACGCGGAACCCTGGAAGGTGGTACAAGGCATCGAGTTCCGCTCCGTGACCCTCACCGCGGTCAAGGCCGACGAGGCGCCGTGCCTGGATCGGGGGCACGCGGTCCTCTACCGCGGCCCCTACGCCTGCGTCACCGACGACGAGGGTCACGTCTATCCCCGTGGGGTACGCATGGCGGTATGCGAGCGTACCTGCCGGTTCCTGACCACCGGTCCGCTACGCGCGGATTTCATCGGTATCGCGCCCGCGGCGGTGCGCGAGCCCGTACCCTGGTGCGCGCCGGCGGGCACCCGGCGCCCGGCCTCGGAAACCAAGGGTGCCGCCCACCAGGGCACCGACACCGGCGGCACCTGCTGCGGTTGATCCATGCCGCGGCTGTCCGTCATCGTCCCCACGCTCAACGAGGCGCCGTGCATCGCGGAGGCGCTCGACGCCTTGCAGGACCTGCGCGGCGCCGGTCATGAACTCATCGTCGTCGACGGCGGCAGTAGCGACGCCACCATCGAGCGAGCGGCGCCGCTCGCCGACCGGGTGCTGTGCGGGCCGCGCGGGCGCGGGACGCAGATGAACGCCGGGGCGCGCGTCGCACACGCGACGGTGCTGTTGTTCCTGCATGCCGACACGCGGCTGCCGCCGGGCGCCGCGGACACGATCCTGCGGGGGCTGCAGCGCAGCGGGCGCGGCTGGGGCCGCTTCGACGTGCGCCTGTCCGGAAAGCGCCCTGCGTTCCGCCTCATCGCCTCGCTGATGAACCTGCGCTCGCGGATCACCGGCATCGCCACCGGCGATCAGGCGCTGTTCGTGCGCCGCGAATGGTTCCGGGCCGTCGGCGGCTACGCGGAGCAACCGCTGATGGAGGACGTGGATCTCTCGCGCCGACTCAAACGCCGCGGACCCCCGCTGTGTCTGCGCGAGCGGGTCGTGACCTCGAGCCGGCGCTGGGAGCGCGACGGCGTCGCACGCACCGTCCTGCTGATGTGGCGGCTGCGTCTCGCCTACGCCCTGGGCGGCGACCCGCACCGCTTGGTGCGGCGTTACCACCCCGGCCGTTGACCGCCGCCCCCGTGCCGGACCCCCGCCGCAGCGCATGCGACTGCCTCGTCCAGGTGTTCGCCAAGGCGCCGGTCGCCGGCGCCGTCAAGACCCGGCTGATCCCGGTCCTCGGCGCGCGCGGCGCGGCGCGGTTGCAGGCGCGCCTGACGCGGTTCACCTTGGAGCGGGTCGCCGCCGCGACGTCGGGTCCTATCGAACTGTGGTGCGCACCGGATGCGCGCCACCCGTTCTTCGCACGCTGTCGGCGCGAGTATCCGCTGACGCTGCACACCCAACCGAACGGCGATCTCGGGACACGCATGCAACACGCGCTGGCGTGCGCCCTGAGCACGGGGGCCGAGCGGGTCCTGCTGGTCGGGACCGACTGCCCCGCGCGCGGGCCGGGCGACCTGTACGCGGCGTGCGCCGCCCTGCGCGCGGGCGCACCGATGGTCCTCGGTCCGGTAGACGACGGCGGTTACACGCTGATCGGGGTCCGGCAGTGCATATCGGAGGTGTTCGCGGGGATCCCCTGGGGAACGGACGAGGTGCTCGCGTGCACGCGCCGCCGCCTTGCGGAAAGGGGCTTGCGCGCCGTCGAACTCCCGCTCACCTGGGACGTGGACCGGGCGACGGATCTGGAGCGCCTCGCCGCGCAACCGCAATTGCGCGGCCTGCTGGAGGGGCTCGGCCGCTACGCGCCGCACCCCGATACCTCTACCTCACGCGAGCACGCATGCCGGAAGCCGTGACACAGCACGGGCAGGGCGGAGTTCAGGCCGCCGAACGCCGACCCAGATCGCGGGCGCGCTGCAGCCGCGCCCGCGCGATCCGTTCGCGGACATCGGGTTGCTCCAGGAAATCGGCGAGTGTGATCGCGTCGAGGAAGTCGTAGATCCGTCGACTGAGTACGGTCCACAACTCCCGGGTGGCCGGCTGCTCGGCCACGCCCGGCGGCACGGCCCGCGCGGCGCCCTGCCCGTCCACGGCGGCGACGATCCGCGCCATGCTGATTTCCTGCGGCGGTCGCGCGAGCCGATAACCGCCGCCCGGCCCGCGTACGCCCTCCACCAGACCCCGGCGCCGCAAATGCGCGAACAACTGCTCCAGGTAGGACAAGGAGATGCCCTGAGACTGGGAGATGTCCGCCAATGCGACGGGCTCGTGGCGTGCGTTGAGGGCCAGATCGAGCATCGCGGTCACGGCGTGCTGCCCTTTCGTGGATAGTCTCATCGCTTGCGCCTTCTCGTTTCGGATGCAACGGCGAAAAGCCGTTGTTCCCACGTTTGCATTGCGCAGGAGCGTATCATTTGTTGAGTAATTAGGTCAAGTTTAGAGTCTCTAATATGGGAATCCGTAAACTCCTTGTTTTCAGGCCGTGAGATTCAAATGGTGTATCGACGATAATTGCGTAGGGTCGAACGGAGGGTTCCTTTACCGAACGATAAATCGGACTGATGCCCGTATGCGGGACGGGGCGGAATCGACGCCCACCGGTATGGTAAACTCCAGCCGGTCGCCGCGCCGCCCGAACACGGCCGGCGCGGCGCGCATCGGGGTCACGGCGGATCAGTGTCGATGTATCCGGACGGTGGCGGTCGACAGGACAATCGGATACAGCGGAGCGAGGAATGGCAAGCAGAGAATCTCTGGAGGCACGGGCCGCGCAGTGCAGCGGCGTGGACGACCTCGTGGCGTTGGCGCGCGAGGCCCTCGCGGACCCGGCGGACCCCGACTACGCGCGGGAGTTGCTCAATCAGGCGGAGATGCAGTGCCAGTTCCCGGCCGACTACGTGAAAGTGGCCGAAGTGCACGCCGGCCCGCTCAACGAGCGCGACTACGCGCGCGACCTCTACCAGCAGGCCGAGGACGCCTGCTTCGAAGCCAAGGAATTCGCGCTGCTCGGCCACAGCCTCGCAACGCACCTCGGCGATCGTAACAAAGGGCGCGAACTGCTCACCAAGGCGGCCGAGGAGTCCAAGGAACTCGCCGAATTCCTGACCCTGGCGCGCTACGCCAAGGAAGACCTGGAAGACGACGCGCTGGCCAAGGAGTTGCTGGGCAAGGTCGAGAGCGCCTGCAAGGGTCTCGAGGACTTCCGCACCCTCGCGCAGACCGTGCTTCGCGAACAGAACGACCCGGAAACCGCACGCGAACTCTACAAGAAGGCGGCGCGTTTCTGCTCCGACGTACCGGTCACCGTGGCCTACGCCCAAGGCGCCGTGGAACTGTTCGACGATCGTGACTGGGCGCGCAAGATCCTCGACGATGCGCAGAGCGACTGCCAGTTCACCAAGGAGTTCGTGGAACTGGCCTCCGGCTACCAGCGGCTGTTCGGTGATACCGACAAGGTCAAGGAACTGCTTGAACAGGCCCGGGAATTCGCCATGACCGGCGAAGAGAACATGGACCTCGCGCGCGGATTCTGGACGCTGCTCCAGGACAAGGAAGCCGCATCCGCGGCCTATGAGAAGGCGCTCGCCGAGATTGCGACCGGCTCCGAGTTGCTCGAACTCGCCAAGACCGTGGCCGGAGAGCTCGGCGACCAAGCCCTTGCCGCCAAGGTCTACGAGAAGGCCGAAGGCAGGCTGACGGGCACCGCGGACCTGCTCAAACTCGCCCGCTCGGTATGCGAAGACCTCGGGGATCGGGCGTTGGCCGCGCAGATCCACACCCGTCTGGAGGAACGCCTGACCTCTTCCGCGGATCTCAGCGCCCTGGCCGGCGAGGTGATCGCCACACTGGACGACAAGACTCGTGCCGCGGCGATCTACGAGAAGGCCTTGGCGCAGGTCGGCGACTTCCAAGGCTACATGAAGCTGCTCGACCAAGTGCGCGAACGACTGGACGACAAAGCGCTCGCGCGCCGGATCCTGGAGCGGGCCGAACAAGGCGCCGCATCCAGCACCGACCTGCTGGAACTCGCCGCGCGTGTGCAGGATCTGCTCCAGGAAGAGGCGTTCACGCGGCGTCTGGTGGAGGCCGCCGAAGAGCAGGTCACCACGCTCCAGGAATTGCGCGCCGTCGCCGAGGCGGTGAAGAAATACTTCAATGACGACGCGGCGTGGACCGCGCGCGTGGCCGAGAAACTCGAGAAGCGCGAGGCCAACCAGTCCGTCTATGAGGCGTTTCAAAAACGCGAGGCGGGGGCGGACACCCTGAAGAAGTACCTGATCCTGACCCGGGAGGTGATGGAACGCCTGGAGGATCCCTACTACGCGCGCAAACTCCTCGCGACGGCCGAGGCCCTGCTGGCCGGGCGGCCCTTCATCTTCAACCGGTATCACGATCTGCTCCTCGCCATTGACCGTCACCTGCACGATCACGACTGGACCCGTCGGCTGCTGAACGCGAGCGCCGATCGCTGCACCACCTTCTCCTGCCTGCACGAAGTGGGGCATTGCGCGGCCTGCGAACTGTCCGACGGCGCGGGCGGGCGCGAACTGGCGCGGCGCTACTACCAAACCTATGAAGAGAAGATCGACGGCGCCGGCACAAAATCACCCTACGATTACAGCAAGCTCGCGAGCATCGTCCTCGAGGATCTGGCGGACCGCGTTTGGGCCGGCGGGCTGCTGGAGAAGGCCGAGGCAGTCGCGCAGGACCACTTCGCACTGTCCCATCTGGGGCTGCTCGCGGCACGCATGGGCGATGCCGGGTTCGCCCAGCGCCTCTATGAGAGGGCCGCCGACGCCTGCGACACCGCGGTCGCCTTCGTGCAACTCGCCACGCGCCTGCTCGCGTACGGTGTCCCGGAGGATATCGTGCACTCGATCTACGAGGTCGGCGGCCGCCAGTTGCAGGACCCGGTCGAACACCTGCATTGGGTGGAGGGGATCCTCGAGGTGTTCCGCGACAACGACTGGGCGCGCACGGAATACGACACCGTCGCCGGGCGGTTCACCACGTCCAATCAGGTCTTGTACCGGGCGAGCCGCAAGTACCGTCTTGAACGCACCCTGTAAGGGGGGACCGGCGACCGGTTCGATCCGGTACCGTTGAGGATTCAGGCGTCGGACAGGACGCGGACGGGGGCCCCCGTGTGGGCCGACGGGCGGAAGCGATGGCCCTGACGCAGGCAGTAGTTCAACCATTTCTCCAGAAACAGGTTGGCCTGCCAGCGGTGCATCAGGCCCGAGCGGGCACCGGAGCGCGGTGCCCGGCCGTCCCGGCAGGACAACACCTCGACGACCCGGGCGTCATGGTAGACGCGCAGCCGCGCATCGGGATCGGGCACCGGATCCCCGTCGTGCCGGAAATAGTAGGTCAGCAGCAAAACCGTAGTGTAGCGGGTACGTTCCAGCACCGTGAGGTGCAGATCCGGCGATCCATCGACTTGCGGGGCGACTTGCGGGGCCCCGGCCGTGGGGATGGTATGCAAGTGCGGAACGAGCGCCAGCAGTCGCGCGTAATTGGCCTCGTACAGGGCCATCAACCCCGCGAAAGTGCGTCGCGGATAGCCGCCTGCGAGGTATTGCCAGTGCTGTTCCATGACCGCGTCATCATAGCATAGTGACCTTCCCCGCCAGCGGCCGCCCCCCCGTCGAATTGAACGCTCGATGCGGCCCGGGTGCGCCGGCGCGCAGACCATCGACACGAACGGACACGTAATGAAGATTGACAACGTCACAACCACGCCATTCGACGGCCAACGCCCGGGCACCTCGGGATTACGCAAGAAGGTGAGCGTGTTTCGTCAACCGCATTACCTGGAAAACTTCATCCAGTCGATCTTTCGGGCGCTCAAGGATAGGGAGGGCGCGACCCTGATCCTCGGTGGAGACGGACGCTACCATAATGCCGACGCCATCCAGGTCATCCTGCGCATGGCCGCCGCCAACGGCATCGCCCGCGTGCTGGTGGGCCGCGGCGGGATCCTGTCCACCCCCGCGGCGTCGTGCGTGATCCGCAAGCACCGCGCCGCGGGCGGCATCATCCTCTCGGCGAGCCACAATCCGGGAGGACCGCAAGGAGACTTCGGGGTCAAGTTCAACATCGCCAACGGCGGCCCCGCACCGGAGTCGGTCACCGAGGCGATCTACCGGAACACGCGCGAGATCCGCGAATACCGTATCGCCGCGCACCCGCCGGTGCCGCTGGAGCGACCGGGCACGCACACGCTCGGCACCATGACCGTGGAGGTGATCGACCCGGTTGCGGACTACGCCGAACTGATGGAACGCCTGTTCGACTTCGACGCGATTCGCGCGCTGTTCAACTCCGGCGCGTTCCACATGCGCTTCGACGCACTGCACGCCGTGACCGGACCCTATGCCCACGCCATCCTGGAGCAGCGCCTCGGCGCGCCGCCGGGCACGGTAGTCCATGGAACGCCGCTCGAGGACTTCGGCGGCGGACATCCCGATCCCAATCTGGTCTACGCGCGCGAGCTGGTCGACGCCCTGTTCCGCGCCGACGCACCCGACTTCGGCGCGGCCTCCGACGGCGACGGGGACCGCAACATGATTCTCGGCCGGCGCTGCTTCGTTACGCCGAGCGACAGCTTGGCGGTGCTCGCGGCCAACGCGCACCTCATCCCCGGCTACCGCCTGGGTCTGCGCGGCGTCGCCCGCTCCATGCCCACCAGCCGCGCCGTCGATCGAGTCGCCGCGGCGCACGGCATCGACTGCTACGAGACCCCCACCGGCTGGAAGTTCTTCGGCAATCTGCTGGATGCGGAGCGCGTCACCTTGTGCGGTGAGGAGAGCTTCGGGACCGGATCCGATCACATACGCGAGAAGGACGGATTGTGGGCGGTCCTGTTCTGGCTCAACCTGCTGGCCCTCAAGCGCGAGCCGGTGAACCAACTCCTGCGCAACCACTGGCGCGCCTTCGGCCGCGATTACTATACGCGTCACGACTACGAGGCGCTCGCGTCCGAGCCCGCGCACACGATGCTGGAGGATCTGCGCAAGCGGCTCGGTGCGCTGCCGGGGCGGCGCTACGGCGAACGTACGGTGAACTTCGCCGACGACTTCGCCTATACCGATCCGGTGGACGGGAGCGTGAGCACCGGCCAGGGTATCCGCATCCGTTTCGACGACGACGCGCGGATCGTCTTCCGCCTGTCCGGCACCGGCACGGAGGGCGCCACGCTGCGGGTCTACCTCGAGCGCTTCGAGCCGGACCCGGCGCACCACGGCCAGGATCCCCAACGAGTCCTCGCCGGCCTGATCGCCGCCGCCGGGGAGATCGCTCGGATCCAGGCCCATACCGGCCGCACCGCGCCCACGGTGATCACCTAAGTGTTCAACGTTCAAGGGGTCAGAGTACTTGAAATCTTTGATTTCAAGTACTCTGACCCCTTGAACGACCCCTTGAGGGCGGTGCTAACCGTGCGCCGGGGCGTGCCCCTCGGGCCGGCTGCCGGGCACCAGGTAGTAATGGGCGACCGGGTGCAGGTCGGGGTCGAACTCATAGACCAGTGGCACACCGGTCGGGATCTCGATGCCGGTGATCTCCTCATCCGGGATACCGTTGAGCTGCTTGACGAGCGCCCGCAGGGAGTTGCCGTGCGCGGAAATCAGCACGTTGCGCCCGGAACGCAGCACCGGAGCGATGGTCTCTTCCCAGTAGGGCAGCAGGCGATCGAGGGTGTCCTTGAGCGATTCAGCGGCAGGGAGCAAGGCCGGGTCGACGTCCGCGTAGCGGCGGTCGAAGCGTGGGTGGCGCGGGTCGGATGGCTCCAGCGCCGGCGGGCGGCTCGTGTAACCGCGACGCAAGTCGTGCACCGCTTCGGCCCCCAGCTTGCGCGCCATCTCCTGCTTGTCCAGTCCCTGCAACGCCCCGTAGTGGCGTTCGTTCAGCCGCCAAGTCAGGTTCGCCGGCACCCACATGAGATCCATGGCGTCCTGGACGATCCACAGGGTGCGGATGGCGCGCTTGAGCACCGAAGTGAAGGCGATCTCGAACCGATGCCCGTAGGCCCGCAACAGCCGTCCCGCCTCACGTGCCTCGGCGATCCCTTTCTCGGTCAGGTCCACATCGGTCCACCCGGTGAAACGGGTTTCGAGGTTCCACTGGCTCTGGCCGTGGCGCAGCAGTATCAGCTTGATCGACAAAGTTCCTCCTCTAAACTATCCGGTTCGATGAATCCTTGCGCGTGGCCCCCGCCCCGGCACGTGAGGCGGGAGTATATCGAATCCCGGCGCCGACAGCGCCATCAACCTGCAATTCGACCCTGCGGTGTGTCTTGTGTTCCCCCGACGCCGCCAGTGCATCGCCGGAGGGCACATCGCGCCGGGATCTCAGCCGTCCCCGGCGTCTTCGGGGATCCGCACCGCCAGGACGTCGCAGGGCGCATGGTGCAACACGCCGTTGGCGGTGGCACCGAGCAGTAGCGACAGGCCGTGACGACCGTGCGTCCCGACGACGATCAGGTCGACCTCGTGCTCCCGCGCGAAGCGCACGATCTCGCGTTTCGGCGAACCGGCCTCCACGTGCGACTGCGTGCCCTCGACCCCCACCCGGGCCAGGCGTTTCTTCAATTCGGCCCGGGCCCGGTCCATGAGTTGGTTCTCGATGTCCACCCCCATCGGCACTATCGGGTCGTAGGCCAGATCCAGGGGTGGCACGTACTCCACCACGTGCAGCAGCGACAATCGCGCGCCGTATTGGCGGGCCAACGCCGCGGCGCGGGCGGTCACGGGGTCCTCGCCCGGGGCCAGATCCACCGCCGCCAGGATGTGCCGGTAGTTTTCCATCGCGCGTCCCTCCCCCTGCCGAACACAATGATCGCGCCGGCGGATTGCCAGGCTCGTGTCGTTCCGGTAAAGGATACAGGATTCCGGGGCCGGCACGCGCCTCACCCTTTCCGGGAGGGCGCCGTCCGGACGCCGTGCTCCGTATGCGAAATGGGACATCCAAGTCGCCATTTCGCCCGCGGCTTCGCCACTGCGCCGGAACGCGCGGGTCAGCGACTCTCGCGCCCGATCGCGCGGCGATCGCGCCGATCCGCCGCATCCAGGGTCTGCTGGACCCCGCGCGCCCGACCGAGGTCACGGATCGGCTGCTGAAACAGGGTGTGGGGCACGGAGTCCTGCGGCGGCTTCGACTTCGAGCACCCGACCGCCATGGCCAGGAGCGCAAGGAGCGCCGCGAGCCCGATCGCACGTCGCATTGATACCGCCCTCCCGCACCCGGGACCCCGTGGGTCGCCGTCGGCGACCTCACGCGCCCGGGTCGTCGATCGGTGATCGGCCCGACGACGGACCTCCTTGAGCCCCCGCTCCACCGGGCACGGCCGGTGCGGCGCAGGGCGTACCGTGCGTCGTTGCGGCCGGTACCAACTCGATCACGGCGATCTCGGGCGGTGCCAGAAACCGAATCGGCGGCCCCCAGGACCCGGTTCCGGAACTCAGATAGAGTCGCGAACCCGCCCCCGGCTCGGAGAGCCCGTGGCGTACCGGATAGACACGCCGCACCACCCACCCGAACGGGAAGATCTGGCCGCCGTGGGTATGCCCCGAGAGTTGCAGGTCGAAGCGGCCCAGGCTCGCAGCACGCACCATCGGGCGGTGTTTGAGGAGGAGCGTGCAGCGGCCCCCGGGCAGCGCGTCGAACACCCGCGCCTCGGTGTCAGCCCCACCCGCGGCGGGGTCGTCGACTCCGGCCACCACGAGCGCGTCCCCGACCGCCCGCGCGGCGTTGCGCAGCACCGTGAAACCCGCCCGGCGCGTGAACGCCACGGCCCGATCGAGCCCCGCGAAACACTCGTGGTTGCCGATGACTGCGAACTTGCCGAGCCGCGCCGGCACCGCCGCCAGCACACGCGCCGCCGGGCCGGCGCGGGCGATGTCCCCGTCGACCAGGTCGCCGGTCGAGACCAGGAGGTCGGGTCGCAACGCCGTGAGCCGCGCGGCGAGTCGGCGCACTGATCCGACGCCGGTCATTGCGCCGAGGTGCAGGTCCGAGATCTGCACCACCCGTACCGGTTCGTGACCCGCGGGGAGTCCGGTGCAGGCCAGCGTCAGCCGCCGCACCCGCACCCGGCGCGCCTCGACGGCCCCGTAGAGCGCCGAAGCGACGGCCAGCAGCGCGGCGGCCGCAAACAGGTCCCGCGCCGAGGGATCCGGCAGTGACGCCGCTCCCCAACGCCGCGCAAGGTCCACGGTGAGCGCCGCGGCCTCGGCCGCGAGGTGCCAGCCCACGAACAGGATGAGCAGGCCCATCCAGAGGTAGCCGACCCGCGCCAGCGCGCGGCCCGTGGTCGCGGCCCCGCGCCGGTCGAGGACGTGGGCCAGCACGGGGGCGAACGCCAGAAACGCCAGGGTCGCGGCGAGTGCCGCGGAGGCCGGAACGGAGAGCGCGAATGCCGCCCGCGCCGCAAGGAAGGCGTAGGCATGCATCGCGCAGTAGACCAGGAAGGCCGCGAGGAGGAAGGCCATGGCGGCCCCGATTCTGCGCCGCTGCGCGCGGCAAGTCGACGGCCCGGAAACGCGGGCCGTCCGACCGGAATCAGGCCGCTCGCCGCCGCCCCGCGGCTGCGCGCGCGCCGAGTGCGACGAGACCCGAGACCATCAGCACCAAGCCGCTCGGCAACGGGACGGGGGTGGGGTTCAGATCGACCGTACGGTAACCCGCGAGCTGCGCCACTCCGAGGATGTCGACCCCGGTGAGGAGCTTACGGGTCCCGGAGGTGAGCCGGGGATGCAGATTGGCCGTGCGGATCGTGATATGACCGGCGTCCGTGCTGTCCGACGCCGTCGCGGGGATGAGGGTGCCGGCATCGGGGAGCAGGTGGGTCACCTTGA
>VAPM010560537.1_pt1 | contig 16377 bp, 14 predicted proteins | sample 3395091 | NCBI WGS metagenome assembly VAPM01 (sample SAMN08290445, study PRJNA428436) | hydrothermal vent metagenome | isolation source: Deep-sea hydrothermal vent chimney 3 | place: Pacific Ocean: Juan De Fuca Ridge | reverse complement strand
GGTTGAAACAATAGGTGTGACGTTAACGCTAAAGCCATTGGATGCCTCTGTCCCATTATGTACAAACACATAGACAGGATTATCACTGGTAGCGCCCGTTGGTAACTCAACCGTTATATCTATCGACGTATTGCCATCACTGGTTATGGTCTGAGTAACAGCGTCAACATGGAAATAACTGTCAACATTTCCTATTTTGACTGTATTACTACCTGACAATCCATTAGCCAGGACAATCGTTACGCTGTCGCCATCTGCAATTGAATTACCACCGTTTACGCTTGAAATCGTTGGTTTTGTTACCGTCACTGCGTCCTGCGTTTCGACATAAGCTGAAACTGAACCCTTACTTCGAGATGAGTTATTTAAAACAAATGGTGACTGTAAATCAGCAACATCGGCAACTCGTATATTTCTATTGTTTATATAATCGCCACTTATTTGACCAACCCAACCGTCTGACCAGAATTGTACTTGATACGTCCCCGCCGGGAGCGCGATTGGATTTAATAATAAATCAATAAAAATCCATTTCTCGCCCGCGTTATCACCAACAAAAGACTGCTCGGTACCCGCTACTATCGTCGAGCCTGATGAGCCAAGCAATACATCCATCACGGCTAATTTTGCATTTTTACCATCATTACTTGAACTGTGCTGCCTAATATAATAACCGACTATATTTTGATCTACGAGAAATGTAGTGTGCAATGTGTCGTCATCGGCTAGTTCTGCCATATCAACAACAAATGTCACACCACCACCTGTTACATTATTTCCAATTATCGACATAATATATTACCCTAGTCTGCTGAAAGCTTAATGTCTACAATCCACATCCGGCGAGCATAAGGCTCGATTTCAGGTGTGGATGAATTTTGTGTGTCGTTGTAATAATCTAAAAACTTAAACTCGTATAGCTTTCTACTTGAATCCAATATTGTTGGATAATTTCCATCATCTGTAAGTAGATTGCCATCAATAGAATGTTTTACATAAGCATTACCGCCGGAGCTTCTTGCGACATGCCCCACGCCTATTTCAACATTGTGTCGTTGCCAGATGTTTCTTTTTAAAGGAGTTAAATCGCCTGATGTCGGATAACTCTGATAAGACATGCCGCCTGCAACTCCTTCCCTTATCCACCTGAAACCACTATTACCTAACCCTGTTGACTTTGGCTGTAAATGTAGCCGACTGTTTGTTGCCGTACCTGATGAGTCCTCCTCACTAAATACAATGTATTTCATACTGCCATTGGTTATATTGAAATCAAAATGGTCAGGGACTCGGCTATAATATTCCAGATAAATAACACCGCCATTGCCAACACTTGTCGGGAAATTAATCACGCCGCCCCAATGCCTTTCGCCTACGACTAGGTTGCACTGACCTACCTGAGTGCCCAAGTACTGCTCATCGTTAGCATAAAAAGTCCCTTGTTTAGCCGTACTAAATCCATCAGCACCATCAGCAGCAGCACCATCTGTCCCGCTATTAAAGTCCCTCGTTGCTAAAGACCATTTACTGCCCGTACCCAAGCTCTACACAACTACTGAAAAATTACCAGCGGCTAACTGTACATCTGCGCTAACTGATCTTAAATCACTCATTATTAATACCTATGTTGTGTACGTTAAATCAATCGTATTGTTTGCGCTAAATGCAGCGCCATCTAACGTGAATCTAAGCTGATTCGTCCCGCCACCACTAATATATGTATGGTTTCTGGTTAGCGTATTGACCTTAAACGCAAAGCCTAGCTCATAGCTCGCCGCATCACCCGCCACCGTATAACAAGGCTCGGACATATTAACAAAGACATCGTTACTACCATCATCAGCACTGATACTAACAATCGTCGGCACAACCGCTGCATTATCATAAATATTGATGGTAAACGTATTCGATGGATCAGATGCCCCCGCTGAGTTTGTCGCTGTCAGTGTGATATTCGTATTACCTATCGTACTCAGTGTGGCTTGACGATTTAGAAAGCCAGTAATCGCATCAAGTGACCACTCAGGGTCTAAAACACCAGAGGCGAGCGCTACGTCCGTTATCGCACCATTGCCATCAGATGCTAGATACAGACCGAGCATATCAATCGACTTTGCCGTATCGTCATCACTGGCAATAAAAAATGTATCACCACCCGCACTCCAAGTCGGGATAACTACGTTAGAACAGCTCGCATTACCTGAAAACCAACCGACAACAACTGGTGATGCGCTTGCTGACGAAATAATAGGGATAGCAAAACCATCGGTATCAGATAAATCCGCTGAGTTTGTTACTTTAGCAACAATAGTCAGTGTTCCTGTTGATGTTGCATTAGATATATTTCCAGAGTAAACGCCTGTAGAGGCATTCATAAAACAACCAACAATCGTATCGCTTGTTGCATCTAGCGACCAGACCAGTGTTTCTGTTCCAGAAGGATTACCATCATCCGTTAAGTAACTAGCGCAATCAACTGAAATAGCCGCACCCTGTTCTGTATTACCAAGAGCAGGTATATCGCCAAGTGTCGGTGCAACAATCGGCAATCCAATCGTTAATGCAATCTTCTGGCTAGTCACCTCATGCCCAAAAGGATTTGCAGCATCAAAATCCATATTGTAATCACCACCCTGTTGAGCTGCGACCACCCCTGTTATCGTGCCATCAGGGTTTAATGTCGTGCCTATAGGTAGCTGATCATTATTAGGCGAAATACTCGTCGGGTATATACTAAATGACGTATTCGGTATATCACCATTCATCGTAATGTTATCGTTTAGATTAGTCCCATACACCAAGCCGATATCTTCACCAACAGTCCAATTAGCATCAGGTAGATCATCAGTAGACCAAATAGGATATCCCGTATAACAAACCAGGCAAGTTAATTCTTTAGCAGGTACACCCGAATAATTACCCGTACCGTCATAGTTGAAAACAACGATATTGGCATCATCGCCACCTTGTATATTATCTAACCAATCAAGTTGATACTTAATATATCTTGCTGGTGGTGACATTTGATAATGACTAACATTAGTCGCTTGTTCAATTATGTTTCCGATACTGTCTTTTCGGACAAAGGTAACACCTGTTGCATCAGTGAATGTAAATGATGCGCCGAAATCTATGGTGTATATGACACGGATTGCCATGTTATAATTCTCCTATAGTAGTGTTTAATCTAAATAAATCGACTCTTCTAGGAAGATTAATTAGGGCAATAAAAAACCGCAGTTAAGCGGATTGTTTGGGTTATTTTATTATTTCGTTTCTACTTAATTCTTGCGATGGCAGCATTGCGGAATACTTATTTAGTAGCTCAATAACCATTTTTCTTTCTTTCGTCACTTCTGTTTTTCTAAGTAACTCTGCTAGAAACTTCGGGTCTTGCTGTATTTTTATAGCAAGCTTTTCGTAAGCAGGACTCATATCTTTAGATATCATACGAAGAACAGCATTAGCCAGCATCATAGGACGAGAAAGCATATTAGGAAGGCTTATCTCAATTCCATCTTGCAGTTCTTTAACGACTGTTTTTGTACCAGTAGCTATTTTATTAGCCCTTCCTTCCCTTACTAGCTCATCTCTTACTTTGTTAAGTACGCCTATCTGCTTTGGAGTCATAACATCTTCTAGTTTTTTAAACCGAGCAAAACCTGTGGACTTTTTAAGCGTCTTAACAGCGTTATCCATAGCAGTTAAAAATGGTCTAGCAGACTCTTCTTTTAGCGAACTCTCTAAAGCATCACCGAACTCTCTAGCTACCTTTATCTGATTAATAGGCTGACTATGCTCTTTAAATAAATACTGTGCTTTAGCAAAAGCAGGCTCGCCTTTACCTATTGCTTTATCAAGCAACTTCTTTACTTCTGACAATGCTTTAACATTAAACTCACTTGATCCGTTTGGAGTTTTTGATTCAATCATTGCCTTTATCTGTTTTGATAAAGAGTATAAGTTCTGAGGGTTTGTTTCTACCAAGTCACCTTGTTTTAACTTGCTAAGTATCTTTCTCATGGGGATGGTTATACCGTCCTCATTAATGTTTTTCTGTATTAAAACCCTGACTTTCTTTAATACATCACCCGTCCTGACTAATTTCTTAGATTCTTCTACTGCTTTATATAAAGGCGCTGTTGCATCATGTCTTTTTTGTATAGCAGAGTTTAAAGCTTCGTCTGTTGAATTAACCATTTCTTTTAAAGCAGATGAGCGTCTGTGCATTTGCTGATACAGAACGGTTTTTAGCTCGTCACCAGTAGTACCTATTTTTCTTAGTTCATTCTCAAGCTTTACAATAGAACTACCAAAATTGGTTGGTAGCCCTTCATTGGCAAAGTTTCCAGACTTAACCGCTTCAACCATTTCTTCTGCTGTCATTTTAGACGCATCACGCATTTTTAAAGTGCCTTCTGCGATTGCTTGACCTGCTGTTGGCTTATTTCCAGTTACCCTTGTTTTTGCAGTATCAAGCGCACGAATAATCTGTTTTTTTGAATCTCCTGCAAGCTTTGAATATAGCTCGGCAACATCTTTCATCTGACCTGTTTTATTAAATGGTCTAGCTAGATACTTGCCAAAATCAAACGCGCCTTTAATGCCAGATATAACAGGCTGCGCTAGTGCGCCAACACCCAATCCTAGTGATGCCTGCAAAGCTTTGTCTGAAAGAAAATCACCCTCTGTACTTAAATCAGGTTGAGATAGACCGGCAACAGACCCGATAGCGCCACCTGATGCCATCTTTGTTGCAATCCCTGCTGTAGACCTTAATGGGAGACTTGTCATCGTGCCGATAGATACTGGATTGACAATATTTCCACCGAGTCTTGCCCAATCAAATCCCGTTAGCCCTTTATCTTTTCTATTTTTCTGGTAAATATTTTCTTCTTTTTCAATAAACTCATCCATACTCATCACTTCAACATTCTCAAAACCTTGAAGCTCACGAACCTTTTTGTCTATATTCGGTGATTTTAGATGGTCTAGTATTTGAGAAACGCCCGATGCTTGATCTAAATACCCTTTAAGAAAGCCATTTTTTCTAGCCTCTTCAAACACAGGGTTTCTTGAAGGCGTAACGCCTTGACCTTCACCATTCGTATCGCCTTGCTCGACACGAAGCTTCTCTAACTTCTGGCGTGGTGTGTCTACACTCTCAATGTTGCCTTGTTCTTGTCTCAGAGCTTCTAGGCGCTCTCTAGGCGTAGCCATTAGTTTGTTCGCGGAGTTTTAGTTGTTAGCATTTCCCTTGTCTCTAATTCGGCTTTTTCTTCTGCTGTCAAATCATCACCCTCTTGGGTGTATTTTAAATATTCGTTATACCAACCCTTAGTGAATACTTTATCTGCTTGTTCAGGATAAACACGTCTTTCTTCTGCAAGAGAATGCTCGTAACCTTCAATGCTTTTTGCATGTGCTTTTTTAAGTATGCCAACTACGTTCTCTCTTGCATCTCTGGATGTATTGATTCTAGGCAAAGCGTCTTTAATAATTTCCATATCCTTATCAGTCAAGCCTCTAGCGCCAAACTCTTTGAAGAAGTTAACTTTTATATCGCCTATTGCCTGTTCCATCTCAGCGATATCTTCAAGCCCTTCAAATTCAGCGCCAAACGAAGTTAAGAAGTTTTTAACACCGCTTATAATAGGTTGTGCGCCACCTTCTGTTGAGTCCTTAGATGATTCTAAGAATCTATCAAGCGCTCGCATCTCATTATAAGATGCCTCAGCCCTTTTAGAGACTTCTCCTTGAGTTGTCGCCTGATTTTTTAACCTTTCTTCCCAATATTTGTTGTCACCTTTCTCATTGATTATATTATTCGCAACCAGTGGTGATTTAACGGCTGTCTTTGTCCTCGCGGTCTCTGTACCATTAGTCATCAGAATGTCGTCGTCGCCATACTTTAGAACTTTTACAGTTGGTGATTTAACCTCGTCCAGCATTCCTTGTTGCTCTAAGATATTATTTATTCGTTGCTTATTAAATTCTTTGGGTGATTTAATGCCTGTTTCGGTAAATAGTTCATTGGCTCGCTTATGATAATCAAGCTCAGTTACCCCTTTCATATAACGCGCAACTGTCTTTAATTTATCCTCTTGATTTGCACGACCCATCTGAGCAGAGGTGTTTCTCATGCTCATCTCGTTCATGCGACCTTGTTGAGCATCACGCTTTGCAGCAAGATAGTTCGTTACAGGTTTAGCCACATAAGGATTGGCAATTAAATTGTTTATAGCCATTTCTTAACCCCAAACTGACGGATCATCACTCACCCATCCATCAGCATAACCTGGTTGATTATTATTAAAGTAGTTTCCAGCCGCCTGACTCAACTGGTTAATTCCTTCACCAATAGCCTTCGCTCCACCGACATAACCCGCACCTGTTGCATCACCCGCTGCTTGAATATAGTCACCGCGTTTTGCTGCTGAGTTCGCACCTAACGCATTACTGCTATTGGTCGCTGTCTGCCCGATATCGGCTAAACTCGCTTGTCGGTTTAGATAATCAGTCTCTTGACCATAAGCACGACCGTAATCATCCACTCCGCGCCCGTAGAGGCTGTTCTCACGACTTAAATCAGCATTGTATGATGTTAGGTCACGACCGTACTGGTCTTTGTCCTGAGAGTATGCACGACCGTACTGGTCTACCCCTCGGTTATATCGAGAATCTTCAACACCACGATTTAATCCAAAGTCTCTAGCATTTCGTCTATCGGCATTTTCAAACTCTTGTGATGCCATCTCACCACTGCGCTGCATGATCTCATTGAGGCGATTGCCCGATGTAATCTTGCCCATTGCCGCCATGTTGCGATTAATCGACCGTTCTTGCTCATTCTGTCTGAAATTGTAAGCAGGATTGTTACTCAAATCAAAATTCGGGTCATAACCAGAAACATTGCTGTTTACATTCGGGTCTACGCCAATCTGCGAACCTTGATACTGAGGGATATTCGATTGAGGGATAAATGAATTAGGGTCTACTTGTGAGCGTCCATAATCAGAAAGGGTATTTAATGCCCCGCCTTCATACCCTGTAATGCCTTGAAAATCAGCCTCTACGGGCGCAGCTCCTGTGCTACCTCTCATCCTCCATTCGTCAACAGCCCTTTGATATTCTGGTGTTGTACCCCACTGCTCCTTACCGACCGCAACCTCTCGATAAGGCGATAAGTCCTGACGACCTTGCAAGTATTGGTCATTTTGCAAGTCAGCGGCGTAACGTGACGCATTGGCTGAACTTCTAGCTGCGTCTTTAGTACCTTTGTAACCAAGATAGCTAGAAGCGAGTGACCCTCCTACTCCTGCAATGGCTGCACCTATAGGCATGATAACGCTCCGAATAATTTTATAGTTTTTTTGTTTATCTGATAACTTTTCATATTGACCTGAATGTTCATTTTTTTATACCTATAAGCAATTTCCTTGTTGTAGGTGCTACCAACGCAGTATTCGTGTATTTCTTTTAAACGATTGTTTATATCTTCGAACTTAATTCTTAAACCTTTCAGTTCGTTAATTTTCTGCTTGAGCAAAATAAGATTTACGTCACCAAAGTACGGATATAAAGAACGCAAAACTTGGTCATAATCTCTATCAATAATGACGGTCTTGCCATCGAACGGGTAAAAAGCAAGTCCTGAATCAGAATTACCATCATAATTTTTCATTTTATTATCGTATTCATCGAGTGATGCACACCCATTGATTCCTTCATGGGCGCAAGGATACCCACAAGCTGTAAAATACTCAGAGAACCATTTTGTTCGGCTTCTAGGTAAACCCGTTATACAGAACTTCATCTACATTTTCCCTGAATAGTTTTACAATTACGCAAAGATTTTTCTTAACTGAACGAAGGTAACGCCCGGAGAGCTATGTCTAACACGTACACCGACCCCATCAGACACCACTTGTCGAGCATTAGACGAGGCGGTATCACTCGACCATGTAGTGTTATCGGTTAAGTATTCAATAGCGAAATTACCCGAACCATAGCCAATATTCCAAACACCAATAGGGACTAAGCTAGTTGTAAATTCATCACCTGATAATGTTATATTGGATGGTGTATTATTTATATGAGTAGCAAATGTGACTACGTTATCGCTGATAGTTGTTGTATTGCCAACACTGGTTACATCACCCGTTTGATTAGCGTTAGTCGTGACTGTTGCTGCATTACCCGTGATATTTCCCGTGACATCGCCCGTGACATTACCTGTGACATTGCCCGTTAAGTTACCAAAGAATGTAGTCGCTCCTAACTCTAAAAAACCATAAAGTTTTAATGCCAGGCTAGGAATAAGCGCTTTACCACCAACAGCTAAACCAACACCCGCGTTATTAAGTACATTTACCTCATCAGCCGTTGCATTAATCTTTGTTCCAGCAAACTTAATATTATTAATGAAATCAATAACACCCGTAGCCGAGTTTGCAATGTCGCTTCTTAGATAACTACCCGCTGGTTGACCACCTAGTCTGGTCGCATTAGCTGTATTGATGATATTCCAGATAGCTAGCGTCGAATCATTCTGTAGCGTAACGCACTCACCCTCTAATAACGCTAGTGAAGTCGTCCCATCTGAGAAAGCGTCCGAACCACTAACCACTACTGTACATCCATTGGTATGCGTAGCAAAGATAGTGACCTTGTAATCATTGGTATCGGCTGCTGTGGTAATTGTCGATATATCATCTAAAGTCGCGGTATCCGCATTCGCCATTTCGATAGTATCGTTTTGATGCGCTATCCCGATCAGTATATCGACAGCAGCGACGACATTATTGCCACTGCTGGCATTATGGTTCGCATCGTCCTCTGATTGAGAGATTAACGCTCCCTTAGCTGTACGAGTTGTTATGCGAGCCATGTTGCACCTTTTGTTATTTTTATCATTTTTATTCTATAGCCTTTTATGTTTGTCATAAAATATACCAGCCTGCCCGTGATTCGATATAAGTAATTAAAATCGCTTCTCCTTTGGATAAAACATAAGAGGGTAAGTCCTCGATTGTCTCAGAGCCGTCAGGCGTAACCTTGACATCATAAGTGATAGTCGTGGCGTAATTCTTGATCGTATATGCCCTAAGATTCTGACCTGCTGGTAAATTAACGAAGATATCACCCGTATCAGGATTGCACAGAATTAATCTATCATTTCCTGTTACCGAATAAGGTGATTCAGATGTTTTTACTTCTACTCCCTCTAAAAAATCCCCTGAGAAAATATTAAACTGGTATAGATTATTTAACCATTTCTTCCAGATACTATCTGATGATATATCATCAACAAGCGGTATTCTTGAAGGAGGCGGGTCAAGGTTCATACGCCGACCTCTACATCAACATCAAACTTTTCAATAAATATCTGCTCATTGCCTGAATAAGATAATTCATAATTACGCTTGATAAACCGACCACCCTGATATAACTCTTTTCTATCAAGTGATAAATCAATCGTGCGTCCTGTCCCGAAATTATTTGATGATTCATCAGAGTGTTTAATCGTTAGCGTCTGAGAGTTTTTAGTGCTTTCCATCAACATTGATGCTGAAAGTTGAAATTTGCAGTTTCTTATCTGCCCATCAGTTAACCCCGTACGAATTAACATCTCGATACTATCGCCAACATCCGATGCAGACTCTGCATAAATGTCAATCTCGTAAATACCTGCTTCATAAATACCACCCGCACCTAAAACAGTATCGACGGGGACAAATTTATCATTGACTGTGAAGATATCACCATTGGCTAAAATAGATTCGCCAGGTCGTGCCGAAACCGTTTTATTATGACCACCTGTTCGCTTGGTAGATGCCATAATAGGTACGCCAGTATGGTTATTTAATGTCGTATCCCATAAGCCCCATTTTTTCGTCACTGCGTCATAAGACAGCGTTAGTTTAGGGGTAATCGTACCCGGTGCTGCGCCTGTTAAAATGTAGATCGTTAGCAATAAGGTATTATTCCCCATTGCTGAAACACCACTCATGACTGCATTTAATGAGCTGTAAACTAATCCTTGAGTGATGTAAGAGTTAATTGAATTAGTTGATATAATCTCTATCTGAAAATTCTCTAACTTATATATCGCTAATTCACCCGTAGACTGCGAACCGACAAAATAGATAACATCGCCTGACTCCCAAACACTCTTACCATCAGCACAGCCAATATTATAGGAAATGTCCTGACGACGATTTAACGGGCTGCCAGTGGCATTACCCGCATCGTACAAGAACTCTATCGTGCGTGTACCAAAAGCCACAATATTGTCATGGTGCTTCGCTAAGTAAACCCCTTTATCGTTATCTCTTTCAGCCTCTAAAAAACCCAATGGCGGGAATGTCTCTGGCAGGTCTACTTCTGAGTTATAAATAACGCCATCTTCATCCATGACGAAAAGATAACCGTCTAATACCGCACCACCATGCGTGATTGTTGTCGGAAAGTTTGACGCAATCTGATTTAGATTTTTAGATGAGTCCATCTCCCATCCCTTATTATTCTCAGCATCAAGAATAATAAGCTTAGGTACGCCAACAGTCTCTAACATGGTGCATCGCTCTGTTCCAGTCGAGAATATCCCGGTAACTTCTGCTATGCGTGTTGAGTTTTGTGTGGACTCGTAAAGGTCATCGTCGTGAACGATATATAACTTACTGTTTTCTTCCCAATAGTAAATCCCACGCCCTCTATCGTTCAAACTCAGTACAGTGGCATCCTCGATAATATCAATCGACGGTCTTTGCGTTACCTCAACCTCACCACTTCCGTTTAGATGAAGAACGCAATTAATCATGCCCGATATGTAATCGTTTATTCCACTCCCTGAAAACGAGTGAAAGTCCAAGTTTGGCTTTAAATCAACATCCATAGTTAGCATCACCCTGATCAGGGCTATATCTTGAGCCAAATGATAGCTCAGTCGTCAATGTGTTTAATTTGACCGCACGACCGATAATCACATCTTTTGACTCTTCTGCTGACCTCAACATTAACGGTGATATTCGGTTAGCACTACACATTTGCGGGGATAATTCGATAGCTAAATTATCCTTTAACGCTTTCTCATAATACTTCGGTAGGTGAACTTCGGTATCTAAATCAGGAAACTCTGATAACTCTTTGTACGAATTTAAGATAATCGTGTAAATCTGATCAGTCGTTGAATTAAAATAGAACGTACCATTAGGATACGTGTTTTGATAATACAACCTATCAGGTCGATTAACGGTGTACTTATTAAGATATTGGTTAAACTCAACAACATCTGCTTTAGCAAGCGTGTACTCTCTGGTTAATCCACCTACCGCTAATCCAACATTACTGGGTAGTTCACCCCCACAAAAAGAACTGCCCGTCCAGCCAATAATAGGCTCTGGAACTGACCCGCCTTCCATTAAGTTGTGCTGTACGATCTGAATAGGGCGTGAAGTAATGATATCGCCACTCAATCCAACAGTAAAAGACTGTACACCCGATGGGACGACTAAATGCTCTCTAGTCTCTTCATAAATCATCGAGACATTGCCCGACCACGAGCCAATCATGTCGTTTAATATCTCTAGCCCTTCTGCATACTGCTCATCAGACGGTTCTTGCCCTGACGAAACAATCACCAATTTCTTTAATGCTGTCTTGACGATAGTACGTGCAATCATGACCTTTTACTCTTGTTTTTCTTTCTTGGCTTTTTTGACTTTCTTTACCGCTTTCTTCTCTTCCCATCCCAATGACTGCGCATACTTAATCGTCGCAGGCAAATCATTGGTTTCTATGTCTGTGTTATCCGGTCTAATCCAAATCATTTTTCTCTCCAATAAAAAAAGGGGCGACATCTCTGCCACCCCAATTACTGATTTACACCAGCTTGTAAAGCTTTATAAATCAACTACTTAAACTCCAAATCCCTGTCCACTCATAAAGGGATTAAAAGTGACATAAGCAGGAAGTAAGTCGAAACGCACTTTCTGCAAGTTAGCATCACCATCGGAGTATTTAGAACAACGAATTTGCAAACCATCTTTAGTGGTCGCTAACGTATCCGTTGCGTAAAGTTTCTTCAATGGAACACTGCCAATACCAAAGGCTTGTTTATGATAAAACAAGTTAGGCTGGAACACTGTGTCAATAGCATTTTTGATCGTAACAACATCGCCATCAGCAATCGCTGAATCAACACTGTTATACTGACCATCAGTTTCAAAAATAGCAGAACCCGCTACCTTCAATGTGCCCGCACCGCTAGAAAGAACTAAATCCTCCGTTACTGTACCTGACCAGAGAACCTGCCCGCCTAGTGCGTCCGTAAAGGGACTACGCGTTGCTAGACCAATGCGATTACGACCTGTTACCTCAATAATCGTACCGGCAACAATTGTCTCTGTACCCGCACCGAAGCCAACAACAGTAATATCCTGAATAAGCGTATTCTTATTGCCTGACCAAGTAGATATTGGCGCACCATTAACCGTACCTGTTAATGACGGTAGAGTCTCCGTTGTATATGAAGCCAATGCGCTTGATTGCATCGCTTTCATATTGCCGAACTTATTACCAATCTGAGCATTGTTAAATGCCATATCAGTTGCCGCGTCCGAACCATTCGATAGACTGTGCTGGACATTCGCCAGATTAGTCATGGTAAATGGATTCATGGTGTAATAACGCTCACCATCATTAGGCACACCCATTGATGTCATTAGTGCTTCTGCACCCGCAACATCAGACCATGCGTTTACCACAGATCCTGGCGTACCATAGTGAAGACCACAGTTCTTGTACATGTATCGACCGAAATCTAACTCAAGGTCAGTGGCAATTCGACTAGCAGCGGGCTTGCCCACTAACTCATCGAGCTTGTCCATCTGTAATGCTTCGTCAACTTCATCCCAGTCCATGTGAACCGTGAAATAGTCTTGAACCACACCCGTTGCCTTACCTACGTCGATATCACTGCGATCAACTGCTGAGATATTACCATCGGAGGTACGGTCTGATTTATGGTCTACGGGACGACGAAAATCTGCGGTCGTACCCGATTTAGGATTGAACTTGCCGCTTAATAGCTGCGTGTCCACTGTTTTAGATAATACTCGTTCACACTCAAATGCCTTGAGGAAGGATTCCGCAAGGGGAACGGTGGTATTGTTGTCAAAATTGTTACTTGAGTTAGCCATTGCTAATTCTCCTATTCAAATGTTGCACCTTCAAGAATTGGGTGTCGCTTTTTTCCTGATGATGACGCTTGACCCTTACCCACTGTATCAATCGGTTCGGGCGCACTGGTTGTTGTTTTAGTGAACTTCTTAGAAAGCTCGTTAATCTCATTAATCTGACCGACAATACTCATCTTAGCTATGCGTCCAGCGGTAGAGATATTCTTACCAAGATAGTAAGCAACCTCAGTACCAACATCACTTTCCATTAATGCATCACGCATAATGGGGCTGATGGGCAACTGCTGGTTGTTCATCACGACTGATTCAAAATCCTCATACTTCTCTGCGGCGTCATCACAACTGTCCACCCAACTATCAATCGTCTCCTGTTGCTCAGGTGACGGCTGATACTGCTGATTACCTGCATTTTGTACAGGTTCAGTAGGGGTTTGTGGCTCTTTCGCTGTCGATTTCTGCGAATCTCGCCAGTTAAATAACTGGTCTTCGTAATCTTCCTCAGTTTCAAAATCAACCCTGTCCGGTCTTGGTGGAGGCGGGTTAATCACACCGTCTAACTTGGTATCCAGTGCGTCTAGTCTTTCTTTTAACTGTTGGTTTTCTTCCGCTAACTTTGCTTTGCCAGCTTCCGAATCATCAAGCTTTCGTCGTAGTCTTGCTTTTGCATTGCGTGACTTCGATGGTGGCTTGCCCTGACCTTCCTGAGCATTGCTCAGCTCCCCTTGCGCTTCCTGTGTGGTTTCATCATTAGCAGTGATTTCACCTTCGGATTCACCAGTTTTTTCGACCTCGGTAACAACTTCTGTTTCGAGTTCTTCTGTCTGCACTATTTCTTCGTTCATTACTGTCGATACCTATTTTATGTGTATGACCAGACGTAACCGCCTGCTGTTTTGTTTCTACCGCTACAACAAGAACTAATGCCCGTTATTGTGCTTGTGGCATACCTTGTGTTTGTTGCATTTGTTGCTGTTGCATTTGTTGCTGCATTGCCTTAGCCATTTGCACTTGTTGCATTTGCTGCATATTAATCTGACCAGCATCAGAGTTAGGCTCTGATATCTGATTCGCTAACTCAATGGCATAGCGATTAATCTCATCACTGGACACCATGTTATCGTTGAGAATATTCAATATCTCAACCTGTAGCGTCTCTTCATCATGGATAGTCTCGTTCATTACCTTCATCCGCTTAGTGACCGCTTCCATCTTCTTAATCAGGATTTCTTTCGACTTATTCTCGGTATCTCTGGATTGCCTGTCTTGAGCAACGGCTTGTTGAACCGCTTGGTCAACTAACTGCTTATGCTGTTGTTCATCCATACCCGGTGGTTTAGATAAAATCTCTGCAATCTCATCAGCACCTGGCCAGTCAAGATTCTTCGCAATAACGGGCATGACTTTTTCAGCCACTTGTGGAGCATACTGGATAAGCTCCATCATCGACTCAGAAGCCATCTGACGTTGTGTTGTATAAGAAGCACCAACATCAACCGCAACATCGAACTTGCCTTGCCCTAAATCGTAGACCTTAACCACTTCACCATTTTCATCGGTAATGGTCTTGTTGATCTCAACCATCTCTTCTTTATCATCAAATTTCTTAATTCGGATAACTCGCTGTGTATCGTAAACACGCGGAATCATATCGACCAGAATACGATAGGTATGCTCTAACGCCATTGCCCGGTTATCATGGAAGTGATATGTCCCAACATCACCTTCAACCTTACGGGCATTAATCGCCTTACCACTTCGCTCATTGCTCGGTGCGCCCAGTGAAGCCTTATACATACCACTAGCAGCATCTATGTCCTGATCGGCTATTGAAGCCTCTGAAATCCAGCCAGCAGACGGTTGGGGTGGTGGCTGTCTCTGCGGTGGCGGTACACCCACTTTATTCTTATAAATCAGGGTAGAAACCGCTTTATTATTCGCGTTCTCCCACATATCCTTGTGGTCGCCTAACTGACTCTGCTCCATGATATACGGCGCTTTCGGTGCTAGAGCAACCTGTTCAACACTCGCACTTCGCGTATAGTTGTAGATTCTCTGCGGGTCTTTGGCAAAACGGATAACACCGCGATAGATATCACGACCTCTGACGTTTAAGACTTTTCCATAACAAGGAATGATCGGAATGTACTTGCTTGGGAATACTTTACGGTCGTAAATCTCGGTTGGCGATAACTTGAACCACTCGCATTTATTCCCTGTTACCGTCCTTTTCTTGCTCGGAATAACCCCTTTTTCAGTTAATTCCTCTCGAATGTCCATCGAATCGTCTTTTACCTTTAAAACCTGACCTTCGACCATCCATAAAATCTGTTTTTCATCAACTAAACGGAAATATTCAGCAATTCTGACCTTTTCTTCATCTTTCCAAATCTCATATTCCTCACCCTTGCCATACTCCCAATCAGAATCAGGGTACTCGTCCTTATCCACCAATGAAGTGATAAAACCATATTTCGCATCCATCTTTGTCACTTCTTCGGCATCAGGGTCAATATCCACCCGAAACGAATTAGCAATACGCCTTATTTTTATCTCTTGGTCAAACGAATCATCACTCTCATAATCCGTCACAATCGACCAATATCCAAAGCCATGACCTACCGCACAATCAAACGCCGTATCATAAGCACTCTTGGCATTACTCGTCGCTTCGATATTCTTGATAATCCCACTGTAAATCTGCGCTAAGGTGAAATTAGAATGGCTGTTAGCACTGTCAAGTGGGCGAATAATCGCACCCATACGGTTCATCCGTTGATCACCCGTCACCTGGTCCACCCGTTGCTCTAACTTATTAATCGTCAGGCAGGGACGTTGCTCAACCTGTCGGGCTTGACGGTCTTTTTCGTGCCACTGGTCGCCATTGCGAAAGTCAACATCGTCCAAAGCTAAGTCGCAAACCTCTGCACTCTGCTCTTTGCAATATTTATACCGACGAATAGCCTCGTCGATTATTTTTTGGTCATCTTCCGTCATTTTAATAAGGGTTTAACTTTTTTCATTATTTTTTCCAATAAAAAAGGCAACCAAATGGCTGCCTCTCAATAAAATTCTTGTTTTTACTTAACTGCCCATCCACCCGCCAGTTGATGTACTTCCTTCGTTAAACGTGATTTTTTTCGTTATTTTCGACACAAAATGTCGTATTGACTGAACC
>VAPM010090342.1_pt1 | contig 16386 bp, 12 predicted proteins | sample 3395091 | NCBI WGS metagenome assembly VAPM01 (sample SAMN08290445, study PRJNA428436) | hydrothermal vent metagenome | isolation source: Deep-sea hydrothermal vent chimney 3 | place: Pacific Ocean: Juan De Fuca Ridge | reverse complement strand
CCTTTGCGCCTTTGCGTTAGATTTTATGACACTGTGATTCGTGGTCGAGTCACGGAACAGCCTGCCCCACCAAATATAAACCAATGGTTTTATTCAGATGAATATTTTTAGCGCTTAATTCACATTTAATTGCACGGGTCCACATTGTACAGAATGTCACAGTATTGCGAGGTGGTCAGCGTAATTAAACCTACAAGGCAAGGCACTCTACAGACCATAGCGGCCAACCAGCAGGTGAATTTTCCAGATATTAATATACCTCCAAGAGGTCAATATACTGGAGAAAAAATCAAACAGATAAAAAAACGCCGCTGAATTTATTCATTCAGCGGCGCTATTCGTGGAGTCATCTCCTACCAATATTATTTCTTGGCGTTACGCTCCTGCACTTCTTTAATCACATCTTCTGCGACATTCTTCGGACACGGTGCATAGTGTGAGAACTCCATGGAAAACTGGCCACGGCCAGAAGTCATGGTTCGCAGGTCACCAATGTAGCCAAACATCTCAGCCAGGGGCGCACTGGCTTTAACACGCACACCAGTCACTCCGGCTTCCTGACCTTCGATCATGCCACGGCGACGGTTAAGGTCACCAATCACATCACCCACATGGTCTTCCGGTGTGAACACGTCCACTTTCATGACGGGCTCAAGCAGCTGGGCACCGGCTTTCGGTATCGTCTGGCGGAAGGCATTTTTGGCGGCAATTTCATAGGCCACAGCCGAGGAATCCACAGGGTGAAAACCACCATCGGTCAGGTTAACGTGTACATCCAATACGGGGAAACCAGCCAGCACACCTTCGCTCATCATGACTTTGAAGCCTTTTTGCACAGCAGGCCAGAATTCACGCGGCACATTGCCACCCGTCACTGTGGACTCAAAAGTGAAACCACTGTTCTGTTCACCCGGCTCAATAATGTAATCGATCTTGGCAAATTGACCAGAACCACCTGTCTGCTTTTTATGGGTGTAGCTGTCTTCCACACGCTGCGTAATGGTTTCGCGGTAAGCTACTTGCGGCTTGCCCACTTCCACTTCGATACCGTGGGTACGCTTGAGGATGTCTACCTTAATATCCAGGTGCAATTCACCCATGCCTTTGATGATGGTCTCGCCGGTCTCTTCGTCGGTTTCCACACGGAATGACGGATCTTCCTGAATCATCTTGTTGATGGCCAGCCCCATTTTTTCGGCCCCACCCTTGTCTTTCGGCTTAATGGCAATGGAGATAACCGGATCAGGGAATACCATGGGCTCCAGCGTGGCTGGATTTTTCGGGTCACACAAAGTATGGCCAGTCCGGGTATTTTTCAGGCCAATAAAGGCCACAATGTCACCTGCCTGGGCAGAGTCCAGCTCAATGCGCTCATCAGCATGCATCTCAACGATGCGGCCAATACGCTCGGTTTTGCCTGTGAAGGTATTCAGCAGGCTGTCGCCTTTTTTGATTCTGCCGGAATAAATGCGGGTAAAAGTCAGGGCACCGAAACGGTCATCCATGATCTTGAACGCCAGAGCACGCAGCGGCTTGTCGGCATCAACGATAGCAAACTCACCGGTCTCATTACCTTCCAGGTCCACTTCTGGCTGCGGCTTCACTTCCATGGGGTTGGGCAGGTAATCCACCACAGCATTCAGCATCAACTGAATGCCTTTATTCTTGAAGGCCGAGCCACAATAGGTTGGGAAAAAGTCCAACGCAATCGTGCCTTTACGAATGCATTTTTTGATGTCATCCAGAGCGGGCTCTTCGCCTTCCAGATACTGTTCCATCATGGCATCATCGTGCTCAACAGCGGCTTCGATGAGTTTTTCTCGCCACTCTTCAACCAGATCGGTCATGTCGGCAGGCACATCTTCAATGGTATATTTGGTAGGGTCACCCGACTCATCCCAGACCCAGGCTTTCCGAGTCAGCAGATCAACCGCACCACTAAAGTCATCTTCTTCGCCGATGGGTAGCACCATCACCAGCGGATTGGCACCTAGCACATCTTCAATCTGCTTGACCACACGGTAAAAATCCGCACCCAGACGATCCAGCTTGTTCACCAAAATAATACGAGCGACTTCAGATTCGTTCGCATAACGCCAGTTGGTCTCAGACTGAGGCTCCACACCTCCTGAGCCACAAAACACACCCACGCCACCATCGAGCACCTTCAATGAACGGTACACTTCAATGGTGAAATCAACGTGTCCGGGGGTATCAATAATATTCAGACGATGGCCGTCCCACTCGCATGAAGTAGCAGCGGATTGAATAGTAATGCCACGCTCCTGCTCCTGCTCCATAAAATCGGTAGTGGCCGCACCATCATGTACTTCACCCAGCTTATGAATTTTACCGGTGAGCTTGAGGATACGTTCCGTCGTTGTGGTTTTACCGGCATCGACGTGCGCGAAAATACCGATATTTCTATAGTGGGTTAGATCAGTCATGAATAAGTACTCTAAAGTTAAATTTTTTGCTGTTTGTCCGCTGCGCTGCCCGCAACCGCGATCAGAACACGCCAGCAACAAAGATCAATACCTGTCGCTGAAAGTGTCACTAAAAACTAAACGGTGAATATAAACTCTGGTGGGGACGAGAGAAATACGAGCTTCCGCCCACCTGCACCCTATAAAAACGGGGAGCGCATAGTAGCATGCTGTTTTATATAGAAAAAGTATTATTACAAATATTGGGGGGTTTGGTATTTTGAGGCATTAATAATCAATGACTTACACTGCGGGTGGCTTTGAAGCCAAGTCTCTGCAATCGCCACAAACAAAATAGCGTTGTTACGCCATCCAGCGTACAACAAATATTGACTACTGCTATCCCCAATTACTGATAAACACTTGAGAAACATTCTGTATCTTATTGTTATTTAATAACTTAATTTCTATTGGGCTCACCTGCATAGTCGCAAAAAAACAGTTCCTGGTAGAACTTAAGCTTATGAAGGCAAAAACTCTATGGGATAAGTCACCGTCACTTTCTTTACATTTTGAGCACCAAAATCGAACTGTTTTACCCGGGCAATAATACGGGCCTCCAATTTGGCATTTTGCAACTCACTTGAAGTAATTCTGACACTTTCCACTTTTCCCGAGGGCAAGATGGTAATTTCAAGTACAATTTTCCCTTGAATTCCCGGTTCACTTCGGCGAACTCGGCGATAAATAGCATGTAATTTGCTTTTATTTTTATCAACAACATAAGCAATATCCTCTTCTGAGCGATAGTTTCCAACTCTTTCTTTTTTTGCCGTCTTTACCTTTTTTGCTGCTGCTGATTCAGCCTGGCTTGAGTCTTCGCTGGCACGGGCCGTAATTAATTTCCGCGCTATCGCGCCTTGCTCACCATCCAGTTTTGTCGTACCAACAACTTCCGTTAGATGCTCTACCGGCTTTACATCACCACGCCCCTCCATTGACCCAGCCAGAAGAATTTGAGTGTCAACTGATGCAGCTTGCATCGTCTGTGTGGTTGATTTTTTGATGGGGTTGCCCACCATTGCATCAATACTTGATGTATCCATTAGGTCAGACAGCTCCGCAGCAAGAGCAATCAAGCCACTTTCACCTGCTTTTTTACGCGCAACCTCTTGCTTTTCAGTTAACTTTATTTCCTTTTTTGGCTGTTGCCGTTTTACAACGGGCTTGGGGGCGGGCTTAGGTTTGGGCCTTTCAATTTTTTTAGGTTTTGGTTTAACCACTGGTTTAACAACAGGCTTAGGTTTATCCAATATAAATTTGGCGATTCTATCCGGTATATCAACTTTTGCTCGGCGTTCTTCCTCAGGGACTTTGATCGTATTAAAAAACAACCCCATTCCCATAAACAGCGTAAATATAAACAAAGTAAACCATACAAAGGGTTTGTCATGTTTATTTTTTGGCTGCCATGCAAGCGCAAGGCTTTGATACGATGCGGTACTCATCGATGCTTAGCCTTTTGCCTTCTGAAAGGCCGCAAACGCTATCGCGGTGTAATCAGCCTGACGACACGTTGCAAGAATTTTGCGTAACAGTTGATATGGAATATTTTCATCGCCCATTATTGTAATGGCACGGCCTGTTTTTTTATCTTCTGAAGTTATAAGCTGGCGTTTTGACGCCTGAAATTTTAATTCTTTTTCCAGTTCAGCAATAATTGTTTCTTTGCCTTCTAATAATTCAGAAATGACAGCAACCCGCTTACCTTGAACCAACACATCCGTTTTGGTGATTGTAATGATCAATGTCTCTTTTGGAACATTATTCGCAACAGAGGTTGGTAATGTAATATCTTTACTGTTTGGTAACTGTGGTGCTCCAGAGCTAACCAAAAGAAAAAATACAAGAATAGTAAAAATATCCATTAACGAAACAAGATTTAAACCGCTGCGGCTATGCAGATCCTTGAAGTGATCCATTCTTTTTGAACGGCTGGAAAGCTTTAAGCTATTCACTTCTGGCCCTCGCCTTGATTATTTTCCGGCGCATCTATTTCGGCATCCCCGATCGAAATATTTGGGAATAATTCGATAGTCTCCACCGTCAAGACTGAAACGACATCTGCTGTGCGTACACGATCCATAACGTGTATTAATGTTTTATAACTAATAGAAGGCTCTAAAAGCAGTGTAATATCCTGCTCATCAGGAAAGCGTGTTTTAATTTCCACCAACAAATCGGTGAATAAGTCCCACCGTGTTTCTCCCTGACTTCGTGGAAATACTTTAATAATTCCGAGGTTTGCATCACGTATATCAAAACTGTTTTCACGTAAAACCAGCTCCAGCTGAAGTTCAACTTTTTCCTGAGAGTTTGCCTTGGCATCCAAAGCGGGTAAATTCAGCTCTAATACTGTCATCCGTGAAAAGACAGCTGTGATAAGAAGAAAAGGAACCAATATCACCATTAAGTTCATAAAAGCTGTGATATTCAGCTCTTCCGCTTCATGAAGATGTTTAAAAGATGATTTTTTCATTTTTGACGGCTTTTAATCTCTAACCATCAAATTAATTGACTTGACTGCCGCTTTTTCCAAACTGTCCACAAGCCGTGCCGTTTTTGTCACCAGATAAGAATGCGCAAGCAGCAAAGGAATCGCTGCCATTAACCCAAAAGCGGTCGTATTCATGGCCACAGATATACTCGCCGAAAGTAAATCCGCTTTTTCTGCGGGGTCAGCATGAGCAACTGCGGTAAAGGCCTGAATCAAGCCAACGATGGTTCCAAGCAAACCCAGCAGAGTGGCAACATTGGCAAATGTCGCCAAGTAATGTGTGCGCTGTACCAGGTCAGGCATGGCATCCATCATGCCCTCCTCCATTGCTGCTTCAATGATTTCCCGGCGTTTATTTTCACTGTGTCGGGAAAAACCGTAATTCAAAACCAATGTGATCGGTGTTTTTACAGACTCTGTTAATTTCATAGCACGACCAAAGTCCAGCGCCTTTAACATCGGAATCAATTGCAGCCAGATTTTATTGGTTACTTTGCTCGTCTTACTTAGGTAAAAATATCGTTCCAATGCAATTGCGACACCAATGGCAAATACCCCTAAAATAGGATACATAAATGGCCCGCCTGCCTGGAATAATTTAACAATTTCCATCAAAATACCCTCTTAACTGTGTTTCTGCATGGACAACCTATGCATAATCCAAAATGCTGATTATATAAATATATTATCTCGCCTCATAAATAACAATTTATGGTTCGATATCATTACCCTTTTCATCAAAATCAAAACACTTGTTGATTATCTCTGGCAATACATTACCCATACCAACTCACCTCATTCTTCGATTTTTTCAATAGTCGGGGGGAAATTTTCATAACTTTGATTATTAAGTATCTGGTCAATTTCATCCAAAAGATATTTCCGCTTTAAACGATATTCTTCAAGAACAATCCTTTGACTTGAATAATCTTCTGACAACTCGCGTAATTCTCTTGAAAGTTCTGGAATATTCATTATTATTTTTCACCAAGATCCCGGACGACGCGAAAACCTGTATATTGATCAGCATTGCCAGAATGGTTTGATATCGTCAATGCGGTGCACTCCTCCATCGACGATTTATGTGAACCACCAAGAACAACAAACCTTCTACCTGTTTCAAATGCAAATTCCCGGGCATTCCCTGCGTAGTTAACCAACCCCCATCCATTTTGTTTGCCTGTAACGGTTTTAACAAGTGAACCCCCTTTTTCAATACCCCGCGCACTTAATTGACAATTACGATTTGGGTCAAGAACGTACGGTTTTGATTTAGAGGCATATACCCATTCTTTTTTTGTCGGTAGCCTGTATTTTTTCTTCGTATTTTTACTTAACCATTTCAAATAAGCTGATATGGTCGATATTCCAATATTGGTTGCTGGCAAATCATCAGATTTATCGGTGCGTAAATCACATTCTGAAGAAACCCTGCAAAATTCATTTAATTCAGCGAGCGATGTTTCGTATTTTCCGATAGCAAAAGCCTTGACTCCAGAGCTGGCAGGCACAACAACCAATACAGGCCCGACTCCACCACTCTTGAGTTTGTCGCGACAAACTGCACGATCACCCCGCGCGCCCAGCCCGGCAATTGAAAGATTGCAAACATCTTTTTCTTTTATCGCAATTGCCATCAAGGCAGGGTTATCCTTAAAAATATGCAGGGCGTAACGTTTTGCATCAAGTGCATGTTCAGGAAAACGCTCCCCTATAGAAGCAATACATTGAGATAATCGTGTTGATAATGTATTTTCGATACTCATATATCTTTTATAATCCAGATCACGCAATTTCGTGATCGCAATATTAAAATCACGCATGTTCAACTTTGATGAGCATTTTAATTGTTGATTGACATTTGTCAGTGCCACATCAAACAAACCGGTGTTTTTTGTTTTTTCTACTAATTTTTTTTCCTTTTTATTGGCTCTTTCACTCGCCAGCCGTCTATTTCGTTCAGCACGCTTTTTATCCTGGGTTTCCTTTTTTTGTATCATTTCCACCAGTGTAATTCTTTCATTATCTAAAAAGTGACTATTATCCGTATAACGATAAGCATTTTCTATAAGGGTTTGTGCGCGAAGATACTGCGGCTCTTGCACAAATTCTTTGATTTTATTTACATATAATTGATAAATATCTTCTCGTGTGGATAAATACCACTCGTCAGGCTTACCTGAAAGTATTCTCAAAATACCCTGCACTTCACTCCAGAGGCTTTCTTCCCACTCATTTGTAAAGCTGGGTTTAGCCAGTAATTTCTCAATACTTTCCTTGTAAAGGTTATAGCGTATATTAAATTCCAGCTCAGTCCTGATATCAGACTCCGAAATCAGCGGGATTTGCGGTATAACAATATTGTTTTGTGTATATGTATAATATCCAACTCCGGCACTAACAAACAACAAAAATGTCACCAACATAAATTTTGATTTTTTCTTGAACGTCAACTGCCTGTAAAATACATCGACAGACTCACTACGGTCTTCACGTTTAAACGATAATGCTGCCTCTATCGCTTTCCATTGACGTTTGCTGATATCACTTATACGTTTTGGCTTGAGCTTTTTATTGTATGCTTCATCTGCTGGCAACCGACTGAAGGGATGCTCTCCTGAAAATAATTCATATGCAACGCAACCTAATGCATATATATCATCACGAATATCAGGCGTTTCCCCTAATAACATCTCACGACTAGCATATGCAGGGGTTAATGCGCCTAGGCCACCCGCATCAAAAACAGTCTGATCTTGTTCTTTCCCGGTATGCCGGTCGATATTTGCAACCGCCCGCGCGATACCAAAATCAAATATTTTAGCCACCCCCTCAGTGGTGACAAAAACATTGCCGGGCTTGAAGTCTGAATGGACAATATTTTCAGAATGCGCATGTGCCAGAGCCGAACACATTCCAGATAAAATATCCCATACATCATCCCGTGGAAGACCGGTCGCCTGATATTGCTTGATCAACTGATCCAGTGGCTTTCCTTCCATGTATTCCATGGTCATAAAAACAACATCGCCATCCCTGTCAAAGTCATAAACCTTTACAGTATTCGGATGCGCAATACGCTGAGCCTTTCTGGATTCCCGTTGGAGGGCAATAAATGCCTCCGGGTGAGTCTTGAATTCTTCACTCAGAACTTTGATGGCCACATATGGGTCTCTGTCTTGAGCTTCGACTTTCAGGCGGTCCTTGGCTTTGTATACAACCCCCATGCCACCAACACCTAAAATCTTTTCAAGTAAAAAACGGTCTTTTAATACTTCTATGTGTTCATCTTCAACTGTATCAGTAACAGGTTCAGCATCTGAAGTTACCGCAGTATGCTTTATACGTGTTTTTGACGGCTCATCATTCTTTTTATTATGGTGTATATTTTGGGTGGGTGACTTAAATCGTGTTGCATCTATTTTTTTGTGACTTTCATTTGGTGGCTTAAATTGCGTTACATCATCCTTTCCAGGGCTCTGAACAGGCACTTTAAATCGTGTCGTATCATTATTTTCAGGGCTCTGCGCAAAGGGTTTAAATCGTGTGACATCACGTTTTTCATGACCCTGAGATTCTGATGTTGTCGTATCATCAGGCTCGACCGTGTTTTTCCGATGAGCTGATATTTCACCACGAATGCGCGTTCGCCCATCGGCAACAGGACGTCCGTTTATTGATTGTGGGTTCGCCCCCTTTTTCTTTCCGGGGTCGTCAGGTTTGGTCATTATAAAATGAGAGTTGTCAGTGAGAGATATTATTGATTGGCGGTGCTACGCACACCTTTGACCAGAACAACAGATACATTATCAGAAGCTCCATTGTGCAAGGATGTTTCAATAAGATTATTGGCTGCTACTTCAACAGTATCATCCTGCAAACAGTTTATAATACCCTCTTCATTAATAGCGTTGTACAACCCATCGGTACATAACATAAATGTGTCACCCACATTGACATCAAAAACATCAATATCAATATATAAATTTTCACATGTACCGACGGCCCGAGTGATCACATTTGCATCAGGATGGTTTTCTGCTTCCTCCATTGAAATTGATCCATGCTTCAACAATTCAGCAACATGACTATGATCAACGGTAATTTGTTCAATATCACCATTCCGATAGCGATATAGCCGGGAATCTCCCGCCCACAGACAAACACCAATACGGCCTTTTATCAAAAGAATGGCAACGGTACTACCGATAATACGCCCTTCAAGCATAATTTCAGAATATTCAAGAAGCCGTTTATTAACATCCAGAATTTTATCTTCAATTGTCGAAACAAAAACATCCAGGTTAACTTTTAGCTCAATGTCGGCAAGCATGTTTACAATCATGCTGCTGGCAACATTTCCTGCTTCGTGACCACCCATCCCATCGGCAACCGCCCATAGATTAATATCCGGCTTTGAAAATACAGCATCTTCATTAATTTTTCGCACTACACCAACATCTGTTGTTGCCGTACTGAGCCACTGCACAGGTCTTCTTATAGTTATGTCAGTCATAGTTTATTTTACAGAATAAGGTTGTGGCCAACCCCAGTGTGCCCATTGCCCATCCAGCATGGCAGATAACTGATTGGCAGCGGGTAAATTTTTAACGCTGATAACACAAGGATTAATTTTCTCAGAACCACGAGTAGCCCAAACGCTATACGAAGTCATTGTTTTAAGCATAATAGAATCTAAAAAACAGGAATAAACAGATGCTGGAGATTGTTCGTCAAACTCTATATCCATCTGTATAGAATGGCCATCAACCTGATGCCCTGTTTTTAAGTAACTCAATGTAAAATCAACATTAATATTGTTCACTTCATCAATAAGTTGATCAACTGAAAATTGCTCCTCCAGTGCTTGCAAGGCTAATTCCTCAATACTTTCAAACCAGTGGGTATGAAATGAAATAAATTCCAGAGGGTTTAGCTCCGGCTTAAGCGGCATAACAATTGAAAAGGGATAATATCGACCGACTTGATCAACACTTGGCAACATAATTCCAGCCCAGTGTTGTTTATCAATAACACCCGCTGAAAGAACAAAACGCCAGATTGGACTCGTCAAATAAATATCGAGCCACTCATCCCCCATTTGCTCTTTTGAGCTGGCAACATACAACTGTAGCCACTCATCCCAGGTTTTAAGAAATGTAGCAGGCAAATTTCTATGCACAAAGTCTCCATGCATAGGCAGCTTTCCATAAATACCACATTGTTGTTCAGCGCCCATTTATATATTTTCTCGAAGCTTGAATGCACTTAATAAATTATTTTTTAACGGGTTATTAACGCTCTTTGCTTTAATTTGATAAGTAATTTCATGCTTAATGGGCTTAGGCAATGGAGATGATTCCCACGTATCCGGTTTTTCATCCGTAATATTATAGGTAATCAAATAAACATTAGATTTTTTTGTTTTAGACAGCTTTGACTGGTCTAACAATTTAAACCAAGCCCATGGCCCATCAAACGCCCGGGAATATTGTCGTTCATTTAAATCTTCAAAAATAATACGGACTCTGTTTTTATCATCACTGCCAACCCACGTCAGAGTCTTCCAAAATTTGGGACCATGGCTATATGAAATATTATTTTCACCCACTTCCAGCTCAAAGCGAACATCATTTTTACCCATCAAATAAGGCTTTAACTGAAACGTCAAACTGGGTATTTCTGCATTGTTTCTAAAATAAATTTTTTGAATGGCCAAAGCCCTTTTTACCTGATTAATGGATTGCTGTGAAAGACCAAGGTTGTATTTGTCAATGCTACGATTTTTCCAGCCATTACGTGTACTGATAAACGGCTTGATGTATTCCTCACGGAACACATCAATAGTGCCACCCGGTTTAAAGAAATCGATAAAATCAAGTAAAGCAAGTTCATCTTTTGATGACTTAGTCAGTGGATATCGCCCTGCCAGCGCCTGTCGATATGGCCGATAAATAGTTGACTTCCATTCTGAATTCACATGCTGGTGTGCAGATCGTAAAATTACCCGCCAAGTTTCATCCGCCAATGTTGTCAGCCAACGTTCAATCGGTTTTGGTGTGTTTTTTGCAAATGCATGTAATGATGAAATAGCATTTCCAGCGCCACTCTGGTACCGAACCTTAGCAACCTCAAAAGCTTTTTTAGCTGGGTCCGGTGCTAATGTTATTTCATTCACGAATTCCTGCAATTGGGATACCTTTAATAATACCGAGCTAATAGGTGCAGGCTTTCGTGATGATTCACGCAACATAACATTGATGCTTCTGAATTCACGATCCACTTTTGTCCAGGGCACTTTCGTTGCCGCCAGGCTTGCAAGTTCCCCGGATACACCTTCTTTATTATCATCTTCTAAATTGGCGGCCAGCTGACTGGAAAGCTCAGTATTGTTGGAACCAACTTCAAGAATAGCAAGCATGGGGGAATAAACCGGGTCCGTGAAATTTATCAATACATCATTTGCGTGTTTCAGGTTTTCAAATGGCTCGACATTTAACGTGCCATATACTTTTTTCCAAACTGCATTGTATTCTGACAAGTAGTGGTCTTTAACCTGCTCACTCACCTCTCCGAGATCATCTTTTATAAAGTCCACCCGAGCTTGATCATCATCAGACAACAACCACTTTTCACTCGTGATGCTGGATATAATTTCTGAATCAGACGAAAAATCGATATCATCATAAGCTTCTTTAGTGAAAAGAATCGGTATCGACAAGTTCATTTGTACTTCTCGGGTGGTGATATAGTTATCACGTACGGACTCACCAAATTCATTTAAAAGATCAATCTTTTGAGTGTATACCGGATTTGTACGAATACGTTCATAAATGCGCTGAGAGGCTGGTACACGCAGTAAAAGACTGCGTGTTGATGAAACTATCTGTTTATTCAGCTTTTCAGGCTCCAGATCGAGACTGAGCAAAGCTCCCAGATGACTTAATAATTCCTGTCTTTTAGTTGCCTGACCTTCCAGTTCATTTTTCCATTTCTCCGAGAACCAATTTTTCACAAGTTGCTTGTCCATATGCGCTAACTTGTTAAACATGACATAGGTTCGAAATGTACTGTAAAGGTCACCACCTCGGTGCCCACGTTTCAAATGGGTTTCCAGTTGTTTCATCAGTTTTGGAAGAAATAGATTTTCAAGCTGGGAGTAGTAGGCTGCATTGGCTGCATCATCCACATTACTATCATACATACCGAGAGCAGACAGCCAGGGATGTTCTTCCTGATCATAAACCACGCTTGCTTTTGCCAGGGCATTAAGTGCTGGTAAAGTATTATAAATATTCCCCGTCCGTATATTGTATTTTTTCTTCCCTGTATTAAATTCAGTAATATAGGATTCCACTTCCTGCATATACATTTCATTACGGGTAAAACTTCCAGCCCAGACAACAGACATCACAACGGCAATGCCCGCCATAGCAACATATGCGGATCTTTTTGACCAGGTTATAAATTTTTCATACCGTCTATTTGAACCCACCAACTCTGATTCGGGAAATATTACATCACGAAAAAGCTGTCCCAAAAAATAGCTTTTACCTTGGCTCATTGGCGGAGCCATAACTTCACGATTAAAACCAAAATTCGACGAGACCGAAGACATCAAACGGTCTACTGGTGTGCCATCCTGAGTGCCACTGGTAAAATATATACCTCGTAAATACGGTTGATAGCGGAACCTGTTTTTAATAAATGCTTGCCGGGTAAATTTTTCAACAATGCCCTTCAGGTTTTCCATTTGCTGTGGAAAACCCTGAATGGCACCCCGTCGCCTCACATCTCTTTCTTGATGGACACGCCACAAAACTCTTTCGTACAAACGTTTTATAATATTTCTATATTCGTTATCCAAAAACTCAAAATCAGGTGACTGCGAGTATTTCGGCGCATTGGGAAGAGAAATCCCCCAAACCTGTTCACGGTCATCCCTTCCCATATCTTCAAAAAACTCGGAAAACCCGGAGACTAGGTCACACTTGGTGAACATTAGATAAATTGGAAAGCGAATTTCCAATTTTTCCATCAACTCATCAATACGTGAGCGAATGGTATTGGCATGAATAATGCGTTCTTCCTCTGTTTGTGTCAGAAGGTCTTGCAGACTAATGGCTATTATTGCGCCATTGATGGGTCGCCTGCGACGATGCTTTTTCAGGAGCGTTAAAAAACCTTCCCAGGCCGAACTGTCAACGACCTTATGACTATCCTGAGTAGTGTATCTTCCTGCTGTATCAATAAGCACAGCATCATTGGTAAACCACCAGTCACAATTACGGGTGCCACCAACGCCATGCAATGCCCCTTTACCAAATTGTTCTGCCAAAGGAAAATTTAAACTTGAGTTAATCAAAGCTGTTGTTTTCCCGGAGCCGGGTGGACCAATAATGATGTACCACGGTAACTCGTATAGCGCTTTGGTTTTTCCTCTGCCTTTAAATTTTAACTTTTTGAGTGTTGTCAGGGCATGCGTAAAGCGCTCCCCTATCTGTTGCATTTCTTCGGACGTTTGATCAGAGAGAATATTATTGGACTCTGCCGATGGATTGTCCTGTAATGCGGTAACCAGCTCATCATTATTTTTATTTTCTTGTCGTTGAACGCGTAAGTTATTGAGCCCCCAAAGTACAATCATGATGATGATGGTCAGCAGTCGTGCTATTTCCCCTCCTAGCGGGGCATAATTTTTTTCACCAAACTTAAAAGCTGGACCAACAAACCAAATGAGTGCTGAAAGTATCAGCAAACCTATTATTGAAATAACAACTCTATTTTTGAAAAAATTGATAACGGATTGCATATTTTTACTCAGATTGACAATAGAAGGTTACTGCAAACTAATTTTTTTCTTAGTAAGATCAGTTGTCGATATTTCGGTTAATTGTTTTGCAACAAAATTCGTTGATTCATGCATCCAATAGCGTAAGCCGGAATAGCTTAGAAGCATTATTCCGCCAATAACACTTGCGACCACCCACATCGGAACGTATTGAGTCAGTGTATTGCGTATTCTGCCCACGCCTTCCCAGCTGGGTGACAAGGTGCGCTCATACTCACCACGCTGCCTACGAATTATCTGAAATAGATCATCGCGTAACTGTTCAAGCAGGTCTCTCCCCCGATGGACAACACGGTATTTACCTTCATACCCCAGGCTGAGAAAAATATACATCAGCTCCAGAATATCGATATTTTCAGCGGGAGCATTGCGCATTCTGTCCAGTATTATAAAAAACTTTTCTCCGCCTTTCGTTTCATTATGAAATACACTTAGCAGTGTTCTTTGAGTCCATGCACTCTCCGCACCCCAAGGCGTATTAAGGACGGCTTCGTCAAGAATGGTACATAATAAATAACGGGTCGCCAGTATAATTTCCGGTTTAATCCCCGCTTCTTTTGATCGTTCTTCAAACAACTTAAGCTCACTCACCAATTGCTGGTGTAACCCTCCTACATTGGCATGGCTCACTGTTTCCCGTGTTTTCGTAAATACTGCAATAAGCATTGCTGAAGCATTTATCAGGGGATTAAGCCCGAAAACGGTTTGAAACTGAGTCGCATTAAAATCGGTATTTTGAGCGTGTACATTGTTTGAGGGTGGATGCTGCATGTAAGACGGGTTTTGTGGTGCCGCAGCCGGGGGAACAGAAGGGGGCGGCATGTGGTTGCTCGACGCCCTCCCTCCAGGCATTGGGCGGACAACAGTACCATCACCCTTGTTAACAGGCTGCCTGAAGACAGTTTTGTCTGGATTATCTGAAGACATTAATTACTCCTGAAAGATGTACACAAACTACTGTCTGATTGTCCAGAGTTCAAGATCCAACCCGGGAAAATCACCACCTATATGTAAGGCAATGCCTCCAGAGTGCCTAAGCTCTTTCCAGTAATTATTGTTTCGCTCAAACTCAAAATATGTGTAACCCGCGTGATAGGGTATTTGACGAGGAGCAACCGGCAATACTTTTAAGGGTATTCCCGGCATTGCAGCATTAACCAACTGTCTGATGCGATCCACAGGACCAACTTTTACCTGGGCGGGAAAAAGTGTTTGAATTTTATTTTCGGGTATATCTGCACGCACGGCCAGAACAAACATAGCACTGTCAATCAACGTACGATCTGATATTTGTGCGACACGAATGCCAAATTTTTTCTCAACAAGGGGAAGTGCTGCCGCAGTTTGCTCATAAACCATGGTGAGACATTGGCGCAGTGAATTGATAACAGGAACAAATGTTGTTTGTAAATTATCGTGCATGAAAGGTGGAAAAACCGGAGGGCGTTTATTGTTTGTAACAAACGTTGACAGCTCTCCCACCATTTGCACGACTTCAGAGTACAATTCAACGGGATGCAACCCCTGCATTTGTGACAAATGCAGGGTTAATGGCTCAAGTCGGTTCACTAGCTGCAACAACATGTAATCTGCAATTTCAGCAGTCCCCCCACGCTGAGTATCCGCCAGACGGCCTGCGATAGATTCCGCACGATGATGTAACATGCCTGCTAATTCAGACAGAAACCCGGAAAGTTTCACTGATGCATGACAGTCAAAACAAGTAGGGATATATTCCTCATCCAACAGTATGTTTTTATCTTCCCGTGCTTCCGATATTCGCAAAACGCCGATTCCTGTATAGCCACTCATGTCATCGGATTCTAACAACAAGCGCATCCTGAGCTTCCCAATGTCAATTTCGGTGTTATCACCCCCTTCTATAGAGACATCTCTGGCACTCTGTTTTGAAGAATAATAACGTGCGAGTCCCTGTGTTTCATTTTCAGGTAAAACATCAATTGCCCCAGGGCGCTTAACGGGAATTGCCAAATAAACAATTTCATCATGCGTATTTTCGGGAACTTCAAATACAGGCGGCAAGTCATTTTGGTCAGGAAAACTGAAAGGGGTTCCATCCGGAAAAACACCTTTGCCATTTATGAGTGAAATTTTCCCCAGTTTAAGCAGTTCCTGATCAACTTCAATATGGTGCACCCCCCAGCCGTATGCGCCATATGCCGCGCACTTACCATCAATATAGCGTTCAACATAACGCTCTTGCTGTTGAAAATGATGAGGATTGAGGAACATTCCCTCTGACCAAATGACTTTATTATCTAATGACATGAAATCCTGCCTGGGGTTTATTATGCGGGTTAAGTTTTTTGTTTATAAAAATATGTGTTAACACAAGCACTACAATTATTGCATTGACGACCAGCCAGTAGATTGTGGGAAATATTCAGCGTAAAACCAATCGTTCTGAATTATTTTTCTTCGGAGTCGTCGAAGTTTTCTGCATCGGGTGCCTGATCAATCATAAGAATTAATTTATTACTCGATAATTTTATATCTGCTGATGAACTAAACACGTTAGTTTGAGCAATGGG
>VAPM010911602.1_pt1 | contig 16406 bp, 18 predicted proteins | sample 3395091 | NCBI WGS metagenome assembly VAPM01 (sample SAMN08290445, study PRJNA428436) | hydrothermal vent metagenome | isolation source: Deep-sea hydrothermal vent chimney 3 | place: Pacific Ocean: Juan De Fuca Ridge | reverse complement strand
CTCGATGGCCTGTATGAGTGTATTCTATGCGCCTGTTGCTCAACATCCTGCCCATCGTTCTGGTGGAACCCTGATAAATTCCGTGGTCCTGCGGCGCTGTTGCAGGCGTACCGTTTTTTAGCGGATAATCGAGATCAGAATACCGCGCAACGTCTAGCCGAGTTAGAAGGGCCGTATAAATTATTTAGATGCCATTCCATTATGAATTGTGTAAATGTTTGTCCAAAGAATTTAAATCCGACAAAGGCGATAAATGGTATAAAAGAGATGATGCTGAAAGACATGTTCTAACTGGAAGGTGAATAGCGAGTAGTCAGATTACGGTGTTGGAAACGAAACGTGAAATGCTCATTTACTATTCGTAAACTCCGTTTTCCCGTTTCGTTTGCGTCTTGTACTCTGATTTCTCACTATCCGCTCAGGTTTTTGGGGATGCCAAAGATAATTAAAACCGTCATTCCCGCGCAGGCGGGAATCCATTGATTTAGATACCTTATTTTCAAATATGAATACTATAGAAACACAAACAAAAAACACTGAACTATCCCGCCTGCGCTGGCAATGCCGTCGTGGTATGCTTGAACTCGATTTATTTTTACAAGGCTTTATGGATAAAGAATATAATAATCTAACCCAAGAGCAACAACAAACTTTTGAACGCTTGCTTGAAACTCCCGATCAAATGTTGCTTGATTACTTAATGGGGCGGGTTATTCCATACGATAAGGAAATCGCGGATGTCGCAAAACAAATTCGCCTCACTGCCGGTCCTGCAACTTAAACGTTCCAGAATTTTACTGTTTCTAATTTTCACTCTGCATTTAATTGCCTTAGCAAGCATTATGTATTCTGTTTATTTTCATGTCGGTATCAATATTAGTATTGGCGTGTTGATTGGTTTGAGCTTTTATTATTATCTCCTCTACTATAAAAAATTAACTACTTTAAACTTAATCAAATATCGTCAAGATGGGTTGTGGATACTTGGTTACAAATCAAAGCCACTATTAGTTTCAATCGAGCCACAATATTTTCTAACAGAATGGCTTATTGTTTTGCGTTTTAAAATCGGCCAGACAAGAATAAAGAATATTCCAATTTTCATTGATATGTTATCTCCTCAAGATTTCAGGCTGTTGCGTGTTGTGTTGCCTTATATTCAGAAAATGAAAAAGCCTGGCGATAGATTGGTTAATTAATCTATGCTGTGTATTAGAAAAAATGCCTAAGTTATGTGAGCGTGGTGAGGAACTAAAGCTCTTTTTATAACTTGTACTTCTATTTTGATAAGCTAAACTTTGCCCATAACTTCTTGCATTATCCATATAAAAAATAGCTGTAATTAATTTAGAACTACGTGTCGATTTCAGCGAGGAAATTGCTATGCCAAGGATTGTATTACCGGGTGATGAACCAGATTTTGAATCAGTTTCGCTATCACGTCGAAGATTTGTTAAAGGGGTTGCCGTGGGCGGCGCTTTAATGGGGCTGGGGCTTAATACTTTTGCATCAACAAATAACTTATCCGCTCAAATATTATCGGGCCCAGATGTATTAAAAGGGACAAATTTTAATCTTAGGTATGACTACACGAAAGTGAATTTTACTGGTCAGGAGCGAATGGCGACGGCGATTAATGGTGGCGTACCGGGGCCTGTTTTAAGATGGAAAGAAGGTGATACCTTAACGCTTAATGTAAAAAATAATCTGGCGGATGATACATCGATTCACTGGCACGGTATTATTTTACCCAGTAGCCAGGATGGTGTACCGAATATTGCTGATGGCTTTAAGGGCATTAAACCAGGTGAAAGTTTTAGATATCAATTTAAAGTTCAACAAAATGGAACCTACTGGTACCATAGCCATTCCGGTTTTCAGGAACAAACTGGCGCTTACGGTGCTATTGTTATTGAACCTAAAGAAGCTTATCCCTATGCCTTCGATCGCGAATACGTTGTGCAGTTATCCGACTGGAGTGATGAAGACCCAAACGATATTTACTATAAGTTAAAAAAACTCAGTGATTATTATAATTTTCGCGAACGTACTGTTGGCGATGCTTTCGACGAAGTAAGGGAAGTCGGTTGGGAAAAGTTCTGGCAGAAGCGTGGCATGTGGAATCGGATGCGAATGTCTGACCGGGATATTTCGGATGTGACAGGTTATACCTATACCTTCTTAATGAATGGGCAAACACCGGCAGCAGGCTGGACAGGCTTATTTAAAAAAGGTGAAAAAGTTTTGTTGCGTTTTATCAATGCTGCTGCGATGACCTTTTTTGATGTCCGTATACCGGGTTTAAAAATGACTGTGGTTGCTGCGGATGGTCAGTATATCCAACCGGTAACGGTTGATGAATTTCGTATCGGCGTTGCGGAAACCTATGATGTTATTGTTGAGCCAAGCAGTGAGCAGGCTTATAGTATTTTTTCACAGGCGATTGACCGCACTGGTTATGCGCGTGGCACATTAACGCCCGATCTTTCGATGACCAGTGAGGTTCCGGTTTTAGATGCAGCACCCTTATTGTCGCATCGTGATATGGGTATGAAAATGAGTGGCATGACTGGCCACTCTGGTATGAAAGGAATGAAAAGCAGTGGCGGCGGCAGCATGTCGAGTTCGGGCATGCAGGGTATGGATCACTCCAAACTGAAAGGGATGAATAATTCGGCTCATTCTAAAATGCAAAAACCTGCAATAGGTTCAGGTAAAGCTGGCTTTGGTACCAGTCAAAAAGTTGTACATGTTGCATCAGAATTTGGTCCTCATGTTGATATGCGAGCCGAGTCGCCACAATATCTGCTTGATGATCCGGGGATTGGCTTGCGTAATAGTTCGCGGCGTATTTTAACCTATGCGGATCTCCGTAACTTAAATAAAGCACATGACCTTCGTGAGCCAGGGCGGGAAATAAACCTGCATCTAACCGGTAATATGAATCGTTATATGTGGTCGATCAATGGCATTAAGTTTGCTGATGCTGAGCCTATTCTGCTTAAATTTGGTGAACGCGTTCGTATGAACCTGCTTAATGACACGATGATGAACCATCCTATTCACCTGCATGGTATGTGGAGCGATTTAGAAACCGGTGACGGTGTTTATATTCCACGCAAGCACACGGTTATTGTGCAACCAGGTGCAAAAATAAGTTTTCTTGTGACGGTTGATGCGATGGGGGGCTGGGCCTATCATTGTCATCTTCTTTATCACATGCTTGGCATGTTTCGTAAAGTCGAAGTTGTGTAAGGGAGGCCGCAAATGAAGGATAAGATAAATTATAAATTAACAACAATGTTAATACTCAGTTTTATATCAAGCTTCGTTTATGCGGGAGGTGTTGAAGAAAATCCAACTTTAACCAAGGTAATGATTAATCAATTTGAATCACGTAGTGCAGACGGTGACGATCCATTGATTTTAGAAGCGGATATGTGGATAGGTAAAGATTTAAACAAGCTCTGGTTTAAAACTGATGTTGAGCGCGTTAATAGTATAACCAACGAGTTCGAACTACAGGCACTTTATAGTCGAGCCATTGCACCTTTCTGGGATGTACAAATGGGTGTACGCAAGGACTTTAACCCCAAACCAACACGTGACTGGTTAGTGTTGGGGCTTAATGGTTTAGCACCTTACTTTTTTGAAGTTGATACCGCGATATTTATAGGTGAACAAGGACGGCTGGGTTTTCGATTAGATGCTGAGTACGAAATATTATTTACACAAAAATTAATCTTAACACCGGATGTGAGTATTAATCTTCATAGTAAAAATGATGTGCAAACCGCAACAGGCTCTGGCCTGTCGGATATACAGGTTGGTTTAAGACTGCGTTATGAATTTGTTCGAGAGTTTGCTCCCTATGTTGGTTTTAACTGGAATAAAAAATATGGACAGACAGCAAATTACGCACGTGCCGCAGGTGAAGATATTAGTGATGTTCAATTTGTGATCGGGTTACGTGCCTGGTTTTAAAATACCTGGAATGGTTTTATTTAAATGTTCATTGCTACTCTAATAAGTCTCTTAGCGAGCTTAAATACGAGGATATGGAATAGCGAGTCTTTAGTAGAGGCCCCGATTCCGTATTCGACGGTGGCTAAATATAATCTGAACTCGGGATAAGGAAATAAGTGCTAATACCCCGGCCAGCAAAGTGATAGAGTCGACAAAAGACACGCAAAACACGCCATACGTGGCTGCTCGACTGCTGCGTCCTTGCGGCAGATGGTCTTTTGTCGACACTCTATCACATTGCTGGCCTAACTTTTGTTGAATCTTAATGACTACATTGCTTATATCGAGTTCAGGTTAATATAAATTAAAACGTAAGCACCATATACCATTCTGAAATGTTATGAACTAAACAGTTACAAGCCCTGAAATATCCACATCACTGTTTATTTTATAATTAGTTGGTGTCAGAACGGTATTAATTTTTTGTTCGGAAGTTTTAGGATGGTCAAGCGTATAATGTAAGCCACGGCTTTCTTTTCTTTGAATGGCGGATTCAATAATTAAACTTGCGGTATCGGCCAGGTTTCTTAACTCGATTAAATCATTGGTGATACGGAAGTTGCCATAGTAATCTTTTATTTCCTGTTTTAATAAATTCACTCGACTTTGTGCGCGTTTGAGTCGCTTATCGGTGCGCACAATGCCAACATAATCCCACATAAAACGGCGTAGCTCGTCCCAGTTATGAGTTACCACAACTTCTTCATCGGAATCGGTAACGCGGCTTTCATCCCACTCGGGTAGTTTGTCGGGTATTTGAATATCGTGTTGCTGTTTTATATGTTCACTTGCGGCCTGTGCAAATACCAGACATTCCAGAATAGAATTACTCGCCATACGGTTAGCACCATGCAGCCCGGTAAAGGCGACTTCGCCAATAGCATATAAACCGGCAATATCGGTCTGGCCATTTTCGTTAGTCATCACGCCACCGCAAGTGTAATGTGCGGCCGGTACGACCGGAATGGGCACGTTTGCCATATCATAACCAAACTCTAAACAACGCTGATAAATAGTGGGGAAGTGTCTTTTTATAAATTCGACAGACTTATGACTAATATCCAACAAGACATTTTCTGCACCAATGCGTTTCATTTCATGGTCGATGGCGCGGGCAACAATATCACGTGGTGCAAGTTCGGCGCGCTTATCAAATTTATGCATAAAAGCACTGCCATCGGGCAGCAGTAATTTTGCACCCTCGCCACGCAATGCTTCGCTAATAAGAAAGGATTTCGCTTCTGGGTGGTATAAACAGGTGGGGTGAAACTGGTTAAATTCCATGTTGGCGATACGGCAGCCTGCACGCCAGGCCATTGCAATACCGTCGCCAGTAGCGGTGTCCGGATTGGTGGTATATAGATAAACCTTGCTTGCACCACCATTGGCTAAAATAACGAATTTTGCATGAAAAACTTTTACTTTACTGGATGTTCTATCAAGAGCGTAAGCGCCGAGGCAGCGTTTAGGCTGGGTTTTTTTATTAGTAATTAGATCGACTGCAATATGCTGCTCGAAAATCTCAATATTTTCATGTTGACGTGCCATTGCTGCGAGTGAGGTTTCAACTGCTCGTCCGGTCGCATCGGTTGCGTGGATGACACGGCGGTGACTGTGGCCACCTTCCCGGGTTAAGTGGTAGGCGTCGGTATTGGTGCCTGCTTCGGTACGGGTAAATTTAATCCCCTGATCGATTAACCAGTGAATGTTCTCTTTGCCATGTTTTACGGTTAAATCGACAATATTGGCGTTGCACAAGCCCGCCCCGGCATCGATGGTGTCTTTGACATGGGATTCAATCGAGTCATCCCGATCCAGCACCGCTGCAATCCCACCCTGTGCATATAACGTACAGCTTTCGGTTAAATTTCCTTTGGTAATCAAATGGATACGGTGAGTATCGGCAAGCCTTAATGCGGCGCTTAAGCCTGCAGCGCCGCCGCCAATAATCAAAACATCGCTGCTTAAATGCTGCTGTGATTTAGACAGTGATTTTATTAAATTCTTAATCTGCATCTTCTAATCATGGCGTTTTATTGCCAGACTGGCAATACAATGGGGCTAAATTTACTCCGTGTTTCAGGCTTACAGGCACATTAAAATGGATAGTTAGGCATGAATTGTAATAGAATGCCAAGATGTTGGTTTTTAATAAAATATAATGACTTTATCTCTAAAAATTATTCTGTTGTCTCGAACTATCTGCGCAATACCTGGTCACAATACCAGACAGCGAACACCCCTCATTATATGTTTGGCTGGAGGGGTTTTAGATGTCAGACAAAGCAGCTGATCAGCAATTGGTCGAGCGTGTACAAAAAGGTGACAAACGTGCATTTGACTTGCTGGTTATCAAATACCAGCAACGGATCATGAATGTTATTTCGCGATTTGTTAATGATTTTGCCGAGGTACAGGATTTAGCGCAGGAAACCTTCATTAAAGCCTATCGGGCGCTCCCCAATTTCCGTGGCGACAGTGCGTTTTATACCTGGCTTTATCGAATTGGTATCAATACCGCTAAAAATCATCTAGTTGCGCGCAGCCGTCGACCACCCAGTGGCGATGTGGATGCCGCCGATGCAGAATTTTATGAAGGCGAGTCGCCGTTAAAAGATCAGGCATCACCTGAAAGGATTGCTTTAACCGACGAGATTGCTGAAGTGGTCTTTAATGCAATCGAACAATTACCGGAAGATTTACGTTTGGCAATTACTTTACGAGAACTGGAAGGTTTAAGCTATGAAGAGATTGCAGATGCGATGGATTGCCCAATCGGTACTGTACGTTCGCGTATTTTTAGAGCACGGGAAGCAATTGATTTAAAACTTAAACCTTTAATCGACGAAGCCGATAGTTAATGTTATGAGTTATTTTATTATTTTTAAGCAAAACGAAACGTGAGAGAAACATTATGAGCGATTCTATAAACGATACCACAAGTGAAAAAATATCATCACTATTGGATGATGAGCAAACCCTGGATCAAGATTTAATGGAGTCACTATCGACAAATAGTGATGCCAGAGCTAAGTGGGTGCGTTACAGTCTTGTTAGTGATGTTTTAAACGACCGAGATCATCATACTGTTGAGAGTACATGGTTTAGTGAATTAAGCGCAAAACTGGAAAACGAGCCGACTATTCTGGCGCCGCGTGTCTCTCGCACCTTTAAACACAAGGTGATGAAACAAGCTGCCGGTTTTGCAGTGGCTGCGACAGTTGCCATGGTTGCGATAATCAATGTACAGCAAACCAATGTTGAGGATAATAACTCGGTAACGAATATTGCCTCGATTACTAATAATCCATCCTTTGTATCAGCCGATATTAGACCGGTTAGTTTACGCTTAAATAAAGCAACCGAATCAAAATTAAGCGGTTTTCTTGTTAATCATTATGAGCACTCTGTTTCAGGCAAAATGCTTGGTGTGATGCCTTATATGCGTATTGTTAGTGTGACGCCTGCCGAACGAATTGTGAATGAAAAATAAGTATTTAGCTTTACTATCGGGTCTATTGTTTGCGCTATCAAATTTAGCTGCCGCAGGTACGACTGAGTCAGAAAAAGTTGAACCCTGGTTGACTAAAATGCATCGGGCTGCACATATGGTGAATTACCAAGGGATTTTTGTTTATGGGCAAAAAAACAACCTGAGTTCAATGAAAATAGTTCACAGTGTTGATGCAAAGGGAGAGCGTGAGCGATTATTGTCACTTGATGGAACTGGTCGGGAAGTTATTCGCAGTAATAATTCTGTAACTTGTATATTACCTGATAGCAAATCAGTTGTAGTAGAAAAAAATAGACCAACATCTGATTTTCCGCCAGCTTTCCCGATGAAAATAAAAGAGTTATCTGAAAGTTATAGTTTCTTTTTGTCCGGACAGGAAGTGGTTGCCGGCCAAACTGCACAAAAAATTATTATTAAACCAAAAGATAAATATCGATACGGACATGCACTGTGGATTGATGTTAAATCAGGTTTATTACTCAAGACACATTTAACCAATGAACAGGGATATGCCGTTGAAAAATTCATGTTCACACAAATTGATTTCATGGACAAAGTCCCCGAGAAGTTGCTGAAGTCTTCTGTAACGGGGGATAACTTCACCTGGTATGAATCTGCTGATCCAGAGTTGAATAAAGTTGATCCACCTACAAACTGGGCAGTAAAAAATTTACCGAAAAGCTTTCGGGCTGATATGAATCGAAAACATGTTATGCCGCGTAGTGGTATTACCCTGGATCATTTAATGTATTCAGATGGTTTGTCTTCTATTTCTGTTTTTATTGAAAAACATAGTAATAAAAATGATCAGCTTATTGGTAGTTCGCAAATGGGCGCAATCAATGCTTGTGGGCGTTTATTGGAAAGTGGTGTACATGTTACGGTTGTTGGTGAAGTAACTCAGGCCGCTGTTGAGCTTGTTTGTAATTCAGTGTATTTGAAAGACTAATTATGATTGAGCAAACCGCAACAGTTTTGCGTGTTGAAGATAACAATGTATTGGTTGAGGTGCGTCGACAATCTGCATGTGGTTCATGTTCGGCGAAAGCGGGTTGCGGCAAATCATTACTTGATAATGTTTTTAAAATTGAGCCTTTACGAGTATCTATATTAAATACACTTGGAGCCAGGGAAAATGACGATGTCATTATAGGTTTAAATGAAGCGATTTTTATACAAGCTTCTTTTTATTTATATATTTTCCCTTTGTTAAGTATGCTTTTTTTTTCTATTATTGCGAACGCATGGCTTGCTGATAGTAATAGCGCAACAGAGTTATTTGTTATTCTGGCTGGTATTGCAGGTTTGTATTTTGGTGGTTTTTTATCTCGTGTCACATTAAAACGTAAACAAGTTAGTCAAAATAAATTTTTTGAACCGATTTTAATTAAGGTAGTCCCAAAAAGTATACCGGTTAATCTTATTAATAATATTTAGGAGCTTTGCTTTGTATAAACTAGTTACAATGAAAATCAGTGTTATTTTATCTTTATTTATATTTTTATCGACAAGCTATGCTATTGAGCTCCCTGATTTTACCGAGTTGGCAAAAAATAATAGCCCAGCTGTCGTTAATATTAGTACCAAACAAAAAATAAAACCCCGTAAAAACTTACCGCATGGTTTAAATATTCCGAACCTGCCTGAAGGTTCACCATGGAATGATTTGTTTAAAAAGTTTTTCGATGAAAGAGGCGCGGCTCCAGAAGGTCGAAGTGCTCAGTCATTGGGTTCAGGTTTTATTATCGATACCCATGGCTACATTGTTACTAACCATCATGTTATTAAAGGTGCTGATGAAATTATTGTACGTTTATCAGACCGACGCGAGTTAGTCGCTAAGTTAATTGGCAGTGACGAGCGTTCTGATATCGCTTTGTTAAAAATTGATGCCGATTCACTACCTGTTGTTAAAATTGGTAATTCAGAAAATTTAAAAGTAGGTGAATGGGCTATGGCAATTGGCTCGCCTTTTGGTTTTGATCATTCAGTTTCAGTCGGTGTGGTGAGTGCTATTGGCCGCAATAATTTACCGAACAGTAATTACGTACCGTTTATTCAAACAGATGTTGCTATTAATCCGGGTAATTCTGGTGGGCCACTGTTTAATTTAAAGGGCGAAGTTATTGGCATAAACTCGCAAATATATACTCGTACAGGCGGCTTTATGGGGCTGTCATTTTCTATCCCCATTAATGTTGCGATGAATGTTGTAAAACAAATTAAAAGAGATGGTCATGTTACGCGTGGTTGGCTGGGTGTTTTAATTCAGGAAGTTAATCGTGAGCTGGCTGAATCGTTTGGTATGGATACACCACGTGGTGCGGCCGTGTTGCAGGTTATTGATGATAGCCCGGCCGATAAGGCAGGATTTAAAGTGGGTGATGTTATTGTTAAATTTGCTGATAAGGAAATTTACCGTTCTTCCGATTTACCTTTAGCTGTTGGCACAACCGATATAGGTAAAACGATTAAGGTGAAAATAATTCGTGAAGGTAGTGATAAATCTTTACGTGTTAAAATTGCTGAATTACCCGACCAAGATGAGTTAGCCGATTCAGGAAGAACAATCAAGAAAGATAAAACCAACAAACTTGGAATAACCGTTATCGATATAACACGCGCGCAGCGTGAACAATTTGGCATGGATAAACGTGGTGTACTGGTTAAACGTGTTGCAGAAGGACCGGCGCGTGACGCGGGTTTAAGAGTGGGTGATATTTTACTTAAACTTAATTATAAAGATATTAACTCGGTTAAGACCTTCAATGCAGTTCTTAAAAAACTACCGGGTAATAAATCAGTACCGGTATTAATTCAGCGTAAAAAATCGCCGATCTTTTTAGCTATTAAAATTCCCAGGTAATTAGCAGGTTAAATTCATCACTTGTGAATTCTACTGAACTTATTATTTACTCCCGAGCCGGGTGTCACTTGTGTGACGCCCTGTTAGAGGAACTCGCTGTTTTTTGCGCGGAGAATCCTTTCTCTTACCAAAGCATTGATATTACAGCGGATGAGCGGCTCGAAAAGCTCTATGGCACCAAGGTGCCTGTGGTCACATTTAATAATAATATACTCTGTGAGTATTTCCTTGATACAGATGCTATTGAAGCTTATTTCGGTAGAGGTGGAAATTAGGTACAATAGCGGGCTTAAATAGTTCGTTGAATACCCTAAAAGGGCGTTTGGCTCAACGAAATTGCATTATTAAAAGCGCGGATACGCGCTTTTTTATTATATATCAAGGTGTTATAGCTTGTCTGACTTGTCTCATATACGAAATTTTTCAATTATTGCTCATATCGATCACGGAAAATCGACCATTGCCGACCGTTTTATTCAGGTCTGTGGTGGCTTAAGTGAACGGGACATGCAAGCACAGGTTCTTGATTCAATGGATCTTGAAAAAGAGCGCGGCATTACTATTAAAGCGCAAAGCGTTACCCTGGATTATCATGCAAATGATGGTAAAACCTACAAGTTAAACTTTATCGATACGCCCGGTCATGTTGATTTTAGCTACGAAGTTTCCCGTTCACTCGCGGCTTGTGAAGGGGCTTTGCTAGTGGTGGATGCATCACAAGGTGTCGAAGCCCAGAGTGTTGCTAACTGTTACACAGCGATTGAGCAGGGGCTGGAAGTTCTACCTGTGCTGAATAAAATTGATTTGCCCGCAGCTGAGCCAGACAGGGTGAGTCAGGAAATTGAAGATATTATTGGTATTGAAGCCATTGATGCGCTGCATGTAAGCGCAAAGTCCGGCATTGGTATTGATGCCTTGCTCGAAATGTTGGTCGATAAAATTCCAGCACCAAAGGGCGATGTTGATGCACCGCTACAGGCGCTTATTATCGATTCCTGGTTCGACAGCTATGTTGGCGTAATTTCACTTGTTCGGATAATGCAGGGTTCTTTAAAAGCCAAGCAGAAAATAAAAATGATGGCTGCCGGGCGCAGTTATCAGGTTGATCAGGTAGGTGTTTTTACCCCTAAGCGCACCCAACAGGATATATTAAGTGCGGGTGAAGTGGGTTACATTATTGCTGGTATCAAAGAAATCGATGGTGCGCCTGTTGGCGATACCATTACCACGCTTGATAAACCGGCCACCGATGCACTGGCGGGCTTTAAAGCGGTTCAACCACAGGTTTTTGCTGGTCTTTTCCCGGTTGAAGGCGACGATTATGAAGCCTTGCGTGAGGCGTTAGCCAAATTACGCTTAAATGACGCGGCACTTTTTTATGAGCCGGAAACTTCTCAGGCACTGGGTTTCGGCTTTCGTTGCGGCTTTTTGGGTATGCTGCATATGGAAATTATTCAGGAGCGACTGGAACGCGAGTACGATTTAAATCTGATTACCACTGCGCCAACCGTCGTCTTTGAAGTTAAAACTAATAAAGGTGAGACGGTCACTATCGACAATCCAGCCGATTTGCCAGAACAGATGCATATAGCTGAAATTTGCGAGCCAATTGTTACGGCCACCATATTAGTCCCCCAGGATTATGTTGGTAATGTGATAACCTTATGCATTGAAAAGCGCGGTGTGCAAAAAGACATGCAATATTTAGGCAATCAGGTGAGTATCATCTTTGAATTGCCTTTAAATGAAATTGTGCTCGACTTTTTTGACCGATTAAAGTCCGTAAGTCGGGGCTATGCTTCCCTCGATTATGAATTTACTCGTTTTCAGACCGCAAATTTGGTTAAATTGGATGTTTTAATTAACTCTGAAAAAGTAGATGCTTTATCAGTTATTGTGCACAAGGATAACTCTGTTGGTTATGGTCGAAAATTAACAGAAAAAATGAAGGAAATTATTCCGCGCCAAATGTTTGATGTGGCGATACAGGCTGCTATTGGCGTAAAAGTATTAGCTCGCACAAATGTGAAAGCATTGCGAAAAAATGTCACCGCAAAGTGTTATGGTGGTGATATTTCACGAAAACGTAAATTATTAGAAAAACAAAAAGAAGGTAAAAAACGCATGAAGTCAGTCGGTCGAGTCGAATTGCCACAAGATGCGTTTTTAGCCGTACTACATGTAGGTAAGGATAAATGACAATAGATTTTTCACTTGTATTAGCACTTGGTGCGCTTATTACCGGTATTATCTGGTTACTGGATTTTTTATTTTTTGCTAGAAGTCGTAATGATGATATTGAATTAATAGAAGAGGGTGGGCGTGAACGCGATGTAGCCACTAAAGAAGACAGCGAACCTTTTTTAGTTGAATACTCAAAATTTTTATTCCCGGTATTTTTCATAGTTCTAATTTTAAGAGGTTTTGTTGTTGAACCGTTTAAAATTCCATCGGGTTCAATGATTCCCACACTTGAAATTGGCGACTTTATATTAGTCAGCAAGTTTAGCTATGGTTTACGTGTACCGGTAATCAATAAAAAAATTCTTGATTTAGGTAACCCTGAACGTGGCGATGTGGTTGTATTTAGGTTCCCGGACAATCCTCAGATTGATTACATAAAACGTGTCGTAGGTTTACCAGGCGACACCGTTGCTTATCACGATAAACAGCTATACTTAAACGGCGACTTAATTGAAAATACCGAGCTATCGCGTTCTACCTTTGGCTTTACAGAATATACGCGCTATCAGGAAAATCTCGCAGGTTACCAGCATGAAATGCAACTGAGTTCTAACCCGCCACATTTCGATTTAGTTACGACGGTTCCGCAAGGCCATTATTTTGTAATGGGTGATAACCGAGATAACAGTAACGATAGTCGCGTTTGGGGGTTTGTACCCGATGCAAATTTAAAAGGTAGAGCCTTTGCTATCTGGATGAATTTCCAGGGCTGGAGTCGCATGCCAAAGTGGTCTCGCATTAGTATGATCAAGTAGTATTATGGAGAAAGCCATGCAGTCAATATCAAAGCAACGTGGGTTAACCGCCATAAGTTGGTTTTTTATCCTCGCTATTATTGTTATGCTCGCCGTATTTATTATTCGTTTAATCCCAATTTATCTGGATGGCTACGCAATTGGTCAATCACTAACATATATGGAAACGCAAAAAGAATTAAAAACAAAATCGATTAGAATGATCAAGTCATCATTAATGTCAAAGTTAAAAATTAACTCGGTTTACGGTGTTACCAACGAAGATATTTATGTGACTAAAAAACGCAATACGGTAATCATCGAAGTTGACTATGAAGTACGAAAAAAAGTAATCGGTAACCTGGATTTTGTTGTTTCGTTTAATAAAGAAGTAACCATTCAATAATATTTTATGCAAAATAGTGATAAATTTTCTAAAATTATTCGATATACCTTTACTGATAATGCCTATTTAGAATCTGCATTAACCCATAGAAGTGCTGCAACAAATAATAATGAGCGCCTGGAGTTTTTAGGCGATTCTGTTTTAAGTCTGGTCATTTCAACAAAACTCTATTCACAATTTCCTGCCAGTGATGAAGGTATACTCAGTCGACTACGTGCTAGCCTGGTGAAGGGCGATACGCTGTCTGAATTAGCAAAAGAAATTAATTTGGGTGACTATCTACAACTGGGTAGCGGTGAATTAAAAAGTGGCGGTTACCGCCGTGCATCAATACTGGCGGATGCTTTCGAAGCGGTTATTGGTGCTATTTACCTGGATGGTGGTATTAAAGCGGCCGAAGATTTTATCTTAGGTCAATTCGCAACACGCTTGCAACAAATCAATCCAGACGCTATTAATAAAGATCCTAAAACGCAATTGCAGGAATACTTACAGGCGCGCAGTTTACCTTTACCTGTTTATACGGTGGTTTCAATTGAAGGTAAATCACATGATCAAATCTTCACCATTGATGGTCAGGTTGATGTTATCAACCATATTATTCAAGCAAAAGGTAGAAGTCGGCGTTATGCCGAACAACAAGTTGCACAAATTATTCTGGATAAGTTAAAACATGACAATTAAAAAAGATTTTCGCTGTGGTTATGTTGCCATTATTGGGCGTCCAAATGTAGGTAAGTCAACCTTACTCAATTATATTTTGGGGCAAAAGCTATGTATTACATCACGTAAACCACAAACAACACGTCATCAAATACTCGGTATAAAAACAAGTGAATCTGCTCAAGCCATCTATGTCGACACTCCCGGTGTGCATAAAGACAGCACTAACGCAATGAACCGTTATATGAATCGTGCAGCGCACAGTATTATTGATGACGTTAATGTTGTTTTGTTTCTGGTCGAAGCGGGCGTCTGGACAGAAAAAGATGAATGGGTTTTAGATAAAATTAAAAACTCAGCGAAGCCTATTATACTAGTCATAAATAAAGTCGATCAGTTAAAAGATAAAAGTGCACTTTTACCTTACATGCAAAAAATAACTCAATTGTATACCTTTAAAGCTATTCTCCCTGTGTCGGCTTTAAAAGGAAAATATATTCAGGAGTTGGAAGGCGAAGTGGAGGCTTTACTGGATATTGCTGAACCATTTTACCCGGAAGATCAATTTACTGATCGCAGTATGAAATTTATTGCATCGGAGATTATACGAGAAAAATTAATGCGTCAACTTGGACAGGAGTTGCCTTACGATTTAACCGTGATGATAGAAAAATTCGAAGAGCTTGATGGTCAAATTGATATTAATGCAGTTATTCTTGTAGAACGTAAAAATCAAAAACGTATTATCATTGGCCATGAAGGTGACCGACTTAAAAAAGTAGGCTCGCAGGCAAGAATCGATATGGAAACCATGTTCGATTCTAAGGTGTTTTTAGAAATATGGGTAAAAGTTAAACAAGGCTGGGCTGACGATGAACAAATGTTAAAGTCACTTGGTTATACGGATGAATATTAATTCGACTCCAGCCAGCCATTCTAGCTCAAACTCCTCTATTTCCAGTTATTCAGAATCGAGCTATAAAAGAATTCATTCACAACCTGCTTATATATTACACTCTTCAGCCTATCAAAATACTAGTTTACTTGTAGATGCCTTTACTGCAAATTATGGTCGTATCCGCTTTGTTGCTAAAGGTGCAAAACGTTTTAAATCAGCTTTTGCGGGTAAGTTACAAGTGTTTACGCCGTTGCATATTTCCTGGAGTGGGCGAGGTGACCTTTATACACTAACCGAAGCCGACTTTGCGGGTTTTAAACAATGTAGTTTTGCTGCTAGTGTATTACGAGGAACAACATTATTAAGCGCCTATTATATTAACGAACTCGTACTACGTTTTTTAACACTGGAAGACCCTCATACCGAACTTTTTTATTATTACGTGGATACGTTAACTAAATTACAAACAAAGCAAGGCATTGAATCGGTGTTACGTTCATTTGAAAAGAACTTATTAAATGAAGTGGGTTATAGTTTGTTGTTATCGCATGATTCCGATTCAGGTGAAAACATACAAGCCGAAAAGCAATATTACTATGTCTTATCAGAAGGGCCTAAACAAGTGTATACTGATATCGCTAAAAATAACGCAGATGGTATTTATATTTCAGGCCAGTCATTACTGGAATTAGACCGCGGCTTATTTACAACGAGTGAATCACTAAAACAGGCAAAACAACTTATGCGTGTTATTATTGCGAAATATTTGGGTGATGTGCCGCTTAAAACCAGAGCACTCTTTCAATCTACAATTTTATAAAGGCTTTTAATAATGTTACTAGGCATTAATATTGACCATGTTGCAACTTTAAGACAGGCGCGCGGCACAATTTACCCAGAAACAGTTCACGCTGCAGCCGTGGCCGAACAAGCTGGGGCAGATTCTATTACCATTCACCTACGTGAAGATCGCCGTCATATTCAGGAAAGGGATGTTGAATTGCTTTCGCACACATTGCAAACACGAATGAATCTTGAAATGGCCGTGACCGATG
>VAPM010206743.1_pt1 | contig 16471 bp, 14 predicted proteins | sample 3395091 | NCBI WGS metagenome assembly VAPM01 (sample SAMN08290445, study PRJNA428436) | hydrothermal vent metagenome | isolation source: Deep-sea hydrothermal vent chimney 3 | place: Pacific Ocean: Juan De Fuca Ridge | reverse complement strand
GTTGAATCATTTTGCTGTAGAAATTAGCATATTTTAAACCTGCATAGGCTAAAATTAATACGGAAATCATTAAGGCTAAACCTAATAAATTTTTGATGATTTTTGTCATAAATCTAGTAATTATTTTTTATCTTATCACTAGTATAACATATAATTCTTAGTTTGACAGTTCTGATTTTTTTATTTATACTATAATTGTTATAAATTAATAACACCTTTAATAAAACTTGCGGATTAGACGGTCTACTAAAACAGACCAGAGGTGGCCGCAGGGCTTGATGTTTAATCAAGTTAAAGAACTTTTTTTTATTGTACGCAATAAAAAACTTAAATATATGGAAGATAAAAAAACTGAAGAAACTAGTGAGTTTGAAAAATTATTAAACAAGGACGATATTAAAATTCCCCAGGTTGGTGATATTGTGAAAGGGACGGTGGTTGCCGCCTCTAAATCGGAAGTTAAATTGGATGTTGCTGGAGTTTTAATGGGTATTATCCGTGGTCCAGAACTTTATAATGAAGTTGAAGAATTTTCTAGCTTGAAACCAGGCGATGAAATTGAAGCAGCAGTGATTGACGCTGATAATGAAAAAGGTGAATTAGAATTATCTTTTCGTTTGGTCGGTCAGGAAAAAGCTTGGGATGAATTACAACAGGCCTTTAAAGATAAAACAACTATTAAAGTTAAAATTGTTGATGCTAATAAGGGTGGTTTATTGAGTCGTTATTGCCAAATTGATGGTTTTTTACCAGTTTCGCAATTGGCGCCAGAAAACTATCCCCGAATTTCTGGGGGTGATAAAAGCAAAATTTTAGAAAAATTAAAATCTTTTGTTGGCCAGGAATTTGAAGTTGCTGTTATTACTTTAAATGAAGAAGATAACAAAATAATTTTTAGTGAAAAAGATGTTTGGAGTAAAAAACAAAAGCCTGCTCTTGATAAATATCAGACCGGCATGGAAGTTGAGGGGCATATTACAGCAATTACCAATTTTGGTGTTTTTGTTTCTTTTGGAGAAAATATCGAAGGTTTGATTCATATTTCTGAATTAGCTTGGCAAAGGATTGATTCTCCGAGCGATATGTATCAAGTAAATGATGTAATTAAAGCCGTAATTATTTCTATTGATGGCGCTAAAGTATTCTTGAGTGCTAAGAAATTATTAAAAGATCCTTGGATGGAAGCTAGCGCTAAATACCATATTGGGCAAATAATTAATGGTCAGATTTTAAAAATCAATCCCTTTGGTTTGTTTGTTAAATTAGATGAAGAAATTCATGGCTTAGCTCATATTAGTCAATTAAATTTGGGGGTTAAAGATAAGATTATTGATTTATTCCAAGTTGGTGAATTACATAATTTTGAGATTGTCAGTATTTCACCGAGTGAACACCGTTTAGGATTGAAACTTTCAACCGCCAAAGTCTCTGCCAAGAAAAAAGATCTTCCCGAAACTGATTCCTCAAAAGTTAAGGTTAAGTCGTCAGCTAAAAAAAGTAAAAAGGCGGAACCTCCAATTACAGAAACTAAGGAAATCAAGACTTCTTCGGAAGAAAAAAAATCTAAAACTTCAAAAATATCAAAAGTCGCTGAAACTAAAAGTACTACCGCCGAAAAGACGGTTGTGAGTGAAAAAGGTGATCAACAGAGTTCGCAAGATACTAAAACTTCAGATAAAGTTAAAACTACTTCAAAAAAATAAACTTTCAATATTATTCCCCGAGCGCTTGTTTTAGGAATTTTTTCCCGAATCTTTAATTAACTTGGTTTAGAATCGTCAGTTATTGAATTTTGATAATTGCTAAGACCTTTATTCTGTTTTATAATAAAGATGTTTTCTTAGAGTTTAATTGTTATTTAATTGCATGAAAAAATTAATTAGAAATGTTTTATTGTTTTTCACTATTTTCTTATTGATAGCGGCGGTTTTTAGTTCCTTTTCAGCAACAAATAAAAAAAGTAAAACCGTTGGTTTAGAGGCTTTAATTAATCAAATTAATTCCGAACAAATAAATCAACTAGTAGTTGTAGACAATAAAATTCACGTTACTCTGAAAAATGGTCAAAGTGAGATTGTCCAAAAGGAAACCACTGATTCCCTTTCAGATCTTTTAAATAACTTTAAAGTTTCTCCAACTAAAATTGCTAAAATAAAAATTTCAGTTAAAGATAATAGCGGTTGGAATTATTGGTTAAGTAATGTTATTCCTTTTGTTTTGCCATTTCTTTTAATTGGAGTATTTTTATATTTTATGATGCGTGGTTTGCAAGGCGCAAACTCCAAAGCAATGAGTTTTGGACAGTCAATTGCTAAAGATTTTAATCCTGAAGAAAAAAATAAAACTAGTTTTAAGGATGTTGCTGGAGCAAAAGAAGCCAAAGAAGAATTACAAGAAATTGTTGAGTTTTTAAAGTTTCCTAAAAAGTTTCATAATCTTGGGGCCCGTATTCCACGTGGTGTATTATTATTAGGGGCTCCGGGGACTGGGAAAACTTTATTAGCTCGGTCAGTAGCCGGGGAAGCTCAGGTACCATTTTTCCATATGTCGGGTTCTGAATTTGTGGAAATGTTTGTAGGCGTCGGCGCCAGTCGAGTGCGTTCTCTTTTCCAAAAAGCGAAGAAAAGTGCTCCTTGTATTTTATTTATTGACGAGATTGATGCTGTCGGACGTCGACGAGGAGCTGGTCTGGGCGGTTCACACGATGAACGTGAACAAACTCTTAATCAAATTTTAGTAGAAATGGACGGATTTGAACCAACAGAAAACATTATTGTTATTGCCGCTACTAATCGCCCCGATGTTTTAGATCCAGCATTATTACGTCCTGGACGTTTTGATCGTCGGGTTACTATTGATTTACCAGATCTGAAAGATCGGGAAGCAATTTTAAAAGTTCATAGTCGTCATAAACCACTTGCCAAAGAAGTTAATTTAAAAATTGTTGCTGAAAGAACCTCTGGTTTTTCCGGAGCTGATTTGGCTAATATTCTTAATGAAGCTGCTATTTTAGCAGCACGTAGTGATCGCCATGAAATTATTAATCCTGATTTATTCGAAGCTATTGAGAAAGTGATGATTGGACCAGAACGTAAAAGTCGGGTAATTACTAATCAAGAAAAAAAGATTACCGCCTATCATGAAGCAGGGCACGCTCTCGTGGCTCACTTTTCACCAAGTGTTGACCCCGTTCATAAGATTTCGATTATTTCTCGAGGAGCCGCTGGTGGTTATACTTTAAAAGTTCCGTCTGAAGATCATCACATGCATACTAAATCAGAGTTTATTTCTGAGATTGCTGTTTTATTAGGCGGGCATCTAGTAGAAAAAGTTATTTTTGGAGAAGTCACCACTGGAGCAACTTCTGATTTACGACGAGCGACAGCTTTAGCTCGTAGTTTAGTCACTGATTATGGAATGAGTGATCACCTTGGTCCCAGGACTTATGGTGAAAAAAAAGAGATGATTTTCTTGGGTCGAGAAATCCATGAACAACGAAATTATAGTGAAAAGATTGCCGAAAAGATTGATGAAGAAATTTTTAACTTTATTCAACAAGCTAAAGATAAGGCTAATTTAATTATTACTGATCATCGAGAAGCTTTGGAAAAAATTGTAGCCGTTCTCTTGAAGCAAGAAACTATTGAAAAAACTGAATTTGAAAGTATCGTTGGGCCCAAACCTACAAAATAATTTTTTGAGAACGAGAGTTTGACTAAAGTTCACTTTAAGTTATACTAAAATTATAAATTATAAAAAGAAGCTTTAGAATTTATTAAGAGTTCAACGTCAATAGTGTTAAGAAATTTTAATAATTTTTAGAACTTCATTGCTCAGACTTATATGGCTAATCCTAAAAAACAGAAAACTCACAGCTCTACTCATCAGGGTCGTTCACATTTGGCTCTTAAAAAAGTTGTTTTAAATAAATGTCCGAAGTGTGGTCAAGCCTTAAAACCACATACCGTTTGTGCTGTTTGTGGACACTACCAAGGGAAGGAAGTTATTAAGGTTAAATTGAAATCCACATCAAAGAAAAATAAGTAAAATAAATTATGTCCAATCGTCATCTAGCTCGGACTATTGCGCTACAAACCCTGTTTGCTTGGGATTTTAATGGTCAAAAAACCGAAGATCTGCAAGCTTTAATTGTGAATAATTTTGCTAATTTTGCTCCTAATTTTGATGATGGTGGTTTTGTCGAAAAATTAGTTAAAGGTGTTCATGATAATTTGAAAATTATTGATCGTTATATTGTTCAATATGCCACCGAATGGCCTTTAGACCAAATTAATACTATTGATCGTAATATTTTACGCCTTGGTATTTATGAATTGTTAAAAACAGATATTCCTCCCCGGGTCGCTATCAATGAAGCGATTGAAGTTGCTAAAGCTTTTGGTGGCGATGCTTCGGGCAAATTTGTTAACGGTGTTCTTGGGGCCTTATATAATGATCAACCAGAAATTAAAGTTCGCGATAATAAAAAAGAGATCAAAACTACCCAAAATCAGGCTGATGAAACGGAATCAAAAAACACTAAGCCAAAAACTACTTCTCCTGCAGTAGAAAAAGTTGCTAAAGAAAATAATAAATAATTTAACATCACCTTAGTGATGTTGTAGTTCATAATATGGACAATAAAGCTTTAACAAAATTACAACAACGCTTAGATATTAAGTTTAAAAATGAACAGCTTTTAAAACAAGCCTTAGTTCATCGTTCTTATCTTAATGAACATCCCGAGTTCAAGCTTGGTCATAATGAACGCTTAGAATTTCTTGGTGATGCCGTGTTAGAGATTATTGTTACTGAATTCTTATATTTAAGTTTTCCTGATACTCCAGAAGGTGACATGACTAATTGGCGAGCTTCGCTAGTCAATTCTAAGATGCTTTATGAAGTTGCCCGAGAACTAGAAGTTGAAAGTTGTTTATATTTATCAAAAGGAGAGGCTCGTGATAAAAATAAAAAATCACGGCAATTTATTTTAGCGGATTCAGTAGAAGCGATTATTGGTGCCATGTATCTTGATCAGGGTATCGGCCCAGTGAAAAAGTTTATTTTAAAACATGTTGTGTCTAAGCTTGATGATATTTTACGTAGTCAATCTTATCTTGATCCTAAATCTCATTTTCAAGAGAAAGCTCAGGAAGTGCGGGGGATTACGCCCCACTACCAAATTTTAGATGAACGTGGTCCAGATCATGCCAAAATTTTTACCGTTGGACTGTACTTAGATGAAGAATTAATTACTACTGGCGAAGGCTCTTCTAAACAAGAAGCTCAAGTAGCGGCCGCTGCTCAAGGAATTAAAAAAATGTCTTGGTAAATAAATAATTAAATTTATGGATATTAACAATCTTTTAAAATTAGCCGCCGATAATCAAGCTTCGGATATTCATCTCTTATCTGGCCAACCTCCCATCTTACGAATTGATGGCGAGTTGGTAGATTTAAATCAAGTTGTTAGTCATGAAAAGTTTGCCGCTTTGACTAATACCAATTTGGAAATTTTTATTGATCGTTTATTAACGGAAAAACAAAAAACACGATTTTTAGAAGAACGTGATTTAGATCTTGGTTATCAAATAGACACTTATCGTTACCGTCTTAATTTTGCTTATGAAAAAAATAATATTAGCATTGTGGCACGAATAATTTCCGACCAGAAGCAAACCCTAGAAGAGATTGGTATGCCACCTATTGTTGAAGAACTATTAAAGTTAACTCAAGGTTTTATTCTTGTTACTGGACCGACTGGCTGTGGGAAATCCACAAGTTTAGCAGCAATGATTAATCATCTGAATAGCCACTATAGTTATAATATTGTCACCCTAGAAGATCCTATTGAATATATTTTTTCTCCTGAGAAAAGTATTATTTCTCAGCGTCAACTCGGAACGGACATGCTTACTTTTAATAGTGGTTTAAAACATGTTTTACGACAGGATCCGAATATTATTATGTTGGGAGAGATGCGTGATTTAGAAACTATTTCAGCCGCAGTTACTTTAGCAGAAACTGGCCATTTGGTTTTAGCCACTTTGCACACTTATAGTGCGGCGCAAACGATTGATCGAATTATCGATAGTTTTCCGCCTTATCAACAAAATCAAATTAAGTCACAATTATCTAACGTCTTAAGTGCCGTTATTTCTCAACGTCTATTACCTCGTCAACAAGGAGGAAGAATTGCCACTCGGGAAATTTTAATTAATAATAAAGCGGTGGCCAATCTCATTCGTGAAGGGAAACTAGAACAAATTGAAAGTATAATTGAAACTGGATCATCACAGGGGATGATTACCATGGATAAACATCTTAAAGAATTATATCAAGCGGGAGAAATTAGTCGGGAGGTTGCTGAAAGAAATATTGAAAATATTAATATTTTAAATAGCTAAAGTAGCTAAAAAAATTATTTTTTATTTAAGCCAATCTGGCTTATTTTTTTTATCTTTCCCCATTTTTTATTAATTAATATTAGAATTTTAAAAGTTAATAATTCGCATTTTTCTCCACACCTTATCCCCCCTTGACATTATTTTTCTTAAAGTTTATAATTGTTAACAGTTTTAACAGGGCTGCAAAAGCCAGAAATATATGAAAAAACATTTAAGTTTCCGACTCCATAAGCGATTCTAATAATTGGCTATTTTGCGATTACTTAGAACCGCCTCACAGCGGTTTTTTTGCGCCCTCGTCCTTTAACAATCTAATTAGAGTAAAGACATCAAAAATATAAGTAAAGAATCTAATGTTTTATTCCTTAATATCTTTTTTTTCGTCAAGATTTAAGGAGCTGTATTGAAACATTAAAAAGCACGCTTTTTGTAGCTTTAAAAATAAAAGCGTGGGAAAATCACGTTAAGAGTGTATGGTGGATGCCTTGACATAAGAAGACGATGAAGGACGTAGCAGCCTGCGATAAGCTGCGGTCAGGTGGCAAGCAACCTTTGACCCGCAGATTTCCGAATGGGGAAACCCCCTCTATGGAAGATAGAGGAAGCCCAACCTTTAAGGTGGGCTGGAAGACCCGGCGAACTGAAACATCTTAGTAGCTGGAGGAAAAGAGAATAATAATCATTCCCTAAGTAGTGGCGAGCGAAAGGGGAGAAGTCTAAACCAAAATAACTGAGGAACAAACTTGGTTCGCCAAGTTTATTTCAGAAGGTTCTGGAACCATATGTTTTTTTGGGGTTGCAAGACCTAAGGCCTGTTGCCAGATCAACGGGGCGAAGTCAAAAAAGATATTTCTTAGTTGAACAAGCTGGAAAGCTTGGCCAGAGACGGTGATAGCCCGGTAAGCGAAAAGAAATAACTCTTCGTTTTAGTGTTCTTAAGTAGGGCGGGACTCGTGAAACCCCGTCTGAAGCCAGGTCGACTATGACCTAAGACTAAATACTTCTTATGATCGATAGTGAACAAGTACCGTGAGGGAAAGGTGAAAAGCATCCCGTTGAGGGAGGTGAAATAGTACCTGAAACCATATACTTACAAAGAGTCGGAGCTTCTGTTTACAGGAGTGACGGCGTGCCTATTGAAGAATGAGCCAACGAGTTTGTTCTAGGTGGCTGGCATAATCTCCTCTGGAGAGTATGCATAGTGAAAGCGAGGGTTAATAGCCCGTATTGTGCTTCACTTTTACGCATTAGTATTTGATTAGTGCGTTAAAAGTGAAGTACACGTCGCCTGGACAAGACCCGAAGCCGGGTGATCTAACCATGAGCAGGTTGAAGTTCGTCGAAAGACGAATGGAGGACCGAACCCAATAGCCGTGCAACACTATGGGATGACTTGTGGTTAGCGCAGAAATTGTAATCGAACTCGGCAATAGCTGGTTCTCCTCGAAATAGCTTTAGGGCTAGCGTCGGATGTTGACCTCAGGGGGTAGAGCACTGGATGAGGGCGGGTCGTAAGATACCGTCTTCAATCAAACTCCGAATACTTGGGGGTATAGTCCGGCAGTCAGACTATGGGCGCTAAGGTCCATCAGTCGAAAGGGAAACAGCCCAGATCACAATCTAAGGTCCCTAAATTTATGCTAAGTGTGAAAGGTGGTGTTGTGACTACGACAGTTAGGAGGTTGGCTTAGAAGCAGCCATCCTTTAAAGATAGCGTAATAGCTCACTAATCAAGTTGTTTCGCGCCGAAAATTTACCGGGGCTTAAGCATAGTACCGAAGATGTGAACTTCCTAATTTATTTTAGGGAGTGGTAGAGGAGCATTCTCTTCAGCGTTGAAGTCACGTTGTGAGGCGTGGTGGAGCGGAGAGAAGGGAGAATGTTGGCATGAGTAGCAAGAAGGCGGGTTAAAACCCCGCCCATCGAAAACCTAAGGTTTCCTGGGCAACGAAAATCGACCCAGGGTTAGTCGATCCTAAGGCGCAACCCGTGTAGTGCGGGTGCCAGCCGATGGATAAGACGGTTAATATTCCGTCACTACTGTTGTTTTCCGATGGGGGGACGCAGCTTTAAAGTTTAAGCGTGCTATGGTATGTGCGTTTGCAATTTTGAGGAATGGTCTAGGTAAATCCGGGCCAATGATTCCCAAGGATTGTGAAAAGACGAAGCCGCAAGGTGAAATCAATTTAAGTGGATGAGCTGACTAGAAAAACCTCTAGGGCTAAGACAATAGTAATCGTACCGCAAACCAACACAGGTAGGTGAGGCGAGAAGCCTCAGATGTACGAGAGAAACTTCGTTAAGGAACTCGGCAAAACAGCGGCCGTAATTTAGAGATAAGGCCTGCCCTCGCAAGAGGGCCGCAGCTAAAGAGCCCAAGGGACTGTTTACCAAAAACATAGCTCTCTGCTAACTCGTAAGAGGATGTATAGAGGGTGATGCCTGGCCAGTGTCCGAACGTTAAGAGGAGAGGTTAGCACTTCGGTGCAAAGCTTTGAATTCAAGCGCGGATGAACGCCGGCGATAACTATAATCGTCCTAAGGTAGCGAAATTCCTTGTCGGGTAAGTTCCGACCTGCACGAATGGCTTAACCACTTGGGCACTGTCTCAACGAAGTACTCGGCGAAATTGCAATACGAGTAAAGATGCTCGTTAACCACAGTTGGACGAAAAGACCCCGTGAAGCTTTACTACAACTTGATATTGAATTAGAGTCACACATGTTCAGAATAGGTGGGAGCCTTCGGGCGCCAGTGAGATACCACCCTTGTCTGTTTTTAATTCTCACCTCGCAATAGCGGGGGACAGTGTCTGGCGGGTAGTTTGTCTGGGGCGGATGCCTCCCAAAAAGTAACGGAGGCGTTTACAAAGGTCAGCTATCTCGGAATGGAAACCCGAGAGATAGTGTAAAGGCACAAGCTGGCTTTACTGCGAGACCTACAAGTCAAGCAGTCGCGAAAGCGGAACTTAGTGATCCGACCATTCAATATAGGATGGTGGAAGCTCATCGGATAAAAGCTACTCCGGGGATAACAGGCTAGTCAGGTCCAAGAGTCCATATCGACGACCTGGTTCGGCACCTCGATGTCGGCTCGTCGCATCCTGGGGGTGAAGAAGCTCCCAAGGGTTGGGCTGTTCGCCCATTAAAGCGGCACGCGAGCTGGGTTCAGACCGTTTAGAAGCTAAAATTTTGGCTTTTAAACACTCTGAATCCGGTGATGACATCAAATTTATTTACGGCGGCGTTTAGCAGTAATGTTAAATGAGAAGTTGACTCATATCGGTGAAACCCTAGTATATTTCGGAATGATTCGTTATATGTTAGGATAATACCGAGGGAAGTTTATTATGATTAATCGTTTAACCACAAATCAAAGAGCGTATTTAGCAGGGTTTTTAGATGGAGATGGAAGTATTTATGTCCGATTAAAACCTAATACAGATTATAGATTTAATTACCAGATTGCTCCATTTGTTGTTTTCTTCCAGGCTAAAAAAGAGGAAGACAAATTTAGAAAATTAATCGCTTTGATTGGTGGTGGTGTTTGGCGCGAGAGAAAAGATGGTATTTTAGAATATACCTTAAATCGTCAAGCAGATATTAAAGATTTTTTACAGCAAATTAAAAAATATTTAATTCTTAAACAAACCCAGGCTAATTTAATGCTCCAGATTCTTGATCGCAAGAAAAAGATGAAGGACAGACAAAATTTTATTGAATTAGCAGAATTAATTGAGAAATTTAGAACACTTAATTATTCTAAAAAACGAATTAAACATAATTTAACCCCTTAGAGACTTATCCAAAATAAGGATAGAGTGTTCGTTAGAACGCTAACACGTCAACCCCCTGTTGTCTGCAGGGTGAAGGTATAGTCCATACACTTAGTAATAAGTGATTAATATGCGTAAGACAGGTCGGTCTCCTATCCACTGTGGTCGTGGAAACTTGAAGAGGCCCTTCCTTAGTACGAGAGGACCGGGAAGGACGAAGCTCTAGTGTACCTGCTGTTCTCCCAAGAGCACTGCAGGGTAGCTACCTTCGGTTTAGATAAGCGCTGAAAGCATATAAGCGCGAAGCTGTCTCTGAGATTAGGTTTCATAGACTGGTTAGAGAATATAACCTTGATAGGCCGTACGTGTAAGTCCAGTAATGGATTGAGCGGAGCGGTACTAATAAGTCATTTGATTTTCCCACACTTTTATTTTTAAACATTCTTTATTTTTTTGATACTTTCTCTAAAATAAAATTATTATTTTCATTATTTATAATTCTTCTTTTTTATTGTTAAATAATGAATCCGAAAGACACCATTGTTCTGGTGGTTTTGAGCGGAGGGGTCACACCTGATTCCATTCCGAACTCAGAAGTTAAGTCCTCCAGCGCCGATGATACTTGGGCCTGAGCCCTGGGAAAGTAGGTCGCCGCCAGAACAATGGTGTTTTTTTGTTGGGAAAAATTTTAATTTTTAGTAATAAAAGTTATTAAGGAAATTAGCAATTAACATGTTATAATAGAGTTAGAGCTTTAAGTATTAATTATTTTTAAAATTTATGCCTTTAATAAAATCTATCTCTGGCATTCGGGGGACAGTTGGCGGGCAGGAAGGAACAAATTTAAGTTTGTTAGATATTGTAAAATTTACTGCGGCCTACGCTTCCCTTATTAAGCCATCTTGTCTAAAATGTAAAAATATTAAAATAGTTATTGGGCGTGATGCCCGTCCTTCAGGTCTCATGATTAAGAAATTGGTTATCGGAACCCTTTTAAATCAAGGAATCAGTGTTATTGATTTAGATTTAGCCACCACCCCGACCGTGGAAATGTTAGTGATTAAGCATCAAGCGCAGGGAGGAATTATTATTACTGCTTCCCACAATCCTCAAGGCTGGAATGCTTTGAAATTTTTAAATCAACAGGGAGAATTTTTAACAGTTCAGGCGGGTCAGACTATTTTAAAATTAGCAGAAGTCTCTCAATTTGATTCTGCGCCAGAAAATAAGCTCGGGATTTATAGCTCAGATCTTAAAGCTCAGGATTTTCATCTTCAAGAGATTTTGAAACTTAAGTTGGTTAAGCCACAACCAATCCGTAAGAAAAAGTTTAAGATTGTTGTGGATGGTATCAATTCGGTTGGTGGTCTAGTTATCCCTCAACTTTTAGGAGCTCTCGGGGTGACTAATATTATTAAATTAAATTGTTCGGCAACTGGTCAGTTTGCTCATTCTCCAGAGCCTTTGGATAAGAACTTAACAGCTATTAAAAAATTAGTTCTTCAAGAAAAAGCTGATCTTGGCATTGTTGTTGATCCGGACGTGGATCGCTTAGCTTTTATTGATGAACAGGGAAACATGTTTGGCGAGGAATATACTTTAGTAGCCGTTGCTGACTATATTTTAAAGAACAAAATTCCACAGCCCTATCATAAAAAAACTGTTTCCAATCTTTCTTCTTCTCGAGCTTTGAGCGATATCGCTCAGCGTCATGGCGGGAGTTATCAAGCATCCGCGGTTGGTGAATTACATGTTGTGCAAAAAATGAAAGATATCAAAGCGGTTATTGGTGGTGAAGGAAATGGCGGGGTAATTTATCCTCAACTTCATTATGGACGAGATGCCTTAGTTGGTGTTGCTTTGTTCTTGAGCTATTTAGCCACTACAAAAAGAACAATGTCTCAATTCAAACAAGATCTTCCGCAATATTTTATGGTGAAAGATAAGATGATTTTACCAACACAAATTAATTTAAAGCAATTATTTAATAAAATTCAGCAAGATTATCCTCAGGAAAAAATTAATCGACTTGATGGTTTAAAAATAGATTGGTCAGATTCCTGGGTCCATTTACGAGCCTCAAACACTGAAGCTATTTTACGTATTTATTCGGAAGCTTCTAGTCAAAATTTGGCTCGAAAAAAAATTAGAGAAATTAAGAAGAAAATTTTGGCTTATATTAAGTAAAATATAAGTTATTATATTCTTGCTCTCCAGTTTAGAAAATGTTAAAATATAAAAGAGTTTAATCTTTTCTCGGTTTATTAATGAAATTATCAGTTTTATATTAAGAATAATTTAATATCTAAAAACTAATTATTAAAAAATAATTTAAAATTTATGACTCGTATTATTGTTTTAGCAGCCGGAAAAGGGACGCGAATGAATTCTGAATTACCAAAAGTATTAGTTCCTTTAAAAAATCGTCCGATGATTTCCTATCTCATGGAAGCTATTAAATCTTCTCAGGTTGATCCTCGTCCCTTAGTGGTTGTTTCTCCAGATAACTATGATATTATTAGCCAGGCTTTAAAGGAATATGATTTAGAATATGTTTTACAGCAGAAGCAGCTAGGGACAGGACATGCGGTCTCTTGTGCTTGTGAACAGTTTAGTCAGACCAGTTCGGCAATTGATAATGTTATGGTGTTATATGGTGATCATCCTTTTTTACAAGCCAAATCAATTCAAAAATTTGCTGTTGCCGAAACCCCCGCGTTAACAATTATGCCTACTCAATTACCAAATTTTTCTACTTGGTATCAAAATTTTTATCACTGGGGACGAATTATTAGAAATTCTCAGCAAGAGGTAGAAGCGGTGGTAGAATTTAAAGATGCAACTGCTGAACAAAAATTAATTACTGAAGTCAATCCTGGCTTCATGAGTTTTAATCGTTCTTGGTTGTTGGAAAATATTAATAATTTGCAGGCGAAAAATCAAGCTCAAGAATATTATTTAACTGATTTAGTTAAGGTTGCTTTTTTACAAAAAAAATCAGTACAGACTATTAATATTACACCGGAGGAGGCTATTGGGATTAATAGCCAAGAAGAATTAAAAATAGCTGAAAATTTATTATAAATTTATGTCTCAATCTCATAATTCGGTTCTTAGTTTATTAGCAATTATTATCCTTTTAGGCTTAACTGTGCTTGCGACGGTGCTCTATAGTGGCGACAAAGCTCAACAAAATAAATTAGATCATAATATCTTTTGGCGAACAACCCGTTTGGTTTTTAATAGCACTTTAGGTTTTTTGCAAGGAGCAACAGAAATCAATACTCCACAAAAAAATGTTTCATCACCCACTAATTCTAATCACTCACAAAACTTAGAGAGTAAGAAACATTTTCAGAATTCCACTACTTGGATGTCAAAAACTATGGAGAAAATTAAAAAAGCTTGGACAGAAAGCGATCAGAATAATTCCCCACAATCTTCTCAGACCAATAATCAAAAGATTTTTAACTGGCAAAAATTAAATAATGGAGCGGAAATAATTTTTCGACCCGAAAAAGGAAGCGAATATAAATTGCTTCTCCCCTTTAAATTTTTAGGGTCCTAGAAAAGAATTTTCTGATAATAAGCTATTTTTATTAGCTTTCAGCTCGGAGGATTTTTCCAAAATTCTTTAATTTTAATTTATTGAAAGTTTATAAATATTTAGCAGTTTCTTAGAGAGACTTATGCTATAATAAAAATATTAATAAGAGTTAAGATATAAATTTATGAAACAGCAAAAAGAAAAAAAAATAATTTCTGAACAAGAAACAGATAAGGTGAAGCGTGCAGAAGCAGCAGCTAATGCTATTGCGCAAATTAAAACTCGTTTTGGTGAAGGAGCTATAATGAAATTTGGTGATGTTCCTAAAACCAATGTTGCGGTTGTTTCCACGGGCTGTTTATCTTTAGATTTAGCAACCGGAATTGGTGGTATTCCCCGTGGAAGAGTTATTGAAATTTTTGGTCCAGAATCATCTGGAAAAACAACTTTAGCGCAACACATTGTTGCTGAGGTTCAGCGGGCTGGTGGAATTGCTGCTTTCGTTGATGCTGAACATGCTTTAGATCCAGAATATGCCGTTAAAATTGGTGTTAATATTAAGGAAATGCTTCTCTCTCAACCAGATAGTGGTGAACAAGCCTTAGAAATCGTGGAAACCTTAGTTCGTTCTAATGCTGTTGATGTTATTGTCGTTGATAGCGTAGCAGCTTTAGTTCCTCAGAGAGAAATTGAGGGCGAGATGGGTGATCAACAAATGGGATTACAAGCGCGTTTGATGAGCCAGGCTTTGCGTAAATTAACGGCGATTATCGCCAAAACTAAAACGATTGTTATTTTTATCAATCAAATTCGTAATAAGATTGGCGTTTTCTTTGGTAGTCCAGAAACAACTACTGGTGGCAATGCTTTAAAGTTCTATTGTTCAATGCGAATTGAGGTTCGTCGGGCGGCACAAATTAAACAGGGAGATCGAATTCTAGGTAACCGAGTGCGAGCAAAAATTGTTAAGAATAAGGTAGCCGCTCCTTTTCGAACTTGTGAATTTGATATTATGTATAATGAAGGGATTTCTATTTCTGGAGATTTATTAGATTTAGGAGTTGAAAATAACGTGATTAAGAAAAATGGTAATACCTATTCTTTGGCTGATTTGAAATTAGGGATTGGACGTGAAACAGCTAAAAAAACTATTAAAAATGATAAAAAATTGTTAACTGAAATTCGGAAGAAGATTTTAACAGAAATTAAAAACAAAAAAGACCAAGAAGATGAATAATTAAGTTATTTAATTTATGTCTAAAGTCTTGGTATTGTCTGTCGGTGGTTCTTTGATTGTCACTAAAGAAGGAATAAATTTACGATTTTTAAAGAAATTTCGTCAGTTTATTTTAGAACAGGTTAAACTCGGTTATAAATTTTATTTAGTAGTGGGCGGCGGGATAACTGCTCGCCAATATATTACCGCTGCTTTAGCTACTGTGGCCGTTAATAATCACGATCGAGATTTAGTGGGCATTCGAGCCACCCGTCTCAATGCAGAGTTGCTAAAAGTTATTTTCGGATCTCAAGCTTATCAAACAATTGTCACTAATCCTCATAAATTGTTAAAAACTAATAAAGCGATTATTTTAGCTGGTGGCTTTAAACCAGGTTGGTCAACAGATTATGTCGCTGTTTTAATTGCTATTCAGAATAAAGTTCAAACGGTTATTAATCTCTCTAATATTGATTATGTTTATGATTGTGATCCTCGTAAATTCTCAACTGCTAAAAAACTTAAATCAATTTCTTGGTTAGATTTTCGTCGATTGGTTGGTACTAAGTGGCAACCTGGTCTTAATGTGCCTTTTGATCCAATTGCTTCTACCACTGCCGCTCATCATCAGCTAGAAGTGATTGTCCTGAATGGTGAGAAATTAGAGAATCTTCGGCATTGCTTGTATCAAGAAAAATTTAAAGGAACGATTATAAAATAGCACTTAATAAATAATAAGTGCTATTTTAAAGTAGATATTTTTATAGATAGTTTTTTAAAGCAATTTTTTGATTGCTTCTTTTATTTCTTTAAAAACAATTTCAATTCCTGGCCGATCGTCAATATTTATTACTTTTCTTTGTAAGCGATAGTATTTTAAGAGCGGACTAGTTTTTGTATGATAAATTTGGAAACGATTTTCAATTATTTTTAGGTTATCATCGGAGCGTCCCGATGTTTTCGCTCGAAGCATTATTCTACGCACGGCTTCTTTTTCGCTGAGTTTAATATTTAAGACCAAATCAATGGTTTTTTTTTGTTTCTCAAAAAGATTGTCCAAGGCTTTCGCTTGTGCTAAATTACGCGGATAGCCATCTAAAATAAACCCTGATTTATTGAATTTTGTTAAAATAACATCTTCTACTATTTTAATGGTTAATTTATTAGGCACTAATTTTCCAGTAGATTGATATCTTTTGATTTGTTTGCCAATTTTATCATTTTTTTCTGCTTCTTGTCGCAGAATCGCTCCGCTAGAGAGATGAATTAATTTGTATTCTTTAGCAATTAACCTTGCTTGCGTGCCCTTGCCTGCTCCCGGAGGACCAAAAATAATAAGATTTAACATGGTTTCAATTTTTAAATTATTAATTATTTAGATTGAAAATTTAGAATTTTATTTTCTCGAAAAAATAACTGATGACAATGTGAGCAAGTAATTGTGGACTGATCTATCTGAAGATGATGATGGCAGAGCGGACAAGCAATTAAATCCAAGAATTTTTTATTCTTGGTTTGTTGATGAG
>VAPM010023274.1_pt1 | contig 16476 bp, 13 predicted proteins | sample 3395091 | NCBI WGS metagenome assembly VAPM01 (sample SAMN08290445, study PRJNA428436) | hydrothermal vent metagenome | isolation source: Deep-sea hydrothermal vent chimney 3 | place: Pacific Ocean: Juan De Fuca Ridge | reverse complement strand
TCATCATGGCATTGTAAATTTGAAAATAAATGAAATTATTTCAATTAATTTTCATCAAATTGGAAACTTAAAAAGAGTCAACCTTTTTTAGGACGAGACAAGGTGCTGAAACAAGTTCAGCATGACCAAATAATTTTAAAAGCGATTTCCCTAATCCCGGTACCGACTACACCGACTCCGGTAAATATCCGGGTGGACTTTGCTGATGCTGTACGAATGCTTCAGCGTATTTGCAATTGTATTCCATTCCTCTGAAAATCTCCATATTTCCATGAGAATTAGCATATATATCTTCGATCTTCTGGCTTTTATGAATAAAGCTCGATTGCCACTTGGTTTCAATGACTGGTGTTATATCTACAAAATCTGTCGGGTGGAAATTTTGTGATTGTACACCTGTCATCACTTCATAATAGTAAAATGCAGTTTTCTTGTTGGTATTTAACCATGCGTCATAAACCAGTAAAGAGCAAACCTGATGATCAGGATGCGTATCAATTGGCCAGTGGGTAAAAATGATATCCGGAGATTCGGTTTTTAAAACTTCAATCATTTTTTCTCGCCATTCAACTGTGACTAGCGCATCACCATCGATCTGTCCAAAAAACAGAGATTTGGTTTTTAGAATCGAACTTGCCTCAAGTGCTTCTTTAGTCCGTATATTTGCAGTTTCTTCAATTGATTTACCTTTTATTCCTCTTTCTCCACGAGTTAAATAAAGCAATTTTACTTCATGACCTTCTGCTACATACCTGGCAATTACTCCTCCACAACCCATTTCAGGGTCATCAGGATGAGCTCCTGTCACAAGGATTTTCAGTTTTTTATCTGACTGATAAATTGTTTGTTTTGCCAGAGTGACTTCCGGAATTAAACCGACCGACATGGCTAATCCACTTTTTATTAATAATTCACGACGCTTCATATGTTTTATAATTATTTTTGTAAAAAAGTCTCAATCTGCTGTTTGTAAACATTTATACACTCCTCCTCAAATTGTATCAACTCTACATTTAAACATTTTCTCCATAGGGTAATTTCAGATCAGCCAACATAGTATTCAACGGTTTGAATATGGTGCGTGCCGTATTTTGAAACTATTATTCTTCATGTTGCAATAATCCTTATTTTGTGTAATAACTTTCATATTTACAACTAATTGCGGCATGCACTATATTTTTTGTTACCTGCTTTATTCTAATTTAGTCAAAAATATCGTCCTTAACGGCCTCAGAACCATTCCATGGGCGCAAATAGATTAATCCTTCAGTTTGACCAAATACAAGAAAAATCTCATCCAGCTGTTCAGGAGTAAATTGTGATTTATGACAAGCTAATGCCTCCCTTGCCACTATAAAATCTTCCTCCTCAACGGATATTCTATAGGTGAGATATTTCTTTTGAGTAGTCTTAAGATTATTTTTAAAATATTTTACCAATTCAGTATTTAATTCTGTTACCATACCTAAGGGTTCTTTTAAAAAGCCAACATAAAGTAGTTGTTGTATCTTCCGAGACTTTTCGTTTTGGAAAACTCCTGTAACAACACTATTAACTATACAATGCTCAGGATCTCCGTACGCTCCCTCTGGCCCCATCGTAAGAATAAGGTTGGGTTGATATTTATTAAAAAGGCTATCTATTTTGCTCCCAAGGGTGTTGACATTCTTTTTTGTAATTAAATTAGTATAATTAAGTAGAATTGGAGGGTTAATTTCTAACGTTTTTGTAGCATGCAATATTTCTTCCGAACGTACTTGGGAAAATGATACACCAGGAGGAATCTTAGTTTTAATACCATGTTTGTTTATTTGCTTAGATCCATCTGATACGATCACTAAATAAATATTTACTCCTTCTTTAGCATATTTCGATAATATGGGTGATACAGTAATCTCATCATTTCCATGTGCGAAAATTGCCATAATGGTCTTATCCTTATAAGATTTTGAGTCAACAGTTTGTTTTGTATTGTTGCTCTCATCACAGGAAAACATCAATAATATCATATAAATAAATGGTGTTAATTTTATCATTGTATCAATTTTTTAGTTTCTATTTTTTCAATTGCAGGTAACTCTGAGCTATCGGTAAACTGAATATTAGATTTTTCCTGCTGGCTTTGCATTATACTCAGGACAATCCAATCGGATGTCGGCAGCTTTTAATGCTTTCTCCATTAAATTACAATAATCGTTAGTTTTAAATTTACAGCTAAAACAGGTTCGCTGAATGGTTAAGATGCCATTGCGATGCAACTGATAAATCAGCTTACTCAATGTTTCGAATACATGTTCTAAATCTTCTGTTTCAATACGCTTAAGCTGGGTTTCGATTGGATTTGCAAAATTTTCAGTTTCAGCAACGGCACTTTTCCCCAGATCAGATAATAAAATGGAATAACTTCGGCTATCGGATAAAGAATAATCTTTATCGATGTATTTCTTTTCAGCCAGCACACGAATGGCATCACTAACCGTTGGCTTTGTGATATTAAATTCCTTCGCCAAATGGCTTACATTACAAAGCTCAGGTTTGTGATAGGCTATAAAAATTAACATCTGAATTTGAATAGGGCTTAGACCTATGGTTTTTGCGTGTTCCCAAAGTAAAACTTTGAATACTTCTGATATGCGCTCTAAGCCAACCACAATTTTACTTGTGATATTTTTCTGTTGAAATTCGATATTAAAACTACTTTCTTCCATTGTTAAAATAAACCTGTCAACGATTTAGTGGTCTATCTATAAACAAAGTTAGCAATCCTACTTATTTTATTCCACTACCTGCTACAATTTTAATTATTATAAAACGGTATGATACCTTATAGACTTTACGACATCCTCGTATTCAACCATTCCAAACCAATCATCTAAAATTTCATAATCAGCATTGAAAAGAATAAGGCTTGGTGTGCCTTTCAGTTGGTTTAGCGTAAAAGTAAGGGATGTATATTCCAAAGCATTAAGGTATTGACCTACTTTTTGTTGCAGTTCTTCTTGATCAAATTTCGCCCAGATTTTGTAATTAGGATTTAAATTACAAATATGGTTGATGGCATGCTCCATATCCTCAATCTCGGTAACTTTCTCATCCATCGCAATGGGAAAATTGATGGCATAAAGAAGTTTTTGAACATGCTGAGCTGCCATGGCTTTTTTCGTCTCTCCAATCAGCTCACCTTTTTCGACTAATTTTTTCGTCGCTTCAAACGTGTTTTTATCAAAATCTTCAAAGGAAGTTGATAGCCCCAAAAAGGAAAGGTTTGTATGGTCTAAATTGGCATAAAGCTTATTGAGAACAGGAAAAGCATAAAAGAAACACCCCGGACAGTTTACCTGAAATACAAAAAGGAGATTCAATGGTTTTAGTTTGAAATCTCCTTGGATAAATTCTTTAATGTGTAATTCTATTGATCTCATTGATTGCAGTTTTCCATTTCTACAATGTAATATCCCTTATGTTGAATGTCATCTATTATGTCTTGTGTCGCCTCTTCGATATGGCATAGCTGACATTCTTTGGCGCTCAATACTCCCGTTTCAAAAGACTTTTCCGCTAAATATGTTTACCAAAATTGAAAATTTTTGCTTCGTCAGTCAAGGCACTGGGCACAAGAATATCAAAATGCATAGTCAATCCATCTTTTCTGCTCACATAGGTGTCCCAAACAGCTACTTTCATATATTTTATTTTTAAATTCTTCCCACTATTTTACTTAATGAATGTAGATGACCAAAGATATTGGTCATCTACATTAAAAATTTTATGCTTCCACATCTTCCATTGATGCCCCAAAATTAATGTGAAGCACGTTTCCATTTGGCGTCACCAATGCGGGGACAGATTTTACACCTACTTTTTCGGCCTCCGCAATTCGAGACTTATTTTCTGCGAAGTTGACCACTTCCACATCTGATGGTGTAATAAGATTTAAAATGTCTTGCTCGGCACTGATACATACTGGACATCCTGCGTGATAAAAGATTGACTTGCTCATAACTATATATTTACTGGATTAGCAATATTGCTGATGCAAATTTAGTAAGGATTCCTAACTTTATAAATTAGAAGTTATTTTTTTTAGAATATGGATTATTTTTTTTTGATTTTAACTCAGTGGTGCTTGCAACCCAGAGAAATCGGGTTTAAACTTTTAATATCTAAAACCATTGCGTAAGGTCATCCTGAATTCATGTCTTGCCGGCAGGCGGGTATTTCAAGATCTTTATAATGATTCAATAGATGCTGAAACAGGCCTGTATGCCGACATAGGCAGGTTCAGCATGACTATAAAATTTTAACTTGATTTCCTCCTGCAACCCCAAATGCTTGTGGTGTGCATATTTGTTTCGGGGTGTGTTTTTACGGGTTTTATTTATGGGAACCTCTATTAATTTCAAAATAACTATTCCTGATATAAATTATTAAGTCTTGCAGATTAATATTTAATTTTTTCTACTTGGCTGGAGAAAGGCACTAATTTTTCAACTTCTCTTCAAGTTCTTTAATATACGCTTTCATATTTACCTTGTCGGTAATATCATTCTGAATCCCCAATATGCCAATTTGCTTTAGGGTTCTGATATTAAATACTGTTTTATAGGATTCAATAACAGTCTCTTTGCCATCAATGGTAGCTTTGAATACATACTTATCGTTACCTTTTTTCATGACCTCAAGATCTTTCGCTTTCCATTTATCCGCTGTTTCTTTATCAACCATATCATAATCACTTGTGCCAATAATTTCAGAAAGTTGCTTTCCATGTGCATTTGCTGCTTGTTGATTGGCAAGGTACATGATGCCGTTGGCGTCTTTGAGGAATATTCTTTGAGGTATTTCATTTAATATTTCCATGAACATAGTTTTGAAATCCTCAGCTTCAATTTTCATTTGCTCCTTGCTTTGATCCGCTTCGTTTCGGAGCATTTTGAGTTCTTCCATCTGTAATTTCATACTTTCTTCTTTTTCAGAAGCTTCTTTTAGAAGAACTTCTACCTCTTCATTTTTGCGATGCATTTGTTCCTGGGTAGTTTGCAACTCTTCCATATTTTGACGCATTTCCTCTTCTTGCGCTCGCATCTCTTCTGCCTGTTGTTGCGACTGTTCGAGTAATGCTTTATTGTTATCGTTTCTTTTAACAGTGGCGATAGCAGAAGTAATCATTTCCGACAATTTTTCTACAAATGATATTTGATGTTCCGAAAATGATTTTATAGATGCAATTTCTATTACACCCACAATTTCTTCGTTTTGCATCAATGGAACTACCAACAATTCTGTTGGATTAGCATCTCCCAACCCTGAAGTAATGCTTACATAATCATCAGGGATATTTCTTAAAAGTGTAGTTTCTTTTTCCAAAAAACATTGACCTACTAGTCCTTGGCCAATTTCTATTCTTTTTTCAAGAAATTTTTTTCTTTGATAAGCATAGCAACCCATTAATTCTAAATACTTATCATTTTGATCAACATCATTTAAGAAGAATAATCCACCTTGTTGAGCCCCAAGATATTCTACAACATTTGAAATTAAAACGTCTGATAATTTACTCAGTTCACTTTCATACTCTCGGATCAGCCGCGAAAATTTTGTTAAACCATCTGCATTCCAAGCCCTAACTTCAGAAGCTTTCTTTGCTTCCGATAGTTGAGATTTTAAGTTTAATAGCTCTCCTGATATGTTGTTTTTATTTAATTCAAAAACTTTTTTGTCCATTCCTTCCCATTCGATATTATAATTACCACTTGTGATATTTTTGATAAACGCGGAGGTTTTTTTAAGATTGGTAACAAGAGAGTTAATAATAAAATTTTCATCTTCAATATCTTTTCCGCTATCGAATAGATTGCTATTATTGCTTTCAATGATTCTTTCAAAAATCTGGTTTCGGAATTGATAGTTTTTCACAATTTTTCGATAAACAATAATTAGTAGTGGTACTGTGAGTAGAATTAAAAAGATCTGCGATGCAAGAATGAAATTTATTACCTTTTTATATTCTATCCTGCCCTCTTGACTTAAATTGTCAATATATGCATTTGAGTTTTCTACAAAAGGATAAAGTTTCTCCCAGGTGTCGTTTCCCCTATCTTCTTCAAAAATTGCAATTGCGTCATCAATTCTTCCGGCGGTGCAAAGATCGGTCATGAGTTGACATGTTTGCATATATTGTATAACACCATCTCTGGCCGATTTCATATTGCTGATATCATATCCTATTTTGGTAAGATTATTTTCAAGACGATCAAGATTGCCGGTATAATTGTTTTTCGCATCGATATATGGCACAAGAAATTGCTCTGTTGATTTAATAATATATGCCCTCACACCCATGTCAGCAAGCCTTATATGATTGTCCATTAAGTTGAGCCCATTTCTAATATCCTGAATTTTAATTTGTTGCTCAGAATTATCTACAATAGTATTTCGATAAAAGAGAACTAAAATGGCATTCAGACAAATGATAATAATCGTAAACAAAAGAGCAATTCTCAAGCCTTTCTTTTGTATTAATTGTGTCAAATAATCTTTCATAATAAAACTAAGGATTCTTACAATTTGTAAAAGTGGAAGTAGCTATCTCTATCAAAAATCTATCTTTTATAAATGAAATAAAACTTCAAATCATCACATTTATTACAAGCCTTGCTATTGTACTATTATAAGTATAAGATAAATAAATGATACCTATATAAATTAATAGAGGTCTCCATATAAATAATTCAAGTTTCTCACATTGATATATTACCAGTTTGAGAGGGGTATTCATTCTCAAATTGTTTCAATAGCAGTTTTTAATTTTCTAATAAGCTCATTCTATTATTCTCTTATTTCTCTTAGAAATTCGTTGCCATATCTGATTTCAAAATCATGGTAAACATTTTCAACACGTTTCCGGAAAGGCGCTTTATCAACTTCTGTAATTTCAACTCCCTCTTGTCGCAATTTTTCCAGTGCCTTATTTTCCAATCTTGACCAGTTTTTCTTATGGAATTCTTGCGAATCTTTGAGCACATCATCAAGGATTAATTTATGCTCATCACTTAGCCGGTTATAAAAACTCAGCGGCATAAGGATTACCTGTGGCACCATGAAATGCTCTGTCAAGACATAGTTTGGGCAAATATCGTAATGACCGGTGGCTAAGTATTGAAAGGGAAGATTTTCGGCTCCTTCTACCACATCTTGTTGCAGCGCATTGTAAAGTTCCGAAAATGACAACGGAACCGCATGTGCGCCCAGTGCGTTTATAGTCTGTATCATCACGTTACTTTCCATCACCCTGAGCTTAATCCCTTTTAGGTCTTCTATCTTCTGAACCGGTTCTTTTGTATAAATACTTCGTGCGCCTGTTCCATAATATGCCAATACTTTTAAACCGGTTTGCTCAAGTTTTCGATTCAGTTTTTTGCCGACATCACCCTGAAGTATATTGTATTGTTGCTCGGTATTATCAAAAAGAAAAGGCAAATCAAATACAAAAAAATCTTCCACTAAATTTCCTAATACAGAAGTAGCCATATCTGCCATTTCAAGTGTTCCAAGTAGCAGGCGCTCTACGCTGTCTGTTTCCCCTCCTATCCGACCAGAATCATATATCTTAACAGTGATTTCTCCATTGCTTCGTTTTTCGATCTCGTCTGCAATAAAATTGTAGGTAAGCATAATAGGATTGGAAGGCGGAATAACAGAAGAAAATTTTATCACAATTTGTGCATTTTTTTTTGATGCACATTCTGTTAATAAAAATGTAAAGTTAGTTGCGATTAAAAATAGTACTACACCGCGAAAGCCGGACCGCCAATTCAAAGATTTCATTTTATGTTGTGTTTGGAATTTTATCATTTTCTTGTATAGTTCACCTCTCCCCGAATTATGGTTTTATCAATATTTATATCCTTATCCATAATTATAATATCAGCATCTTTTCCTTTTTCAAGACTTCCTTTTCGGTCGCTTACGCCAATTATCTCAGCCGGGGTCTGGGTCGCCATTCGTAACGCATCAACCATGGACAAGCCCATCTGGTTAATCCCATTTCTTACACAAACATCCATGGTAGTCACACTTCCTGCATAGGCAGAATTGTCAGGCAAGCGTGCAACTCCATTTTCGACTATAGCTTTTACATCTCCAATATTATGAATTCCTGGAGGCAACCCGACTGCGGGCATGGCATCCGACACGAAGCAAACACGGTCAACACCCTTCACTTTCACCAGCAAATTCATTAATACAGGACCCACATGCCAACCATCGGCAATTATTGCCCCGGATATCCGATCATCATATAATAGTGTTTCCACAGCGCCAGCAACTCTTTTTAACTGATCGCGACGAAAATGCGACATATTGCAAAAAAAGTGCGTGGCATGAGTTATCCCTCCGCTTATGGCCGGAATCATTTCCGAATATATTCCATCAGTATGGCCGGCAGCAGCAATAATACCTTTGTCTTTCAAATCTTTTACAAGCTGTGTTGATCCCTCCAATTCTGGAGCCAGTGTCATCTTTTTCAAAACATCGCTATATTCCAGAAACTGCATATAGTGATCAGGCCTTGGCAGGGACAAAAACTCTCGAGGATGTGCACCACTCTGATTCTGGCTAAGAAAAGGACCTTCCATGTGTATCCCCAATAATTCTGCTCCATCTGTCTTGCTGTGCTGCATATAGGTCCGAGCATGTTCCAGAACCTGAATAAAATCATTATCTGCACTTGTTATAGCTGTACCCAAATAGGAAGTCGTGCCATGTTTTATAAAAAAACTACCCATGGTAGAAAATGTGTTATTATCTACTTTGGTGACATCAGCACCCATAGCGCCATTTACATGAATGTCAATCAGGCCAGGAGATATATAATTATTATTGGCATCAACAATGTTGGCATTCAAAGGCTCTTCTACCTCTCCTCGCTTGCCAACTTCAATAATTTTACCATCTCGCAAAATGACAATGCCATCCCTGATTTCAAGGTCCGGAGTTATCACCATCCCATTTTTAACTATCAGGTATTTATGTTCTTTCATTTAATTATGCTGATCTACTTTCGTTAATTGTCTGAACCAGGATTTATGGGATTAAATTGATTTTCCTGATTAAGGTTCAATAATTCCATAAATCTTAAAAATCCTGGTTCAGACATTTTCTTCCATGATTCTACCCAGGTTTTTTTTATTATATCATTTTTGCATTTTATCATAAAATCATTCCCTCCATCCTATGCCAAAGCTTCGGCTGGCAAGCATTCTCTCATTTTATCATTCCGTCATTGAACATAAGGTACAATAAATGTCGAAGACCTCAAACGCCCAATGCTTCGACCCTGGTTTTTTCGTTCTTCAATAAATTTCTTCAGATCATCTACATATTCAAAATTCATCTGTTCGGCCTCTCGTTTAGTAATATTCGGAGAATATAAATATAATTTTGCCTTTTCACGAACCACATTATTATGCAGCACTTCAATGGCCGACATAGGATCTTTAATTTCGCCTGCCTCAAGTGCCTTTTCAACTTCTGGGTTGGTAAGCGTTCCAAAATCCAGCATTTCTTTACCATGCACCGGAGACACTCCATCAGGACAATTCGTAACTAACAATATTTCACCTCCCTTTTTAACAGCCAAGGCGGCTGAAAAAAGTCCTTTATTTGCCTGGGTCATATCAGCATCATGATCTCTGGTATCAGACACTACTAGGTCAACAAGTTCGGGAACTTCTACAAAGTAGATTTCTTTGGCAATTTCTACACCGCGTCGATGTGCCTCAATATAATGCCCCCCCACAATTCCAACTGGGGCATCATCAGCATTTAAAATCACATTGATTATTGCAAAGGGTTCTGCAGTGTTGGCAGCAAATGCTTCCATTAATTTTCTTGGAAGCGTGTCGGTAACGCCAATCGCCTGATGTGGGTCAAGTGCGCCCACAACATGCATATGATGGACCGTGTCCTCTCCGGCAACTCCGGGAAGAAGCATCTTGGCACCTCCCGAAAACCCAGCGGGCATGTGAGGCACTAAAGATCCAATGGCAATTCTGATATCAGCTTCAATGGCATGTTTATTAATAAAAATAGGAGCACCATCGTCAAAATTTCCATTATTGACTAAATGATCTTTATCAAAAAAATGGTGATCCAACGAACGGTAATCTTCAAAAACCTTATCTGACAAACGCGCTCTTTTCTCTTTTTCATTCATTAACCTATGCGAACCGGAAGCAAACAGGAAAAATATATTGCCCTTTTTAACCCCACTATTTTCCAACTCAGGCAACAGGTAGGGTAATATTTCAGATGTAGGTGTAAATCGGGTATAATCATCAACAATGATACAAATTGTTGCATCATCGTTGATGAATGATTTTAATGATTTTATAGCATCACCCACAGCCAGAACAAAATCTGATGCTGAGCATTCATTGCTTTCATTGACTGGTAATCCAACATCAAATGAAAACAGGTTTGATTCTAACTTTGGAAATACTGTTGATGCAGGAGACTTCATATGGTGAATATTCTAATTGTTAATTTATTAAACTTTGGATTACCGGACCAGATTCCCTTCCAACCACTTGTTTACCAATGGATAAAGCAACTCTTCTACCTGAATCATCCAGGTGAGGTCTTCTCGCTGGCTGGCAAAGTGATAATACCTATCGGATACATAGTTTTCCGGGTAGGCTATAATTCTGGTTTCGGCATATACATTTACCAATTCTGCCCATGTTACTTCAAATTTGTCAAGAGCTTTTTTCACCGATGCAAATCCTTCTTTTCTCTTCGATTTATTAGCAACATCGCATTGCTCTAAAGCTAATAGAAGTTTGGGAGCAGTTATTTGAAAATCATTTAAGGCGGAAAAAAGCTTCCAATGATATCGGTTGCGTGTAGATACCAGATACAGGTTTTCCAGTTGTTGAGAAGTACCGGCATAAATGTCGCACAGTTCTTTGGCCATTTCGAGCCGATCTTTATATTTTTTGCTCCATTCCCCGAGGTTATTCAAGTCGGGGAGTTCTATCAAAAGTTTACTAAAATCCATCTCTCCAAAACCTGTATTTTCTGAAGCGTCATGATGTATCCCCGGAAGCTGGAATAGTGCATTTTTTGTTTCCATTCTGCTGCCTGCCTTCATAAATACTTTTTCCCAGAAAACGGATGCTGCTCTCAATTGCAAATACAAATCCGTGAAAGCAGCTTCAGGGCCAAACTCACGCTGCATATAAGCTAATTGATATTCATCAAGGTTTCTATCCTTGGTATTCCAGCTGTATTCTGCCGTGGCGATAAAGCCTCTCCAATAGGTTTCCATGTGCGGAGAGCGATCGTCCCATCCGGTAGATAATACACCATCGATTCCTTTTTCACCTGCCAATTCCAAAGTGCTTTGGATGGCTACCAAACCGCGATCAGACATTTCTCCGGTTCTGTCATCGTAGGGAAACAAGGCTGAGGGGCCGCTATTGGCTGCTATGGATACCATTGTATTCAAATTATTGCTCGTAAGCCAATCCATTGCTCGTAAGTTTCCGGGCTGACGATTTGTACTATAATTCCAATGCATAAAAACACCCTGCTCAGGAAAACGATCTATCACTTTATCTAATTTGACCAGCGCTGCTTCCCAAAGTTCAGGAGAGTCTTCCTCTTCTCGTGTCGTAGCCCAGACTCCCCCATACTTAAAGGGCATATCACCCCAAAAAATAGGGATGCGTCCCTGTTCTACCAGAAATTCACAAACCCGATTCAGCCAGTAAAGATTCAACTCAAATTTTCCTTTTTCATCTGCCATAGGCTTGCATCTACTGCATAGCCCTATGCTGCCTACTTCATCACCTCCTATATGAAAATATTTTGCACCCGGCGTGGCTTCAATCGCCTCTCGATACAAATCGAACAATACTTGATATGTGCCTTCATGCAAGGGGCAAAATGCCCAACGGTTATCTTTTTGTTCTCGCAAATAGGCATATTCCTCATGCTTGAGTATGAACGTGGCATGACCAAGGCCCTGAACTAATGGGGTAATTTCAATATTTCTTGCACGGGCATACATCGTTAAGGCAGCCATCTCGTCAATGCTGATCGCTTGTGGGGCTCCGATTAATGGCTGAGATTGATAACCCAGTTTATCTTCAAATTCCCATGTAATGGCGTTGATTTTATAACGGGCAAGTCGGTCGATACTTTCATAGTAATAACCGATATGGTCTAAATGATGCTTGGTATCGAAATGCACGGCACGATAAACATAATCGGGAGTGTCGGTAATTACACAAGCCGGTATAGCTGTCTTGAAATCGCGGGCGTCTTCTAAGAGTTGCTCCAGCGTCTGACATCCATAAAAAAGACCTGCTTCGCCCCGAGCTTCAATTGCTGCATTTCCATTTTTAATGGTGAGCACATAGCCCTCATGGGATTCAGGTGCATTTCCTGTGCTATCCAATTTAAGTGTAAGTGTTCCTGAATTCTGCTTATTACGCTCAGACAATAAGCTGAGGATATTTCCCATGACGGGGCGATCAAAATCTCCTGAAATTTTCAGGGTATATAATTTACCGTAGGCTAAACCATCACCCGGCAACAGCTCAAAGTTTTGTGGTTGTGGAAGTATCAGAAAAGGTTCGGGCACTTTGTCAGCAGCCAAGCTCAATAGAGTTATTGAAGACAACAAATGAATTGTAATTAAGAAAGTAAATAGTGTTTTTTTCATTTTGTCGTAATTTATTTTATAGTATAATTTGAATTTTAAGTTTCTCATTGAAAGGCGATAGTTTATTGTCATTGCCACAGATTCGCAGATTACAATATTACCCATTGCCTAAAACACAGTTGCTCTCTATCCATATCTTAACAAATTGTCAGCTTTTTTTTGTAGGTGATAAACTGGTTTTGAAAATTTCATAATATTTTCTAAGAATCTGTGGCATTATATTATCATCCACACGAATCAACATTGAATTCTATTTTTTTATTTCATCACGAAAAATAAAGGTATTGAGGGAAGCTTTATAATTGAATTTTAAGCTTTTAAAAATATTTTTTTTCGTATAAAAATCAAAGAAACAACCATTTTATAAATAATGCACTAAATACGCTGAATATTGACACTACTATTCACAGGGAAATAGAAGACTGTTGGTCTCGGAAAATTATAGTTCTCAACATTTTCATAAGTTCTTCAATGTGAAAACTTTCCAATAGGTGCAGATAATTAGATATCTTTAGAGTTTCAGCCTGATAGATTTTAGAAAAAAATACTTTTGGAAAGATTAACGAAGCATTATAGTTGTATGAAGATGCAAATTATTGATGGAAAACTAAAGGCATATAGGGCATCTCTTATAACTCTGTTTTGTTTCTAAATTCCTCACCTACCTGCCGCCAGGCATGTTCAAATGTTCGAATGTTCTTAGTTCGTTCTATATCAGCATCAATTGACATGACCATAGTAATTCCTAATTATTTTAGATTCCTTTGAAGCGATTATTTTCGGGGTTTATCTCAAATCTTTGCGCTCCATTTCTAAATGATCTATATTGTTATCAAATAAACTAAATCATGACACAACATCTCAAAACTATTTTTTTTGCTATCGTTCTTTTGACTTTTCCCATTTTATCTTTTGCAGGCGAACGACAAAATCTAAACGGCAAGGCAAAGTTAAATATCATGTTTGTAGTAGATGGTTTACGACCTGATTTGATAAATGCCGAGGATACGCCAAATATTTTTCATCTTATGCAAGCAGGTGTTTTTTTTGAAAATAGCCATGCCATTTTTCCTACGGTGACAAGGGTGAATTCTGCTGCCATTGCTACAGCTTCTTATCCTGTTAACAGTGGAATTGTGAGCAATAGCATTTTCATTCCGGCCATGGATACATCCTCTTCGTTTACCACGGGAGATTATCGCAATCTTGCGAAGCTGGATAATTTGACAAATGGAAAATTATTGTTAAATAAAACCTGGGTTGAGCGACTTATTGAGCATGACCTTGAACCAGCAGTGATAAGTTCGGGGTCAACCGGAAGTGCCTACCTCATGAATCATCTGGCCCCCAAAGGAAGTGGTGTGCTGATCAATGGCTGGTTTGAGCCCGATTCTATCGTGGCCTTCCCAACGGAAATAAATAATCGGATATTACAAAAAATTGGCCCTGCACCAGATGTGAGTGGAGATAAAAATTATAATGAAAAAGTAAATTGGACGACCAGGGTATTCACTGATTATCTGCTTCAAGAGGAAAGACCTGATGTTATATTTTGTTGGGTCACTGAGCCAGACCACACGCAACACAGATATGGTATTGGTGCCCCGGAAACAATAGAAACCATTCGGAATTCGGATAGAAATATCGGTTTGATTATACAGAAAATAAAAGATATCGGTCTGGAATCTGAAACGAATATTTTCGTTACTTCCGATCATGGATTTAGCACATACAATTATAAAATCAATGTTGAAGATGAATTGATAAATGCCGGGTTAAAAAAATCTCATTTATCCGGGGACGTCGTATTGGCCAGCAGTGGGCAATCTGTGCTTATTCATGTGAAAGATCGCAACAAGAAAAAGATTGAAGATATTGCTGAATATTTTCTCAATCAAGAGTGGATAGATATTGTATTCACTTCAGGAAAAGGAACTGCACCGAAACAATTTCAGGGATGGGTTTCCGGCACATTCTCCTTGCAGCTTTTGCATTTGCCAGTTGATGGTAGGGGCCCGGATTTACTAATCACTTTCCCATGGTCATCCGAGAAAAACAAATTCGGCTTTCAGGGAATGGATTATGCAAGCGGAGGTGGTACGACCGGTCAGATGACGGGGAATGCCGGAGGCCATGGAAGCCTAAGCCCATGGACAATCCGCAATACTATGATTGCCTGGGGAGCTGATTTTAAATCTGGGGTGAGGAATAAAGTCCCTGCCGCCAGCATTGATTTTACAGCAACTATTTTAGCTTTATTAAATATTCCTTTAGATAACAATATTCAGGGAAGAATTTTGCACGAAGCTCTCAAAAATGGAGTAGATATCCACAAGGTTCCGATAGAAACTAAAAATTTAACTATACGTCACGAAAAACGAAAAACAACAATTCAAATCTCCGTTGTGGAAGATCATTGGTATATTGACAAGGGCTGGAGCACTAAAATGATAGAATGAAAAGTCAATGTGTATTAGTAGATAAATAAAATATTAAATAACAAGTTATATCAAATATGAAACGATGAGATTTTGTACGAATTAATAGAAAAAGAGGATTACTTTCTATTTCCATTTATTATCTTGTTTGGTTTCATGCCGTGACGCAGAAAAACCCACAGCACATTTTAGCAAATTTGTTTTTGTCCCCCGCAGAAGTCAACCCACAGCAAAACCAACAGAGCCATTTTTTGCCACTACACAATTAGTTATTTTTAGCAAATGAACATTGACTGGATAAAACTTAGACCTTTTAATGGCGATGTAAAAAATGGCTTTGAAGAACTTGTTTGTCAATTAGCAAGAGCCGAGAGTATAGAAGACAAGCAACAGTTTATCCGAGTAGCTGCTCCTGATGGTGGCGTTGAAGCTTATTGCATTCTTTCAAACAGTGATGAATATGGTTGGCAAGCAAAATATTTTAGTTCAATGGATGATTCTCAATGGTCGCAAATCGAGAAATCCTTCAAGGCAGCATTAACCAAACACCCTAACCTAAAAAAGTATTTTATATGTACACCACTTGATAGACCAGATCCAAGAATTGTAACAAAGAAGGGGACTGTTGTTAAGCACTTCATGGATGTTTGGAACGAGAAGGTAATAGAATGGCAAGCGTTTGCTGTTGCCAACGGGAGAACTATTGAGTTTGAATATTGGGGCAACTCCGAACTCTTTGAACGATTATCAAAACCTGAAAACGAAGGTAAACTTCGTTACTGGTTCGGACAGGAAGAATTTTCAGATAACTGGTTCAAACAAAAACTTGAAGAAAGTATTCTCAATCTTGATAAACGCTATACTCCTGAAATCAATTTTGATTTACCAATAGCAAAAGTTTTTGAAGGGCTTTCAAGAGATGATTATTTTAAAAAACAATTCTTATCACATCTTGGCGATTTACTAAAGAATTATAACAAAGCAGTTTCACATGTAAAAGCCGATGAGGTAAAAGATTCGGTTCAAAAAATAGATGCTTTAATTAATCAGTTCCAACAATCTTGTGAGCAAATTGACTTTGAAGAAATCAGTATCATTCCACATGAGGAACTGTCTGCTGTTTTGGAATCATGCAAAGAAGTAATTGAAAATTTAATTCATAAGTTTTTTGAACTTGATTCAAAAAAGAAAGCAGAAACAAAAAGCAAAAAAGAATATGTAAGTGAAGCAAACAGTTATGGTTGGGATATTGAGTATTTCAGAAAGCTAAGCGGTTCAATTTATGACTTCACAAATTTTCTTTATGGC
>VAPM010025394.1_pt1 | contig 16484 bp, 13 predicted proteins | sample 3395091 | NCBI WGS metagenome assembly VAPM01 (sample SAMN08290445, study PRJNA428436) | hydrothermal vent metagenome | isolation source: Deep-sea hydrothermal vent chimney 3 | place: Pacific Ocean: Juan De Fuca Ridge | reverse complement strand
CCGTTTTTTACAATCAAAATATCATCGGCAGCGCCACGTAAGGCAAACAACCTGTCCAGAGTGTTCCGGTCTTCATATTTAAAGATGTAGTTGATGTCATCATCTTCCACCAGCTGTAGCGACCGGATTTGGGGTAAAACGTAAGAGAGAAACCGGATTTCACGGATTTGGCTATCGTAAACCACGCGACATTTGAAAAGGCCATCGTTTCCCGCTATCAATTGTTTTTTTTTCGCCTGTAGTAATACTTTTTCCAGAGCAATTTCATTTTCCAGGCCAAATAGCACTTTCCGGGCATAATTCATCCGTTGCCGGTGGTAATGCAGATTTTGGCATCGGCCGTTTTCATAACGAATGGTCTCAAGCAAACGGAACATATATTTTCTCTATCAGTTCATTATATTCTTCTTCACAATTACTTTGTGCCGTAATGCCGCCGCCACTTTTGTAAACCAGGCCATCGGTAGTATTTTCTATAAAACGGATCATCACACCACTGTCAATATCCCTGCCATCAAAAATTCCCATAACACCTGTGTAAAAACCACGATCATAACCTTCTGCTTCGCGGATAATCTCCAGCGTTTTCTTTTTCGGCGCACCTGAAACAGAGCCGGCAGGCAACATCCTTAACAACATGTCGCCAGGAGCATGCAAATATTCAGGTCTAAGTCTCCCCCGGATCTCTGAGCTCATTTGCAGAATTTCGTTTTTGTTGGTTTTTATATGGTCAATATAGCGAAAACGGGAAACTTCCACCTCTTTGGCAACCATACTCAAATCGTTGCGGATAAGATCCACAATGGTAAAATGCTCGGCCAGTTCTTTTTTGTTGGAAAGTAGTTTTTCGCGGGCATTCTGCACACGGGCATCTTGGGTACCCTTCATGGGAAAAGAGCGAATGACATCGCCATCAGTCTGCACAAAAATTTCCGGTGAAAAGCAAATAAACCGGTCTTTGTAATAAATTTTATACTTCGCTTTGCTACGAAAAAAGAGTTGTTTCAGGCTCAGGCTACTTTCGACCCGGCTGGGAAGCGTAAGGTTCAACAAAAAAGTATCGCCACGGCGAATATGTTGCTGTACCAGCGAAAAAGCATGGCAATAACGTGTCCGTGAAGCCGGAATTACGGTGAAAGAAACCGGAGAATCATCGACCGGCTGCTCTTCAAAATTTCTGGTTCCGTTGATGTCGAAGAGCACCTCTTCAGGGTTGATCTCATCCAACGGAACAACCACCGGCTGCTGCAGCACAAAATCCAGCAAAAACAGAAACGGTCGCCTTACCCTACCCCAGTAGTTCATCTTTTCACTGAAATTTCCGGAATTATTGTTCATACCCTTTTTTTTGTAAAGCAAAAATAGGCAATTCGGCTCTTTATGACAGGAAGCTTTTCACCTACAACAACTTTTCGCTCCTTTTTTACCTTTGCAAAAAAAAAGCTGTGTCGCTTCTTATCATTGATAATTATGATTCCTTCACTTACAACCTGGTTCAGTGCGTGGAACAATCCGGCATCGAAGACTATGTGTTGGCTAAAAATGACCAGCTTGGTACTGTACGACCCGAACAATTTGAGAAGGTACTAATTTCTCCCGGCCCAGGGGTTGTTTCTGAAACCGGGCAGCTTTTCCGGTTTATTGAAAAATATCATAAGGAAAAATCGTTTCTCGGAATTTGTCTTGGCTTTGAAGCTCTTTTGGAATTTTTAGGTGCAAAAATGGCTCAGCTTCCCAAACCTATGCATGGCATTAAAAATGAGGGTATCATCCTTCGTGACGATATAATTTTTAGAGATCTTCCCCGGAAGTTCAATATCGGACATTACCATTCGTGGTATGTAAAAGAGGTGGACTTCCCGAAAGAAACACAAATATTGATGAAAGACAGCAACGGGCTGATTATGGCCTTTCGACATAAGAAATACGATTTGCGGGCTGTACAATTTCATCCTGAATCATACATGACCGAATTTGGCTGCCGTATTATAACAAACTGGTTATCATTATGAAAATAAACAACATACACTGTTATATTTTTGTAATACTTATTCTGCTGGGAGGTCTTCCCAAAATGGTCTTCAGCCAGGATTACTCATGGTGGAATACACATCAAAACTGGGATGGTATTACCGCCTGGAACAACTACATGATTTATTCGCCGGCCTATCTCGGCCCCAATGCATTGCCAGTTCCCTTTTCGGAAAAAGGCCGGGTACAAAACAGGACTTTTATCCGCTTTTATGCAGATGTCCATTCACTTCCAGGTGACAAAACAGAGGATATTGGTGGGCGGTTATATATCCCGGTGGTCAGTGGTGTAGTTGCCCTGGAAGCCTGGGGCATTATTCAGGAACACTACCAGATGACTGAAACAGAGGCCATTCGTCGCAGAGTTCGACATCAAAAAGCAGGGGGTTTTGCGGTTGGAGACGCTTATTTTGCTGCTGTGGTCAGATTGCTGAAAGGCAGAAAATTTCCTGACATGGCATTTCGTATCGGCTTGCGGACAGCCTCCGGTAACAAACTGGGAGATGCGCGTTATACAGATTCTCCCGGTTATTTCTTTGATCTCTCTTTGGGAAAAGATCTGACACTCGGAGTAAAAAGCCATCTCCGCCTGTATGGTATGCTGGGATTTTATTCGTGGCAAACAAATCTTACCAACTACCAGCAGGATGATGCCGCAATGTACGGTGTTGGTACAGACTTTCATCTACATAAAAGTATGCTTGGCATAAATCTGGATGGTTACAGCGGTTATTTTGGTAACGACACGCTCATCATTATCAATCCTGAAAAGCCGATAGTTTTTAAGGACCGTCCGCTGGTACTCAGGGCAAAATTTGAACAATGGTTTGGCAGCTGGAAGCTGGGATTGCGTTATCAGGCGGGACTTCACGATTTTCAATATCAGTCGGTACGTTTGGAAATTAGTTATTATCTTTCGGAAGATTTTTTAAAACGCAATAAGAAAGAGAAGCTATAAACATGGGGATGGAAGAGACAAGGAAAAAAATAGTGGAAGCCGGCCTCCGATTAGTAAAGGAGGGGCTGGTGGCACGCAGCTGGGGGAACATCAGCGTACGGGTAGATGAGAAAAACATGCTGATTACCCCAAGTGGTCGTACTTACGAAAGTCTGAAATCCGAAGAAATTGTGCTGATGAACTACCAAACGCTGCGTTACGAAGGAATAATCAAGCCCTCTTCGGAATACCATCTGCATGCAAAGGTTTACAAACAACGAAATGAGATTAATGCTGTCATCCATACCCACCAAATGAATGCTACCACAGTGGCTGTCGCACGGAGAGAGGTTCCTCCGATTATTGACGACATGGTCCAAATTATCGGACCGTCTGTACGGGTATCAAAATATACTCTGGCAGGAACACAGAAATTTGCAAAAAACGCTATTAAAGCGTTACGGGGACGACAAGCCGCACTGCTGGCCAACCATGGCGCTGTATGTGTTGGCCGCAACCTGAAAGAGGCATTTACCGTCTCCGTAGTACTCGAAAAAGCATGTAAGACCTTTATCGAAGCGGAATTTTTGGGTGGCGCCAAAACTATTTCAAAATTCTCAGCAACCATCATGCATCAGGTTTATTTGAAGAAATATTCCAGGCTGGAAGAAAAGAACAGGTGAGATTAGACAAAGTACTCGGCACAACAAAAAGCGGGATACCTTAAAAAAGGGATCCCGCTTTTTCATATTATTTGTAAAGAAATTATTTACATTTCAACACGTGTATTCTCTGATATTTGGCAGCAGCCACATTGGGGCCTTTCACCACATCTTTAAAAGCACTACAAGCGGCTGTTTTTTCGCCCTTGCCCTCATAAGCTTGTCCCAGAGTAAAGTAAGTATCAGATTTTTCGGTAGTTTGCAAGCTCAACGCTTTTTTTGCAGAAGCTATGGCAGGGGCCCATCTTTTCAGGCTTACATTTGCAAGAGCCGTGTAATAATACACATCGGCATTGGCAGCATGATATTTCTTGGCATCAGCCAAATATTCAAGTGCTTTTAGAGGATGCATTCTCTGTAGTTCTTCTGCCCCTGTATTTAGTAATGTATTAAATGTTATATATTTAGCCTTCCTATAAACTTTGGCTGCTTTGGAGCTGGAAGCAGCAAGCTCACCAAGTTTATCAACATTGGCCATCATAGCAGGAATATCTTTTTTCGTCTTTGCCACAAGGCTTTTACCATAATACGCATTATAACAGGTAGCATCTTCCGCTAAAGCATTTTGGTACTGTGCCGAGGCATCAGCCAGTTTCTTCTGTGTCAGAAACATATTTCCCTTGGAGGCATAAACACGGGCAATATAAATATGAGCGTAATTCTTTATTTTCGTATTATTGGTTGTTGTGGCTAAGGCTTTGGCTTTTTTTAATTGAGCAATAGCCTGGTCAAATTCTCTTTTTTTGTAAAAAGAGATTCCATTCCAAAAATAGGAGGTTGTGAGTTGTGATTCTATCTGCGACTGTAGATCAGCAGCATCAGGACCAACCGTCTTGCAAATCTTCAGTGCCTTTTCGTACAGGGTTACAGCGTGTCCGAAAGCCTTAGCCTTGAACTGAGTATTTCCCTGATTAAATATTTCTCCTGCATCGGTAACCGATTGGGCATACAACCCAATTCCAAACATCATGAGCCCCACAAGAAGAGCCGTTTTTACAACTGATTTCATTTTCTTTAGCAATTTTTAATGATAAAAATAAAAAGTGCCGCAAGATAATAAAATCCTGCACTTGACAAATGTTAAATAATTTTAAAGAATTTCTTCAGCGTTTACGAAATTACGGTCCCAATATTTGCATCTTTCGTTTATCTTTGCCCTCCGATAACTATCGGGAAAAAGCCTCCTTAGCTCAGCTGGTAGAGCAGCTCACTCGTAATGAGCAGGTCGTGGGTTCGAGTCCCATGGGAGGCTCTATAAAGAAAACCCGGACATAGCGCCCGGGTTTTCTTTTTTGGCGATATTTGTCGTTATCCTACCTGTTTAACTTTTTTGAACCACCGTTTCATAACTACCTGCCCGGTATATAGCGCATGATACATGGAAGGTACCACAATCAACGTTAGGAAGGTAGCGAAGGTCAGGCCAAAAATTACTGTCCACGACATGGGACCCCAAAATGCGGTGTTATCGCCTCCAAAGAACAGCTGTGGGTTAAAGTTTTTCAGCAGTGTGATAAAGTTAATATTTAGTCCCACGGCCAGTGGAATCAGCCCAAGAACAGTTGTGATAGCGGTAAGCAAAACAGGACGTAACCGTGTTTTTCCGGCTTGCACAATACACTCCATTGCCACATCCATGGGCAGATCATCATTTTCGGCAATACCCATTTCTTTTTTCTTGCGGAGTTTTACCAACCCGATATAATCTATCAGAACAATAGCATTGTTTACCACCACACCGGCCAGCGACACCAAGCCGATGCCGGTCATCAGAACAACAAAATCCATGTGGAAAGTTGCCAGCCCGCCAAACACGCCAATGGTACTCAAAATAACACTGAACATAATGATGGAAGGCTTCACAAAAGAGTTAAACTGGCTAACCAGAATAACCATAATGAGTGCCAGCGCTATCAGCATAGCTTTGGAAAGGAACTTAGCAGCATCGGCCTGCGACTGTTGCTCTCCGGTAAAACTAACCTCATAACCGGCAGGCATAGGATAACCGGCCAGCATTTTTTTCAGCTTTACATTAATTTCGTTGGCGTTGTATCCTTTAATCACATTGGAATGCAGGGTAATCACCCTTTTCCTGTCAATCCTGGTGATAGCACCGTATGTGGAGCCATACTTATAATCGGCAACTGCCGAAATAGGCACTTGAATAATCTTTCCGGAAGATTGTGAACGGAATGTGATACGTTGGTTCATCAGGTCGGAGATGTTATAACGGTATTTGTCTGCCAGCATCATTCGTATTTTGTACTCATCTTCGCCCTGTTTAAAATCGGAAATGTCTTTTCCGAACAGAGCGGTTCGTATGGCATCGCCTATTTGCCCGGTGGAGAGGCCAAAGCGGCGGGCTTTATCACGGTTAATCTTCACCAACAGCTCCGGTTTCCCAACATTCAAATTCATGTCAAGACCTTCGATACCGGGGATATTCTTTCTGTTAATAAGCGCCTTAATACTATCGGTAACCCTAAGTAGTGTGGAAAACTCTTTTCCGCTTATTTCGATATTGATAGGGTAACCCACGGGCGGTCCTTCCCTTTGTTTTTCAAGAGAAATGTTAACGCCCGGATATTTCCCAATCAGCGTATCGGCCAGCCGGCGCATAATAGTAAAGGTGTTGATGCCGTGCCTGTTCTGAAATTCCACAAAGTTTATGGTGATGATGCCTTTGTTGGGCGCACCACCACGGCTGGTAAAGCCTTCGTTCTGCCCCACGGCACCTTTTCCGGTAACGGTCAAAACCGACTTTACAATATTCATATCGGGCTGAATGAGCTGGTAAACTTTTGTCTGAATCACCTGCATTATGGAGTCGGAGACTTTAATATCGGTACTGATTGGCATTTCGGCAATTACATTAATGAGCTTAGGCTCAGAAGTAGGGAAGAAGTCCACTTTGGGTTTGCTTGCAAAATAAAACCAGATGGTTAAAAACATCAAGGCAAAAGTACCTCCAATGATCCAATAAGAGTTGTTTTTACGAATGGCGAAACGGATAAATTTCAGATAAGTTTCCTCCAGCCACACAAGGAAAACTTTCTGGAACCAAATAGCAAGCCGGGAGAGAAAGGCCAGGTTCAGCAAACCCAAAATAGTTGCTGCTACTAGCAAAGAGCCCAAAACATTCCATTTGGCTATAAAAGAAACAATGGCTAAAGCAATAAAAATAGCGGCGAGACGCAGGCTTCTTTTCATGTTGGGTAAGGAGTTGTTGTCGCCCGGTTTGTAGAAATCCACAAAGATAACCGGGACAATCACCAGCGCGTTGAAAAGCGAAGCCGTGAGTACGATAATCAACGTTATGGGAAGAAATTTCATAAACTCGCCAATAATACTGTGCCAGAATACCAGTGGCAGAAAAGCCGCCAGCGTAGTGGCCGTTGAAGAAATAATGGGCATGGCCACTTCGCCCACGCCTTGTCGTGCTGCCTCTTTTACAGGATAGCCCCGCTGCACAAACCGGTATATATTTTCGGTAACCACAATGGCATTGTCCACCAACATGCCGAGGGCAAGAATCAGTGCAAAAAGAACCATCATATTAATTTTGAAATGGGCAATGCCCATCACCATAAAAGCCATAAGCATCGACATGGGAATGGAAAAGCCCACAATAAGCGAGTTGCGTGTACCTAAAAACAGGAAAAGAATAGCTACAACAAAGATTATCCCCATAATAATACTGTTCTCCAGGTTGTTAATCTGTTTTTTCACCTGGTCCGACTGGTCGTTGGTAATGGTGATTTTCAGGTTGTCGGGGATAAGTTTTGATTTCCGTGCATCCTTCAGAATCTGAAAAACCTGGGAAGTGGTGGAGAGAAGATTTTCTCCACTTTTTTTCACAACCTGCAAGGTAACGACCGGCTGTTTGTCGAGATGCGAATAACTGTCGCGTTCTTTAAAACCGTATTTTACCGTGGCAATGTCGCGCATATAGACAATATGGCCTTTATCGCGTTTTACAATAATATTGGCAATTTGCGCTGGGTTTTTGAATTCGCCAATAATCCGGACAGCACGATCTATCTTTCCAATTTTGGCTTCTCCGCCGGAGATAGACATGTTCTCAAATTTCACAGCATTTTCCACATCGGTGAAACTCACCTGCATAGCGGCCATTTTGAAAGGGTTCAGAAAAATCTTCACTTCACGGTCGGTGATTCCGGTGATGTTAACTTTGGAAACTTCGTAAATGGACTCAAACTCATCTTTCAAATCGTTGGCAAATCCTTTCAGCTCGCTCAGGCTGAAATTTCCGGAAAGGTTCACATTGATAACCGGGAATTCGGAGATGTCAATATCGGTAACCTGCGGGTCACTCGGCATGTCGTCGGGCAAGTCTTTTTTTGCCTTATCCACCGCGTCTTTTATGTCGTCAAGGGCTTTGCGTATATCCACGTTGGTATGAAATTCCACAAAAATACTGGAGGCATCCTGCGAAGAAATAGAGGTCATTTTTTTAATACCCTTTACCGACTCAAGTTGTTTTTCCAACGGACGGGTAACCAGATTTTCCATATCCACGGGCGGGTTTCCGGGGTAAATGGTCTGCACCATCACCGTAGGGATTTTAATGTCGGGAAACAGCTCCTTGGGCAACGCCACATACGCAACAAATCCGAAAATTATGGTAATAATGGTAAAAAGATAGACCGTATTCTTATTGTTGAGCGCCCAGGTGGAGAGTTTAAAATCCCGTATAACCTTATCTGTATTTTCTTTCTTTGTATTCATGCTTCACTGTTTAAAAAAGCTTTAAGTTTTGATTTTTGCTTCAACAGAAAACTATTTCTGAATGTTTAAAACAGAACCGTTTGTTACGTTGTTATATCCTTGAGTAATAATTGTTTCTCCCGCTTTCAGGCCACCTATCACTTCCGTTTTCTTTTTAAACGATTTCCCTGTTTTCACATAACGTTTTCGGGCAATGTTCTGACCATCTTCTGTGGTAGCCACATACAGGTAATAGCCCTGAATGTCTTCACGAACGATAAAGGATGGAACCACAATAGCCTTTGGATTGGTATAATCTTTAATCCGTATAATGGCCAACAGATTAGGTTTCAGCAACTGTTTCGGATTATTTATTTTAAGCTGAAGTTTAAAAGTCCGGCTCTGTTTGTTGATGACCTTACCGATACGATAGACCTTTTTATTCATAACTATGGAGGGAAAAGCCGGAAATCGAACCTCAACGGCATCTCCTTCGTGAATAATGGGTAGATAAGCTTCCGAAATCTGCGCATTCACATAAAGCCGGTTCAGGTTTACCACATGAAAAAATCGTTGACCCGGAATGGCCATCTCACCTACTTTCAAATCGATGGCATCCACATATCCATCGATGGGCGATTTAATAAACGAACGTTGGTATTGCGTTTGCAGGGTACTGAGTTTGTTCCGGAGACTTTCATAATTTGTTTTAGCTTGCAGGTATTGCAGTTCGGAACCAATCTGTTTTTCCCATAGCGATTTCTGCTTTTTGTAAGTGTAGGATGCAAGCCCCAGCGAAGTTTTCAGCTCCCTGATGTTATCCTGCATAATATCGGAATTGAGTTGTGCCAGCAGTTGACCTTTTTTAACACGGTCTCCGGCTTTCACAAAGATTTTTTCAATCTGTCCGTTTACTTCCGGACTTACGTAAGCTTCATTAACGCTCTCTATTTCGGCAGAAGCATCGAAATAATGATTAAAAACAGCTGGTTGCAACTTACGGACATTCACTGTAACTTTGCGTCCGGTCGTTATCTCCTTGTCTTTGTTTTTTTTATTTAATTTTTGCTGTAGCCTGTCAATTTTTTTATTGATGGCGACCACCTGTTTTTGGTAATTAATTATTTGTTGTTCCGTTTTAGATTTGTTCTCATTTCCGCACGAAGCCAAAAGGAAGAGCAGAGTTACGAGGAAAAGGCTGAGGTTTTTCATATTATTTTGCTAATTTTAATTGTTCAAGATTATTATTTAAATATTCCATTCCCTTTGGGGTTAGGATGCCATGCAAATGGTATAAAAACATTTCTTTTGAAAACTCGTGAGAGTATATCTCTTCCTGGCTAAACAGGTCGCTTTCGTACAGGCTCTCGATACGCAAAACGTTGAGCTTGGCAATAATTTCTTCGTTAAGCTCTTTACGATAAAAGCCTTCCTGTTTTCCTTTTATCAGATTGTTCAGAGTAGTCTCCAATATTTTTGTGCGTTTTATGCGCTTAAGTCTGAAATAGCTTTCAGGATAATATTTTTTTAAGTCAAATTCGAGTGATGGATTGTATTCTTTCAACATTTGAAGATGAAAGCGAAAGACTTTGAACATCTCCTGCAAGGCATTTTCCGAATTGCTTTTTTGTTCCTGCAAGCGGAGATCGTTATATATTACCTCCTGCTCAACAACCGCATTCACGAGATGCTGCTTATCCGAAAAATATTCATAAAGCGTTTTTTTTGAGATACCTAGTTCATGGGCAACATCGTCCATAGTAATACTTTTAATACCGTATTTCTTATAGAGTTGTGCCACTTTGCGGATGATATCCTCATTTTTTGTGTTCATGGTTATTGTGCTTTTGTTAAGAGAATTTCAAGTTTTTCAGCCGATTTCAGCAGGTTGAGTCCAGCGGTGATAAAGTCACTTTCAGCATTGAGAAACTGGTTGTGTGTGTTTAACAAATCGAGGCTTGAAGCCATTCCATGGGTGTATTTTTCGGTTGTTTTCCTATAAATTTTCTCCGCCACCTTACGATTTTTCAGTTTGTTCCGGTAAACACTCAAAGAGTTATAATAGTCATTTCTGGTTGTCTGGTATTGGATACCAAGCTGTGAGGCCGTTTGGCGCGCCAGAACCTGTGCCTGCTCATAGGCAATTTTAGCCTGTTTTAGTTTAGCTATCCGTTCGCCACTGGACAAAATGGGAATACTCATGGTAATTCCGTAAGAGGCGCTCTGGTACCAGGCCCCACTTGCAAAAAAATTCCAAGTATCGCGCTGTGCCTGCGTTTGATAGTTTAGGATGGCATTGATAGAGGGAACAAAAGCCACTTTTGCAAGTTTCACCTGTAAATCCAGTAATTCTTTGCTCTTAATTACAGATTGAAAATCGATATTCTCACTCAGGTTAAAAGAGTGTGACAATAACGGGTCTTGTGTTTTTATGTGAATAAGTTGCGACAACGTTTGGGTAAGTACCACGCTGTCATTTTCTCCCAAACCCAGATAAAATTTCAGGAAAGCCTGTGCAATGCCATATTGATTTCTCAGAAAAGTATTGGAAGCCTGCAAGTTTGCAACCAGCAGGTTCAACTGGTCAACATCCACATCATCAGCCATGCCGGCCTTATAAACCTGTTGTGTTTCTTTGGCAAGTTTTTGGGTAATACGAAGTGTCGAATCAATGATCCGCACACTTTCAGCAGCCGACAATACATTAAAATAAGCATCGGCAACCTGTTCTTTAACTGCCAGTTTATTTTTAAAAAACTCTTTGTCGGTGCGTTCCAAAGATACCCGTGCAGCTTTCAGGCCAATGAAATAACGCCCATCAAATATCAGCTGCCTAAGGCTTCCACTCAGATCGGCGTTATATCTTGTTCCAAATTGTACCGCAATATCCTGACCAGGCCTTCCGGCCACATCCCCCGGCAGGATAAAGACCGGACGGGCAATGTTGTCATTGTAATGAATAGCAGCGTTTACCTGTGGAAGTCCCTGTGCCAACGCTTCTTTAATCTTCTGTTTGGCAATTTCAAGGTCCTTCCCCGAATTAATTACACCATAATTATGCACCATGGAATAATCCACGGCCTGCTTTAATGAGAAATGTCTCACTTTACGTGGAGGCTGCGACAAAGTGCTCGTTACCTGTGCATTTAAAATGCCACCACCAGCCAAAAGCAGAAAAAGCAAAAAACTTAACTTTTTTATTTTCATAACCTCTGTTCTTTTCATTTGAGGCTGCAAATATATAAAAAATAAACTTTGGAAACTATTTTTACAAAAATAGTTTCCAATAATTAAGAAATTAAACTTTTTGAGCAGGGGGGGGCACTAAGGGCAATGTCATTAAGTTAAGAACTATTCGTCATTGCGATGAGCATTGGGCTTGCCTGCAGGCGGGGCGAAGAAGCAATCTCTTTTGTAAGAGAACTGATTATCAAAGAGAGAGAGTGCTTCGCCGCATCACGACTCAGGCGTGGGCAGCACACACACATTCCTGCCAAATTTCCTCGCAACGACGTGTAATTAATTTAGTTGGTCCTTAACTTAATAACATTGGGCCTAAGGGTTCTAGTTTGCCTTGGTGTTCAGTGGCTTGGCGCTCTCCTGACAGGCAGCTCCAAAACTTTTAGTCATAACTTTCAGCAAAGAATCTACAGATGCATTTTTGCTGTAAAGCCCCAGACCGGCAGGCCAGCTTCCATACATGGCGTTGGGCAGCACAATGTATTTCTTTCCAAACCGATTCCGCAAAGCCGCCATTTTTTGGTTACGTTGAGGATATTTTTCAGAGGCTTTGTAAAAATCACCCAGATTATCACCAGCCAGCAGAACGATGTCGTATCTTTTGGAAATCATCTGCCTGCGTGGCTCTTTGTTTCTGGTGGTTGTTTTCAGATAAATATGCAGGCTGTCGGCTTGTGGAAAGTCAAATTTCTGTAAATTTTTCAATGTGGCAGCTTTTAACTTTTCACTTCGGTTAGTAACATAGAAAATGTGAAACCCAAGCGAATCGGCATATTTCAAAAAGGAAAGAGCTCCCGGAACGGGTTTAGCCGCAGCCTGTCTGACCCAGGCATCCCAACACTTCGGAAAAGGACTGTTCTTTTCGATGGTAAATGCCTGATAAGGACTGTTGTTCAGTACGGTCTCATCAATATCAAGCACCACTGCCATATTTTTCTTTTTTGGAAATTCCTGACGCAACTGAGTTACACGCTCTTTGGCCACATTATAAGCCTGATAGCACAATGCCTGATATTCGGCAGCGTAATAATTGTATAAAGTTGCCATAAGCAACGCGTTATCGGCGGGTTTATAAACCTGCTTTTGCTGTTGAACATTGGAGCATGAGAGCAATGCCACTGACAGCAATACTAAAAGAAACGTTTTTATTTTCATAGCTTTCAATTTATTTTGCAAAGGGAATCAAAATTATTGGATTTTGAAAGTATTTTAACATTGTTCTTATTTTAATATGGAACCACGATGGAAATCTACCTGCTACAAGGCCTGCCGTTAGGGTAAATAGGTTGCTTCTTCCCTCGCTTGAAGCGAGGTCATCGCAATGACACGGCTCTGTTACAAAACCGAAAGAAAAACGGTTTCAAATACAAAAACCTCGTCTTTGCGAACACGCCACACGGAATAATTTCGCTTTGATAAAACATTGTGGCGTGTGAAGTAATCTCCCAGCCATGTTGCCGGATATTGAAAAGGCGCAAGCGAATGCTTGTGCCAGAGACGGAATTTTCTTTATTTTTGTTGCGGCTTTCAAAGCCTGGAATGAATTTACAAACCGTTTAAAAACAAAATATTATGGCATTTAACATCAGAAACAAAAACTTTGTGAAGCTTCTGGATTTTACTCCGAAAGAGATGAAATTTATGCTGGATTTGGCTGTCGATTTGAAAAAGGCAAAATATGCCGGTACCGAACAGCAAAAACTGAAAGGAAAAAATATTGCTTTGATTTTTGAAAAGGCATCCACACGCACACGTTGTGCTTTTCAAGCAGCGGCTTACGACCAGGGTGCTCATATCACCTACCTCGGCCCCACCGGTTCGCAAATGGGAAAAAAGGAGACCATGAAAGATACAGCCCGCGTATTGGGCCGCATGTATGACGGCATCGAATACCGCGGATTTGGTCAGGAGATAGTGGAAGAACTGGGAAAATATGCCGGTGTACCGGTGTGGAACGGTCTGACAACCGAATTTCATCCTACGCAGGTGATGGCAGATCTCCTCACCATGATGGAGCACGTGGACAAACCCCTCCACAAAGTATCGTTTGCTTATTGTGGGGATGCCCGCAACAATATGGGAAATTCGCTGATGGTGGGTGCCGCCATGATGGGTATGGATTTCCGTGCCGTGGCTCCCAAAGCTTACTGGCCGGAAGAAAGTCTGGTGGAAACCTGTCGTGAGATTGCCAAAGAAACCGATGCCACGATTACATTGACCGAAAATGTGGAAAAAGGTGTCAAAGGCGTCGATTATCTTTATACAGATGTATGGGTTTCCATGGGTGAGCCCGATAAAGTGTGGGAAGAGCGTATCAAGAGGCTACTGCCCTATCAGGTGAATATGGATATGGTAAAGAAAACAGGTAACCCCAAAGTAAAATTTCTGCACTGCCTTCCTGCTTTCCACAACACAGACACCGTTATAGGAAAAGAGATTTATGAAAAATACGGCGTTGAAGCCATGGAGGTTACCGATGAGGTTTTTGAGTCGAAACATTCGGTGGTTTTTGATGAAGCCGAAAACCGTTTGCATACCATCAAAGCCATTATGGTGGCTACGCTGGGGGAATAAATTCTGAAAGTACGGATGCTTTCAGTGGAAAACATTGGAAAATAAAAAAGGCCTGCTGGAAAAGCAGGCCTTTTTTATTTTATCGAACTTCCTCTTAACGTAATTTCAGGGAAGCATGACCAATCGAATTTTGTCCCTCAAAAACATCCACCTTGTAGATACCTGGTTTCAATTTCAGTGTAGAACGACGCGACCATGACAAGCACACATCCATTGACTGATTCTGATAGTTAATCTCTTTTTTAGCACTGTATTGCAACCGTTTACCGTTGTACATGAACGAGTATTCTTCATTGTCGCTGACAACAAGAATTTTCTTGTTGGGTTTGGCAATACGCACATAAATTGTACGCGTACCTTCTTTAGAAATATTATTTTGTGCAATGGTGAAGCATACTTTAATTCTGCTTACTCTTCTCACCTTATCAGTTTTCCGCTCGCGTCCCGCACCGGTAACATGAACAGCCTCAACTTTATAACTGTATGTACGCAGAATAGCGGCCTGTTCCACCTTCCCGCTAAGTTCCTTTTTCTCTGTTATCAGCCTGGCATTTTTAAGTTTTTCCTGCTGGAGAACCTCTTTTATCTGATGATTTTCTTTCGTCAAAGCATGGTTTTCATTATATAATGAATCCATTTGAAGCACATAACCCTGAGCAATTTTCTGCAAGCTAATGAGTTTCTTTTTAATCTTGTAATACTCCCAGCGGGTATTCATCAACTTTTTGATTTCCACGGCTTTTGCCTGAATAACGCTGTCTTTAATAGTAAGCGAATCGGACAACTGGCCGTATTCAGCTTTAATTTTGTTGTGAATGGCCATGAGTGAGTCCAGTTGTACCTTAAACTCAGTACGCTGCGCCTCTTTTTCCACCTTTTCCTTGTGTAATTCATCCAACGACCCTATAGCCCAGAAAGCCAATCCGACGATGACCACAGCAAGGATGACAATTAATACCAGCATCCCGACTGCCGGCTTTTTCTTGTTACTTTTCAATACTTTATTCTGTTCTTCCATGATAATAAAATTAATTTTTGCAAAACTAATACAAAAAGCGGAAAATTGTTTCGAATGACCACATTTTTAATTTGTTGACTACACGTTTATTCCCATTCCAAATAAAGAGAACGTTTTTTACTGCACTTTTATTCTTCTCCCAGACGAATGAGCGGAAAATGAAGGTAAATACAAACTCTGTAAACGGGCAATTCCGTCCAAAAAGAGACCTTTCTGAGTAACTAGCAACGGGTATTCCAGTACAAAAGTCCCTTTGGGCAAATGACGGATAAAGAAATTTGTAGCCGCATCTTTTATCTCTTCATAATAGCTCAAACCTCCTTTTCTTTCGTAACCTGAAAGTAATTTCTCCGGCTCAAAAGCTGCTGCCCGCATATCCTGTATATGCACAAAATCAACCGCACGGGTAGAACGGATAAGCAGGCGAACCATCACACGATCACCGGTTTTCAGCGATTCGTTTTCCGAAATACCAACCCACCTGTTGCCTTTCGGCAAGATAACCTCTTTGAAAAGTGTTTTTTCGATAGAGACATCCGTTGATTGCTGGTTCACCTTATTAATATCCTCAAAATATTGCAGGTAAGCAGCACCGTAGGCCATCCCGTTGTTGGGATTTTTCACAGTTATTTCTCCCAAACGCGGTGTTATTTCAGCTGCTGTCCACACCTTTTTTATATAACCACTTCCGGCTTCCCGATGTAAATTCAATACAGACAATTTTTCGCTGCTACCAAAAGCAATTCTCACCGGCCTGGTTTCGGAAAGCCATCGATTTCCATTCATAAGCAGTGCATACACCGCGTCAGCCGTGGCTTTGGTTCCCGGCCAGTGGTTGGCTTGTTTCTGCATCAGCAGCCAGGTTTTCATCTTATCAGCCGAACGTGTATCATTCATCACCTCCACAAAAGCTTTCATAATATTCACTTCCGTGGAAATAGCCGATTGGTTGGAATAACGGTTGTCATTTCTCCAGTACATGCCGTTTTCTTTGTTAAGCAACGACTTCTCGTTCAGCGCCCGGATGATGGCTTCAGCCTGATTGCCCCATCCCAACCGGTTCAAAGTCATGGCCGAGAGTGCCTGCATGTTGTTGTTCTGTTTAGGCCAAAAGCGTTTGATTTGTCCGCTGAAATAGCCAAAGGCCTTTCGTGCCTCTTTGCCGAGTGGAATTGTGGCCGAAAATCCGGAACGGAGATAACAATACCGGATTTGTTCCGGGGTAAGATGGTTT
>VAPM010349978.1_pt1 | contig 16488 bp, 12 predicted proteins | sample 3395091 | NCBI WGS metagenome assembly VAPM01 (sample SAMN08290445, study PRJNA428436) | hydrothermal vent metagenome | isolation source: Deep-sea hydrothermal vent chimney 3 | place: Pacific Ocean: Juan De Fuca Ridge | reverse complement strand
TCGCGGCGGTTGATGGCGAGCGATAGGGCGCGGCGAAACTTCACGTTGCGCATCAAGGCGCGCCATTGGGCGTCCTTAACGTTCAAATTGGGGTACAACGCGATGCGTGCGCCCTTGGCCGACGTCCAACGACGCACGGTGAAGCCGTTGCGTTTTTCGTCTTGTTTTAAAAATGTATAGTTGCTGAAGTCCAGATAGCGCGCTTGTAAGTCGGATTCTCCGCTTCCGGTAATGGCCGGAATCAGTTTCGGCGTGACGATGGTCATCACCACTTTGTCGATGTACGGCAACTGCCGCCCTTGGGAATCCAAGCGGTGAAAGTAGGGATTGCGCACGAAGACATAGCGTGAAGACGGGGGCTGCGTTTTCAAAACCCAGGGCTGCAAGGTCGGATAGTCGGGATTGTTGTTTTTGTAAGGATGGTCGTGGGCATAATGCAGCGCCACCCAGTTGCGCACCCCGGCGGCCTTGACTTTGCGGCGCAGTTCCGCGGGGTTTGCGTATTTCGCGTGAAACTGTTTCAGGTAGTGTGCCGGGCGGTAGATGTACAAAGGTTGCGCGCGCGCCAGGGCGGGCAGAAAAAACGGGTTCGGTTTTGTCCAACTGTAACGCACCGTTGTTGCGTTCACGATGTCCACGTGTGGCCGCTCGCCGTCCACCAGAAGTTCGCGCGGAACGCCCATCACGGAGAGGTCTTTATTGGTGGCGACGTCTTCCCAGTAATATCTGAAATCCTCTGCCGTGAACGGGTAGCCGTCGGACCAGCGCTGGCCCTTGCGCAGATGAAAGGTGAAAATGCGCCCGTCCTTGACATCAACGCGTTCGGCAATGTCAGGGACCAGTTGGTAGGCCTCGTTGTAAACGACCAAACGGGCGTAGCCGAACACGACCATCAAGCGTGTGTCCTTGTTTCGCCCGCCGAGGATGTGCAGCGTGCCGCCGTATCGTCCGGGTTGTTTGTCTTTGCTTTTCAGATTTACGACCAGGGGCGTTTTCGGGATTCTGTCCTTGATTTCGGGCAGGCGGCCCGCGGCGATGGCGGCGGCGAAAGTATCGGGCTCTATCAGTTTCGGCAGCGATTGTGCACCGCGCGCCGATCCTGCGCCGAGGGCAAGGGCCAGCAGCGCCAGCGCCACGCCTCGCCATACGGGGGGCTTAGGCATGGCTGTTCTCCCGCCCCGGCGGCTTGTGCGCGCGCACGAAATGGCCTTTGTCGAGTTCAATCAGGCGCGGCTCCGCGCGCTCGCGCCCGCCGAAGGGAAACGCCCATTCGCGGGGATCGGAATGGCGTCCGGCCGCCAAGGCCGCAAAATCCAAAGGCCGTTTGGGATCGGGATACGGTACGGCGGAAATCAGTGCTTTCGTGTACGGGTGAAGGGGGGATTTGAACAGCGTGTCGCGCGGGGCGATCTCGACCACATAGCCCGCGCACATCACGGCGATCGTGTCGGCGATGTAATCGACCACCGCCAGATTGTGTGAAATGAACAAATAGCTCAGACCCAGGTCTTTTTGCAGGTCCTTGAGCAGATTGAGGATTTGCGCCTGAATGGAAACGTCGAGGGCGGAGACCGGTTCGTCGCAGATCAAAAGCTCCGGATTCAGCGCCAGCGCGCGTGCGATCACGATGCGCTGACGTTGGCCGCCGGAGAAACTGTGGGGGTAGCGATTTAAATGTTCTGGTTTGAGACCGACCAGACGGATCAATTCCAGAGCCGTTTCGCGACGGCTCCGCGCATTGCCGATGCGATGGATGAGAAGCGGCTCGATGAGGCTGTCGCCAATGCTTACGCGCGGGTTGAGGGCGCTGTACGGGTCTTGAAAAACATACTGGATATTACGTCGTATGGGTTCCATCTGGCGGGCGTTCAATGTGAGCAGATCGACCGGCGCATCGCCCCCGTTGAAAATGACCTGTCCCGTGTCGGGGGACATGGCGCGGGTGATGATCTTGCTTAAGGTCGTTTTTCCACAGCCGCTTTCTCCGACCAGTCCCAGACATTCCCCACGGTGCAGGCACAAGGACACGTCGCTCAGTGCACGCACGCTCGCCGCGGGTGCTTTGCCCAACAGGCGTAATTTTTTGCGTGTGGAAAAGGATTTGGAGACATTGTTGATCTCAAGCAGAGGCGCGCCTGCGGGTTTGGGGTGCGATTTCTTTGTGAACGCCGTCAAGCCGCCGGTGCATGGTTTGATTTCGCGGATCGGCTGCAACCGCTCGCCGGGCTTCATGTCGAAGTGCGCAATGGCGTTCAGCAGGGCCCGCAAGTACGGGTGCCTCGGCGTTTCGAAAATATCGTCCAAAGTTCCGCTTTCCATCACCTGGCCGCGATAAACGACGACGACCTCGTCGGCGACATTGGCGACCACGCCGAGATCGTGGGTGATCATCAAAACCGCCATGCCCAGATCGGCCTGAAGGTCTTTGATGAGGCTCAGGATTTGCGCCTGCACGGTGACGTCTAGGGCGGTCGTCGGTTCGTCGGCGATGAGCAGCGACGGGCCGCACAGCAAGGCCATGGCGATCATCGCGCGCTGGCGCAGGCCACCCGACAATTCGAACGCATAGGTATTGAAGGCCTCGGCGGGATCGGAAAAGCCGACCAGACGCAGCATGTCGATGGTTTGTTCCCGGGCCTGCGTGCGGGAGACCCCGTGATGAATGATGGCGGTTTCGCCGATTTGGTCGCCGATGGTGTGCAGGGGCGACAGCGAGGTCATCGGTTCTTGAAAAATCATGGAAATTTTGTTGCCGCGCAAGGCGGCAAAGCGTTTTGAACGTGGCGATAGCGCCGCAAGGTCGAGGCGCCCCGCGACCGGATCGTTCAGTAAAATTTCTCCCCTCGTGATTTTCGCCGTGCGCGGCAACAGCCCCAAGATGGCCTGGGCCGTGACGGATTTCCCGGAACCTGATTCTCCCACCAGCGCGACCGTGGTGGCGGGACGCACGCGAAAGGATATGCCTTTGAGCGCCTTGATCACGCCGCCAAGGCTGTGAAACTCGACTTCAAGGTCTTTGACGTGCAGCAAATCGCCATCGTTCATGGGCTTAAGGCCTCCGCGATGGAGATCGGACGTGCCGCCTCGTGGGCGTTTACATGGTGCAGGAAATCCTCGATGAAGTGCCAGCAGTCTTCATCGTGAACCAGGTGATGGCTCAGCAGTCCGGTTGCCTCGTGGATATCGTGCATGGCGGCGCGTCTGCTTTGCAGATGTGTGAGGATTGCCGTTATGGCGGCGTCGCTGCCGACAAACCCGCGTGTGCCGTGCCAGTCGATGATGTCCACATGGGTGTTGATCACGCTCAAACCCTTTGCACGGTGATTTTGTGTCCGTGCGCCGAACAGGGAAACGCCCGCAAATCCGAGACCGGGAAGGGCTTCGCGCACGGCAGGCGCGATGCGGTTCCACGGCGGCACAAGGACCGCTTCGCCGCCGGTGAACGCTTGCAGGGCTTTGCGACCCGATTCGATATCTTGCAATGCGTCTTGAAGGTTGCGTCGTTTCGGGAATTCGGATTTTTTTTCGTCTGCCGGGGCACGATTGGTATGGTCGAAGCCGTGTTGCAAAACGCTGACGTCCGCACGCGCGTTCAGCCGTTCGCAAAGTTCCGGCTCGAAGCCGTTCGGAACGACCGCCACCGCCAGGGGGGCGTCGTGATTGCGGGCGATTTCAAGCATGCGCCGCAAGGGCGGCGTGAACGCGACGGCGTCGTCGTCGCGCCACCAGAATGTTGCCTGAAGGCCGCGATCGCGCCAGATGTCCAACTCGTCGGTCAAATCCTGCCACTCAGCCATGGCGCGCGACCTCGCCGATGATGTGTGCCGTGCGGCTCGCCCCGCAAAAATCGATCTTGCACGCTTCGGGCGGACGCGCGGTGTCGATGGCGCGGGCCAAGGTGGCGGGTGTCAGCTTCGAGGCTTCCACCACGGTGATTACATCGCGGGCGGCCAGCCGTCTTGCGCGGTGCGCCTGTTCGCTTTGCGCTGCGTCGGCGAAGGGCACGACAATGGCCGTCGCGTGCGCGCGCACGATGTCCATGATGGTGTTGTACCCCCCCTGGGAAATCGACAGGGTGCAATTTTTTAAAAGGTCTGGGAAATCGCGGCGAAAACGTTCCACGATCACGCCGTCGGGGGCTTTTTCCTTCAGCGTGCGATACGTGTCTTCGTGCAAATTGGGCCCGCCGATGAAACGCCAGGTCTTGTGCGCTAGATTGCATTGCGCGCGCGCCCCCATGGCGGCCTTCAGCAAGGGGGCGCCAACGGCCCCACCGCCGACGGAGACGATCACTTCGTCGCGTCCCGCCTGCGAGACGCCGGTCTTTTTCTCGGGAGCGCGGACGTAGCCCGTATAACGGATCAGGTCCGCAATGGATTTTGCCTCGGGGAATGTTTCGTCCAGGGGGCACAGGGTTGGATCGCCATGAACCAGAACCAGATCAAAATGCGCGCGCACAAAACGCGCCGTTTCGGCGTCGCGTCCCGCCTTTGGTTTTCGGACCAAAATGTCGCGCACCGACGAGACGACGCGCGCGCGCGCGCCGTGCGCGGCCTCCAGCAAGGCCAGCAGTTCGAAGCGGAACTGGCGACGGCCGAAGGGAAACATCTCGCACATGACGACATCGGGACAAAAGGTCTTGAAGGTCTGCAAAAGGAGGCTTGCACGGCGGCGTTTCCAGGTCTCGCTGACGGGCCGGTCGTCTTCGTCCAGAAGCGGGCTGAAGGTATGGTCGGCCACATGGGCGGCGGGCAGCCTGACGATGCGTGTGCCGGAAAAGGAAATGCCGGGGACCTCGCGGCCCCCCAGCACGACCAGGACATCAAGGCCTTCATGAACCATGGCCGCGCTCAGAAGGGCGGCGCGGCTCAGGTGGCCGACGCCCAGCAGGTGTTGGACGTAAAACAAAACCCGCACAGTCATTACGCCATCCCCAAATCAATGTTCAGCCGGGCAACGATCGGTACGCCTTTGCGATCCACATGGAACAGGTGCGCGGCGAATTTGTTCAGACGGACGGGCGGTTTCGTGCGCATGTCCCAGCCGCTGGCCAAGGCGTACAAGGCGCGGATGACGCCTTGGTGCGCAACCGCCAGCGTCGGTTCGCGCAGGCGTTTCAGCCACGGTTTCAGACGGTCTTGCGTGTCGCGGGGGCTTTCGCCGTCGGGGGGACGAAAATCCAGACCCAGGGCTTCGTTGTCGGCCATGGCGCTGCCCAATTCGCCGCGCAGATCGTCAAGCACGCGGCCTTCCCACCGCCCCCAGGACATTTCCATCAAGGCCGCTTCGCTTTGGGCATCAAAACCGAGGATGCGGGCGGTTTCCCGTGCCCGGGACAGGGGGCTGGATACACAGTGGAAAGCGGCGCAATCGGGTGGTATGCGCCAGTTTCGCACGGTGGCGCGTCCGTCATCGCTCAGCGGAATATCCGTATGTCCCTGAATGCGCCGTGCGGCATTCCACGGTGTCGGGCCATGGCGCATGATGAGAAGGCCCGTCATCGCTCGGGTTCCATCATCAGGGTTTGCAGCAGTCGATCAAGGGTTGGAGCCATGTATTTAAGGGAATGGTTTTCGGCCATGTCCTTGGGCGCGCGCGTTGCCATTTGCGCGCGCAAAGGCGCATCGTCGAGCAGACGTGCCAACGCCTTCGCGAACGCCTCGACGTCGCCTTGCGGCGTTAAAAGTCCGGTGTGTTCATGGGAGACGACGGCCGCCACGCCTGCGGAGTGACCGGCGACGACGGGCAGACCCGCAGCGAGGGCTTCGAGAAACACCATGCCGTAGGCTTCCTTGATGGCGGGCCAGACGAAAAGATCGGAGGCCCCATACAGCGCGCGTAAATCGTCATCCCCTTGAAGCCCCAGCCAGCACACGCGCGCGCCCAGGGGCGCGAACGTCGCCTTGATGTGAGGTTCCGCAGGGCCGTTGCCGACCACCAAAAGCCGCCACGGCCGCGTTTTGATTTTGTCGAGCGCGTGGGCCAGGACTTCATAGGAGCGGCGTTTTTGATCATCTCGCATCATTGCGACGCACAAAAGCCAGGGTGAATTTTCATCCAGCCCGTGTTGCTTTGCGAGTTTGTGGCGGTGTGAAAGTTTGTTTTCCATCACGTGACGATAGGCTTCGGTATCGAGGAACGGCCGCAGCGTGATGTCGTGGGCGGACGGCTTCACAAAGGGACGCAGACACGGCGCGTCGTCGGGATTGAAACCGATGAGCAGGTCGGCCCGGGCGATGGCGGCGGCGACGGATTTATGGTTTATGTTCCAAGGGCCGTCCGCGTGTTTCGGCGCGTATGAGGCTTCGGCGACGATATAAGGGATGTCGAGCGCCTCGCAAACGCGCGGCCCCAGCCAGTCCGGGGCTTTGTGGTACATATGATAGGTGAACCAGACGTCCGGTCTTTGCGCGACGGGGCGTGTGCGGTAGTGCCGGATCAAGCGCGCGGCAAGGCGCTCGCCAAGGTCTTTCAAACGGATTTGCCGGTGCTCGTCGCCACGGTCGTAAGCGCGAAAGCGCGACGCCAGTTCTACACGATGGCCCGATATTTCCCACGCGCGGATCAAAAGCCGCGCCATGCGCCGGTCTCCCGATGGTGTGGGATGCGTCGGCGGTTTCAAAGGGGCGTAGAAGGCGATGTGCATAAGACCTCACTCCGCAACCCGGAGGAGTGGTCCATCCGGATTCTCGAAGTGTGCAACCAGTTTGTCGATGCCACGTTTTAAATCGAATTCCCGCCGTACGCGTTGAAATCCGGCCTCGCCCAGTCGTGCACGTAGGGCCGGCTCGCCGATGAGTCTTTCCAGGGCGTGGGCCAAGGCGCGGTCGTCTTCGGGGGAAACCAGAAGGCCCGTCACATCATGTTCGATCAATTCAGGGATGGCGGAAACCTGCGTCGATACACACGCAAGGCGCTGGCTTTGGGCCTCCATCAGCACGTTGGGCAAGCCGTCACGATCGCCATCTTGCGTGATCAGGCTGTTGAGAACGAACACGTCGGCTGTGCGGTATTGCGCCAGAACGTCCTGCTGCGCAAGGGCGCCCCACCAGATGATATGGGCCTCAAGGCCGATGTCTCGGGCCTGGTCTTGCAAGGCACTCAACAGGGGACCACCGCCGATGACGTCCAGGTGCCAATGTATATTCTCAGGCAGCATGGACAGCGCGTTCAGCAAACATGCATGACCTTTTTTCGCCACCGCACGGCCTACGCAAAGCAGTCGTACGGGCTGGTCCGCGATGGAGCCGTCGTGAGCGGCGTGTCGTTGTGCGGGTGCGCCAAAGCGGCAAAAGTCAAGGCCGTGATAGACCAACTCAACCCGCGACGGCTCGGTTGCCAGCGTGGATAAATACGTTGCATTGTAGCGCGTGCATGTGACCAGCCACCGGCAATCGTCGAGCTTTTCGCGAAGTTCCCACGCCGGCGTCGTCCAGATGTCCTTGGCATGGGCGGAAGCGCTCCATGTTATGCCGAGCACCATGGCCGCGTAGCGGGCGACAGAGGCCGGGGTATGCAGGAAATGGGCGTGCAGATGGCGCACGTCTCCGGGCAGTTCACAGGCCAGCACGAGGGCTTGTGCGAAACGGCGCACCCGGTTGGCCGTGCGATCGCGTTTGAAATCCTTGAGCCACGTCGCCAGCGCCGCTTTGTATCCGGTTTTTTTGCGCCCCGACAGCCAGGCGCGCACCACGCGCAAGGGTTCAAGGTACAGGTATTCGGGCAGATATTTGGGGGTGGCTTTGATGTCGTCGTGAACGCGATGGCGCGTTTTGTCGGTGGGATGGCGCAGGGCGTAGATGCGAATGTCGAAACCGCGCCGTTCCAACGCCAGAACTTCCTGCGCGATGAAGGTTTCGGACAACCGGGGATAGCCTTTCAGAATAAAAGCGATAGGGGAACTCATGGCACCGGACACGATCCCACTACGGTTAAAGGCGGTCCCATCGTGCGACCTTGTGGCGGCGCATCGAGGTGCCGCTCCATCATCGTGTTGATAACGGGCAGTCCGCCCAACAGTCCCGGAATATGGATTTCGGAAGGTTTCGTCTGATGCGGTAAGGCTTGCAGGGCCGCCGCCATGCGTGCTGCGTCGTAGGTTTCTTCGGGCATCAGCATTTTCGCCAGACCAAGCTGTTCGGCGTGCGAGGCGCGAATGTACTGTTCCATTCTGGGCACGGTGCGCGGCACGATCAGGCCGCGTTTGTCGAAGGATAGAAGTTCGCAGAAGGTGTTGTATCCGCCCATGGAAACGACGCCGACAGCGTTTTTCATCAACGTTTCGATATTGGTTTCAAAGGTCACGGCGCTGACTTGATCAAGGTGTGCAACCCTGTCCATGAACGTGTGCTGGTGGTTGATGTTCATAAACGGGCCTAGAACCAGGCGTGCGGGATAGGGAATGTCGGGGTCGTGTTCATAGGCGCGCAAGACCCAGTCGATCAGCTGTGCGCCGTCGCCGCCGCCGCCCGTGGTCACCAGAATATAAGGTTTGTCATCCAGGGGAGTGCGCAGGCTTTGTGCGGCGAGCGAGATGGGAATAGAGCGGCGCAAATATCCTGTATAGGACATTTTATTGAGAATTTTTGCGCTGACGCCGACGCCGTCGAGGGGTTTGTACAGTTTGGGCAGGCCGTAAACCCAGATGTCGTCATACAAGTTTTCCAAGGCGGGAATGACATTTTTCCGCGCCCATTCCTCACGGAGCTTTTCCGGGTCGTCCATGACGTCGCGCAAGCCCAGAATCAGTTTGGTCCCTTTGAGCTTCAGCATGTTCAGGGTCTCTTCGGCTTCACCGCGCAGGCCCAGGGGTTCCTTGTCGACCAGAAAAATATCAGGCCTGTAGACCGCAGCCGCCTGGCGCAGAAGTGAAGCGCGCATGGAAATCTGATCGTCGATGCTGATGGCCGGGTTCAAGGATGCGTACTTGCCGCTGTCCAGCTTTACGGCCCCGGGGATGCGTACGAAATCGACGCGCGGGTGAAAATCGAAGGACCCGATGAGCGGAGACCCCGAAACGATCAGAACGGATAAATTCTCGAAATATTTCACGAGCGAATGGGCGATGGTACGGCAGCGACGCAAATGCCCGAGACCATATGTGTCGTGACTGTAAATGAGCAACCGAGCCTGTTTCATGATCCGCTCCTTGGCTTAAAGTATAGCCACACGGTTCGGTTTTATAATACTATTTTTATGATAGTTTATGTAGAACTTGCATGACCTTGAAAAAACGCCGGATTGCACATGAAAAGTACGATTTTTAAATTCATCGTCGCCTACAGCACGAAACACCAGTTGCGGTTGCTGTTTATGATTCTGGTGTCTATGCCGTTTTTGTATGCGGTCTTGGAAATGCCGAAGATGATTTTCAACGACGCCATTAGTGGGGGAACATTTCCCGTTGCCCTCGGCGGCTTTCGTTTTGAACGGGTGGAGTATCTGGTTCTTCTCTGTGTGACGTTCCTGGGCCTTGTGCTGGTCAATGGCGGGTTCAAATACTGGGTCAGCGTGCAAAAGGGTCTGCTTGGCGAACGCATGTTACGCCGCTTGCGGTTTCAACTGGCCAGTCAGGTGATGCGCTTTCCCCTGCCGCATTTTCGCAAGATGTCACAAGGTGAAATCATCACCATGATCACCGCCGAGGTGGAACCTCTGGGCGGCTTTATCGGCGATGCCTTGGCGGTGCCGGCCCTTGAAGGGGGACGGATGGTGACGATCCTGGTGTTCATGTTCATGCAAGACCCGTATCTCGGACTGGCGGCAATTTCCTTGTATCCGTTTCAGATTTATTTGATTCCAAGGTTACAAAAACAGGTCAACGATCTGGCGAAAAAACGCGTGCTTGCGGTGCGTAAACTGTCTGCGCAGATGGGCGAAAGCATCTCTGGCATAAAAGAAATCCATGCCCACGACACATCGGAATATGAACGTGCGGGGATATCAAAACGTCTGGGCGATATTTACGATATCCGGTTTTTGATTTACCGCAAGAAATTCGTGATCAAGTTTTTGAATAATTTTCTGGCGCAAATGACGCCCTTCTTTTTCTACTCCATCGGTGGATATCTGGTGATCAGGGGAAATCTTTCCTTTGGTGCGCTGGTCGCCGTTCTCGCCGCCTACAAGGACCTGTCATCGCCGTGGAAGGACCTTCTGAGCTATTACCAGGGTATGGAAAATGCCCGGATCAAGTATCAACAACTGGCCGAACAGTTTCGCCCGAACGGTATGCTTGAGCCCTCGCAACAAGGCGGTTCTCCCGCCGTCAAGCCGCTTTTGAACGTGCCGCTCACGGGAAATTTCCTGAAGCTGGACGGAGACAATGCGATCACCATTTTGGATGGCGCAACCTTTCAGATGAATTTAGGCGATAAGGTTTGCATCCTGAGTTCGGATGGCACCGGAAAAAGCGAATTGACGCAAATGATCGCTCGTTTGCTGCATCCGGATTCCGGCAGTATTAAAGTCGGTGAGCAAGACCTGAACAAATTGCACGAAGCCGTTACCGGGCGGCGCATGGCCTATGTTGGCGAGAACGCGGCGTTGTTTTCCGGCACGTTGCGCGACAATCTTTTTTACGGCCTGAAGCACGAACCTTTGCGCGCCGCAGCTTACAATGACAAGGCGCGCGACGCTCGCCTGCGTTGGGAGCTTGAAGCCTGCGAGGCCGGCAATGCCACCAATGACGTGGCCGCGGATTGGCTCGATTACGAAGCCGCAGGCGTGTCCGGGCCGCAGCAACTGCAGGCACGTGTCCTGGATGTCCTTGGGATCGTGGATCTGAAAAATGAAATTTATGAGTTCGGCCTGAACCGTCAGCTCGACCCGTTTGACAAACCGGAGGTTGTCGAAAAGATCCTTAACGCGCGTATGCACCTGCACTCGGAATTGCAGTGCGTCGAAGCGATTCCGTTGTTCGAACCGTTTGATCGCAAGCAATACAATACGAATCTTTCCGTGGCCGAGAATCTGTTGTTCGGTGCCCCGCTCGATCCGGCGCTGGCGACCGAGAAACTCAGCGCAAATCCTTACGTTATGGATGTTCTGGACAAGGTCGGCCTTTGCGGAAAGTTCGTCTCGATCGGCGCCAGACTTGCCGAAGTGATGGTGGATGTGTTTCGCGACATTCCATCCGATCACGAATATTTCAGACGCTTCAGCTTCATCCAGGCCGATGAATTGCCGGCCTTCATCCAGTGTGTACGCAGCATAGAAAAAATTGGGATCGACGCGTTGAACGAAGAGGACAAACGCATGCTTATGTCCTTGCCGTTCAATTTGGTTGTTGCGCGTCATCATTTGAATCTGATTGATGACGATTTTCAAAAAAATATCCTGCGCGCCCGCGAAATATTCGCCGCCGATCTGCCGGAACATATGAAAAAATCAGTCTGTTTCTTTGACGAGAACGCCTACAACCCGATGATCTCCATTCAAGATAACATTCTGTTTGGAAAACCGATTTACGGCAGGGCCAAGGCACGTCAGCACATCGGTCGTCTGGTGTGGAGCATGGTCGAGCGTTTTGGACTGTATTATGATATCATCGAAGTTGGCCTCGATACGGAAGTTGGTCTTGGCGGCAGTCGATTGACGGCGGCGCAGCGCCAGAAAGTTGCCATTGCGCGGGCCGTTTTGAAACGGCCCGACTTGTTGATCGTCGATTCGGCAACGTCCATCATGAGCCCTGAGCAGGAGACGGCGATGATGGAGGCGATCTTGAAGGATGTCGGTTCGCGGGGATTGCTCTGGGTGCTTGAGCGGACGGATGTGGCCGGTAAGTTCGAAAAGGTCTTCATCATGGAAGGCGGGCAAGTGATTGAGCAAGGCAAGATCGAGGACATCGTAAAATCCGGATCGGCCTATCGCCATTTGGTCATGTCGTAAGGGAAAACGTCGATGGATTACAAAAAGATATTTTGTCTGTTGCACCATATCCCCATTTTGGAATCCTTGAGCGATTGCAATAAAAAGCTGATAGCGCTCGCCTGTAATCCCTTGACCTATGAAGACGGAGAGACCTTGTTTCATATCAACGATGTGGCCGATGACGTTTATGTGGTCATTCAAGGCGAAGTGGAACAACTGATCTTCAACGAGCACTGCGAGGTTCCCGTCGGGATGGTCGGTGAGCATGAATTGTTCGGTGAAATGGCCGTGATCCAGAACATTCCCCGCCTCGTGAGCGCGCGCGCCAAGGGGAAAGTGGAGGTCTTGCGCATTGAAGGGGAGATGTTCCTGCAAATGGTGACCAGTACGCCGGAAGCCGCGCTCTCGGTGATGCAGGGGCTGTCGGGAAAAATAGCCGAAAATTTCACCAAATTGGGACAGGATTACGCCCGTTTTTGCAAGGACAAAAGCACGCCTCCCACCGATGCCCATTCCTGGGAGCACTGATGGGGCGGCCCTGTTTCCGCTCACGTTTGAGGTGTAAATTTCGGCGCGGGAATCAGTTCGCAAGGCCGGCCAGTGAGAAAACTTTGTGAAAAATCAACCCCCATGGCACGCAGAAGGTCATGGGTTTCTTCGTCGGGAATGCCTTCGGCGATGACGGTCTTTGCGTGGGCTTTTCCGATATCGATAATGAGCTGCACAAAAGCGCGCACCGAAGAATCCCGTTGCACGTCTTCGCAGTAGGAGCGGTCGATTTTAAAAAAATCGACGGGAAATTCATGCAAGGTGCGGAAGTTGCTCGACCCGGTGCCGATGTCGTCCAAGGCCAGCTGAAAGCCCGCTGCGCGGAACGCCTCCATGGTCGAAAGGGCCTGTTTTTTGGCGCTGTTGGCGACGTCCTCGGTAATTTCCAGAACCACTTTGTGGGCAGGAACCTGATAGCGTTTTACCAGTGCGATCACGGTGTCGGCAAAACGCGGGCGGATAAAAGAGGGGCCGGAAATATTGATGGTAACGGTATCGACATCTTTGCCGTCGCTACCGAATAGATGTGGGAAGTTTCGACACAGAAGCTCGATGACGTAAAGGTCCAGGTCCTGCGTCACGTCGTTGAAATTGGCAAACATGAGCATGTCCACGGGCGGCGCGATGGTCGTGGCGTCCTGGTAATGGCGCAGCAGGACCTCGAACTTGCGCGCCTTGGTGCCTGGGACCGCGTCCATGGCGACAATCGGTTGTGCGAAAAGACCCAGTTCGGCATTGTCGAGCGCCCGGCGCAGAATCCGCAGTCCGACGCGACAGCATTGGTAACAGGCGAAATCCGCATCGTCGCGTGGGACATAACATGATGTTCTGTTGGCCGACACCGAAGCCTTGCGCGTGGCGAATTCCAGCCGCGACAGACTGACGCCGAGATTGTCTTCCAGCTCCGTGATGCCGACGATCATTTTGGGGTAATAGGTTTTGTCTCCGAGACAGATCCGCCGCGGGGCAACGTCATCGACGAAATCGTGCAGCCGCGTTGCAACATCATCGTAGGCGCCATCGAGAATCACCATGTAGGCGCTGAAGGACAATTGATAAATGGGACTGTCCTTGAATTCCTCGGCGATGATCGTTTCCATGTGCTTTAACAGGCGGGCTTCGCCCGCCAGATGATCCGGCTCGCTGAGGCGGACGACTTCGGTCGCGGGATTGATTTTGATTTTCAAAAGTGTGCAAGCGGTCTTTTGCCGGTAAGCTTTACCCAGAACTTCGGCCACTTCTGCGATGGTGCGTAGGTAAGACAGTGCGCTCATGGTGCGGGCTCCGGATTCAAGCGGACGACGATCCAGGCGTCCGTCAGGAATGACCGGTAATGGGCCGCATAGGTGGTCGTGTGCACCCTTGGCGAGGCTCTTGAGAGAAATGTCATGCCCTATAGGGAACACGTTTTGTCACCACTCGCAAGAGTAGCGTTTTGATCGGTATTTGCATCTTCATCGTGCGCCGCCAAGGGTGCTGGAGGGCAAGGCGATGACGGCTAAAGAGGGGGAGGCTTCGATGTGACACAGACGATGTCGTTTATAATTCCGTATACTTTCGAGCGTTTCCCCGGGCTTTTTTGACCGGGTATTTGGTCTCGTTCAAGTCGATTTTATGCTGCGCCTCTTCGATCAAGTCCAGGCCCGCGCGCTCTGCGATTAAAAGCAGGTATATAAAGACATCGGACAGTTCTTCACTTAGCCGGGAGCGAAAGGTGATCTCCGTGAGGGCGTCTTCGGCCTCCTCGGTGGTTTTCCATTGTGTCAGTTCCATCAATTCTCCCGCTTCGATGCCCACCGATTGAATGAGATCTTTCAGGTTGTGGAACTTGCGCCAATCCCGCTCATCGCGAAAATGTGTCAAACGGGTCGTAAGCGCGAGGAGTGCCGCGTTCATGGGTTGGAATCATCCTCCATACTATGTTGTGAATCGTCTGTTTTTAATAGGGAATGAGTTACGTCCGGAATAAGTCCAATGTACGAGATTGCTTAATTATCATTTCCTGAAGGAAGGCGTTTGACTTACATTATGAGCCGTTATATGTCTTACATGAAATATTAATAATATTCGGGGAAAACCTCGATCCTCCGGAAAAACAGGGGGGTGGTTCGTAGTCAAGTCGGCGTGGTTATCCAGATGGGGGACCAGGCCGGCGGTGCGGGGGTGTTTCCCGTGTGCCTTTACGTATCCTTACCCCATAATCGATTGGACACGCGAGTGTCGAAACAGGGAGAATTCTCTAATGCCCACTTTTGTGCATACCGACAAGTGTGACGGCTGCAAGGGCGGTGAAGTCACCGCTTGCATGTACATCTGCCCGAATGATCTGATGAAGCTCGATACCGAGCGTATGAAGGCTTACAATCAAGAGCCGGATCAGTGCTGGGAATGCCAGTGCTGCGTCAAAGCCTGCCCGCAGCAGGCCATTGAAGTTCGTGCTTATCAAGATGTCGTTCCGATGGGCGGCGCGTGCATTCCGCTGCGCACCGATAGCGCTATCATGTGGACCATCAAGTTCCGCGATGGTCAAGTGAAACGCTTCAAGTTCCCGGTTCGCACGACCCCGGTCGGCAGCATTGATCCGTATGCAGGAAAGCCGGAAGCCGGCAGCCTGGACGACAATCTGCTGTTCACCGAATCCGGTTCGCTGCGCACTCCGTCTTAATGGTTTAAATCCCGTTTTTGCGGGGTTTTGTTTTGACTTCCATTTTCGACGGGCAGGTCCGCGCCGGGTCGCGGATACCCCGTCCCACAGGGAGAATATTCTATGTCTGAAGGTACTTTCGGTAATCCCGAAATCATTGATATCGAGACCGATATCTTGCTCGTCGGCGGCGGTATGGCCGCTTGCGGTGCAGCGTTTGAAGCACATCGCTGGGCTGGCCCCGATGTAAAAATTACGCTGGTTGACAAGGCCGCGATGGACCGTTCCGGCGCCGTCGCCATGGGCCTTTCCGCCATCAATACCTACTTGGGTACTGATCGCAATCCCGAAGATTACTGCCGCATGGTTTCGGCGGACTTGATGGGCATCACGCGCGATGATCTGGTCTATGACGTTGGCCGTCACGTGGATGATTCGGTTCACTTGTTTGAAGAATGGGGCTTGCCCATCTGGAAGCAAAAAGAAACCGAAGGCGTGCCGTTGGCCGAAGGTGGCAAGCCGGTGCGTTCCGGTAAGTGGCAGATCATGATCAACGGCGAAGGCTACAAGCCCATCGTCGCCGAAGCCGCGAAAAAAGCCATCGGCATCGAAAACTGCATGGAACGTATTTTCATCGTGAAGTATCTTCTTGATGAGAACGAAAAGAACCGCATCGCCGGCGCCGTGGGTTTCTCGGTTCGTGAGCACAAGCTCTATGTCTTCAAAGCCAACGCCATTTTGAACGTGGCTGGCGGTTGCGTGAACATCTTCCGTCCCCGTTCTATGGGTGAAGGCAATGGCCGCACCTGGTACCCGGTGTGGAACGCCGGCTCGACCTACGCCATGGCGGCGGAAGTCGGCGCCGAGCTGACGATGATGGAAAACCGCTTCGTTCCGGCGCGCTTCAAGGACGGTTACGGTCCTGTCGGCGCCTGGTTCTTGCTGTTCAAGGCCAAGGCGACCAACGCTTACGGTGAAGACTACACGGTCAAGAACGCCGACATGCTGAAGGACTTCGCACCGTACGATACGGCTGCGGTGATCCCAACCTGTCTGCGCAACCACGCCATGTTGAAGGAAATGAAGGAAGGCCGCGGCCCGATCTTCATGGACACGCCGACGGCGATGGCGAAACTGGCCGAAACCATGACCCCGCAGGAAGTCAAGCACCTCGAAGCCGAGGCCTGGGAAGATTTCCTCGACATGTGCATCGGTCAGGCCGGTCACTGGGCGGGCATGAACATCCGTCCGGAAGAAACCAAATCCGAACTGATGCCGACCGAGCCGTACTTGCTGGGTTCGCACTCCGGTTGCTGCGGCATCTGGGTGTCGGGTCCGGAAGATATTGCTCCGCCGGAATGGCAGTGGGGCTACAACCGTATGACCACGGTCAAGGGTCTGTTCACCGCCGGTGACGGTGTGGG
>VAPM010671803.1_pt1 | contig 16490 bp, 18 predicted proteins | sample 3395091 | NCBI WGS metagenome assembly VAPM01 (sample SAMN08290445, study PRJNA428436) | hydrothermal vent metagenome | isolation source: Deep-sea hydrothermal vent chimney 3 | place: Pacific Ocean: Juan De Fuca Ridge | reverse complement strand
TCATGCCCGCCTGGCGATGCCCGGCATCGCGGCGGCGGGCATTCCTTGCCGAAAACCATGGAAAGCCGTCTCAATGGGTCTTTATCAGTGATCCTTGGTATAAGAGCTTGGCATGGGGAATAGCACGATAACCTGGACCGCCGGCGGCGGAACGCAAGGGCTCGCTCTGGTGTTGCTGTTCACCGGGGCGCTGACTCTGGGCCTGTCGCCGATTCTGGTTCGCCTGAGCGAGCTGGGACCGACCGCGACCGCCTTCCATCGGGTGTTTCTGGCCCTGCCGCTGCTGTCACTGTGGCACACCGTCGACAGCCGCCGCGCCGCCGCCGCCGCAGTTATCCGGCGCCCGGCCACCCGGCGCGATTACGGGATCATGGCGTTGGCCGGGTTTTTCTTCGCCGGCGACCTGGCCTTCTGGCACTGGTCGCTGCAATTCACCGCCGTCGCCAACGCCACCCTGCTTGCGACCATGGCCCCGGTGTGGGTGACTCTGGGTTCGTTTTTGATCTTCAGGGAACGGTTCTCGCGGACCTTCCTGTTGGGTATAGTGGTGGCGGTGTCCGGCGCCGCCGTGCTGATGGGCGGTAGTGTGCAGATTGGCATGGACCGTCTGTTCGGCGATTTTCTGGGACTCGTGACCGGTATCTTCTTCGGCGCCTATATGCTGACTGTGGGGCGCTTGCGGGCGCATTTTTCGACCGCTGCGATCATGTTTTTTTCGACCCTGGCGACGGCGGTGTTGCTGGTTCCGGTGACCGCGCTGTCGGGCGAGGCCTGGCTGGCGGCAACCCTTGGCGGCTGGCTGCTGCTGCTGGCGCTGGCCTGGGTCACACACGTCGGCGGCCAGGGGGCAATCGCCTTTGCGCTGGCCCATTTGCCGACGGCTTTTTCCTCTGTCGCCATGCTGCTTGAAGCGGTTGCGGCGATATTTCTGGCCTGGCTTGTTCTGGGCGAGGCGCTGGATACCTGGCAGGCATTGGGCGCTGGCATCGTCATCGTCGGTATTTTTGTCGCCCGGCGGGGCAGCCGGTGAACGCCCCGGCCCGGTCATCCGGGTTATATCCATGGGTTATCTGGGGATTGGCGGCGCTGTTTTACTGCTATGGTTTTTTCCAGCGGGTAGCGCCCAGTGTCATGGTCCCGGATCTGATGGCCGAATTCGGCGTCAGCGCCGCCGTCCTCGGCAACCTGTCGGCGTTCTATTTCTATGCTTACGCCGGCTTGCAACTGCCCATCGGGGTGATGTTCGATCATTGGGGGGCCAGACGTATGCTGGCGCTGGCGGCGCTGCTGTGCGGCCTTGGCAGTCTGCTGTTTTCCATGGCCGGCGGCATGACCGGCGCTTACGCCGGGCGGCTGTTGATCGGCGCCGGGGCCGGTTTTACCTGGATCGGGACCCTGCAACTGGCGGCCCGCTGGCTGCCGCCCAACCGTTTCGCCATGGTTACCGGGATGACGTTAATGCTGGGTATGGCCGGGGCGATTGGCGGCCAGGCGCCGCTGGCGGCCGTGGTCGAATTGTCGGGCTGGCGCGGAACCATGCTGTGGGCGGCCGGTTTCGCCCTGTTGCTGGCGGTGCTGATCTGGTTGATCATCCGCGACCGTCCGCCCGAGGCGGAACCTGCCGGGCCGCCGGCCGGCGCTGCCGAACGGGCGGCCACGGGCCTGCTGCGCGGCCTGGCCGGCACCATGGCCAATCGGCAAAGCTGGTTTGTCGCCTTGTATGGCGGTGGCCTGACGGCGACCATGCTGTCGTTCGCCGGCCTGTGGGGTGTTCCCTATATGGTGCAGGCCTACGATATTTCGCGCCCGGCGGCGGCGGCGTCGACATCGTTGCTACTGGTCGGCTGGGGTATCGGCGGGCCGCTGATGGGCTGGTTGTCCGACCATCTGAAGCGGCGCAAGCCACTGATGGTGCTGGGGTCCATGGTCGCGCTGGCGACCTTTTCGGCCCTGATTTATGCCCCCGGTCTTTCGCTGAACGGGGCCAGGGCGTTGCTTTTCTGCAATGGCCTGTTTTCGGGTTCAATGGTGCTTTGTTTCGCCACCGGGCGCGAACACAATCGACCGGAAACCGCCGGGGCGACCCTGGGCTTCATCAATACCTTCGTGATGGCCTCGGGGGCGATTTTCCAGCCCCTGATCGGCTGGTTGCTTGACCTGGGCTGGGACGGAACCATCGAGGCGGGGGTCAGGATTTATTCCGTCCCGACCTACCAGACGGCTTTTCTGACCATCATCATCAGCGCCGCCGTGGCGCTGCTTATGGGTCTGGCCATGGGAGAGACTCACTGCCGCAACGTCGCGGCAAACAAATAACCATAAGGCGGTATTTTCTACCGGAGCTCCGCAGGCAGGGGCCAGCGCGACGGGTGCATGGTATTATACAGGGGGTTATCGTTTTCTTCCGGTTGTGAAGCGAGCTCGATGTTTTGGATCGCCGGCGGCGGTGTAATTTTCTCCTTCCGGCACAGATCATTGCCCGTCAGTACCGCACGACCGAATGAACAGTCCCTTTGCGCCAGTTGCGAAAGGGCATGATCGGCCACGGTTTTTCCGGTCGCCATATAGCTGACGCCATCCACCGCCAGGCTGATGATGGTCGGCGCGCCAAGCGGCAGGCATCCTTGCAGTACGACCAGCAATATCAAGGCGGCGCTACGACTGTAAATCTTGCTTTTGCTGGCCATGGCATCCTCCATATTCCGGCAAATCCCGAACCGATCCGGGTCGCCGTAAATGTTAATATGAAGAATAGATATAAGTAAAAATTAGGCAAATATTTTATTTGTTTATAATATAACAGTAAAAAAACGAGATATTTTAAATAAATTATATATTGTTTTTTCAGAAATGTTCTGGAATGTATTGCCGATGGTAATGGAGGCTGGAAAATTGAACCCGGAAAACCGCTACATCCTTTCGCCGCAGTTTATCGGTCGGCCACTACCCGGCCTGAAGGTTTTGGCCGGTCGGGGATGGCGCCTGAACGAGCCGCCGTTGGCGGCAGCGGGCGATGATCCACAGGCGCGGATGGGCGCTATTCACCGGCCGCTGGCGGCTTTCGTCGAGGCGACGGTGCGCGAGGGTGGGCGACCGGTCAGTATTTCCGGAGATTGCTGTTCGGCGATCGCGGTGCTGGCCGGCTTGCAACGGGCGGGGGTGGCGCCAAAACTGATCTGGCTCGACGCGCACGGTGATTTCAATACGCCGGAGACCTCACCCGGCGGTTTTTGGGGTGGCATGCCACTGGCCATTCTGGTCGGTCGCGGGGACCAGACCATGGCCCGGTCGCTTGCCCTGACGCCGCTGGCGGAACGGGACGTTATCCTGGCCGACGCCCGCGACCTGGACCCCGGCGAGGATACGGCGCTGGCGGCCTCCGGCCTGACCCATGTCAGGACCATTCGCGAACTGTTGGCCATGACCCTGCCCGATGGGCCGGTCTGGGTCCATTTCGACACCGATATCCTCGATGCGGCGGAAGCCCCGGCCCAGAATTATCCGGTCGCCGGCGGCCCGACATCGGCTGACATGGCGGCATTGTTCGACCGGCTGGCGCAGTCGGGCCGGGTTGTCGCGGTTTCCCTATCGTCGTGGAATCCGCGACTGGACGAAGGGCGGCGATGCGAACGGCTGTTTATGGGGCTTCTGAAGCGCCTGGTCGGCTGAGCGTGTCCTATCCGTCCTTGATTCCCTTAAGCTTGCCGACGATCCCGGTGGGGAAAAAGTAAACGCTGAGAATAAACAGCAAACCCAGCCACAGCAGCCAGCGGTCCGGGTTGGTGATATCGGGCAGAAAGGGTAAATCCGCCGTCGCGGAACTGACCTGCCCCATAATGTCGCGGAGATAATTTTTGGCCAGCACAAACAGCACGGCGCCAATCGCCGCGCCGTACAAAGTGCCCATGCCGCCGATCACCAGCATCAGCAGGATGTCGATCATGATATCGAAGCTTAGCGTCGTTTCCGGGCCGTTGTATCGCAGCAGCAAGGCCATCAGCACCCCCGCCAGCGAGGCGATTGAAGCGCTCAATCCGGTAATCAGGGTGCGGTAATAGACCGTTCGGTAGCCCAGCGCTTCGGCCCGAAATTCGTTTTCCCGCACCGCCTGCAACACCCGACCGTAAGGCGAATTGACCAGCCGCAGCATGAACAGAAACAGGCCGCTGCTGGAAAAGAAAATCAGGTAGTAGGTAAACAGCCGCCCGTTTATCGAAACGCCGAGGAATTTATCCTTTAGCGGACGAAATGCCGGCGTCAGTTCGTACGGAACACTGAACGAAAGGCCGTCTTCGCCGCCGGTCAGGCCGGAAAGCTGGGAAGCCAGGATCAAAAATGCGGAAGCCACGGCCAGTGTCACCATGGCGAAAAACAAGGCCCGCACACGCAGTGAAAACAGGCCGATCAGCACCGCCAGGACAAAGGCGACCAGGACCCCGATCAGGGAAAAAACAAACAACACGCCCCAGGTGTTGCCGTAATAGGTCAGGCCGATGGCGACGGCATAGGCGCCGATGCCGAAAAACATGTTGTGGGCGAATGAAACCACGCCGGTGTAGCCCAGCATTAAATCGAACGAGGCCACGAGGACAATAAAAATGCAAATGGTGCCGGCCACCTGCAAGGCCCGGAAGCCCGGAAAAATGAACGGCGCGAACAGCAATCCGATGAATATGGCCAGTAAAATCAGGCGCAGTAATCCACCTTTGGGGTAATACCCGGAAAGGACCGTATCGGCAATTTTCATGATCTGCTTGTCCTAGTTCCTGGAAACCGGGAACAGGCCCCGGGGCCGCCACATCAGGATCGCCACCATCAGGAATATATTCGACCCCAGCGCCAGCTTGGGCGCCAGGAATCCGGTATAATTGGCCATTAACCCGACCAGCAGGGCGCCCAGGAAACAGCCGCCCACCGACCCCAGCCCGCCGATAATGATAACGGTAAAGACCAGCATCATGATTTCCATGCCCAGCCCCGCCGTTACCAGTTCCACGTAAAAACCCCACATAACCCCGCCCAGGCCGGCCAACGCCGAGCCGACCATGAACACGCCGATGGAAATATGCCGTACGCGATAGCCCAGGGCTTCGAGCATTTCGGAATTTTCCACACCGGCCCGGATCAGCAAGCCGATTTTGGTGCGTTTCAGCACCAGCATCATCAGGGCGAAAACGAGCAATCCGATGACCACCGCGAGAAGACGGTATTTTTCGATTGCGGCATCGCCCATGACGAATGCGCCGCGCAGGCTTTCCGGTCGCATCAGCGGTTTTTCTTCCGGTCCCCAAAACACGATGATTAGCTGTTCGATAACGATCAGGCCGCCCATTGTAACCAGTATCTGTTTCAGGTGATTGCCGTACACCGGCTTGATAATAAGGCGTTCGAACAGGAAGCCGAGCGCCCCCGAACCGGCCATGGCGGCGATAATGGCGGAAACAAAAATAACCAGATGCCAGCCGAAATTGCCGCCGTCGCCAAATCCGCCCATCACCGAAACAACGCTGTAGGCGATAAAGGCGCCGATCGTGACAAACGCCCCATGACCGAAATTCAATACGTCCATCAAACCGAATATCAGGGTCAGGCCCGACGCCATCAGGAAGATCATCAGCCCCATGGCAAGGCCGGCCAGGGTCAGCGTCACCCACGAGGAAAATGATCCAACAAGTGGCCCCGCCACCAGTATCAGGATAACCGGCAACAACACCGGCGCCGCATCCGACAGGCGGTCCCGCCAGGGAATTGCGGTAATTTCCATGTTCTGGTCAAGTATGGTCATGCACGGATATCTCCTGGTTATTGATGGGTGTTCAACGAAAGACCCAGCAGCCGCTGTTGCAGGTTTTCGTCGCCGGCCAGTTCATCCATGTCGCCGGTATGGATTATCCGGCCACCGTCCATCACCGCGACGTTGTCGGCGACGCTGCGGGCAAAATGAAAATTCTGTTCGACCAGCAATATCGTCGTATCGGTTTGTTTGAGGTCGTGGAAGGCGTCAATCAGCGCATTGATAATGGCCGGCGCCAGGCCTTTGGTCGGTTCGTCAATGACCAACAGCTTGTGCGGCTCGATCATCGCCCGGGCGATCGCCAGCATCTGCTTTTGCCCACCCGACAGCGCCCCCGCTTCCAGGTCCCAGAATTTTTTCAGGGCCGGAAACAGGTCGGTGATCCGGTCCAGACGCCCCTGGTCCATGGTTGCCTGATGGCTGGCCAGAAGCATATTTTCGCGGACCGTAAGGCCGGCGAAAACGGCCATCGATTCCGGCACATAGGCGATGCCGCGCCGGGCGATGTCGGCGGTTCGAAGGCCGCCCATGTCGTCGCCTTCAAACAAAATCCGCCCTTGTGACAACGTCCACAGCCCCATCACCGTTCGCAGGGTGGTGGTCTTGCCGGCGCCGTTGCGACCCAGCAGGGCGGTCACCCGGCCCGGCGGGGCCGCAAAATCAACGCCTTGCAGGATGTGGTATTGGTCAATATGGGTATGCACGCCTTCGAGACGCAACAGCGGTTCAGACATCGCCCGATGCCCCTATTCCCAAATAGGCTTCCTGCACGATGGGTGATGCGATTACCTCCTCGGGGTCGCCATCCGCCACCAGATAACCGTTGTGCAATACCACGATACGGTCGGCCAGCGAACGCACCACATCCATTTTATGTTCCACCAGCAGTATGGTTTTGTCTTTCTGCTCTCTGATTTGCTGAATCAGGTCAAGGATCACCGGCACCTCGTCGGCGTTCATGCCGGCGGTCGGTTCGTCGAACATGAAAACGTCGGGTTCCAGGGCCAGCAAAATGGCGACTTCCAGTTTGCGCTGATCGCCATGGGGCAGTGTCGAGGCGATCTCCGGGGCCCGGTCAATCAAAGCCGTGCGATGCAGAAAGTGTTCGGCTTTTTCGGTAATGCCGACGTGGCTGCTGGCCATGGAAAACAGCTTAAAGCCCATTCCCTCCCGGGCCTGCACCGCCAGACGGACATTTTCCAGCACCGTCAGGCTGGGGAACAGGTTGGTTAACTGGAAGGCCCGGCCAATGCCTTTTTGGGTGCGCTTGGGGGCGCTCAGGCAGGTGATATCCTCGCCATACATACGCACGGCGCCGGAATAGGCCTTGAGCTGACCGGAAATCAGGTTGAAGTACGTAGTTTTACCGGCGCCGTTAGGCCCGACAATCGCCGTCAGGCTGCCGCGATCAAAACGGGCCGATACGCCGTTGACCGCCACATGACCGCCAAACCGGACCGTCAGCGCATCGGTTTGCAGGACCGGGTGTTCTTTTTCCACTTCTGACTCCCTGGGCATATTCCGGCTCCGTCATCGCTCTTGGTATTATCGGTCGATTTGCCGGGTCCGGTACCGGGGCGGGATTTTGCCCACCCCGGTCGATGGAACGGCAGGGCCTTAGTTACGGACAGGGACATCCATGTCTTCGATCTTCAGTTCGCGCACCAGTTCCGGCACCGCCCATTTTACGTTGGGATCGATCTTGATCTTGAAGTGGTACATCGATTGCAGCGCCTGATGGTCTTCGGCCCGTATCACCATGCGCCCCTTGGGGCCGAAAATCTCCATGCCTTCCATGGCCTTAATCAGCTTTTCGGTATCGGTGGAACCGGCTTTCTTGATCGCCTTGACTATCAACATGCCGGTCACCATGCCGCCCGGGACGAAAAAGTCCGGCGGGTTGCCGTTATTGCGCGCCTCGTAGGTCTTGACCAGCCAGTCGTTCACCTTGTTGTTCGGGTGGGTATAGTAATAGTAGATGCCGCCTTCCATGCCGGGGAAACGTTTGTAACCGACCAGCGCGGCCTGCACATTGCCGCCGGTCGACATTTCGATGCCATAACGTCCGGGGTTCATGTCCTGGATTTTGCCCAGAGGGTTGCCGCCGCCGGCCCAGATTACCCATATCAGTTTGCGGCCGGGTTTATCCTTGAGCTTGTCGAAGATGCGCTGGGCCTGGGCGGTAAAATCCTTGGTGTCGGAAGGCGCATATTCTTCGTGCACCAGGGTGGCGCCGGTCTTGGCCAGTGCTTCTTTAAAAGCGGCGACGCCATCGCGCCCGAAGGCATAGTCCTGCGCCAATGTGGCGATATAGGTGTTCGGCGCACCAATCGCGGCGGCGTTGGAAATTGCGTCTTGCGTGGAATTGCGGGCGGTGCGGAATATGTAACGGTTGCGCTTCGACCCGGTGATGGAATCGGCGACGGCGCCATCGACGATAAGGATTTTCTTGAATTCCTTGGCCACCGGCAGCATGGCCAGCGTCACGCCCGAGGAAACGGCGCCGACGGCAAGATCGACCTCGTCATCGCCGTAGGCTTCTTCAAGCAGGGATTTGCCGATATCCGGTTTTAGCTGGGTATCCTTTTCGATCACCACGATTTTTTTGCCCAGCACCTTCATGGTGCCGCCGGTGGCGTATTCCAATCCCAGCATCAGGCCATCCTGAAGCTGTTTCGCGTATATTTCATAAGGACCGGTCTTGCCGTAGACATGGGCGATCTTGATGGTTTCCCCGCCCTGGGCCGCCTGACCCAGGCCGAATGACAACACCGACGCCGCCACGGCCACCCCTAATAAATGTTTGCTCATGACTGATAGTTCTCCCTTCGATATTTTACCCGCGTTGAACACTTGCGGCCGATTATTATTATAATTGCCGCCTGTGCGGCCAAACATGGCCGCACCGGTTCCAGTGATGCTCCCCGCGCCTTTATGAACGGATGGCCGCGGCGCATTAGCCACGGCGGCATCCGACGAATATACAAATATTCTGTTTCACCAAGCGCAAACATCGTGCCAGTTTTCGGGAATTTAAATTATCCAGTGTTATCAGTAAGTTAAGCCGTTCGGTCCATTTTCATGACCGGTTCGGCCCGTTCGGGTGTGCCCGAAATTCCGGACACTCATGTTTTCCGGTTCACAGAAGTATCTGATAAATATGACTAAAAATGCATAGTGTCCGGATTGTCAGACAGTTTTCTTTCTGTCCGGATTTCCGGACATAAGGCCCAGATTCATCAGTTTTTCATATAGTTGCGCCCTGGATATGCCAAGCAGCTTGGCCGCCCTGACCTTGACCCCGCCGCTCGCCGCCAGGGCCAGTTCAATGGCCGTGCGTTCGGCGTCGGCCACCGTTTCGCGTAGCGGGCGAATTTCCCGGGCGGCGGTTCGGTCGCCATCATCGGTGCGGGTTCGCAGCGGCAATTCGCGAACCAGTTCCTGGAAATGCACCGCCGTCAGGAATTCGCTGTCGTCCCGCGCCAGCGCCTGTTCCAGAATATTGGAAAGTTCACGCACATTGCCGTTCCAGCGATATCGTTCCAGCAGTTCGATGGCGTCCAGCGAAACGTCGCGATGGGCGCCGCCGGTGCGCATGGCGATTTTTTCCAGCAGGGCTTCGCAGACAATGCCGATATCGGACAGCCGTTCGCGCAACGGCGGCACCGATAGCGGCACCACATTGATGCGGTAATACAAATCGTCGCGGAAGGTTCCCTCGGACATCATCGACTTAAGGTCGCGGCTGGTGGCGGCGATCACCCGCACATCGACCGCCATAACCCTGTTCGAGCCCAGCGGCTCGACTTCGCCTTCCTGCAAGACCCGCAGCAGCTTGGCCTGAATCGCCAGCGGCATGTCGCCGACTTCATCCAGAAACAGGGTGCCGCCGTCGGCGATTTTAAACTTGCCGTCGCGCCCCTTGCGGCCGGCGCCGGTATAGGCGCCGGGCGCGACGCCGAACAGTTCCGCCTCCAGCAGGGTTTCGGGAATGGCCGCGGCGTTTACCCTCACCATCGCCTTGTCGGCGCGTGGCGACGCCGCATGGATGGCGTGGGCCAGCAGTTCCTTGCCGGTGCCGGTTTCGCCCAGCAAAAGCACGGTGGCGTCGCGTTCGGCCGCTCGCCGCGCCTGTTTTTTCAAATCGCGTACGACTGTGGAAGTTCCGGCGAACTGGCTGAAGCTGTACTTTGCCCGGCGTTGTTCGGCCAGCTCCTTTTGCACGGAAACCAGTTCGCGATGCAGCTGGCTGAACTTGTTGACCAGCGGTTTCAGCGATTGCAGGCGGTCATAAAGGATAAATCCCATGGCCCCGACCACTTCATCTTGTTCATTCCTTAGCGGGATGCGGGAAATAACCATCGGTCGATCATTGATTACCAGGATATCCAGCAGGTTGGCGCGTCCGGTCTCGACCACATCGCGCATCAGGCTTCCGGGTATGATATCCTCGATCTGACGGCCCTCGATCTTTTCCGTCCCGTTCCAGCCGACCAGGGCCTTGTATTTGTCGTTCATCCAGACGATGCGGGCGTCCCGGTCGATCGCCAGGGCGCCTTCGTACAGGCTGTCGAACAGCTCCAGCATACTGCGCGCGGCCTGACTGCGGATCAGCTCTTCACTTTCCGGTAGTTTGAAATTGTCCGCCATGGTTTCGCCAGTTATTCCGCCCGCCGGGCGCGAGTATAACAGGTAGCTACGTATAACAGGTAGCTTCACATGGAGGCATACATGGGTATGCGATCAATTTCCTTGGCTTTCAGTTTGTCGTTTGAGAGTGTCCACAGGTCATAGCGGACCTGCATATTCGCCCAGACGTTCGGGCCGTTGCCAATAAACTTCCCCAGCCTCATAGCCATCTCCGGCGTTACGGGAGCGTTCTCGTTCAATACCCGGTCCAGGTGCTGGCGCGAAATGCCCAGCGCCGCCGCAATGCGGGTCTTTGGTAAACCAATCGTCGGCAGAACATCCTCTCGGAGGATTTCGCCCGGATGTGTCGGTTTTCTCATGTCCCTAAGTTCCTTGATTCAAGTCTAGTGATAGTCCTCTAAATTAATCCTGGTCGGGCCGTCCTCCCATTCAAATGTGATGCACCAATTTCCATTAACATGGCATGACCAGCGTTTGGGGTTGCCCTCAAGGCCGTGAAAATCAAATCCTGGGATATTCATATCCTCTGGCCTTGTTGCGGCTTCCAGGGCGTCCAGGATACGGATACTTTTCTTCTGGAACCGGGGTGCGATTTTCGCAGACCGGCCTTTCTCAAACAGTTCCCGAAGGCCCTTATGCTTAAACCCCCTTATCATCCAGAGAGCGTAACACAATACATTACAGTGTCAACTGTCATGTTACACTTTGGTTATGTTGCCGATAAAACCGGGCAGGACAAGATAATCTTCCGCAACAGAACGGCAGGTTGCGATGAGAACTTTGTTGTTGGCCCATGTGTTACCCGAGCCTCCTTTGGATATTGACCTTTAAACAGATTGGACAGCATTAGGGTGGGATAAGCTTTATTATTAGGGGCTAGCCAGTTGGGCCGCTTTCATACGCATAGCGGACCTTTAATTTGGCTAGTGATTTCTTCCCCTCTTGACCCTTTGCCGAACTAAAGCCTTTGCTTTGAATTAAGTATGGTGTCTATGGAATTTCCAAATCAATCACTCAGAAGGCCGAATGTCTTTCTGGTGCAACTTCTCAGCTGAATCGCATTCTAGCCTTCAAACGTCGCCAGTTGCTCCCGCATCAGAGGGAACAAATCCTCTTTCGGCATAGCCTTCACCGCTTCCGGAACGAGCTTATACTCCATGAAGTGCTCACCTTTCGCCTTCGCGGTCATGTAGGCTTTGATCTGGTCGAGAACGAGACGCCAGAAATCCAGCGCAAAATCCGTAGACTCGCAGATAGCCTCGCCTTGGCCCGACAACATAGTTGAATAATAGATGACGCGCTCAGCAGTCATGCCATCACCCGTCCCGCCTTCGTGTGCCTGCTGAGCGATGAGTGCGTTCCTAGACCTTATCTGTTCGTTGAGCTCCTGCATCATTCCCATGGCACGATGCACAAACAACGTTAGCGCGGGCATATCTTTGCTGAGCGACGAATATTCGCCAAACTCCGGCGGGGCCATGACGGAAGTTTCTGGCAAGCTCATGTAGAAATGGCGCATAGACTCCGAAAGCACTACCAAGTCTGGGATTTTCTTCGCTCTTTCCGCCCCCTGTGTTTTGTAGACTTCCTCAGACGCTTCTTTCATCTTCTCGACTTCGGGCCTTAAGTCATTAATGAGTTGCAGCTTACTGTTAGCGAGTGCTTCGATATTAGCCCCGGCAGCGGTCGACAGGCGGTTGAGTGCGCCAAGAGCGGCCCTCCAGTCGTCTTTCTCTTTCTTAGCAGACTGCCGGCGCTGTTGGTGGTGGAATGCAAAGATACCAAACACAAAGCCCACGGCGGAACCGATGGTGGTTTGTGCTACACCAAGCCAAAAATCAGCTGCCATGTCTCCTCCTGCCGTCAATCGTATAATCTAGATCTTGGTTGCTGAGTGCGTCGTACCCTTGGAATTCCGGGGACATGATACATAATTCCCAAAGGCGAGAGAAGTCTCCTGATGGTAAGCTGATAGTGTCCGCACCTGGCTAAAAAGCGAAGTTCCAACCACGGACTAATTACGTCAGCTGTTCTACGCTAAACGGAAGGAAATTTGACGCCACATAAGCATAATTCCAAATAATTCTTGTTATTCAGGGTTACTGCTTGAGACCCTATTAGGGGTAAAGCGGACCTTTATTCAGGCCGGTGATTCTTTCCTCTTTTGACCCATAGCGGACCCTAGCGAGACTCTTTTGATGCTTGCATAAGGTCTTTAAGTGCGTCAGCGGTAGTGGCATCAATTTTCTGCTTGGCAGTCGCGTAGCACTCCCATTGCCCGCACCAGTAACCCACGCGGTGTTGATCGAGCCAATGCTCGTAAGTTACTTCTGCGAATGGTAATCGGTCTGGATTTCCAGGCCTTCTATTCACGTAAAAAAGTAACATCACCTCAGGGTCGTCGGTCCTGTAACGAGCAACCAACGCGCGTAAAAAAGCTTTTAGGTCGTTTGTTCCAAGTTTGTGACCGGGCACACTGAATTCAGCCAAAATCTCATTCTTACGACCTACTTGTATTTCCCAAGGGGGTTGTTTCGCCATAGCGCTGAAAACTCCGAATGGAACGACTCAGATGTGTTCTAGAGTAAAATGGATTAATGTCTCCCATCAACCTCTGGCGTGGCATGCTCTTGTCTGGGTGCGGAGAAAAAATCACGCGCAATTAGACAGCGGACACCAGGAACGCTGAGGAAACCAATCACATGAGCGTTTTGCTACGAACCTATAAGGGCCAGAGCGCGGTCCTTAATGCCGAACCATTGGGCAAAGCCACCAATTTGGGAATAGTCAAATCCATGACCGTCCAGGGCTGCGAGATCGATGGCGGTTTTCCTTCCGGCGATTGAGAGTTCTATTTTGCGCTGGTACTTGTTTTTGATGACCCATATCGGGTTCGCCGGCCCGTGGGCAAATGCATTTCGCACAGAATAAATGAGTGTCCATAGTAAATAGAACTCATCCTCCGAAGTTGGGTCGCGATCTCGATCTGTTGCCTCAAACATATCGTCTAGGACAATGGCTGATATTCCGAAACTCGCACCGACCGCGGTTTTGGCTGTCTGTTTAGCCATCTCGTCAGATGAAAAATGACCATCGTTAAACGTGAGGTTCTCCTCATCAAGTTTGATGGTTGTATCCTGTCCGAATAAATCAAGATCGACCGCCCCTAACTCGAAATAGTTCAGGGTGCGAATCGAGAACTCCAAGAGCCTGAAGGCAAGCTCCACGTCAACGATCGCATGATCAAGGGCTTTGGACATATCTTGGATTATACCGTTTTGGGCAACTCTGTGGGGTACGCGATCCTTTTTTCTCTCGCGGGACAAAGCTCATGTCCCCTTTTTCCCCTATGGCTATAAGCTGTCCAAAATTACCCTTCGGAATTATGTCAGCTTTTCTACGGAAAGCGGAAGAAGTAAATCCCCAACAACCAGAATTCCTAGGTCAGAATAAGACCTGATTATTCAGAGTTACAAGTAGTTGCCGTAGGCGCGGCCATCGAGAGCGGTTAAAATTTAACCGTCAACATTGATGGAGATCGCAACCAATGTCCGAACCTCTAAGCATCAGCCTGAACCTAGGTGAAGGCGTAAAAATATCCGGCCCATTTTGTCCCGAGCGCATCGACCGGACGCCCCCTATTTTTTCTGCCTGTCGGCTTGTCGGGTGGGAAAACAGTTCCCTTGCTCGCTATTTCGAATTGCCGCCGCAGACAATTATCCGGTGGACCAAGGGCGAACGGAGGACGCCTGAGTATGTCGTCTATCTGTTGACCGAGGGATTGCGCTCTATATTCGAGAGCCCCCCGCCATCATCGGAAGCGGAGCGGACAGTGTGGGATTGCGCGAAGGCATTTTGGGAATTGAGCGCGGCACAATGCTCCGGCTTTGATGAGGATGTTCGAGATAAAGCCATGGATTTCTCGGTAGAGCGTCAGGTGGAGATGGTGCTGGAGGCTGTAGAACCTATCGCGGAGCAAATTGAGCATCTGGAGAGGGTAAGGGAAGATGAGCCCAGTCGCCGCTTTCAAAAATTCGTTGGCGACAGGATTGCTGCATTGCGTGAAGAAGTCCGGGCCGCTGTTGAGGGCGACTTCCGAGAACCCTACTGAAAACAGCGATAGTTTTCGAAAGTATTTTGGCGTGACAACCGGTGCCACATGCTTAAATTTCTTAGTCATTCATCCACTCCTTATGAAAGGAAAAGAAAATGACTAAAAGCGAAAAACTAGCACCGGGAGATTATGACCTCAACAGAGCGAAAACGGCGGTGAAGCGCCTCAGAGAGTTCTTGTATGGCTTCGAATGCGAGCCAGATATGGTGCTCTTGTATAAGGGTGAGCCCTTAGAAATTACCCGGGTGTGCCTCAAGCAATGGATTCATCTTATGTAGCACTCAAACCCTTCCTTGACCCCTGGGGGCTGATATACGGCAGTTTTTTCCATTTCCTGCCGCATACCCCGGGGAAAGAAACCCCCACCGTTTTTTAGTTGCGGTGGGGGCTTTTCTTTGCGCGTCCTGAATGACGAAGGGAAACCCCGGGCGAAATATGTAGCAAAATTGGCCGCCTAAGCCTACAATATCCAACAGGTAAGACGGCTCGGTGTTTAACGATATCGGGCCGATTTTTATGTCCGTCAGCGCTACCCGTAGCGCTACCCCGGCGAAAAACAGATTTCCTGGGTGTTCCGGTAGCTATTTGAATTTAAAGAGATAAAATGGTGCCGCCGGACAGAATTGAACTGTCGGCCTCGCCATTACCAATGGCGCGCTCTACCCCTGAGCTACGGCGGCATCCGGTCGCCGGAACCGGGTCCGGCGTGGTCTCGGGAAGATCGGAAATCAGGCCCCGAGTCGAGAAGGCGCGCACAATGCCATAGCATCATCGACCTTGCAAGTATCGCTTGACGAAGATTACCATGTCGCCGCAAACCGGGATACCGACAACGGATTCGACAATGAATGACAAACCCGACACCAGCGCCCGGAACGGCGTAAACAAGGCGACCGGCGGCGGCCCGGCGCGGCAACAGGACCGCCGCGACCGGCAGGCGCAATCGCTTCGGGATAACCTGAAAAGGCGCAAGCGACAGGCCCGGTCCCGCGATGATAGCCGGAAGCCCGGGGCGCCGTCGTCGTCGTCGCCATTTTAGTGACATATTGCGGGGCTACCTGAACCTATGGATCGTATTTTAATTCGCGGCGGCAGGCCGCTTAACGGCGTCATCCGCATCAGCGGCGCCAAAAACGCGGCGCTGCCCCTGATGGCCGCCAGCCTGTTGACCGGCGAAACCCTGAAACTGGCCAACCTGCCCCATCTTGCCGATATTTCGACCATGGCCAACCTGCTGGCCGAACTGGGCGTATCGATCGGCATGAATGGCGATGTCAGCGGCGGCGGCCATTTCGGACGGGTGTTCGAGCTGACCGCCGACGGCTCCATCGAAACCACGGCGCCGTATGATCTGGTGCGCAAGATGCGGGCTTCGGTGCTGGTGCTGGGGCCGTTGCTGGCCCGCTTCGGCAAGGCCCGGGTGTCGCTGCCCGGCGGTTGCGCCATCGGCACCCGCCCAATCGACCTGCACTTGCGGGCGCTGGCCCAACTGGGCGCCGAGATCGACCTGAATGAAGGCTATGTCGAAGCCTGGGCGCCGCACGGGCTGCAGGGCGCCCACATCGTGTTTCCCATGGTCACCGTCGGCGGCACTGAAAATTTGCTGATGGCGGCGGCCCTGGCCGGCGGCGAAACCGTGCTTGCCAACGCCGCCCGCGAACCGGAAGTCGCCGACCTGGCCCACTGCCTGGTCGCCATGGGCGCCGACATCGACGGGATCGGCAGCGACACCCTGCGCATTCGCGGCGTCGAGGCCCTGCACGGGGCATCCTATGCGGTGGTGCCCGACCGTATCGAGACCGGCACTTACGCCGTCGCGGCGGCGGTCACCGGTGGCGAGCTGGAATTAAAGGGAACCCGGCTGGAACTGATTGGTTCGGTGGCCGACGTGCTGCGCGGAACCGGGGTCGAAGTCAGTGAAACCGATGGCGG
>VAPM010876749.1_pt1 | contig 16498 bp, 18 predicted proteins | sample 3395091 | NCBI WGS metagenome assembly VAPM01 (sample SAMN08290445, study PRJNA428436) | hydrothermal vent metagenome | isolation source: Deep-sea hydrothermal vent chimney 3 | place: Pacific Ocean: Juan De Fuca Ridge | reverse complement strand
GTAGTACTCACAGCAACATTTATATTCTCACTATTGGTGTTGCCAGCGTTTGGTGCGCTTGATACTAAATACGTTGGTTTCGTAGACTCATCACTTTGGTTTGACAGAGAACCATTTTTCTCTGGCGAAGAAGTACGAATATATACGACACTTGCAAACAGCTCGAGTGCTGACTTCAAAGGGTCTGTTGAGTTTTACGATGGTGATGCTGTTATAGATAGCGCCGATGTTACGCTTGAGCGAAACGGAGGTTTCCAAGTGGTGTGGGTTGATTGGACTCCTACTGAAGGAGACCACTCTGTAGGTGTAAAAATTGTTGATGCAACATTAACTCCTCCAGGAGGAGAACCAGAATCAGTTGTATATGAAAACAATAATACATATTCACAAGACAGGTTTATAGACACAGACACAGACGGAGATGGGGTAGGGAATATAGAAGATTTAGATGACGATAATGATAATATTCTTGACTCAGAAGACGAAGAGCCTCTTATCGCTACTATTTATGACGACAAAGAAGAATCTCTTAAAAAAGATCTAGAGGAAAAAAGCACTGAGATAGTTTCAAAATTAGGAGAGTTTGCTTCAAGCACATCTCCTAAAATAGCCACAGCGGTAGAAAAGACAATTGACGCAATTGAAGAATTTCGTGTTACACAAAGTAAAAATATTAAAGAAAAGATACAGGAAACAAAGAAGAAAATAGACAAGGAAAAAGCAAGTTTAGAAGACGGGTATTTAGATGAAACAGGAGAAAAAAAGAAAAACGCACCATTTAACCAACTCCAACTTCTTGCACTTACTACGGCAGGATATACACTAAGTAACAAGATAGTATTTTATATAACGGGTGTATTTATCTTATATTTCATTCTTAAGAAAATTATTCCATGGATATATAGGTTGATGAGAGGAAGAAGTGAAGAATATTAAGAATTAGTTTTTAGTTGATGGTGAGTAGTTTATAGTCAAAAACAACATGCAAACATTTACTTTAATTATAATTGGGGTTCTCGGGATAGCGCTCGGGCTTATTTTGGGGCGTGCTGGATCCAATAAACACTTAAGTAATTTTGTAAACAAAGAAAGATACCCACTTAAAGAGCGTAGGAAAACAATGCTTTTAAAACATCTTAAAGATCGAGAGAGACTTACTAACAGCAAAGCTCAAGAATTGCTTGGAGTGTCAGATACTACAGCCGTTAGGTATTTTGATGAGCTAGAGGAAGAAGGCTTAGTGGTGCAGAAAGGTGAACATGGACGCGGAGTGTATTACGAGCTTGTCTAACTAATATATAAGCCACAAAAGAATGCCCCAACCACTTGGGGCATTCTTTTTATGGCTTAAACAGAACTCTTTACAGGCAGGCATTAATGTTATTTATTTTACACACAGACATGAACATATTATACATAAAATAGATAATCTGGAAAGGGAACATTATCATGCAAGGCATTTTAACAGATAGTCTGGTGACCAGAGCGTTTGATTTGGTTCGCCCATGTATTGAGCTCACTATGAGGTCAGGAATTACTAGCGGTGAAGATCTTGCTGTTGTAGTAACAGCAACTAACGATATAAATCCATGGACGCCGGAAGCTGACGGGAAGTCTTTCGAGGACTCTTGTTATCTGGTTGCCTCGATCGGAAAACTGGAACGCCACACATACCCGATTGCTAAAATAGCACTCAGGAAAGCAGAGCAATCAGTAAGGACGGGGTTACCAACTTCGAAATTAGCACCACAGTATTTACTTGGTGATGACACTCTTTATTGGGGCAGTGTGGTTGTCGATGGTATCGTCGTCGCCTGTTCTGGTCTTAAACCGTACCACGATGAAATGTTTGCCTATTGGATTGCCACAGCAATTCAAGCAGAGGCAAAGAGCAGGTATGAAGAATTGCTCGCTGGCGGAGGAAGCTTCGTCGAGTAGGGTTTTACAACCCGTTAAAAACAGTCCGTTGGTCTCGTTTTTAACGGGCTGTTTTTTTGTTTAAAAATTATTTTGAAACTTCGTGCCATTTTTCTACTTTTAACTTTATACTTTATACTTTATACTAGTTCTATATGACATACGATTTTTCACAATTAAAACAAAAGATAGAGGATACGGAAGTGTGGCTTAAGAAAGAATTTCAAGGAATTCGCACGGGGCAGGCAACACCAACTCTTCTTGATAATATTCAAGTTGAATCATATGGTACTCGTGTACCGCTTAATCAGGTAGGGAATGTAGGTGTAGAAGACGCACGAACACTACGTGTGAGTATATGGAATGTAGAGCAAATAAAAGATGTTGAGAAGGCAATAACAGACGCTAATCTTGGCGTAGGTGTTTCACCTGACGAAAGTGGCGTGCGTGTTACATTTCCAGAACTTACTTCAGAGAGACGAGTCACATTGATTAAGCTTTCAAAGGACAAGCTTGAAGAGGCGAGAATATCACTACGGAACGAACGTGACACTGTGTGGAATGATATACAAAAGCAAGAAAAGGCAGGCGATATAAGCGAAGACGAAAAGTTTGGCAGTAAAGAGGAGATGCAAAGACTTATCGATGAAGGAAACAAATCTCTTGATACGCTAGGAGATAAAAAAGAAGCTGAAATTAAATCATAACCTTTAACTAATGTCTATATTAATATTCTTAGGAGTTCTTATAGTTCTTATTATCGTCCATGAATTTGGGCATTTTATTGTTGCAAAACGCTCTGGTATCCGTGTGGACGAGTTTGGAGTAGGTTTTCCGCCAAAACTTTTTGGCAAGAAATATGGTGAGACGGAGTACACTGTAAATGCTTTACCGTTTGGTGGATTTGTAAAAATATTTGGTGAGAATCCTGATGACGAATCAATGAATGGTCCAGATAGCTCTCGCGCACTTATCCATAAGCCAAAATTAATTCAAGCGGCGGTACTTTTTGCGGGGGTGTTTTTTAATATTTTGTTTGCTTGGCTTTTGTTCTCTATAACATTAATGGTTGGTATGCCAACACTTGTAAACACGCAAGATGAAAGTGTCTCTAAATATATTTCAAATGAACGACTTGTGATAACGCAGGTTTTACCTAACTCTCCCGCAGAAGAAGTATCGCTTACTCCTGGAGATGAAATAATTTCTCTTTTCCCTCCTATTTATTCATCTATCCCGTCTATACATCCAGAGAATATGGAAGCAGTCAGCACTTTTATCAGTGCACACAAAGGGGAAGCTATAACCATAGAGCTTATACGTAGTGGTAAAGAGGAGAAAGTTACAGTTACTCCAGAAAGTGGGTTGATAGATGGATCGCTAGACACTCCAGCTATTGGTATTGGTATGGGGATTGTTGGAGACTTAAAGCTCCCAATTCATCTTGCAATACTTGAAGGAGGCAAGAAAACCATAGACATGTTTTACCGCATTACTGTGGGTATAGGAATGTTCTTGTATGATGTTATCTTGTTTAAAGCAGATTTATCATCAGTTGCTGGTCCTATTGGCATAGTTGGACTTGTTGGCGACGCGTCTGCACTTGGATTTTTGATACTTCTTAACTTCACCGCTTTAATATCACTAAACCTTGCTGTGATTAATCTTATCCCGTTTCCTGCACTCGACGGTGGGCGGTTACTATTCCTTGCGATTGAGGCAGTTAAAGGTACCCCTATAAAACCACACGTTGCTAATGCATTTAATTTTATTGGGTTTGCACTTCTAATACTCCTTATGCTTGTTGTTACATACGGCGATATTCTCCGTATTGTTAAATAAGATAGTTAAGCAAAGCAAATCACCACATCGCTTAGTTGTCCGACCATTAAGTGACGTTATTAGTGATATTATTAATGTAATGAGAAAAACTCCTTTTATAACTGGTGAGTATTATCATATCTATAATCGCGGAGTAGAGAAAATAGATACATTCAAGGACTTACATGACGCTCAGCGTTTTTTGCAGAGCATGGAAGAGTTTAATACTATTGAACCCATAGGAAGTATTTATGAAAATAATTTTCGTAAAAATAACCAACTTAGTGGTCGGACCACTAAGTCAGAAAGATTAGTGGAATTTTTGTGTTATTGCGTCAATCCTAATCATTATCATTTTGTATTATTACAGGTGGTTGATGGAGGTATAAGCGAATTCATTAGAAGGTTATCTGGTGGATATACACGGTACTTTAATCACAGACATAAACGTTCTGGCGTGCTGTTTCAGGGGAAATTTAAATCTGTACACATAGATTCTAATGAATATTTATTACATTTAAGCGCATATGTAAATCTAAATAATAAAGTCCATAAACTTAGTGGTCCGACTGCTAAGTTAGTGAGATCAAGTTGGGATGAATATATCGATGGAAGTAGAAGAAATAACAAAGAATGTTTTTGCAAGAAAGACATTATTTTAGGACAATTCAAAAACAAATCTGAATATAAAAAATATGCGGAATCTTCATTAAAAGACATGGTAAAAATAAAAGAAGTTACTAAAGGATTGGAAGATTTGCTATTAGAATAAGTTACTCAGTTCTCTTCACTTAGTGGTCGGACCACTAAGTGAAGAGAATGGTAAGAATGTATGCAAAAAACACTGTTTTGACCGTAGCGATTAGATACGATACTATTGCTTGTAATGAGACAAAGTAAATTATTCACAAAAACCAGAAAAGAGGCTCCAAAAGATGAGGTGTCAAAAAACGCTCAGCTTTTAATCCGTGCAGGGTATATTCATAAAGAGATGGCAGGTGTGTATTCATTCCTACCTCTAGGTGTGCGAGTAATGGATAATATTAAAAATATTATTCGTGATGAGATGAATGTTATAGGAGGGCAGGAAGTATTTATGTCATCACTACAAGATCCTGAACTTTGGAAGAAGACAGACAGATGGAATGATGAAGTTGTTGATGTTTGGTTTAAATCTAAACTCAAAGCAGGTGGCGACATAGGTTTTGCGTGGACGCATGAGGAAATGATTACACGAATTATGTCAGAGTATATTCGTTCGTACAAAGACCTACCACTCTATACGTATCACATACAAAATAAATTTAGAAATGAAGTTCGTGCTAAAAGCGGTATTATGCGTACGAGAGAGTTCTTTATGAAGGACCTGTACTCTTTCTCTCGAACACAGGAGGAGCACGACAAGTTCTATGCTGAATCAGCAGAGACTTACATGCGTGTATTCAATAGGCTTGGTATAGGAGATAAAACATACAAGACATTTGCGTCAGGGGGCGCATTTACAAAGTTTAGCCACGAGTTTCAAACACTATCAGAAGCCGGTGAAGATATTATTTATATTAATGAAGAAAAGGGCATAGCAGTAAATGAGGAAGTTCTTGCTGACGCCGACTTATCTGAGCTTGGAGTAACCCGTGAAGAATTGGAAAAAAGAAAAAGTATCGAAGTTGGCAATATATTTTCTTTAGGTACTAAGTTCTCAGAAGCTTTGGGATTAAAGTATGTAGACGAAGCAGGGGAGGAGAAGCCAATTATTATGGGATCATATGGTATTGGGCCAGCTCGTGCAATGGGTACTGTCGTCGAGCTTCTTTCAGATGACAAAGGTATTGTGTGGCCAGAAGAAGTTGCACCATTTAAGATTCACCTTGTTGAAATTGGAGGAGGGGACGAGAAAGTGCAGGTATATGCTGATGAATTGTATAAGAAATTTGCCGACACTGGTATAGACGTGTTGTATGACGACAGAGACGCTCGAGCAGGAGAGAAATTTGCCGACAGTGACTTACTGGGCATTCCTACTCGTGTCGTTATAAGTAAAAAGACACTTGAAGGTGGGGCTGATAATAATTCTGGTAACAATATAGAGCGTGTTGATAGAAAGACAGGAAAGGTCGAGATGGTTAGTGAGGCTGAACTTTTCTCTTAGAGGATTATGAATCCCGTTAAAGATAAGTCGTACGTAAATGACTGTCGGACACTGAAACAGAATATGAAACAAGGTCAACAATTACAAATATATTTAATTTTAGGACAAAGGTTGTTTACGCCGGTGTCCTATCTCTAACGGGATGGATATTAAAAAGACTTTCAAAGACTATTTCGACAAGTTTTATAGATTATTTTCAAATGATATCGGCATAGATCTTGGTACAGCAAATACATTGGTTTACCTGCGTGGGCGTGGAGTGGTTATTAACGAACCTTCTGTGGTTGCAGTTAATCAGAAGACAGGGCAAGTAGTCGCTGTTGGTAAACAAGCGAAAGAGATGTCTGGGCGTACACCAGGGCATATTGTAGCAATACAGCCGCTTGTTGAAGGCGTGGTTTCTGACTTTGAGGTAACAGAAGAAATGCTTGCGTATTTAATTAATAAAGCCCAAGAACACAGGCGAACTTTTCTGGGACCACGTGTGGTTATTGGCGTGCCATCTGGTATTACAAGTGTTGAAATAAGAGCAGTAAGAGACGCTGCAAGAAATGCAGGAGCGCGAGAAGTTCATATTATAGAAGAGCCGATGGCTGCCGCAATAGGTATTAAGCTACCTGTACATGACCCCATTGGAAGTATGATAGTGGATATAGGTGGAGGTACTTGCGACGTGGCTATTATCTCACTTGGAGGCATAGTCCGATCTAAGAACATTCGAATAGCAGGAGATAAACTCAATCAGGATATTTCGAGCTACATTAGAAGTGAGTTTAAAATACTTATAGGAGACAAGACAGCAGAGGCACTTAAAATAAAAGCAGGTTCATTGGTTGAAGGTGATGAGCCGATTGAAGCTACTGTGCGAGGGCGTGACCTTGTTACTGGACTACCAAGAGAAGTAATAATAACTGACGCAGACATACGTGAGGCAATCTCGGGCTCTATTAACCATCTCGTTGATGCTATTAAAGAAGTTCTTGAAACAACTCCACCTGAAATACTTTCTGATGTTATGCAAAGAGGTATGTATATTGCAGGCGGTGGGGCGTTAATTCAAGGCCTTTCAGAGGTTATTGCAGAGTCAATTAACATACCAATATACGTGACCAGTGATCCGCTTACATCAGTTGTTCGTGGTACAGGTATTGTTCTTGAGGACATAGATAAATTTAAAGACATGCTAATAGAGAACGACAATGAGCTTACTCCAACAGAATAATTTAAGTTTTAATAAAAGATCACGTTTTCCTAAACCATTACTTGTGGCTGTTGTTTTGATTATTATTATTTTAGTAAATGATTCTGCACTTGGATTTGTATCTAAAGTCACTTATTCAATAGGTGGTTCTATATGGAAGACTCAGTCGGTTGTGGTAAATACGTTTAATAATATTGCGACCGCATTCAAAGACAAACAAGGACTAGAAAGAAAGAATCAAACATTACATGAAGAGATTGATCGACTAGAACTTTCCTCTATATGGACGGAAGTTCTTCGGCAAGAAAATGATAGTCTGCGAGAATTACTTAATCGAGAAAGTGAGAAGAATTTCATAGCAGCCTCTATATTAACAAGACCAAATCAGACACTCTATGACACATTTGTTGTTGATGTTGGCAGAAGAGACGGGGTTAATGTTGGGGCTCGTGTGTTTGGTGTTGAGAAAATAGCCATTGGCTCTGTCACAGAAGTATATTTAAGGACGTCTCTTATTAGTCTGTATTCATCACCTGGACGTTCAATTGATGTGCTTTTAGGTGATGAGTCTGTTTCTGTTAAAGCGGTTGGTCGCGGAGGTGGAGATTTTGAGGTGCGAGTTCCTCGTGGTGTGGATGTGTCAAAAGGTCAAGTGGTGCTCTCGCCAGGATTAGATAATGGAGTTTTTGGCGTCGTGGAAGAAGTAGTTGCTCTACCAGCAGACTCTTTTCAAACAATTCTCTTCAGTAGTCCTATTAATATACAGTCACTTCGTATGGTTGCGATTATGTTACGATGATTCGTCACACTCTCATAACAATTTTATTTTTCTTAAGCATATTCATGTTTCCGTGGTATGTGACCGTATTTCTAGCTTTTGCTTTAATCGCAGTAGCGCCAGGGTACGAGATAATCATTGGTGGAATTGTTATTGATTTCTTATATGGGGTTGTGACGCCAAGCTTATTCTTTAGTCCATTTTCATTTACAGTGTTTTTTGTAATAGTATATATCTTAAGTCATTTTATAAAAAAGCGTTTAGTTTTTTATCAAAACAGTAGAGAGTAGGAGTATCCAAAAATGATACAATGGATTTATAATGCACAGATATAGAATTAAAAAATTACTACGACGCTTGTTTAAAGGGTCTCAGAAGAGGGAAATTGAGCCAGATGAAATATTTCTTGATTCGAGTAATTTACCACAGTTTGATAGAAATCAATTCGAAGGACGAATAGAAAAACCAATTGGTAAAAAAACACAACTTTTTGTTGCTGTTGTATTTTTCCTTGTTATGATTTTGTATATTGGACGTGTCTTTTCTCTGCAAATATACGATGGGGAGTCTTTTGCATATCTTAGTGAGAACAATCGTTTACGACATTCTATAATCTTTTCAGAGCGTGGTGTTTTATACGATAGAAATGATGTAGAGCTTGTGTGGAATGAGTCCGAGTCCAGCAATATAGAAGAAGAGTTTGCACTGCGTACGTATATTAAACTAAATGGACTTTCTCACGTTCTTGGATATATTGGATATCCTCTTAAGGATGTGTTAGGTAATTATTATCAAGATGAGTTTATTGCTAAGGACGGAGCGGAATTATTTTTTGATGACAGACTTAAAGGTGTAAATGGTTTAGAGATAGTTGAAGTAGACGCACTTCAAGAAGTAAAATCAAAAAATACGATTCGTCCACCTAAAGACGGGGAGAGTATAACTCTATCAATAGACTCACGTTTAAATGAGGCCCTGTATAGGTTCTTAGGAGAAAGGGCAGAGAGGTCTGGCTTTGTTGGAGGTGCTGGAATACTTATGGATATAACAAACGGTGAGATTATTACGCTCGCAAGTTTTCCTGAGTTTAGTTCACAGGTTCTAACTGATGGGAAACCAAGTGACACGATTGCGTCGTATGTAGAGGACGAGAGGAAGCCGTTTCTTAATCGTGTGATTTCAGGCTTGTATACACCTGGTTCTATTGTAAAGCCGATAGTGGCTATTGGGGCTCTATCAGAGGGTGTTATAACCCCAGAGAAAGAAATATTAAGTACAGGCTCCATTCGTCTTCCACACCCATATATAGATGGTGTATATTCAGTATTCGTTGACTGGAAGGCTCACGGATATGTAAATATTCGTGAAGCAATAGCAAATTCTTCCAATATATATTTTTATGAAGTTGGTGGTGGCTTTGAAGACCAAGAAGGTATCGGGATTGATGGTATAAATAAATACGCGGAGCTGTTTGGACTAGGGAGAAGTACAGGGTCTATGTTTGACGACAGCAGTGGGATAATTCCAAATCCAGAATGGAAAGCAGAGATGTTTGATGGAGATGAGTGGCGTATAGGTGATACATATAACACAGCAATAGGTCAGTATGGCTTTCAGGTAACACTAATTCAAATGGTCAGAGCGATAGGTGCCATAGCAAATGGCGGCATGTTGATGTCTCCAATTCTCGAAAAAGGAGAAGCTGTTACGTATGAATCAGTTAAGATTGATGACGAAATATTACAAATAATTAGAGAGGGAATGCGCATGGGTGTTGATAGCGGGATAGTAAAGGCTCTTAATACTCCTTATGTAAAAGTCGCAGCGAAGACGGGCACAGCTCAACTTGGTGTTTCTAAGAAGTTTGTGAATTCGTGGGTGGTTGGATTTTTCCCATATGAAAAGCCTAAATATGCTTTTGCAATTATTATGGAAAAGGGTCCTGAGCATAATCTTATTGGAGCATCTTCTGTAATGCGTGAGTACATTGAGTGGATTAACACACACGCGCCAGAGTATTTTAATACTGTCAATTGACTCTTTTTTTATAGCTAGTACAATTCTTTTAAATTATTAGTGACATGTTTGCTTACAAAGTAATAAGATAATATAAATTAACACTTCGTAGTATTATTGCGAAAATTCTTTATACTCATGACTGACAATAACAACTATCTAACACAAGAAAAATTCGAGGAGCTAACAAAAGAGCTTGAATATTTAAAGACAGAAAAACGAAAAGAAATCGCAGATAGTTTAGAGTATGCACGTTCGCTTGGGGATCTTTCTGAGAATGCTGAATATCAAGAAGCACGTGAAATGCAGGCTTCAACAGAAGATCGCATAAAACAATTCGAAGAAATCTTAAAAGATCCACAAATTGTTTCTCATAAAAAAAGTGACATAGTGGGGCTCGGCTCAACAGTCGTAATCAAAAAGGACGGAGGTAAGGATACCCACGAGTACCATATCGTTGGTTCAGAGGAAGCAGATATGCAAGAGCGAAAGATTTCGTACAACTCTCCACTAGGAGACGCAATGATGGGTAAGAAGAAGGGAGAAGAATTTACATTTGAGACTCCAAACGGAAAGCAGGATTATAAGATTAAGTCTGTTGTCTAAGGGTCGCTCGCTATTACATTTTAGAAACACACATAAGCCCCCAACGGGGGCTTTGCTATGCTCGGCACACGATTCCGTCGCTGTTGCTGAGGCAACATATGAGCGACGGACACCGTGCTGCGTGTGCCTGCGCAATGTTTCTAAAATGTAACAGCTCGCTTAAATGGAAAATGTGCTGTGAATTTTTGTAAATGAAAAAATTGCCGCTCCTGAAGGGCGGCAATGAAGGTGGTCAAATCTGGCTAGTTTATTTGGAGAATTGGTTTCTTGCGAAATCCTTGGATGAATGAAAGGACTGCGAGAGCAATTCCCGTGATACCCGTGACCCACATAACGTTTCTTGTTTCGATATGTGGATAATCGTACCAGAAGATCGATGGTGCACCAATCAGAAGACTTATTCCAATGGTGTACCAGAGCCAGTGTGGTTTGGCATTTCTCCACAGAGAGTCATTTTTGATGATGTACTGCCACATAAATCGCGTGACGCACTTCATCATCAATAGCATAATCCACAAAATGTGCCCGACGGCCCACATAAAGAACACTATTCCCGTACTGAAGGAAATGCCGAAACCAAGCGCATCTCGCACCTCGCGGTCATGCTCAGGTGTTTGTAGCGCCACCAAAAAGAAACCAAAAACAAGTACAATACCCACGACAAAGCAAGACCAGTTCCAAATTCGATACATGACATACCCCCAATTGAAAATTTCGACAATGAAGCTAAATTTAATGTATCACGACCAAGCTCTTGTGTCAAGTGTATAGGTTTTCTTTGTTAATACGGTACAATAGTCATTATGTTTTGGGCAGATACAATAACTGAAAAGTTTGTTACAAGTAGAAAGAAAATAATTGATTCCAAGGAGTCAGTTGTAATTCGTGATGAAAAAACTGCATCTGGGAGGATGCTTATTAGTGCTATGCGTGGAGCTGTAATTCACGGAATTCTTTCAGAAATTTTCTCTGAAAGTAAACTGTCTCACCAATTTCTTTGGGAGATAAATGATACAGATGCGTTTAGAAAAGTCCCAAAGAATCTTGATGAAAAGAAATATCAAAAATATCTTGGTATGCCGTTGTATGCTCTACCGTCACCAAAAGAAAGTTCAGAGAACTACCCAGAATTCTTTGCACAAGAATTTACTGATGTTATGGAGCATCTTGGTTTTGCGCCGACATATTATAGGTCAAGTACGGCGTATAAAGAAGGGAAGTTTAACGACACTATTAAAACAGCGCTTGAGAACGCAGAATTGATAAGGAAGATTTATAGAGAAGTGTCGGGATCTGAAAAACCTTCGGACTGGCTTCCTCTTTTTGTCGTGTGTGAAAAGTGTGGCAAAATTGGGACAACTAAGACTGTAGCTTTTGACGGGGAGAAAGTAACGTACGTATGTGAGAAAGATATCGTTGAATGGGCACAAGGATGTGGATACAAAGGCTCAGTATCTCCATTTAATGGTAATGCAACTTTACCGTGGAAGGTTGAGTGGGCAGCAAAGTTTAAAGTATTTGAAGTTGATATGGAGGGTGGAGGTAAAGATCTTTCGACCAAAGGGGGTGCTCGTGATGTTTCTAATCACATTGCACGAGAAGTATTTGATTATCAGCCACCGTTTGATATACCGTATGAGTTCTTTCTTACAGATGGTAAGAAGATGTCTACTTCAAAAGGTAATGCACCAGCTGCATATGATGTCATATCTATTCTACCATCACACATTTATCGTCTTGTTTTTTTGGGTAAGAATTATAAGCAAGCAATAGAATTCAATCTAAAAGGTGAGACGGTACCAACTCTATTTGATACATATGACAGGCTTGCTGAAAAGTATACAGCTGGAATAAAGGATGACGACACTAGGTTGTTCTCTCTTATTCACAAAAAAAGAAAAATAACATCTAGATTTCTTCCACGTTTTTCTCAGATTGTATTTTTAGTACAGATGCCTCACATGAATGTTGAAGAAGAAGTATCTAGTATTAAAGGTTCAAAATTAACTGATGAAGACAAGAAAGAGCTTGAAGAGCGTGTTGTGTACGCTCGTCAGTGGATTGAGAAATATGCGCCAGAGAGATATGTATTTGAGCTTCAGTTAGAAAAAGCACCAGAAGAAACAAAAAACTTTTCAAGTATGCAGAAAGATGCACTAAAAAGAGTACTAGAAGAAATTAAGAAGATGAAAAAATTAGACGGGCAAGATCTACATACAGCTCTCCATGATATAAGGAAAGAAACAGACATAGAACCGAAGGAGTTTTTCAGTGCGATTTACATAACATTTCTTGGTAAAGAGAGTGGCCCAAAAGTAGGTTGGTTTTTAAGCGTGCTAGATAGGGGATTTCTAGAAAGTCGTTTAGAGGAAGTAAGTAAATAAACAGCCAGAGTACTCAAGCCGTTTAATTATCCCAAAGGGAATCATCATATTCGATTCGATCAAATGTTTCTTCATCTTCTCCTGGAGTTCCTTTAATTTTAAAATGTATATGAGCGGAGACTTTTTCTCCATTAAATACTTTTTCCATCCATATTGAGTCAGCCTTCCACATTTCATCATATGGAATTTTTTTAAGTGTATGCCACTGCGGTATCATTTCATCTGTCTCAGTGACTTCTCCAACCCAATCTCGCACTAAGTATGAATGCATCAGAAACTTAGGTTCATCATTAAAATAAAATTTAAGCACTGCGACTTTTTCTAAATCTTCTTCGTGTGCGCATAACCCACACTCTTCTTCGAGTTCACGTACAGTAGCTTCTTCAGGGGTTTCTCCTTCTTTAATTTTGCCACCAAAACCATTCCATTTTCCGGCACCGAAACGCACCTTTTTCCTTCCTAGAAGTATTTTTGAGTTTGTAATAGGTATACATAGAGTTGCGTGTTTCATTGTCTTTATAATGACGCTTTTTCTAATGTATTTCAACCTACATGTCTCAAAAAAGCGGTGTGGATAAATGGTTTCATAGAGTGGGGCAAAGTGTAGTATAATGTGCTCATGGTGGGAAGAAGTGGGAAAGTAGAAAATAGCATGCTAATAGGAGAATACACTCATTCATTAGATACAAAAAAGCGGTTGTCTCTACCAAAAAAGTTCCGTACAGAACTTGGAAAGAAGGTAGTTGTAACGCGTGGATTAGATAACTGCCTTTTTATGTATCCGATGTTACAGTGGAAAGAAACAGCAAAGAAATTACAAAATCTTTCATTTACTCAAGCAGATACCCGCGGATTTAACCGCTTTATGCTATCAGGTGCAGTCGAAGTAGAGATCGATTCAGTTGGACGTATTTTAGTTCCAGAATATCTAAAGGATTTTGCAGGACTCAAGACGAAAGTGGTTCTAGCAGGAGTTCAAGACAGGGTAGAGATTTGGAATGAAAAATCATGGACACAGTATAAGGCAATGATAGAAAAGCAGGCAGATGCTATGGCAGAGAAGTTGGGGGAAATAGGAGCTCTCTAATCTAGTCATATGCATACAACAGTTCTTTTACAAGAAGTTATAGATACGTTAGACATCAAAGAATATGATGTTGTTTTAGATGCCACTTTCGGCGGCGGCGGACACAGTAGGGCAGTTATAGACAAGTTAGGCAAGGAGGGTGTGCTTATTGGAATAGATACTGACGCAGGTGCATTAGAATCTCAGAAAGAACTACTATCCAGTAGTAAAGGCACTGTATATTTAAAGCAGTCAAACTTTCGCAATCTAGACGTTGTCCTAAATAATCTTGGCATTAGCAAAGTAGACAAGTTTATCTTTGATTTAGGCTTTAGCTCAACTCAACTTGAAGAGGGCGGACGAGGGATAAGTTTCCAGAAAGATGAACCGCTTCTAATGACATTATCCGACAAGGTAACAGAAGAAACTCTTACAGCTAAACGTATCGTAAATGAGTGGGACGAAGAGAGTATAGAGGTCGTACTTCGTGGATATGGAGAAGAGAGTTTTTCAAAGCAAATTGCAGAAGCAATTATAGAAGCTCGAAAGGAGGAAGAGATTGAAACAACTTTCGACCTAATAGAGATAATTGAAAAAGCTACACCGCAGTGGTATCAAAAGAAACGAATCAATCCTGCCACAAAAACATTTCAAGCACTTCGTATTGCAGTAAACGATGAAATCGAAACCGTAAAGGAAGGACTTGAAAAAGCTTGTTCATTTCTTAGTCCAAGTGGACGTATAGCAGTTATATCTTTTCATAGTATTGAAGACAGGGTTGTTAAGAGAACATTTCAAACATGGAAGAGAGATGGATTAGGAAAACAAGATCCTAAAAAACTAATAACAGCAACAAGAGAGGAAATAAAAGAAAACCCACGTTCACGAAGCGCAAAACTACGTGTATTCAAAAAAACATGAAATTAACAAAAAACATCTCATATAAACTACATGGAATAGAGCGAAAGCTCTGCATCAGTTTTATGATGTTAATTGTTGCTCTTTTTGGGCTTTATATATACTTTGTGGGTAAGTCCATTGTAAACGTTGTTGTTCGAGAAGAAGTAGAAATGAATATAGCCGAAGTAAACTCTGAAATCGCTGATCTTGAGCTCAAATATATAACAAAGAAAGGTACTATCAACATGGTTCTTGCAAAGGAGATGGGCTTTAATCTTATTTCAAAGAAGATATTTATAAACAAAGGTACGCTTATGGGTGGAAGCCTGACACAGCGAAATGCGATCTAGCTTCGTACTACGTATAAGATTTATCCTCGGAGTCGTTATTTTTATAGCACTTATTCTATTAGTGCGTCTTTATTTTGTCCAGATAGTAGACGGCGACAAGTTTAGTGAGCGTGCAGATAGGCAATATGTACGCCCAAGTCAAAACTTATTTGACCGTGGCAGGATAGTCTTTGAATCTTTAGAATCAGATAAAACAATACCGTGGTCTGCCGCTACCCTTAAAACAGGCTTTACTGTCTCGTTAAATCCAAGCATATTGGAGGACGCAGAGTATGCTTATCAAGAAATATCAAAGATTATAGAAATAGACAAAGATATATTCTTTGCGCGTGCAAATAAAACTAATGATCCATATGAAGAGATAGCAAGACGAGTATCTACAAAAGACGGTATTGCAATAGACAACCTTGATATTACGGGCGTGCAGATACACAAAGAAAGATGGAGACTCTATCAGGGTGGAGACTTAGCTTCTCAAACAATAGGATTTGTTGGATATGACAAAGATGAGCTTTCTGGGCGTTACGGTCTAGAGAGATACTATAACGACACGTTGTCTAGAGATACAGATGGTCTGGATATTAATTTTTTTGCAGAGATATTTTCTAATGTACGCAAAACCTTGTCTAAGCAAAAGGTGAATAGGGAAGGAGACATAGTGACAACAATAGAGCTAAACACACAAAGATTTCTAGAAGGCCAATTGAAAGAGGTTCAAGAAAAGTGGGATTCAAAGCAGACAGCTGGAATTATTATAAACCCACAAAATGGAGAGATCTACGCAATGGGCGTGTACCCAGGTTTTGATATAAATAATTTTAAAGACGTTGAAGATCCTTCTGTGTTTTCTAACTTATTAGTCGAAGGGGTTTATGAGATGGGTTCAATAATCAAACCACTTACAATGGCTGCTGGGCTTGATTCAGGCGCAATCACTGCAGACACTTCATATTATGACAGTGGTTTTGTCACATCCGACGGAGCAACAATTTCAAACTACGATGGAAGGGGGCGAGGTAAAGTTAAGATGCAGGAGATATTAAGCCAATCACTTAACACAGGAGCTGCATTTATTGTTGAAGAGATGGGTACTGATGTATTTCGTGAGTATTTTTTAAATTATGGAATAGGAGAAGAAACAGGGATTGATCTACCAAACGAAGGGGTCGGACTAGTCTCAAACTTAGAAAGCCCAAGAACTTTGGAATATTTAACAGCTTCTTTTGGCCAAGGTATCGCAATGACACCTATTGCTACTGTGCGTGCATTGTCTACATTAGCTAATGGAGGTAAGTTAGTGACACCTCACC
>VAPM010438232.1_pt1 | contig 16499 bp, 19 predicted proteins | sample 3395091 | NCBI WGS metagenome assembly VAPM01 (sample SAMN08290445, study PRJNA428436) | hydrothermal vent metagenome | isolation source: Deep-sea hydrothermal vent chimney 3 | place: Pacific Ocean: Juan De Fuca Ridge | reverse complement strand
TAACTGTCGATGGAGAGAAGAAGGACATTCCGATTACATATCTTGATGGGACCTATGAAGTCATCGAGGTGTGGGTTGGAGAAGGCGATCTCCTACATCCATATTCGAATCCCCGGGTGTATTTATCCTGCAAAGGGGCGCCGGCGGGATCGTGGCGCAGATCGACGTAAGCCGATGGCGGCAACAACTTCCGCCCGCCCAAATGATCGTACAGGAAAAGCCCCAGACGAATCAGCCAGACCGGTCGTTGTTCAGAGTTATGGGGCAGCACGAAGCGCAACGGTGAAATGATGTGGGGGGCGGCGCGAAGCAGGACTTCGCGCTCGATCAGGGATTCCCGGACCAGGCGGAATTCATAATGTTCCAGATAGCGCAGGCCGCCGTGGATCAGTTTGGTGGAAGCCGACGAGGTGCCGCAGGCCAGATCGCCTTTTTCGGCAAGGTAAACGGACAGGCCCCGCCCGGCGGCGTCACGGGCAACCCCGCAGCCGTTAATTCCGCCGCCTATAACGGCTAGGTCGTAGCTTTTGACGGTCACCCGTTCGACTCCGGTTTAATACCAAATTGCAGAAAGAATGGCTCATTGAGACGGCTTCACAAGCTTTTTGGACGTTGTTACCCACGGCCTACCCCGCGTGCACCGCGCCGTCGGCCCCTAGCCAAAAGGCTTGTGAGGCCGTCTCAATGGGTCTTTATCAGTGATCCTTGGTATAAGCGGTTCCGGGCCGGTCGCCGCAGGTACATGCCCATACCCAGCACGGTCATGACGATTTCATCGTGCTGGTTGCTGACTTCCATCAGCGATTTGACGATGCCCCGGTCGGGTTTGCTTTTCGATGGGATGACGGCGTTGATATGGGCTCGTGCGGTGATCGTATCGCCGGGCCGGACCGGCTTCAGCCAGCGCACCTGATCGACGCCCGGCGACCCCATGGACGACGAACCCGTTATATAGCCATCGACCATCAGCCGCATCATTACCGAAACCGTATGCCAGCCGCTGGCGATGATGCCGCCATAGACCGAACGGGCGGCGGCTTCCCGGTCGATGTGAAAGGGCTGGGGGTCGAATTCGCTGGCGAAGCGGATGATTTCGGCCTCGCTGAAGGTATAACTACCGCATTCCAGGACCGCGCCTTCGCGAAAGTCTTCCAGGTAGCGGGTAATTTTTTTATCGGTCATCGTAACCGTGTTTCCCTTTCTTGTGACCCGAATGACCTGGCCTTTTCGCGGAATTCCTCGGGTAACGGGATCGATTTGCGCTTGTTCAGGTCAAACAGCACGGCGGTTACTTCGACGGTCGCGGTAGTCTCACCGGATGTGGCGTCGCTCAGATGGTGGCTGAAACGGAATGTTTTTTCCCGGGTTTCCAGGAACCGGCTGTGGGCTTCCACCGGCGTGCCGACGGCCATCGGTCGATGATAGCGGATATGGTAATCGAGGGCCGCCGAGCCGATGTCATGTTCCATGCGCCAGGCCAGATCGGCCCCCATGTGGGTAAAGAAATGCATGGCGGCGTCCGAGACGCAGGAAATAACGAAGGCTGGGGTTGCCACACCGCTATTGCCGACTTCCCAGGAATTGACCGCCCGGCGGCAGGTGACGACCGTGTTCGCCGGTAATTCTTCCGCCAACCGCGGACCGCTGAGCGGTCGGGGCGGCGGGAAGGCGTCGTCGGTGGCGACGGCGAAGGTTTCGGCCTTATCGCGCACCGGACCGGTCAGGGCCAGGGTTCCGCCTTCAACGATGTGCCATAACCGGGCGACGGTTTCGAAGCGGGCGGCGACGGCGCCGGTTTCCGCATTCAACATCAGCGACGCTATATGTAGTTGTTCGCCGTCAATTTTCCTGATCCCCGAACGCATCACCAGCACGTCGCCGGCATAAAGCTCGCGTTCGAACAGGATCCGCTCGGTAGCCGGAAAGAAGTTGCTTGCCAGTCCCAGCAAGGCCCCGATCCGGGCCAGGGACTGGCTGTTCTTCTGCATATAAAATTGTACGTTCATGTGCCGCATCTGATCGCATTCGGCGGCATTCACCCGGCCCCGCCAGGTCACTTCGCCGCCTTGATCGGGTAATTCACGGGGGGTCGAATAGGCTAGCGGCGGGGCGGTAATTTCGGTGCGGGCGATGCAGGATACCGCGCCGCTTTCGGATAATATCAGCCGGTGGTCGAAAATGTGGTTTTCGTTATCGGACGACACCAGGGCGCTTTCGATATGGAAAACATCGCCGGACCGCAGACTGAACTGGCGACTGATTCGCTCGTCAATCAGGCGGACCCGATCCCTGCTTTGGCGCAACCGGCGGGGGCCCAGGCCAAAGGCGCACAGGGCGTGGGCGGTGGCGTCGGCCACGCGGGCGGTCAGCGCCGCCGTCGTCATCAGGCCGTTTTCATCGCATTCCGGGGGCTGAATTTCGCCGCGCAGGGTTTCAAAATAATCGGTCATGGGATTTCACCTCAGCGCCCCTTGAACACCGGCGGGCGTTTTTCGACGAAGGCGCGGGCGGCTTCCCGGTGATCCTCGGTCTCGCCGGTGCGGGTATGATGCAGGGCTTCCATATCCATTACCTGGCTGAGCGACAGGTCCATGGCGGCGTTCATGTTGCGCTTCATATAGCGATAGGCGACGGTCGGTCCGGCGGCCAGCTTTTCGGCTATCGCCATGACGCCGGTGGATAACTCATCATCATCCATGACCCTGTTGACCATGCCCAGGGCGAGCGCTTCCGCGGCATCGACCCTGGCGGCGGTGAAGTACAGTTCCCGGGCCTTGGCCGTGCCGACCAGATGGGTAAGGAAATAACTGCCGCCGAAATCACCGGAATAACCGACCCGGGCGAACGCCGTGGTGAACATGGCGGAACGACCGACGATCCGCATGTCGCAGGCCAGGGCCATGGATAACCCGGCCCCGGCGGCGGCTCCGCCGACCATGGCGATGGTCGGTTTCGGCATTTCATGCAGCCAGCGCGAGCATTCCATCAGGCCGCGCAGGGTCTGGGCGCGCTGTTCCATGGGGCCGGCGTGGAATTCCTTGTCTTCGGCCATCGCCTTGACATCGCCGCCGGCGCAAAACGCCGGTTCGGCGCCGGTCAACACGACCACGCCGACCGCCTCGTCGGCGGCCAGGCGTTGCAGGGCTTCCAGCAGGTCGGCCAGCAACGGTCGCGACAGGGCGTTCATGCGTTCCGGTCGGTTCAGTGTCAGTACGGCGACACCGCCCGTTACCCGTTCGATCAAGTGGTCATTCATGGTCTGGCCTCGATTTTGCGGCTACGACTATACGTTAATTTGCCGTCCTGTCACGCCCTTGACGGGGCTTTAAAAGGCAGCCATCGTAGCCGGAATTTTACCGGGAGTCGGAATATGGAAACCCTGGATTTTTCGATCAGGGAAGGTGTCGCGCGCATCGTCCTCAACCGGCCCGAGGCTGGAAATACGCTGAATTCGGCCATGGGCCACGAACTTATGCAGGCGGCGTTGCAGTGCGACGAGGACGTTTCGGTCCGCGCCGTGCTGTTGTCCGGGGCCGGGGGAATTTTCAGTTTTGGCGGCGATCTCAAGCATTTCGTCGCCGAAGCGGACCGCATCGGCCCACTAATCAAGGAAATAACTACCTATCTGCATTCCGCCATATCCCGCCTGACGCGTATGCAGAAACCGCTGGTGGTCGCGGTCAATGGCATCGCCGCCGGGGCCGGGGTTAGTTTAAGCGCCCTTGGTGATGTCGTACTGGCCGGCGAAAGCGCGACCTTTACCGCCGCCTATACCGCCGCCGGATTGTCTCCGGACGGCGGCAGCAGTTATTTGCTGCCGCGCCTGATCGGGCTGCGGCGGGCGCAGGAAATGTTTTTTACCAATCGTACGCTCAGCGCCGCCGAGGCCATGGACTGGGGGTTGATTACCCGTGTCGTGCCGGATGAAGAACTGATGAGCGAGGCCGAAAAAGTTGTCGGCGCCCTGGCCAAGGGGCCGACGGTGGCCTTCGGCACGGTCAAATCACTGCTTGCCGAAACCTTCAATACGCCGCTGGAATCGCAACTGGAAAGCGAAGCCAGGGGCATCGCGCGGAACGCGCAGGGCGGCGATGGCCGGGAAGGGGTTTTGTCATTCGTCGAGAAACGCCAGCCCGTTTACAAGGGAGAATAAGCGCATCATGAGCCAGCCATTCAAGACCCCCATCACCGAGCTGTTCGGAATCAGGCTGCCGATTATTGCCGGCGGATTGCACTGGCTGGCTAATGCCGATTACGTTGCGGCGGCGGCCAACGCCGGCATTATCGGTTTCATAACGGCGGCCAGCTTCCCCGAACCGGACGACCTGCGCAATGAAATCCGGCGCTGCCGCGACCTGGCGGGCGACAATCCGTTCGGGGTCAATATCTCCATGCTGCCGGAACTGATCGAAGGCGAAAAAACCGATCAGGTAATCGCCGTCATTATCGAACAAGGGGTGCGTTTCGTCGAAACCTCGGGACGCAATCCGGCCCCCTACCTGCCATCCCTGCAAGGCGCCGGTATCAAGGTCATGCACAAGGTTCCCGCCGTCCGCTTCGCCCGCAAGGCGCAATCCATCGGCGTCGATGCGGTGTCGGTGGTCGGCGCCGAATGCGGCGGCCATCCCGGCGAAGACCTGATCGGCACCATGGTTCAGGCGACCCTGGCGGCGCGGGATATCTCGATCCCGCTGGTCGTCGGCGGCGGCATCGGCACGGGGGCGCAACTGGTCGCGGCGCTGGCATTGGGGGCGGACGCCGTCAACATCGGCACCCGTTTCCTGGTCGCCGAGGAAATCCGGGCGCACGCCGGGTACAAACAACGGCTGATCGAGGCGCATGAAACCGACACCACCCTGTTATTGCAGAGCCTGCGCAACACCCTGCGGGCGCTGCGCAATGAAACCACCGGGGAAGTGCAGAAGATCGAGGCCGAATTCCCCGGCGATCTGGCCAAAATGATGCCGTATATTTCCGGCAAGGCCGGCCTTGCGGCCTATGAGACCGGAAACACCGATCACGGCGCCCTGTCGGTCGGTCAGGCGGTAGCCTTCGCCGATAAAATCGAACCGCTGGCCGGTATCGTGGCCAGGCTGGAAAGCGAAGCGATGGAGGCTATGGAGCGCCTGGACAGGGTGCGGGCGTGAACCGGGATGGAATGGTTTTTTTGTGTTGTCCTCTGAGGGTCATTCTTTCCGCAACTTGGTAATAATATTCCTTGAGGCCGCTATTCAGCTATCCGGGATTTCCTCAATATGGCGAAAAACAAGAAAATAGGATTGAAGGAAGCGATCTCCATAGGCATCGGGGGGATGGTCGGCGGCGGCATATTCGCCGTGTTGGGGCTGGCTGTCGATCTGGTCAAGGGGGGGACGCCGGCATCCTTTCTGTTTGCCGGCATGATCGCCCTGATTACCTCCTATAGCTATACCAAGCTTTCGTTGACCTATCCCGACAGGGGCGGGACCGTCAAGTTTATCAACCAGGGCTTTGGCCGCGGCGTATTTAGCGGCGGGGTCAATAATTTGCTTTGGGTCAGCTACATTATAATGCTGTCGCTTTATGCCTCTGCATTCGGATCCTACGCGCCGAATTTGTACAGGATTACGGCTGACCGTGTGACGGATTTTCACATATATGCCAGCCTGATCGTAATCATCGCCACCGCGATTAACTATTACAGTATAAAAGTGGTTGGCATGATAGAATCTTATGCGGTTATTGTTAAACTTATAATTTTATTAAGTTTTGTTGGTGTTGGCGCTTATGGATTATTAGGCAATCAAAATATTGGGCAATTAAGTATTGATAAATGGGAATCGCCCATGAAACTGGTGGTGGCGGGCATGGTGATTTTTGTCGCCTACGAAGGTTTTGAACTTATTGCCAACGCCGCCCCCGACATCAAAAATCCGGAAAAAAATATTCCAAGGGCATATTTTGTATCGGTAATTTTCGTTATTGCCCTTTATACGGTCATCGCGGTCATTACCGTCGGGTCCTTGCCTTTTACGGCAATCGCGAATGCACAGGATTATGTATTGGCGCAAGCCGCCAGGCCCATGCTGGGGCAGACCGGCTTCACCATTATCACCATAGCGGCCCTGATTTCGACATTCTCGGCCATAAACGCCTCTCTGTATGGCGGCAGCCGGGTCAGTTACGAAATTTCCGAGGATGATGAATTACCCCATGAATTCACCAAAATGCTGTGGAATCAGCCAGTTGGTTTGCTGGTCACCGCAATCGCCACGCTTGTCCTGGTTAACACGCTGAAACTGGAAAGCATTGCTTCGGCGGGCAGTATAAATTTCCTGCTGATTTTCGCGACCGTGAATTATGTCGGCTTTAAACTGTCTGAATCCATAAAAAGCCGAAAATTCATTGTCCTGACAGGATTTTTTCTTTGCATATTGGCTTTGGCGGCGTTGGTGGCGCACGTATTTTCGACCAATAAAGCGGCTCTTTTGATTGCCGGTTGCATTATTTTCGGCTGCTTCATTTTTGAATACGTCTATAAAGCCAGGGAAAAGCGATTGCGTCCCGGCCCCGGCTGAATGGTATTACTGAATTCGATTTTCCCTACTGTAGTTGTTCCGCCGTCTCAATCAGTTCCTGCATTCTTATCCAGGAATCTTCGGCCTTGTTCAGGGAAGATTTGATTTCTCCCAACTTGAGTTGCAGATCCATGATTTTTGCCGTCGATCCCTGGTAAATATCCGGGTCGGCGAGGCGTGTCTCGATATCCGTCTTCTGCTTGTTAAGAACCTTTACCTGGTCCTCTGCCTGCTTGGCGTTTTTGCGAATACTGGCGGTTTCGGCGCGGGCCCGGGCGCGCAGCTTGCGGGCTTCCTTGCGGCTGATGCCGCCTAGCCGGGCGGACTGTTTGCCGCCACCGCCGCGCCGGTCGTCGAGCAGCTTGTTGCGGTAATCGGCCAAGTCGCCGTCGTATGATTTACAGGTACCATTTTCGACCAGCCACAGCCGGTCGCAGACCAGTTCCAGCAGATGCGGGTCGTGACTGACTATGATCACCGCGCCCTGATAATCATTCAGCGCCCGAACCAGGGCCTCCCTGGCGTCCACATCCAGGTGGTTGGTCGGTTCATCGAGCAACAACACATGCGGCGCATCAAGGGTCATCACCGCAAACAGCAGCCGGGCTTTTTCGCCACCCGACAGGTTGGCTACCGTGGTCCCGACCTTGTCGGCGCCGAACCCGAACCGGCCCAGTTGCGACCGTACCCTGGATTCAGGCGCATCGCCCAGTTTCGATGACATCACTTGCAGCGCCGTTTGTTCGGCGTCCAGTTCTTCGGTCTGGTGCTGGGCGAAATAGCCGAAGCGCAGCTTGCCCGATTTTCTAAGGGTTCCCGACAGGGGTTTGAGGCGGCCCGACAGCAATTTGATAAGCGTCGACTTGCCGTTGCCGTTGGCCCCGATCAGGGCGATGCGGTCATCCATGTCAATGCGTAAATCAAGGCCGCCCAGCACCGGTTCGCCGGGGGCATAGCCGACTTCCGCGTCATCCAGGGTTATCAGCGGCGGCGCCAGCTGGTCGGGCGGCGGGAAGTCGAAGGCCGTTGTCCGTTCTTCGATCATCGAGGCGATGGGCTGCATACGGGCAAGCATTTTCAGGCGGCTTTGGGCCTGCCTGGCCTTGTTGGCCTGAGCCCGGAAGCGGTCGACGAAGGACTGGATATGTTTCTGTTCGGCGATTTGCTTGTCCCGCAGTTTTGACTCATTGGCCATGCGTTCGCTGCGGGTCCGTTCAAAACGGTCATAACCGCCGCTGTAGCGGGTCAGTTTCTGGCCTTGCAGATGCACGATGCCATCGACCGAGGCGTTGAGCAGGGTACGGTCGTGACTTATCACCAGCAGGGTACCGCGCCAGTTCGCCAGATAACTTTCCAGCCACATCGTGGCTTCCAGGTCCAGATGGTTGGTCGGCTCATCCAGCAGCATCATGTCGGGACTGGAGAACAGCACGGCCGCCAGCGCCACACGCATCCGCCAGCCGCCGGAAAAATCCGTACACGGCTGCGCCTGCGCTTCTTCGCTGAAGCCCAGTCCGGCCAGGATAATGGCGGCCCGGGACGGCGCCGAATGGGCATCTATATCGGCCAGGCGGGTGTGGATATCGGCGATCCGTCCGGGTTCGCTGGCGGTTTCCGATTCGGCCAGCAACTGGGCCCGTTCGGTATCGGCGGCGAGCACCGTTTCGAGCAGGCTTTCGGGGCCGCTTGGGGCCTCCTGGGCGACGGTGGCGATTCTGACCCGCTTGCGCAACGATATCGATCCGTCATCGGGACCGACCTCGCCCAGCACCAGTTTAAACAGCGTCGTCTTGCCGGTTCCATTGCGCCCGACCAGTCCCAACTTGTGGCCTTCGGGGATGGCGACGGTGGCATGATCGAACAGCACGCGGCCACCGATTCGATAGGTAAGATCGTTAATATGTAACATGGCCGGGGTGATAGCATGTAATACCAGAGAGCGCTAACAAAGACTCATCGGAATTAAGCCGCCGCCCGCGCCATTTTTATATTCGCAAACACTTGCCTTGGACGGCGGATGGGGCTATAAACCGCCGCCTTATATAGGATTTCGGCGAATAACCCGGAACATCATTTCAATCAACCGATACAGAAACGGAGGGACCTGGGGAATGGCTATTGAACGCACCCTGTCCATCATCAAACCGGACGCCACGGAACGCAATATAACCGGAAAAATCAACACCAAATTTGAAGAAGCGGGGCTGCGTTTCGTCGCCCAGCGCCGGGTCCGCCTGTCGCGCGAACAGGCCGAGGCATTCTACGCCGAACACAAGGAACGCTCGTTCTTCGGTGAATTGGTCGATTACATGATTTCGGCTCCGGTGGTGGTCCAGGTCATGGAAGGCGAAGACGCCATTATGAAAAACCGAGAAGTGATGGGCGCCACCAACCCGGCCAATGCCGACGAAGGCACCATTCGCAAGGAATTTGGCCTCAATGTGCAGGAAAATTCCGTGCATGGTTCGGACAGTCCGGAAAGCGCGGCCCGCGAAATCAGCTTTTTCTTCAGCGACGCGGAACTGGTCGGCTGATTTTTCGGCGGTATTTTTAAATTTCGGGCTGGAACAGGGCGTCGATGATCGGGCATTCGGGAACCGTGCCCCCCTCGCATTGCGCCGCCATGTTCCTGAGTACCTTTTCCAGCTTTTTTAAGTCGGAAATTTTCTTTTTGACATCTTTCTGATGGTTGAGAGTTAAATCTCTGACTTCGTCGCAGGTATAATGACCGCCGTCGACCAAGCCTAGCAGGCTGCGGATTTCTTCGATGGTGAAGCCAAGATTCCGGCTCCGGAGAATGAATGTAAGACGCTTGAAATGCTCGTCGCCATATACCCGATGGCCGTTCCTGCTGCGCGGCGGGTCCGGCATCAGGGCGATGCGTTCGTAATACCTTACCGTTTCGATATTGCTTCCGGTCAGCGAAGCGATTTTCCCGCGTGAATATTCGCCGTGCCGGGGCATCTTAAGTTCCATATTCATTTTCTCCGATAGGCTTCATGTCTGTATTAACTACAGGATGCGTCATGTTGCCCGCGCTGAACAGAAAAATAATGTTACGGGCCGCCTGCAGCGGTAGGCATGGCCCGATTTTCAATCACAAGATTATCATAAATTAGTCCTTGAACCTGTAGCAGGTACAACCGTTACATTGCGTTTATGTAATGAAGCGACTGGTCATTTTGCCGGAAGGATTGAGGAATCGATGGAAATATCGGGAAACGGCTATGGAGCGTCTGTGCGGGGCGACGACGACATTTCCCCGGCCATGCAAAATGACGAAACCGGCAAGAAGAGGTTGGTGGCGACGGGCAGTATTCTCGGGGCCATTGCCGCTTCGTCCTGTTGCATCGTGCCGCTGGTTTTGTTCAGCCTTGGCATTGGCGGGGCATGGATCGGCAACCTTACGGCCCTTTATCCCTATAAGCCGATTTTCGTCACCATAACCCTGGCCTTCCTGGCCGGTGGTTTCTATATGGCCTACCGCAAGCCGAAAATGGCCTGCGAGACGGGTTCCTATTGCGCCAGCCCGGCATCCGACCGGGTTTTGAAAGTATCTCTTTGGGGGGCGACGCTGCTGGTCATCGCCGCCCTGGCTTTCCCTTATATCGCCCCCTACCTGTTGAACTGATTTAATGGAGATGGATAAGATGAAACGTCTGTTTGCCGCCGCCGCCGTCCTGGCGACTGTTTTCGCCGCCGGGGCGGCCTTCGCCGCCGAGAAGACCGTCAAGCTGACGGTTGAAAACATGTATTGCGCCTCCTGCCCCTATATCGTGCAACAGAGCCTGATCGGGGTGCCGGGAGTTTCAAAGGTGAAAGTCTCCTTGGAGCGGAAAACCGCCCTGGTCACGTTCGATGATAGCCAGACCAACGTCGAGGCCCTGACCGATGCGACATTCGATTCCGGATACCCATCCCGGCTTGCGGAAAATAATTCCGGCAGCCAACCTGAAGTTGCAAAAAATAATGAAAACTGGTGGTCCAAATTGAAACAGATGAGCATATTCAATTAGCCCAACCGTCGCCTGAACATTTGACGCCGCGATATTCATTTTGAAAGGCCGCAAGTTATGGACGATAAATCAAAATTGCGAACCGGTTACATCGGCTCGGCGGTAGCGGCGATTTGCTGCTTCACGCCGGTTCTGGTCATCGGCCTGGGCGCGATTGGCCTGTCGGCCTGGGTCAGCGGACTGGACTACGTGCTGTTTCCCGTGATGTTCGCATCGTTGGGTTTTGTCGCCCATTCCCTTTATTTGCGGGCCGGTAAAATCGGGCCACGGCCCGGCCTGATTATTGTCGCGGTCGTGGCGGCCCTGTCGGTCCTTATCATCTGGCTGGAGTTTAAATTCGCCTTACGCATTTCCCTGGCCGCCGCCGCCGCAGTTGCGCTCTACGCCTGGTATTTACGCCGTGGCGGGGCGCTTTCCGGTGACCGCGAAATGGAACGGCAATCATGACTGATTCAACCGACGACTGCTGCGACACGGCGACGGAAACAAATCCCGGCGATCACTACGATCTGGCGGTGATCGGGGCCGGTTCGGCGGGGTTTTCCGCCGCCATCACCGCCGCCGAAGAAGGCGCGCAAGTGGCTCTCATTGGTCACGGAATGATCGGCGGCACTTGTGTCAATGTCGGCTGTGTGCCGTCCAAGGCGATGATCCGTGCGCTCGAGGCGGTCCATCATGCGAATACCGCGTCGCGCTTCGCCGGCGTCAGGGCGCAGGCCCGGGTCGAGGATTGGCAGGCCTTGATTGCGCAGAAGGACGATCTGGTGACGGCGCTTCGCCAGGCCAAATACAGCGACGTTCTGCCGTCATATAACAATATCTCGTACATGGAAGGGGCGGCCGGCCTTATCGAGGGCGGCGTGCAGGTGAACGGAAAACCGATCAGGGCCGATAAAATCATCATTGCCACCGGAACATCCCCGGTGGCGCCCGGCATCGACGGCATGGCCGATGTTCCCTATATGACCAGCACCGAAGCCCTGGAACTGAAAGAACTTCCGAAGACCCTGCTGGTCATCGGCGGCGGCTATATCGGTTGTGAACTGGCGCAGATGCTGGGCCGTGCGGGCGTTGAGGTGACCATTGTTTGCCGTTCGCGCCTGTTGCCCGGGGCCGAACCGGAAATCAGCGCGGCCCTGACCGGCTATTTGCGCGATGAAGGCGTTATGGTGCGCGACGGGCTGTCCTATCATTCCATCGGCAGCACCGGCGATGGCGTCGCCCTTGCAGTCCGTGAAGACGATCACGACACGACCATCAGGGCGGAACGGGTTCTGGTGACCACCGGACGCCGCCCCAATACGGACAATATGGGACTGCAAGAGAACGGCGTGGAACTGCTGCCCAACGGCGGCGTCAAGGTCGATGACCGGATGCGTTCGACCCGTCCCGGCGTATACGCCGCCGGGGATGTCACCGGCGGCGACCAGTTCGTCTACATGGCCGCTTACGGCGCCAAGCTGGCGGCCAGGAACGCGATGAACGGCGATAGCCTGATCTACGATAATTCAGCCATGCCGTGGGTCGTCTTCACCGACCCGCAGGTCGCCGGAGTAGGCCTTTCCGAGGCATCCGCCAAGGCGAAAGGGTTTGACGTGAAGACCTCGGTTATCGGCCTGGAGCATGTCCCGCGGGCCATTGCGGCGCGGGACACCAGGGGCCTGATAAAGCTGGTCGCCGACCGCAAAACGGACAAGCTGCTGGGGGCGCAAATCATTGCCCCGGAAGGCGCCGACAGCATCCAGACGGCGGTCATGGCCATCAAGCACGGCCTGACGGTCGGCGATCTGGCCGATACCATTTTTCCGTATCTGACCACGGTAGAGGGCCTGAAGCTGGCGGCCCAGACCTTCGATAAGGATGTCAGTAAACTGTCCTGTTGCGCCGGCTAGGGAATCGATATGAAAAGCCGACTGAATGGCGGAATGGCCGGGCTGATACTGGCAAAAATTGTTTGTTGCGTCGGACTATTGCTTGTCATATCCGGCGTTCTGAGCCTGAATGCAATCGGCGCGTTGCTGTTCGATGGCGGCCTGGTCTGGCCGGTCGCCACGGTCGCCCTTGGCGCGGCGGCCCTGTTTCTTTTCCGGTGGCGAAAAAACCGCAATCTCTCATCGACGGCGACCGGCGGACATATCGGGGCGGAACACAGCCGATGACCGGGGCATTAGCGTATGCATTCCTGGCCGGGACGATAACCTCTGTAAATCCTTGTGGGCTGGCCCTGCTTCCGGCGTATTTTGCGCGAAGAATCGGCGTCGACGCGGCGGGCCAATCCGCCAGACTGGTGATTGTCGCCCGGGCCCTGAAAATCGGCGTCATAACCACGTTCGGCGTACTTGTTGTTTTCAGCCTGGCCGGTGGCGTTATTTCCCTTGGTGGGCTATGGCTTACCGCCACCCTGCCGTGGGCCGGACTGGTCATTGGAATTATACTGGCGGCGGTTGGTCTGCTGGTGATGTCCGGCAAGCGCCTGAATGTACGGTTGCCGATGCCGAAGCGACTCGGCGCGGCAACCGGGATGAACGCCGATGCCGACCTTTCCTACGGTATCGGGTACGGTATTGTTTCGCTCTCTTGCAGTTTGCCGATTTTCCTTACCGTGATCGGCGTGACCCTGAACGGGAACGCAACCTCCAGCATTTTCAGCTTCATCGCTTTCGGGCTCGGCATAGGAACCGTTCTGACCGGGCTTTCGGTCGCCGCGGCCTTCGCGCACAATGGGCTGGCCGCCCGGCTTAAGCGGTTCTTGCCATATGTTAACCGGGTCAGCGGCGCCCTGTTGTTTCTGGCCGGCGCTTATGTGGCGCTTCTTTGGGGCTCGGCGCTCTCGACGGTTGCCCTTCCCGGTCGCGATATACTGGTTTCCGGCGAACTCCTGTCTGGAATGCTTAAGGGCTGGTTCGCGGAACGAACGGGGCAAATACTGATATCCGCCGTTCTGCTGTTGCTTGTCGCCATCGCGGTTTGGTCCTTTATCGCCCGTCGGGTCGGTCAAAAATATCCGCCGAAGGAAATTTCCGGCCCCTAATACCCATTGGCATGAGAGGTGATCCGCTATGTATGGCGAGTTTTTATTTGCCTTTGTCGCCGGGGCGATTGCGACCGCCAACCCGTGCGGTTTTGCGCTGTTGCCGGCCTATCTGGCGCGGCGTCTCGGGGCCGAAGATGCCGACTCCGCCGGGGGAGCCGATGGCGCCCTTCGGGCGATCATCGTCGGCGCCGTCACGACCTTTGGATTCGTGCTGGTTTTCGGCTTGATCGGCGCGGCGGTGTCGCTTGGGGCGTTCTGGCTGACCCGGACCCTGCCGTGGGCCGGGCTGGCAATAGGAATCATGCTTGTTGCGGTCGGCGTGGCGACGCTGTCGGGTCGCCGCGTGAGTATCAGATTGCCGGTTATCGGGGCAACCGGGGCCGGTGGATGGCGTGGCGATCTGCTGTTCGGCGTCGGTTACGGTACGGCTTCACTGTCTTGCACATTACCGATCTTCCTGTTGGTTACCGGCGCCGGCATGACCGGCAGTCTGGCCGTGAGTATGCTCAGCTTTGTCGCCTATGCCCTGGGCATGGGGGCCATTCTGACGGCGCTGGCGATCGCCGCCGCGCTGATGCGCCATGGCCTGGCGACCCGGATAAAAGGGATTACCCGTTACCTGGGCCGGTTCAGCGGCGCTCTTCTGCTGTTGGCCGGGGCCTATGTCTCCTACTATTGGGGGACGGCATTGTTCGCACCGGATCCGCTGGCCGATAACAGGGTTATCGATACCGGCGAATACTGGTCCGGCGCCATGCAGCAATGGCTGGACGGTCCCGACGGGGAAACTTTTCTGGTGGCGGTTTCCCTGATTCTGGTCGCGGTCTTTATTTGGGCGTTGGCGCGGCGGTCGGCGGCCGGCAGGCGCTAGCCGGGCCCTTGCTATTACCCGGTCGCAACGGGAGTCGATACGACCCCGATGTCAGTCTTGGGTTTGTGATTGTCGACCAGAAAATTGGTCAATCCCGCGCCGGCCCACATGGCGCTGAGCGCCACCCATGCGGTCATCGAGAAGACCGAGCCGCCGGTAACCCCGGCGCCTACGGCGCAACCGCCTGCCAGCATGCCGCCGAACCCCATCAGCGCGGCGCCGACGATGTAGCGGGGCATACGGCGATCTCCGCCAAAGCATTCCATCTTGATATCCCGGCCCAGCAAGGCGGCCAGCAGCGAACCGGCGAACACGCCCGGCACCAGGCCCAGGCTAAAGTTGAATGGCAGGGTCGGACTGTTGATTAGCGACATCAGGGTGTCCGCCGAGGGGCCGATGAAGCTGATACTGGTCACTGGCACCTGTTCGAACGACTGATAGGACATGGAATAGGTGAAAAACCAGCCCAGGGCGATCATCAGGCCGACACCAAGGGCGCCAATGGTGATCCAGATACTGACGCGGTTGCGCAGGGCGAAAAAAAGCGCCGCCGCCAGAAAGGCCAGTCCGGCGACCAGCGCCATGTTGCCGTTCAGGCCCAGGATGGCGATCAGGTCGCGGCTGTATCCGCCTTCGACGGTCCACAGTTCGGACAGGTAAAGACGAACCGGAGACAATACGCCGCGCAAAGACGCTTGGGCGGTTACCGTCAGGATTAAACCGGAGACCAGCGCCCGCAGGTTGCCGGTCGCCGACAGCACCAGCAGCCGGCTGGCGCAGCCGCGGGACAGTATCATGCCGCAACCGAACATCAGGCCGCCCAGGAGCGCCCCGGAAACACTGCCCCGGGCCGCCAGTTGGCGGGCGCTGGACACGTCTAGCAAATCGCCGGCGATCAGCAGTTGGGTGCCGGCGACGGCGGCGGAAAATGCCAGCAGCCAGATGGTGACCTTGGGGCCGATGGTCCCCTTGGAAAATTCGATTACCGCCGCCCGCATGCAAAACCTGTTGCGCTGCGCAAAAATGCCGAACAGCAGGCCGATAAGCAGACTGCCAAGGGTTAGGGTGACACCGTCACCAAGTTCGTCGATATATTTTATGAGGTCCATGCAGGCACCTGTGAGGTCGGTACGCACTCTGTATATTATGTAATACTAATATACAATGCGGCGAAAATCAAGCCCTAATATTGCGGCGGAGGGTTGATTGTCGATGCTACATTAATGCTTGAATTTTCTATGATAACACGTTCATTTTTAACAGTAATACGATCTTCCGCAATAAATTTTACTGCCAAAGGGTAGATGATGTGTTCCTGCTTAAGGACGCGGGCCGCCAGGGTGGCGGCATCATCGTTGCCATAAACAGGCACCACGGCCTGGGCTATGATCGGGCCGCAATCCATGTCGGGGCGAACGAAATGGACGGTGCATCCGGAAAACCGGACGCCGGCGTCAATAGCCCGTTGATGGACATCGAGACCCTTGAAGGTCGGCAGCAGGGATGGGTGAATGTTGATAATCCGGTCGCCCCGGGCGGTAACGAATTTATCGCTAAGCAGGCGCATGAATCCGGCCAGGCAGATCAATTCGGCCCCGGACCGGTCCAGGATACCGTCAAGGTCCCGTTCGAAGGCGTCGCGGCTTTTAAATGCCGTGTGATCGACAACGGCGTTCGGCAGGCCCGCCTGGTTGGCCCGCTCAAGCCCTCCGGCACCGGATACATTGCTGATTACCTGGACGATTTCAGCCGGAAAATCCAGCCCCCGGCAAGCCTCGATCAATGATTGCAGGTTCGACCCACGACCCGAAATCAGGACCGCCAGCTTCAGCTTCGCCATGACGCATCGATATTAACGATATCGACGCCGCCGCCGCGTTCGATTACTTCGCCTATAACCATTGATTCTTCCCCGGCGTCGGCAAAACTTTTAATAACCGCTTCCAGGCGGTCCGGGGCAACGATGACCGCCATGCCGATGCCGCAATTGAAGGTCCGGGCCATTTCGCGGGGCGCGATTT